>ENA-ORTN01000035-ORTN01000035.1-human-gut-metagenome-genome-assembly--contig:-NODE-35-length-118701-cov-29.710180_pt1 | contig 118701 bp, 87 predicted proteins | sample MGYA00242070_ERZ509189 | MGnify/ENA primary metagenome ERZ509189 (study PRJEB26280, sample SAMEA2338821) | human gut metagenome | biome: human gut; feature: human-associated habitat; material: faeces...
TGCCTGGCGGGTAGTTTAACTGGGGCGGTTGCCTCCCAAAGAGTAACGGAGGCGCTCAAAGGTCCGCTCAGCCCGGTTGGCAATCGGGTTTCGAGTGTAATCGCACAAGCGGGCTTGACTGCGAGAACGACGGTTCGGGCAGGGACGAAAGTCGGAGATAGTGATCCGGTGCCGGCGCACGGGCGCGGCATCGCTCAACGGATAAAAGGTACCCCGGGGATAACAGGCTGATCATTCCCAAGAGTCCATATCGACGGGATGGTTTGGCACCTCGATGTCGGCTCGTCGCATCCTGGGGCTGGAGCAGGTCCCAAGGGTTCGGCTGTTCGCCGATTAAAGCGGCACGCGAGCTGGGTTCAGAACGTCGTGAGACAGTTTGGTCTCTATCCTCTGCGCTCGTTGGAATCCTGAGGAGGCCTGCCCATAGTACGAGAGGACCTGGGTGGACGGACCTCTGGTATGCCGGTTGTCGCGCCAGCGGCATGGCCGGTTGGCTACGTTCGGGAGGGATAACCGCTGAAAGCATCTAAGCGGGAAGCCTGCTCCAAGATTAGGATTCCTTGGCACTTCGGTGCCTGTAGCCCGCATGTTGAACACGTGTTCGATAGGCCGGAGGTGGAAGCCCCGCGAGGGGTGGAGCCGACCGGTACTAACGGGCGAACGCGGCACACTTTCCGACCCGCTTGCTGGGTCGGGTCTCGTCCTGTGGTGGTTTCTTTCGTTGGATGGCAAGGAGCGTTGTTTCTTGTGGTCACGGAAACGATACCGGTGAAGCGTTTTGTTCGCGTCCGTTGTCCGGTTCCCGGACCGCCACGATCGGAATCGTGGCGTGGTTCCGGTTCTGCCGGCCGATCCTTGTGGTTGGCCGTTATATTGGTTTTGCGGTGGTCATGGCCCAGGTGAGACGCCCGGTCCCTTTCCGAACCCGGAAGCTAAGGCCTGGCACGGCGATGGTACTGCACTCGAGAGGGTGTGGGAGAGTAGCACGCCGCCGCATTCAACTTATGGACCTTCTGGTCGAGCCCCATCGGGGTTCCCGGAAGGTCCTTTTTTATTCCCGCGCACGGGTGTTTCCTCCATTCGGTGGAGGGAAACGGACGCCGGAAGGCCCGTGGGCGGGCGGATCGCTCCAGTGAGTGGAGGAATCGGGACTACTGCTGATTCAACCAGGCGTGGAGTTTCAGATGATTGAGCGCGGTATTGGGATCATACGTATCATCCAAGCGTTCCTGATACATGGCAACCAGTTCGTCGCTGCGTCCCAGCGCTTCCAAAGCGGCCTCGCGAATCGTCTCCCACTCGTAGGGCACCACTTCTTCGGGGAACATCATCGTGACCTGATTAGGTTTGTCCCGCAACACCAGATCGACAAAATCGAGCAGATCCTGCCAACGTTCGGCAGCAATCAGACGTGCCGCATACGCATCGGCGAGCGGTTCGGAAGTATGATTGTCACGCAGGAAACGATCAGCCTCATCAATGTCACCACTAATCCGCAGCAAGTCATGTCGCAAAAACTGTACGGCATGATCGAACTGATTCTGCGCGGCCTGCGCAATCTCCTTTTCTGAAAGCAAAGCAGGATCAAGCATCGCGAGATTATTCAAATCTTCTGCGGATAAGGAATCAGCGTCTTCAAACAAACCCAAATCGGTTTTCACTTGCGCAACAGACTGCGAATCAGTTTGCATGTCGCGGCTGTCGGAATCATCTGCCGAGTTTGCCAACGTCGAAGCAGACGTGGCGAAATCACTCATCGTGGCAATGCCCTTATTCAACGCATCGTAAGCGAACATGCGCGTATCGTCCCATTGCGCGAACGACAGGCCGCACGAAAGCAGTTCAACCATCTGCATGGCGTTAAGACGGAAATCCTCATTGCAGGCCACTTGCGTGATGATATTCAGCGCCTGTTCGCCGGTCATGGGATCGGCATTGCAGGCCACGGCGTCCATGTACACGCGCACGGTCTGAATCAGGTCTTTCAAATAGTCGAAGCCCTCATTGTCTCGATCTGCGACGTTGCCAACGAATCGCGCGGTCATTTCCACTGCCTTGGCGAGATTGCCGACAGCATCCAGCCAACGTGTGCTTACGATGGCATTGCCGACCACCGCGTCCACGCCGGAAAGCGCCTGCGAATCAAGATGGAACGTTGGCATGTCGATTCTTGGAATCTCCACGCCGGTATCGGTGCGTTCGGCTGTGGGCACCATGGCGGCGATGGAATCGAAATACCATTGCATGGGCATACTGATTACCATGTCCGCGTCGGAAAGCTGTGCTACGGGCACATTATTGCGGTTTTCGGCATCTTCCTGACTGGCCTCGCGGATCATGTCGTTCCATAGGAACGTCGGGCCGTCGGATTCGCCGGAATGCAGCCATCCATTGTTGATGTACTCGGTGAGATCCTCGACTTCCTGCAGACGGTTGATCCCACCGTGTTCGTTGCTCATTGCATGCCTTTCCTTTAAAAACATGGATTGCATGTGCCGCGTTGACGACGGGTGCTTCGTGGAACAAGACATATCCTTATTCAGCCTATATCATGCTGCCGTTGTCGCGCATGTTTTTTTGCTCTTTTCACGGCGAAAAGCCGATGATTTTGAATAGTCGCTTGAATGCTGTTGCATTTCTTTTTGATTGAGCGAAAAGATTATGCCGAAATACTGTGTGAAACGATGTGTGAAACATGATTTGGAATGAGCGGCATGGCCGTACGGCGGCGCCCGGTAGAATGGCAGTGTTGCCGCAACAGGGCGGCTTTCCATCGAAGGAAAAGGGAATGATATGAAGGTTGCAAGCGGTAATGTTCTGTGGCGTCAGCGCAAGCGTAATTGGTGTCGTACGCCGTTCACGTTCACCGTGTACATGCTCACCGATCAGGAAATGAGCATCAAAACCGGCATCCTTAACGAGAAATTCAATCTCATCAAACTATTCCGCATCGTGGATATTAGTGTGGAGCGCACGTTCCTGCAGCGCCTGTTCGGTTTGAGCACGCTGGTACTTGATACGCGCGACCAGTCTTCCGGCAACGGTGTTGTGGTACTGAAGAACGTGGTGCATGGTTTTGAGGTTCGCCGGGTGATGCAGGAGGCCGTGGACTCATCCCGTAAGGAAAATGGCATGTCAGCGCGCGAATTCCTCGGAGGTCCGGGCGGTCCGGGGCCGGAAGGACCTGGCATGGGATTCGATGCGCCTGATATGGGCGATTTGTAGAGACGCGCGGTAGTTTCGTTTCAGCGCATACGAAAGGCGCTTGACTTGAGCTGGTTTTTCTGGCTCGAGCCAAGCGCTTTTCTTTTTCTGGAGAGTACCGCCGCGGCGGTATGGGAATCGTTATATGTCCTATGGGGCGCTCATACAACGTCCTCTGGGGCGGTCAGTACTTGTTGGCGCCGCTGCCGACGAAGTTGACCTGGAAGCCGCGGTGGTAGTGCAGGAACATGTCGGCGCCGTAGCGGTCGACAGGGCGGTGGGTGAACAGCATACGGATGGCGAAAGCGGTCTGCACGTCTTCCGGCAGGTTCATGAATTCCTTGTGCGCATCCCAATACGGGTTCATGGTGATGGCTGCGTCCGGCACATAGGCGTAGCCGTAACCGTCTTCGTTCACGTAGCCCATGAACGGCAGGTCCCAAGCGTTATGCGCGGTGAGGGCTGCCTTGAATTCCTCCACCTGAGCGAGGGCTTCGTCGCTGATGCCGAGGCTCTTGGCAACCTCGTTGGCTGCGGCGGTCTTGGCGTCCGCGTCCTGGCCGAACATGTTCAGATCCACGTTGATGACGGTCTTTTCATCTGCCATGATGAATTCCTTTCCTGCGATGTGTTCGCATAATGTCATGAACATTAGTAGTGTTCGTTTTAATGTTCGTTTAGATAAGCAAACGAACATCATTTCTTGAAGTCTGGTTCATGTTGTTGATGGATGCTTGCTGTATCCGTGACTAACGATAGCACGCTTTTTTAGCTGTGATACCGCGGAAAATACTGTTTTGCAATTGATGATGCTGAGAATCGTTGATGTTGCAATGATTGCAGGTCTTGAACATGACATTGTAAAAAGTAACATTGAGCGTGTTCTTTTTGTTCTGCAAAAACATGTTACTTTTCTGTTCAAACGAACATCTGCATATGATTGTAGGGTGGATTGCACGTGTGAAAAGGTGGTTTGAAAAGGCTTGAGCGATCATCGACGATGCACTGTGTCACTTTTTGCAGATGAGGTGACATTTTCCATGTCTGAGGCGTGGCGGCCGTCGGTTCAACAATGACTTTCCGTCACGTCAGCAATTTTCTGGAACTAGAATGCTGGGTTGCCGGTGAGGTGACGGTAGAGTTCGGGGTCAACCGGTTTCGCGAGTTTCAGTGTGGAAATCACGACCTTTGATTGGGTTCCGTCATCTGCGATATTCACTGACTCATGCGCATCGTCTACAGCTACTGCCGAACCGACATAATAGTAGGATTTCTCCTTTTCCTCGGCCTTACGTCGAATAAAAATGGGAACAAAATGACGATTCTTCCATTCCGACGTATGCTCGGTTCCATCAAGCAGCCATTTGAATTCCGGAGATTGCAAAGAACGATTGTTTTTGCTGAACCATTCAATTTCTCCAGGATTCAAGAAACGATCGCCATACTGGCTTGCCTCATATTTAATGAAGATCGGCAAAGAATTCGTGTAGGTGTCAAGCTTATATCCGCCCACATTCTGCGGAATCTGCTCATCCTTCCACGCGCACAATCGCATGACATCGGCAAGACTATATTTCTCGCCATATATGAACCCATGATCAGGCATGATGCGACGCTTGCGAGCTTCCCTTGACAGTGCAAGCGCATTGAACAAGCTGGCTTCGATGGTATCTGTAAAGAACGTTCGGAATGTTGCGTGATGCAGCATTGACTCGCATTCCTGGGTCAATGCATACGATTCATTGTCGCGCATACAAACCAAAGAAGTATTGCCGAAACGAGTGCGATTCGCACTTGTGAAATACGAATAATTCAACGTGGAAAAAGCAGAACCGCACTGCTGAATATTATTATCGACATACGGAAACAGCGTAGACAATAATGTTTGCAAATCAAACAAACTCAAGCTGTGCTGTGTGGAAAAACGTTCAAACAGTAACGCATCATCGTTGGAACAATCCGGATTGATGCGACGCCAATCCAAATCGCACAACACCGCAAGAATCAGCGACTCATGCGGGCGCAAACCACGCAACTGAGTTGCAGCCAACATTTTCAGCACACCAGACTGCGCGTTTGACACCGGTTCAAGCTGCTCCACATACGAAGCCGACGCATGCTTGCCGCGCGACAGACTCTTCTCACGAGAGACCACGAACGACAGATAATCGTTATTCTTCGAAGCCAACGTGAACACTAAAGACGCATCGCGATGCGCGAAATCCATCAGCATCGGAATACGACCCAACTCATAGCGCATCTGCTGATACTGCTTGCTCAGCAGCTTCATATCCGACAAATCAGCGGTATCGAGTGACGCGAGCACGCGCTCGCGGGCGATTTTATCGAAACTGATCGAAGAAATGCCGATGGACTCGCGTTGAAGATTCTTACGGGCCACATCACGATCGCCAGTATTGCCATACAATGCGATCGGAATCAAATAATTATTGGCGTAATTGCCAATAAAATCAATCACTACAACCGAATCTTTACCGCTTGCCTTACGTAAACCTCGGCCGAGCTGCTGTGTGAAAATAATGCTCGACTGCGTTTGACGAAGCATAACAATTTGGTTGATATGAGGAATATCCACACCTTCATTGAATAAATCAACGGTGAAGATATAGTCAAGTTCGCCATTTTCCAGCTGTTTGACAGCTTCGTCACGTTCAGCTTGCGAGTTTTCGCCGGTAATGGCTTTCGTGCGATACGGTCGTTCCGCCTGCTGATTCACCTGCTCGTTGAACATGGCGGACAGACGTTTCGCCTCATCACGGCGAGAACAGAACACCAAACCGCGCACATCGGTTCCGGCTTCGCTGTAAATCTGGATTTTGTCGATGATATAGCGCACGCGATTAGGGTCGGTGAGCTGTTCGAGCCAACGGGAAAACTCAGTGCGATCCTTGTCTGTCATGGAATCAGCGGAAACCTGCTGCCCCATAAACTTGCCGTCCGGCGCTTCCTTAATGTATTCGCCAACCCCGTAATAGTGGAACGGGCAGAGCATATCCTCTTCAAGCGCCTGCTGCAAGCGAATCTCATACGCGACGTTATTGCCAAATAATTCAACTGATTTCGCCAAGGATTCTCCCGTCTCTAAGCGGAGCGTAGGCGGGAGATGAATTGGCGTGCGTTCGCATGTTATAATGATGTTCAGTCGTACATGTTGTAATCGAGGAGGTGACAATGGAATTGGAGTCGAATCATCATTCGGTGTTCCTGTTGCATTATCATCTCGTGCTCGTCGTGAAATACCGTCGCAAGGTGTTCGACGATATCGTTTCGGCGCGTGCGCGTGAGATATTCGAGTACATCGCACCCAAGTATGGGATAACCGTGGAGGAATGGAACCACGACATGGACCACGTGCATGTATTGTTCCGCGCCCAGCCGAAGAGTGAGTTGAGCAAGTTCATCAACGCTTACAAGAGCGCGTCGAGTCGTCTGCTCAAGCAGGAGTTTCCGCAGATTCGGCAGAAACTGTGGAAGGAGTATTTCTGGAGCCGCAGCTTCTGCCTGCTGACCACGGGCGGCGCTCCCATCGAAGTGGTACGACGCTACATCGAGAATCAGGGACGCAGGTAGGAGGCGCGTCATGCAGGTCACACGGCATTGCGCGGTCACGTACCGCATCTACCCGGACAAGGCCCAGGCCGGTCTCATCGACCGGACGATAGGGTGCGCGCGACTCGTCTACAATCTCATGCTCGAAACCCGCATCGACACGTACAATCGCACCGGCAAGTCATGCAACCCCACGCCCGCCCAGTACAAGGACGAGTATCCGTTCCTACGCGAAGTGGACAGTCTCGCACTATGCAACGCCCAATTGAACGTGGCGAAGGCGTACAACAATTTCTTCCGCGACCCCAAGCATGTGGGCTTCCCGAAATACAAGGCGAAGCATCGCAGCGCATGGCGGTACACGACGAACAACAACAACCGCAACATCCGACTCATCGAAGGAGGCAGATACCTCAAACTTCCCAAAGTGGGCGTGATGCGCGCCCGCCAGCACAAGACGATTCCCGATGACTGGAAGCTCAAAAGCGCCACGGTGGAACATCTCAAGAGCGGTGGATACACGGCGACGATACTGTTCGAGTACGAGACCCAAGCACCCGAACCCGTCCGACCCGTGCATATCGTCGGATTGGATTACGCCTCCCACGGCCTGTACGTGTCCAGCGACGGCGAACAAGCCGACTACCCGCGTTTCTACCGGCAGATGGAGCCACGGCTGATGCGCGAGCAACGCAGACTCAGCCACATGGTCAAGGGGTCCGGTAATTGGGTGAAACAGAAGCGGCGCATCGCCAAGCTCGCCGCCAAGGTCAGGAACCAGCGAGCCGACTTCCTGCACAAGACGGCCAACCGGCTCGCCGCCCGATATGATTGCGTCGGCGTGGAGGACTTGGACATGAAGGACATGAGCCAATCCCTCGCACTCGGCAAAAGCACGATGGACAACGGGTACGGCATGTTCCGCACCATGCTCGCATACAAGCTCGAACGACAAGGCAAGCAGCTGGTCACGGTAGACAGGTTCTACCCGTCCAGTCAACTATGCTCCGATTGCGGCTACCGCAATAAGGATACGAAGAACCTGTATATCCGCGAATGGACATGCCCCGATTGCGGGGTCTGGCATGACAGGGACGTGAACGCCGCGACCAACATCATGCACGAAACACGACGACTCGTGCAGGAATGATAACAAAAAACTTACGAGAACCGTGGGGCGCACGGGAATAGCCTGTAGACACTGACTCCGCTAGGAGCCTTGAGCAGGAAGCCCCCTCAGACCGCGAAGCGGTCAGGTGGCGGGAGCACGTCACAAATATTCGCACCATCAGTACGTTCCGGCGTTGCCGTCATGCCAAGCATGAAATCAGGAGTGAAATAATCGATAATTCTCTTATATGAATCCGCGGCGGCATGGTGAACTTCGTCGATCAAAATATAATCGAAATCATCTTTGCTGAATTGTGCAAGAATTTCCGGACGAGACATGGTTTGCACAGTGGCAAACACATATTTACGATCATGCTTTTTACTCGTTCCGGAAAATAATCCAAGCTCATCATCGGTGCAACGAAGCGCTTTCGTGAAGTTCGATTTTGCCTCCGGGAAACTCCCAATATCCAGCCAGCGACTTGCCTTCGCCACGGCGTGCGCACAATACTTCGCCATCTTTGATAATGGCCGCGCCCACAACATTGATGATCTTACGTGACATCGCGGCTTCCTCTCTTGTCGGAAAATCAGATCCAGGATACAACGGGGGCGATCGCGCCAGGCCCAAAAGATTGAAACAAAATAGCAGTATAGGGCATGCAGACATTGACGAAGAGCTGGAAATGATCTTTGGAAGAAAAAACTTTCACATCACGTATGCCACGCTTATTTTGCTTGTTGGGTGTAGCGGCAGTTTGGGAAGCCGGTGCACCCGTAGAATGAGCGGTTCGGATCGTTGCGATTGTGCCGCAAGCTTAGGGCTTCGCCGCAATTCGGGCATTGCGGAGGAAGCTTGACTCCTCGGAAAATGTTCGGACAGATCTTGCTATGCAGTTCATACATGAATCGCGACGGACGGGTCTGATCCACGATGAAGAACAGTTTCTTCTTGCATCGGGTCATCGCCACGTAAAACAGTCGCCGTTCCTCCGCATGCGGGCATCGCTCCACTTCCGGCAGTAGCAGACCAAGCAGCGGCTCTTCGGGAATCGTGCTTGGAAAGCCTTTCAATCCGCCGGAACAGCAGAGCAGAAATACGAAGTCGCGTTGCAATCCTTTGGACGCATGAGCGGTCATGAAACGAATATCCATATCCGGTTTTTCGAGAAAACGAATATTTCCAGTGCTTTGGTCGATGGAGAACAGACCTTCTTGATCGCAACGAATCATGAGATTGATATCGCTGCGATACCGGCCCAGCAGTAGTACGGACGCGGTTTTCGGTAGTTTGCGCAACTGCTCGACAATCACATTGAATCGTTCTTCCTCAGTATGTCCGCCAAGTGCTTTCAACGAATAATCCTTCTTATCGCTGGGATTATTGAGATGTTTGACATACAGATTGGTATCGCGCATCACGAATGCTCCGCTTGCGTCAATAAGGCTTTGACGGAAGCGCCGTGTGGTGGTGATCTGGAACATGAAGGTCGGACCCCAGGCGCGCCAAATTCGGTCGAAATCGAGAATGAGATGAATGTCGCTGCCTGCAAAACGATAAATCGACTGCCAATCATCGCCAACGCAGAATAGTGAGAAATCATGTTGTAAGCGAAGCGCACGAATTAATTCATAGCGCGGTCGTGACATGTCCTGATATTCGTCAATCAGCACATATTTATATGGGTGCCGGTACGAGCCATTATTGACGCAACTGATGGCGTCAACGATCATTCCCGGAAAATCAATGCCATTATTGGTTTTGAAATTCTGTATATAGGCATGATAAAGCGGTTCTATGAGCTGCAGCATCTCACGATTGCGACCGATGTTTTTACCGCCATAACGTTCGTTAAGGGTTTGCATTCCGGCAATGTCAATATTGTTTGATCGCATGTGCTGAATAATAGTTTGTGTGGTATTGATAAGATTCTGACGATATTGATTGAATGCATAATCGTCTGTTGGAAGCTGGAAATTCTCAAGTCGTGCAGCTGTGGAATATTTATCAAGCAACTGTTGCGACATAAGTTTAAATGCCAGAAGACGATAGGAAACATTGTGTTCAAGCAGGTATTCAAATGCGTTACGCACCACATTGTTTGACGTGTGCCCGTCAATAATTGGACGATTGGCAATGGTGGAGGAACGGCAGATTTCCAGTCCGAGGCTATGGAAGGTGCATGCGCGAATGACTTTGCCGGTGCTTTGCGTGATGCGGCTCGACATTTCGTCGGCGGAAGCTTTGGTGAACGATAGCACCAGAATCTCTTCGGGAGTGGCGGTTCCTGTGTTCAGCAGCCATGCGATATAGCCGACGATAGTAGTGGTTTTGCCGGTTCCCGCACCTGCGAGCACCAGCGTATTGTGACCCGCTCCGGCGATGGCGCTGATCTGCTCGTCGTTCAAATCATGCTTTTCGATTTTGCCGATGATATTCCGCGCCCGCGCAATCTGATCGGCGGGAAGCAACGGTTGCGGCATAAGCTTCTGAGCCGGTTGTGAATTGGCATGAGATTGCGCTCGCGAACGATTCGTTGTGACAGAAGTATTGCGAGCTGTGGTTTGTGTTTGCGCGCGGTATGACGATCGCGCCAACTGTGATGATTGGGATGGTTGCGTAAGCTGTTGCGTTTGACGTGATTGTACGGTGGACTTGCGTTGCGTCGTCTGCTGTTGCGTGGGATTGGGAACGTTTTGCCGCGCAAGCTTGGGCCCGGGCTGAGTCGCCGTTTTGGAGACGGGCGGTTCTCCAATAAGCGCGTTCATGAACTTGCTCAGCAATCCCATAATGTTCCTCCTCAACCAGTGCAAGGAGAAATTATATGTGCTGCCAATGAATGCTTCAGCGTCGGCTGTGTGAACGGAATCGCAATTCGCCGACGCTGAAACTAATATTGGAGCTTAACGTTCGAAGGGGTAGGTGAGGTTCCAGTCGCGGCGCAGGGAGTCCATGAGTTCCATGATGCGCAGGGTGTCTGCGTGGGGCATTTCCTCGCATTCGGTGCGACCGTCGATTACGGCCTGTGCGGCGGCCGCCACCTCGTACTCATAGCCGGTGAGCTGGGCGGGAACATCGTAATGTGCAACAACCGTATGATTGCCGTCATACACGTCAATCGCCTCAACATTATTAATGTTCTGGCACACCATATAACCATCGGTTCCCCACACGGATCCCGTGCGGTCGCTATGGCACAGAATCGAACTTTGCGCGGTCGCCATCACACCGTTCTCGTAATAGAACGTCATGGAATTATGCGCATCCACGCCGGTTTCGTACGCTCGCATCGACGATTCAATGCGAGCGATCGGCGCATTATGCGTGATCATGTCAATGAAATTGATCGGATACACGCCAACATCCAACAATGCGCCACCGGCAAGCGCGGGATCAGTGATTCGCGTCTTCGCGGTGGTGGGGTAACACAGGTTCGCATCGATCGCCTGTATTTCACCAATCGCACCGGAGGCGAGAATCTTATCGATAATGGCGCGGGACGGCATGTATCGCGTCCAAATCGCTTCCGCGCATAGCATGCCGGTTTCTTTTGCAACGGCTAACATCTCACGGGTCTGTGCCGCATTCGCGCCGAATGCTTTCTCCACCAGCACACCCTTGCCGGCTTTCATGCACAATATCGCCTGTTCCGCATGCAGATTGTGCGGCGTAGCGATGTACACCAAGTCCACGTTCGGATCGGCCACAAGTTCCTCATATGAACCGTATGAAACTGGAAAACCGTATTTCGCGGCGAAATCAGCCGCACGACCCGCATCTCGTGCGGCGACAGCATACGGTTCAACCAAATCCGCATAACGGCTGTCCGCGGCCATTTTCACCAACGTGTCAGCCATATGTTGTGCAATCCGGCCTGCGCCGAGAATCGCGACATGAATACGAGCCATATCAACTCCCATCTTTCGTAAGCTGCCTGAATAGTGTTGATTCATTTATATTTATTATTGCTGCGTTGCAAGTTCCAGCGTACGCCATGCGTGATCGCAACGCGCGTTGATCCGTATCGCACTTGCATTGCGTTTTGTCCGGATGCTTTTCTGATTTGCCGTATTTTGCCGGATCTTGCCATAATGGTGTGCTGTGGTAGCGCAGGAACACGTTAAGAAGACCGGAAAACCTCGGAAATCCGCAAAAAAAGAGAAATATGAGCGTGGCACGAGAAGCTATATTATGTCGCATATCCGAGGCAAAGACACCTCCATCGAAATGATGGTACGCAGTTTTCTTTTTTCGAAAGGCCTGCGATTCCGTAAAAACGACAAGCGGTATCCGGGGCATCCCGATGTGGTGTTGCCGAAATACCGCACGATGGTGTTCATCAACGGATGTTTCTGGCATATGCATGAAAACTGCCCGAAAGCCACACGTGTACCGAAATCGAATGTGGAATTCTGGAGTGCGAAACTGCTACGCAACCATGAACGAGATGTCAGACAGCATGCCGAACTTGAAGCGATGGGCTGGAAAGTGATTGTGGTGTGGGAATGTGAGCTCGCCAAAAAAGTGCGTGAGAAACGGTTGGAGAGACTGTACTGCGAAATCGTCGAATCGTGACTCTTACCGCTGGCGCATGATGCGCGTGGTTCCAGCTTTACGTGACATGTGATTTTCTGTTTTCGAAACGAGGCGTAATGGCAGTGAGACGGTGTTCGCGATTTGTCGCGTCTGAAGAATACAAACGAACTATGGGAAATGCTGAGAACAGCGCGCTGCCACAGATGTCGCACCGCGCCCAGATTGCTAATCCGTTCCGTGCCATGGTGTTTGGTGCGATGGCCGACGAGATGATCGCCGCAGGTACCGATGTGGTCAAGTTGAGCTTGGGGGAGCCGGATTTCGGTGCTCCGCCCGCAGTGCGTGATGCAATGCGCGAACAGTATGATGGCCGTCCATTGCCGTATACCGCTGCAATGGGCTTGCCGGAATTACGTCAGGCGATTTCCGATTTCTACAAGGAACGCCACCATGTGGACGTCGATCCGAAACGTATCGCGATTACGGCCGGAGGTTCCACGGCACTGCTGCTTGCCGCCGCATTGACGGTGAACGAGGGTGACGAAGTGTTGATCGCCGACCCGTCGTACCCGTGCAATCGCGAACTGGTCCGCGCGTTTGGCGGCCAAGTCGTGGACGTGCCGACGAACGCGGCCACCCGATTCCATCTCACGCCGGAACTGTGCCGCGAATACTGGTCGGATCGCACCAAAGCGGTGATGATCACCTCGCCGTCGAACCCGACCGGCACCACCATCGCCTTCGACACCCTGAAATCCGTGTGCGACCTGGCGAAAGAACGCGGCGCATGGCGCATCGTCGACGAAACCTACCTTGACCTGGCCGACCGTGAACCGGACGGCTCCGACGTGAAATCCGTGCTCGCCTGCGACCCGGACGCCATCGTATGTTCCAGCTTCTCCAAGTTCTTCGGCATGACCGGCTGGCGACTGGGGTGGATGGTCGTGCCTGAATGCGCGCTCGAAGCCATGGACGATCTCGCCACCAACTTCTTCCTGTGCGCGCATACTCCCACCCAGCATGCGGCGCTCGCGTGCTTCACTCCGGAAACGTTGGCCGTGTGCGAGGAACGTCGTCAGGAGTTGCTGGAGCGTCGTCGCATTGTGGTCGACGGATTGGCTGAGATCGGTCTGCCGCTGGAGGTTGAGCCGAATGGCGCGTTCTATGCGTATTTCAATATTTCCGGCACCGGTCTTGACGCGTGGACGTTCTGTGAGCGTGCGCTGAAGGAAGCGCATGTTGCGTTGACGCCTGGTCGTGATTTCGGCGAGGCGACCGCGGACACGCATGTGCGACTGTCGTATGCGGCCTCGCGCGAGGCATTGCGTGAGGGGTTGCGTCGTCTTGGCGATTTTGTTGACAAGCTGCGTGGCTGATTCTTACGGGGTCTGTTGAGACTGTTGTTTGTGTGATAAAGGCGGTCCTGCGCGATGGCGACATCGGTTGGAGCCGCCTTTTTTCATATGGCTTTTCAGTGATTGCAATCGTTGTTTTTCGCTCTATAAGAGGGGCGGACACCCTTTTTCTCCTGATTTGCGCCAAGAAAATGCAAAGGTTGTCAATGGCATGTCGCGCAACATATTAAGCGCTTCAGTAAGTATGCTGTTGGATTATGGTCAGTTTGCATTCGCATGCCACGCGACTCGGCGTGCTTGATATCGGTTCGAACACTGTTCACATGCTCATCGTCGATGCGGCTCCAGGAGCCCGACCTGAGCCTGAGGCGAGCGCTAAAAGCACCGTTCGCCTGATGCAGTACCTCAAAGAAGATGGCACCATCAAAAAAGCCGGAGTCGAAGCCGTGATCTCCGCAGTGGAGAAGGCCATGGAGCTGGCTAAGGAATACGAGATCACCCAGCTGCTGGTGCTCGCCACGTCTGCATTGCGTGAAGCGCCGAATGGCGGCAAGATCCTGCGCCGCATCGAAGACGCCATCGGACAGCCGGTCACCGTGCTTTCCGGTGTTGACGAGGCACGCCTCACCTTCCTGGCGGCTCGCCGATGGTACGGCTGGGATGCCGGTCGCCTGCTGGTGATCGACATTGGCGGCGGCTCGCTCGAAGTGGCCATGGGTTCTGACGAAGATCCGACCGTGGCGTTGTCCGTGCCTGCCGGTGCTGGCAGAATCACCCGCGAATTCCTGCCGGAGAACGGTATTGCAAGCGAAAAGGATCTGGAAAACGCGCGTAGGAACATCCGCAAAATCCTCGACCCGATGGTCGAGGCCTTCCCGAAGTCGAAGCATCCGATGCATGCCGTCGGCACATCGAAAACCATTCGATCCTTGGCTCGTCTCGCCGGCGCGGTGATGCGCCAGCCAGGTCGTGTGGACACGTCGATTATGACGCTCGACCAGCTGGAAGACTGGCTTCCGCGACTCGCGGCCATTTCCCCCGACCAGCGTGTGGCGCTGCCGGGTGTAACCCCCGAGCGTACATATCAGATCGTTGGCGGTGGTCTGGTGGTTGACGAAATCATGAAGGCGCTCGACGTTAAGGAAATCGAAATCTGCCCGTGGGCATTGCGAGAGGGCGCGATTCTGCGCTGGCTCGACCAATTTGGCCGCACGCGCCTTGGTTTCTAGCGGTTCCTAGGCTTCCAACTTCCTCAGTTCCTCCAACTGGTTCTTCGCCTTGTGCAGCTTGGTGAAGATTTCGTTGCGCTGTTCGGGATTCTTTGCCCGTTGGTGATCGCGCGTGAGCTTATCGATCTGCTCGGCAAGCTGTGCGGCCAACGACGCCGACTGTACGCGTGCCGCCACCACCGATCCGACATCCGCGACGCAAGGGGGATGGCGTATCGGCGCAAGCGCGCTCTGGAAGGGCCCGTTCGTCATGCCGTGCGGCTGCGATAGACGATTGCAATCTGCGACACGCCGTGATTTGGTGATTGAGGCATGTGCGCGTATTATTTCATCTTGCGGTGATCAGAGCCTAGGTGAGACGCCCGGTCCCATTCCGAACCCGGAAGCTAAGGCCTAGCACGGCGATGGTACTGCACTCGAGAGGGTGTGGGAGAGTAGCACGTCGCCGCACTTAAACTTTTTTGAATCCCGAGTTGAGCGTCGCTCCTCGGGATTTTTTCATTATGCGATTCGTGCAAGTCCAATTATGTGTGAAGGCGAATCCGGTGATCGCTGATTGCGGCGCTCAGGCAGCGAAAACCACCAACAGAACAATGCCGTCGGTTTTGGAGATGCTGTTACGAGAGAGCGCTCATGGGCACGGTGCTACCAAAAACGCATTATCATCGATGGCGTTCGTCCATGGGCTTGGCCTTGACGACTGTTTGAACGCAATGCCCATATTGGAGGAAGTATGGCACGGTCGGGTGCGCCAGCAAAACCGCGTACAGCGCAGGCGAAGGCTGTTAAGCCTATTCGCACGTTGAAGAAAGCTAAGTCGCATCGCGTGCGTAATGTCATATGCGGTTTTCTGGCTGGTATTCTGTCGATCGCGGCTTTGCTGGGCACGGTTTCGCACATATTGCCTGCTGAGATTCAAGCGTGGCCGTATGTTCCCATTATCGTTTCGTTGGTACCTTGGTTTGCGATTCTTGCAGTAATCGCGTTGGTTTGCGGTATTGTCTCGAAACGAACAATGTCGGTATTGCTTGCGATTGCAGCGATCGCTTTGCAAGTATGGTGGCAGTATCCGTTTTTCTACAATGAGACGAAGCTTCCGCGTGCTGCGATCGCGGCGGTTTCGGGAGCGTCCGCCAATACGCAGGATGATTACGCCCGTTTGATGACGTGCAACGTATTTAAAGGGCGTGCCGACGCTCAGGAAATCGTTGATGTGGTGCGTAGCGAGCGCGTGGAAGTGCTGGCGTTGCAGGAAACGACCGATGCTTTCGTGGATGAGTTGAACAAGGCTGGTATTGGCGATTTGCTGCCGTATGCGCAGGTGGCAAGTTCAGACGGCGTGTATGGCAATGGTTTGTGGTCGGCAAGTCCGCTTGGTGATCCAGCTGATGATGATGTTGATTCGAGCGCGTCGTTCATGCCAGGGGCCACGGTTGCGTTCAATGATGGTCAGACGCAGATCCGTTTCGTTTCGGTGCATACCACGTCTCCGACCGATGGATATTGGCAGCAGTGGAAGCGTTCATTGGATGAGCTTGGTCGACTCCGGTACGATACGTCTCGTAGGTACGTGTTCATGGGCGATTTCAACGCGACCGACGATCATGCACCGTTCCGTAATTTCTTGGGAACACGGTTCACGGACGCGGCCAAACAAGCGGCCGGGGGATTGGTATTCACGTGGCCTGCGAATATCGATTATGTACCGACGTTTGCGGGCATTGACCATATCGTATTGGATTCCGGCATGTTGGCAGGTCAGGCCAAATCGTTGAAAATCGATGGAAGCGATCACAGGGCGTTGCTGGCAACCGTGCAATTCGACGTGTGAGAAGAGTGCCGGCGCAACTGCATATCGGCTGCGCATCCGCATAAAAAGTGCCCCAGATAGGAATCGAACCTACGACACCTTCTTTAGGAGAGAAGTGCTCTATCCACTGAGCTACTGAGGCAACGAATCTTCATTCTACACACCATCCGGACGAGTGTGGTATCGAAATGAAGAAATTCGAAATTTATGCATGACTGTACGCCATATAACACCTTGTAAAAACGTGTGGCGCACAGTCATGGAAATGCTATATTGACGGTATTTTGAGATGCTCAGGCCAGATTGTCTTGCGTGCCAGCGGTATTGGCCGCAGTGGCCTGTTCCGCCTGTGCTGCGTCAAGCTTGGCACGCACTTCGCCGAGCAGACTTTGGGCGCGCTTGGCGAGGGCTTCGCCAAGCTCCCACTGGCGCATGGACTGGTCAAGGTTGAGTCCGCCGGCCTCAAGTGCCTGCACGGCCTGAATGAGCTGATCTCGAGCCTCTTCGTAAGGCATTTGTGCGATGGCTTCGCGTTCCTTGTCGGTCAGGCTGGATGCGGGGGTGGTTTCGTTGGTCATTGCTACTCCTTCGTTACGGTGGTGACTTCGGACACGATCACGCCGTGCTTCAATGTCATGGTGAGTTGGTCGCCGGTGTTCACGGCGTTCGCATCGTCGATTACGTGACCGTCAGTTCCCTGCACCACGGCATAGCCTCGGTTGAGGGTGGATTGCGGGCTGAGCGCAGTCAGTGAGGCGTGCGCTTTTTCGATGGTGAGACTTGCATCGTCAAGAATACGTGTCAGGCCGATTCTCATGCGGGTTCTTGCGTCATCGATGAGACGTTGATGCGGTTCCAGCATGGTGAGCGGCTGTGTGAGGCTTGGACGGTTCGCATAGCCTTCAATCAGTCTTGTTTCATTGTTGACGGTGGCGTCGATGCGCATGCGCATGCGTTCGATGTTCACGTTGATCAGTTGCATCTGCTCGCGCACGTCCGGCACGACTTTCTTCGCCGCGTCCGTTGGCGTGGATGCGCGCAGATCGGCAACCAGATCAAGCAGCGTCCAATCATCCTCATGGCCGATCGCGGAAATCAGCGGCGTATGGGCGGCTGCCGCGGCGCGTACCACGCCTTCGTCGGAGAATCCGATCAGATCTTCGAAAGCGCCGCCGCCACGGGCCACGATGATCACGTCGACATCAGGATCGGCATCCATCTGCGCGATCGCCTTGATCACGTCGGAAGGGCACTGCTCACCCTGCACATGCACATGCGTCACTTTGAAATCGACAACAGGCCAACGCAATCTCACGTTGGTGATGACATCGCCTTCGGCGCGAGCCTGCGGCGCGCAAATCAGACCAATGCAATGCGGAAACTCGGGCAGAGGCTGCTTGCGGTCAGCGTCGAACAGGCCTTCGCCTTTCAGCTTCTTGCGTAATTCGTCGATCATGGCCTTCAGGCTGCCTCCTGCGCCTGCGGCAATGATGGCGTCACCGCGCAGGGAAAGCGAGGTGCGCTTCATCCACAGATTCGGTTTGCCATGGATGATGACGCGGTCGCCCTGCACGAAAGGCGTGGCGGCTGCGGCGAACTGCCCGAAACCGTTGACTTCCAACGCAATGTCCTGATAATCATCGCGCAGAGTGATATAGGCGCTGCCCTGACGTCTGGTGTTGATCTGCGTGATCTGCCCGGCCACCCAAACCGATGGCCACCGTTCGACGGCCATATGGAATTTCTCGCTGAGCAGACTTACCGGCCAGGGGTTGTCAGCGGTGGTTTCGCCGGCCAGTCGTGGCAGCGGTTTGCTGTTCGGCTGCGCTGCCGGGGGTGTGTAATCCTGGTTCCAAGTCATAGTTCAAGATTCCATCATCTTGCGGACAAATGAAACACATGTTCGAATTCCGTGAGGGTACCCCGCCTTGTATAGTCCCTCTTCGGTGAGTGCGTCAAATCGACACTCGGGCGACACTCCGTGGCGAAATCGTTACCTTTGTCACACAAGTTAAGGAATGGCGGAATCAAGCCGAAAAATGGAATATATAGTTTTACTGCCGGCGTGCCGCTACTACATTTAGTGCTGGCTATGGCGTACAGTCATGGACGTAGCAACAATCTGGCATGCATAACGAAGCATGAAAACCTGGTCGGATGGGGTCCGACCCGGAAAGGACGATGAATGGAAACGCAGGCTCTGGATGCCGTCTCCGCAACCGTTAAAACGGGAACCGGTAAGGTACTCGTCGAGAAGCGCGACGGTCGTGTGGTCGACTTCGATCCGATCAACATCATCAGCGCGGTGAAGTCCGCCTTCGCCGACCTTGATAAGAAGATCGGGCCGCAGGAGGAACAGCTGATCCGTGATATCGCCAATCAGGTCGAAGCCGAAATCAAGGATCGTTACAACGGTCCCGCCAAGATCGAAGACATCCAGAATCTCGTTGAACACGGCCTGATCGAAGACCACCTGTACGATGTGGCGCGCACGTACACCAACTACCGTCTGAACAAAGACATCGAACGTGCCAAGGCCACCGACATCAACGAAGCCGTCAAGCGTCTGGTGAACCGTGACGAGGCTCTGGTGCGCGAGAACGCCAACAAGGATTCCAACGTCTACTCCACCCAGCGCGATCTGTTGGCGGGTGCGGTTTCCAAGGCCGCGGCCTTCTCCATGATGCCGGACGCGGTTTCCAACGCGCATATGAAGGGCGACATCCACTTCCACGACGCCGACTACTCGCCGTTCACCGCGCAGTCCAACTGCTCGCTGCCGAACTATTGGGATATGCTCGCCAACGGTTTCACTCTGGGCAACGCTCCGATGGGCTCGCCGAACAGCATTTCCATTGCGGCCACGCAGATCACCCAGATCATGAAGGACGTGGCATCCAGCCAGTATGGTGGCCAGACCGCCAACCGTGCCGATGAGAACTTCGTTGAATACGCGCGCAAGGATTACGACAAGTTCCTTGAGCAGGCCCACGAGATCATGCCTGACGACCTGCCGATCGAAATCGCCGAACGTCAGGTGCGCTTGGCCAAGGATGTCGAACCGAAGCGTCTGCATTTCGAAAAGGACCGTCCGGCCCTGCCGATGGACGAGCCGTTCAATAAGGATGCCAGCCGTTTGCAGCAGCTGCGTGAGGTGTGGGCGAAGATCCAGACCCGCAAGGCCATCTACGATGCCATGCAGACCATGGAATACCAGATCAACTCCAATCGTGTGTCGAATGGCCAGACCCCGTTCGTGACCGTTGGCTTCGGTTTGGGCACTGACTGGTTCGCCCGCGAGATTCAGCGTGCCATCTTCCTGAACCGTATCCGCGGCCTCGGTTCCGAACATCACACCGCCATTTTCCCGAAGCTCGTGTTCACCATCAAGCATGGTGTGAACGCCGATCCGGGCGATCCGAACTACGATTTGAAGCAGCTCGCCCTCGAATGCGCCACCAAGCGCATGTATCCGGACGTGATCTTCTACGAGAACATCGTGAAGATCACCGGCTCCTTCAAAGCCCCGATGGGCTGCCGTTCCTTCTTGCAGGGTTGGATTGATCCGGCGACCGGCAAGGACGTGGAAGACGGACGCATGAACCTTGGCGTCGTCACCGTGAACGTTCCGCGCATCGCACTGGAATCCCACGGCGACAAGGATCGCTTCTGGAAGATCTTCGACGAGCGTATGGCCGTGGCTCATCAGGCATTGCAATTCCGTATCATGCGTTGCAAGCAGGCCGCGCCGGTCAATGCGCCGACCCTGTTCCGTTTCGGAGCTTTCGGTCGACTCGGCGCCAACGACAGCGTCGACCAGCTGTTCCGCAACGAACGTGCCACCGTTTCCCTGGGCTACATTGGCCTGTATGAGGCGACCAGCGTGTTCTACGGCAAGAACTGGATGCGCGATCACGGCTGGGATCCGCAAGGCAAGGAATTCGCACTGTCCATCGTCAAGCGCATGAACGAGCTGTGCAAGGAATGGAGCGACGCGGAAGGCTACCACTATTCCGTGTACTCCACGCCGGCCGAATCCCTCACCGACCGCTTCAACCGTATGGACCACGAGAAGTTCGGCGAAGTGGAAGGCGTGACCGACCACGACTTCTACACCAACTCCTTCCACTACCCGGTCTGGCTGCAGCCAACCCCAATGGAAAAGCTCAACTACGAGAAGGACTTCCCGTACTACGCGTCCGGCGGCTTCATCAACTACTGCGAGTTCCCGTGCCTGCAGTCCAACCCCAAGGCACTCGAAGCGGTGTGGGATTACGCCTACAACATCGGCATCGGCTACCTGGGCACGAACACGCCGATCGACCGCTGCTACGATTGCGGATTCCAAGGCGACTTCGAGCCCACTGAGGAAGGTTTCAAGTGCCCGGAGTGCGGCAACTCCGACCCGGACCACTGCAACGTGACCAAGCGCACCTGCGGCTACTTGGGCAATCCGGTGCAGCGCCCGATGGTGCATGGGCGTCACGAGGAGATCGCGCACCGCGTCAAGCATATGAGCGGCGAAACCGGTCATGTCACCTTGAGTGACGGTTCCGAACGTGAATGGTTCGAGGAAGCCAAGTAAGGGCCGCGTCGGTAGCAAACATAAACGAAATATGAAAGAGGGTGGGTTTCCACCCTCTTTCATTCTGTGACAATCATGAGGCAAGCAGCAATCGCAAAAACGCGACGTAACGGCAAAACGTGAAGGGACAACGTATGATCAGCAGCGCGAATCCAGCAATTCAACGTCGTGACTTTGCGGCGGACGAAACCAATCGCGGACCTTTCATTCCCACAACTCGTTCCAACAATCCCAAAGCAGGGCAATGGACCAACCGCATGAGCCGCAATATGATCGCCGACTACAAACGGTTCCTCATGACCGATGGAGAAGGCATCCGATGCTCGCTGTACGTGTCCGGCTGCCCGTTCCATTGCGAGGAATGCTACAACACGTCAATCTGGGATTTCCAAGCCGGCCACGAATACAACGACAAGCTCGAAGCGCAAATCATGGATGACTTAAGCCAATCGTATGTGCAAGGCATCACCTTCCTCGGAGGCGAACCATTGCTCAACACGGGCGTGCTGTTGCCCCTTGCGCGCAAAATACGCGAACGGTTCGGTAATACCAAAGATATTTGGTGCTGGACCGGCTACACGTGGGAAGAGCTCATGCGCGAAGGCGAAAGCCCCGACAAGCGCGAGCTGCTCGAACTGATCGACATTCTCGTGGATGGCCGTTATATCAAAGAATTACATGATTCCCTGCTGCAATTCCGCGGAAGCAGCAACCAACGCATCATCGACGTGCCGAAATCACTGGAAAGCGGACAAGTGGTGATTTGGCCGAAATTACATGATCAAACACGATTCATTCCCGAAATATACGGCAAAGACCGTTCTGCAGGGGAAGGCAGCGCATCCTGACATGGAAATGCTTGGAAGGGTTTGCGATCTCGACATTCGTCGAGCGTCCAGATACATAATTAGGCACGTTGACTGGATTAGTTGTCTAATTTGTGCGCTGTGTCGTGCATTTTATGCTGATTGCGAGCATTTACAAAGCACTTAGGCGTGGGCACAGACTACGATTACATGATTGGATAACCCGGGGTAGGGGCTTCCATGCCTGCCATGGAATGCAGCCCGGCGGATAGAACGATAGAGGTTGAGACATGGTTGAAGCAGCAGAAGCCGTGACCGAAACGCACGGCACAAAGCCGTTGCGTGTAGGTCTTGATATCGGTTCCACTACTGTGAAGGCGGTGGTGCTCGATCAGTCCGACGCGCTCGCGGACGCGCTGTTCTCCGATTATCGGCGTCACCACGCGAACGTGCGCGCCACCGTGGCCGGACTATTGGCCGACATCCACCAGGAGCTGGAAAAGCTTGGCCGAGGCGACGAGCCGATTCGCCTGGCCATCACCGGTTCAGGCGGTCTTGCCCTCGCAGACAGCCTCGACGTGCCCTTCGTTCAGGAAGTCATCGCCGAAACCGAAGCCATCGACAAGGAATATCCGCAGGCTGACGTGATCATCGAACTTGGTGGCGAGGATGCGAAAATCACGTATCTCAAGCCGACTCCGGAACAGCGTATGAACGGTTCCTGCGCAGGCGGTACCGGCGCATTCATCGACCAGATGGCAACACTGCTCGACACCGACGCCGCTGGCCTGAACGAAATGGCCACGCAATACGAAACCCTATATCCGATCGCATCACGTTGCGGCGTGTTCGCCAAAACCGATTTGCAGCCGCTTATCAACGATGGTGCGGCCAAGCCGGATCTGGCTGCATCGATCTTCACCGCAGTGGCCACGCAGACCATTGCAGGCCTTGCCTCCGGACGCCCGATTCACGGAACCGTGATCTTCCTGGGTGGTCCGTTGTTCTTCATGTCCGAACTGAGAGCCGCGTTCAAGCGGGCGCTCGACGGCAAAGTGGACGAATTCATTGTTCCGACCGACGCTCACCTGTATGTGGCATACGGTGCCGCATTGCAGGCCGATCAGGATGGTGACGACCTTGACTAAGCATTACGAAGCACGAACCTGCGCCGACCTTCTGGCACGACTGGACGAACTGGAAAACCTGCCGTCCAACACTCCGACCATGCCTCCGCTGTTCGCTACCGAGGCGGATCGCACCGCATTCAACGAACGGCATCATCGCGAGCATATCCATCAAGGCACGCTCGAAGGAGCCCAAGGACCGCACTTCCTGGGCATAGACGCCGGTTCCACCACCATCAAAGCGACGTTGGTGAACGACGATCGAGAAATCGTATGGTCCTCTTATGCGACCAACGAAGGCAGCCCGCTGACGGCAGCAGTGCAAATCGTCAAAAAAATCCAAGCCGAACTACCTGAAGGCGCATGGATCGCACGATCCTGTGCGACCGGCTACGGCGAAGGCCTCATCACCACCGGCCTGCACCTCGACGAAGGCGTAGTGGAAACCATGGCTCACTATCGCGGTGCCGAAATGGTCAGCCCGGGCGTTACCGCCGTCATCGATATCGGCGGCCAAGACATGAAATATCTCGCCATCAACGATGGCGTGATCGACTCCATCGCAGTGAACGAAGCATGCTCGTCCGGCTGCGGATCGTTCCTGCAAACGTTCGCCATTTCCATGGGTCTGACCATTCAGGAATTCACCCAAGCGGCGCTCAACTCCACCCATCCGGTCGATTTGGGCTCCCGATGCACCGTGTTCATGAACTCGTCCGTGAAGCAGGCGCAAAAGGAAGGCGCGTCCATCGAAGACATCGCCGCAGGCCTGTGCTATTCCGTAGTGCGCAACGCCCTCTACAAGGTAATCAAGCTGCGTGATTCCGGCGAACTTGGCGACACCGTGGTAGTGCAGGGCGGCACGTTCCTCAACGACGCCGTGCTTCGCGCATTCGAACTGCTCACAGACCGTGAAGTGACCCGACCGAACATCGCAGGACTCATGGGCGCATACGGTGCCGCACTGACCGCACGCATGCACTATGCCGACGAAGCGGAAGACGAAGACGTCGATACCACCGACACCAAAGAGGCGGTGATCGCAGGCGTATGCCATACCGCATCGAACATTTTGAGCGGCGAAGAACTCGACAACCTGTCGATGACCTCCGAACGAGACGTGTGCAAACTGTGCCAAAACCACTGCAAGCTCACCATCACCACCTTCCAAGACGGATCCCGCTACGTGACCGGCAACCGCTGCGAACGAGGCGGAGACGCGAAAAAGAAGCGTTCCGATCGCCCGAACCTCTACGATTACAAGTACAAGCGTTGCTTCGCCTACCGCAGACTCACCGACAAAAACGCAACCCGCGGCGAAATCGGCATTCCGCGCGTACTCAACATGTACGAAAACTATCCGTTCTGGTTCACACTGCTCACCTCGCTGGGCTTCAAAGTGATGATTTCCGGACGAAGCTCGCATGAACTGTTCGAAACAGGCATCGAATCCATCGCATCCGAAAACATCTGCTATCCGGCCAAACTTGTGCACGGACACATCAAATGGCTGCTGAGCAAGGGTGTGAAAACCATCTTCTATCCGTGCGTCAGCTACGAAGAGAACCTGGTACCCAACACCGACAACCACTACAACTGCCCGGTAGTAGCCAACTATCCCGTGGTCATCGGCGCAAACATGCCGGAACTGCGCGAAGAGGGCATCCGTTACATGCGCCCATACTTCAACATGGCCAACCATGAACTCATGGTCGACCGTATCGTCGAAGAATTCGCTTGGGCCAACGTGACCCGTGAAGAAGCCGAAACCGCAGTCAAAGCGGCCTATGCCGAAAACGAAGTCTTCAAGCACGATGTGCAGATGGAAGGCCTCAAGGCACTCGCCTACATGAAGGAACACGCCTGCCGAGGCATCGTGCTCGCAGGCCGCCCGTACCACATCGATCCGGAAGTCAACCATGGCATTCCGGAAACCATCTGCTCGCTCGGCATGGTGGTATTGTCTGAAGATTCGATCTGCGAACTGCAGCCGGGGGAGAAGCTCAACCTGAGTGATTTCCTCGCCGCGGACGAAGACGATCCGCGCAAGAAGAACGCGGACGGCTTCCGTCATGTGGAAGACCGCAAGGTCACCAAAATGCCGTTGCGAGTCACCAATCAGTGGGCCTACCACGCACGCCTGTACTCGGCGGCAAACTTCGTGGCCTCCTATCCGGGACTTGAACTCGTACAGCTCAACTCCTTCGGCTGCGGTCTCGACGCCATCACCACCGACCAGGTGGGCGAAATCCTCGCCGACAAGGCCGACGTGTACACCATGCTGAAGATCGACGAAGTCTCCAACTTGGGAGCGGCAAAAATCCGACTGCGCTCGCTCAAGGCAGCCGTCGAAGAACGCGAACGCAACAAGCAGCGCGGAATCGCCGCAGTCATGCCTAACAAACAAGACAGTGCGCCTAACAAGCAGGGCGAATTCCGCAAGACCGGGTCTGAGGCGCCGACTCCGGGACGTCAAGTCATGCTTGACACCGTGATGAAAGCCAATCCGAAACTTACCGAAGCCGTCAAAGCCGCATCCAGGCGTGCCGCGGAAAACGGCATCGGCGAAGCGAAGAAATCCGCGCACAATTCCGCCACCATGTCGAAGTACGCCAACCGCGTGCCATTCGGCAAAGACATGAAGGACTACACCATCGTGGCTCCGCAGATGAGCCCGATCCACTTCTCCTTGGTGGAATCCGTGATCCGTTCCGGCGGTTACAAGTTCGACATTCTCGAACACGCCAGCCGCGAAAACGTGGAAACCGGTCTGAAATACGTCAACAACGACGCCTGCTACCCGGCCATCATGGTTATCGGTCAGCTCGTGGACGCGATTTTGGACGGCAAATACGATCCGGAACACACCGCGCTCGCCATCACACAGACCGGCGGCATGTGCCGAGCCACAAACTATTTCGGCCTGATCCGCAAGGCATTGGTCGATGCTGGCTATCCGCAGATTCCAGTGATCGCCATTTCCACGCAGGGCATCGAAGACAATCCGGGCTTCACCGCCACTCCGGTATTGTTGCATCGTGTCATCAAGGCGCTGATTATCGGTGATCTGCTGATGAAATGCCTGTATCGCGTACGCCCGTACGAGGTGACGCCAGGCAGTGCGAATCAGCTGTACCACACGTGGGACACCATCGTGCGTGAAACGCTCGAGAACCACGGTCGCTCGAAGACGGCAAGTAAGTTCATTGGCAAGGGATACCTGCCATATTCGACGCTCGTCAAAGAAATCGTCAAATCGTTCGACTCACTGCCGTTGAAGGACGAACCGCGCAAGGTGCGCGTCGGCGTGGTGGGCGAGATTCTCGTCAAGTACCAGCCGGACGCCAACAACCATGTGGTCGACGTGATCGAATCGCAGAATTGCGAGGCTGTGGTGCCGGGCATCATGGAATTCATGACCACCCGCCCGTATATTTCCGACTGGAACGAGCATTACCTCGGCATGGGCGGCAACAAGCTTGGCTACGCGCTGATGCGCAAGGCGCTTGACTTGTACAACGCTCCTGTACGCAAGGCGATCGATTTGGCACACGGCAAGTTCTCCCAGGACCTGCCGATGCCGGAACTCGTGAAGAAGGCCGACGAGGTCACTTCCGTGGGTGTGCAGGCTGGTGAAGGCTGGCTGCTAACTGCGGAAATCCTTGAGCTCATCGAATCCGGCTGCCCGAACGTGATTTGTGCGCAGCCGTTCGCCTGCCTGCCGAACCACGTGACCGGCCGAGGCATGTTCGGCAAGATTCGCCGCCTGCATCCGGAAGCCAACATCGTGTCCATCGACTACGATCCTGGCGCATCCGAAGCGAACCAGCTCAACCGCATCAAACTGATGATCGCAGCCGCCAAGAAGGCCCACAAGGCTGCGTAACAGGGTGAGACGGCGCAAAGCGAAAAAGCTGCCTGATCATAGGCGGATAAATCAATAAGCACTGACTGGAATTGACTAAAATACCGACGCTGACAACATCTTCAGCGTCGGTATTTTTATTTGATTTATACAAACAATTCTTCAAATAACGGTAATTGCTTCTGACTTTATTAATAGCTGTTAATTATTATTGGTCGGCTTTGCAGAGCATGTCTGTTTTAACCGAAAATGTGTATTCGATTCGATATACGCAAGAGTTGGCTATCAGTTTTTCGTATAGCAATCACGCCGTGCTCATCAACGAGTTTCGATAGGATTGCCACATGACAACGCCACGAATTTCTTATGCGCACCTGCTTACCGAGCCGAATCCGAAGCATGTGGAAAGTCTGGTCAAATTCTTCGAATCAGGCTGCCAAGAGCGTGGAACCGGTGGTTTCGGTGTGGAAATCGAGCATCTGCCGGTGCATAACAGCGATGATACCGCCGTGAACTATTACGAGGAGAACGGTACCGAGGCGTTGCTGAACCGCATTCGCCCATATTACGACGAAAGCAAGGAATACTGGGAGAACGGCAGGCTTGTTGGTCTTGGCCGCGAAGGTATTTCCGTGTCACTTGAGCCGGGCGGTCAGCTGGAATGCTCGCTGGGTATACTGCACAAGCCGGAAGATCTGTGCACGATTTACGGTGCGTTCCGCCGCGAAGTCGATCCCGTGCTTGACGATCTCGGCTTCCGCTTGGTTAATTACGGGTATCAGCCGAAGTCCGGCTATGCCGACATTCCCGTCAATCCGAAGGACCGTTACAAGGCGATGACCGCGTATTTGGGGCGCGTCGGCCAGTTCGGTCCGTGCATGATGCGTTGCTCCGCTTCGACGCAGGTCAGCATCGACTATGTTTCCGAACAGGACGCGATTTCCAAACTGCGTTTGGGTACGGTGGTCGGCCCGATTCTCGCATGGTTCTTCCGTAACACCCCGTATTTCGAGGGACAGGAGAATCCGTATCCGCTGCTGCGCCAACGCATGTGGGATTATTTGGATTTGCAGCGCACGAACGTTATTCCGGGATTGTTTGATCCTCGCTTCGGTTGGGAAGATTATGCGGTCGACGTGTTGAGCACGCCGATGATGTTCGCTGATCTGACGCACACTCCGGAAGCGTTAGAAACTCCCGGAACTGATCTGCATCATCCTGCGTTCTATGAGAATGCGAACGACGTGTATCCCGATCGAGAACTCAACGCATACGAAATCAATCATGTGATTTCCACGCATTTTAACGATGTCCGTCTGAAGAACTTCATTGAATTCCGTCACTGGGATTCGCTGCCGGTAGCGCGTGCGGAACGACTGACGGAAATCATCGGATCGCTGTTCTATGATCCGACGGACCGTGAGCGTCTCGAATCGTATTTCGATGGCATCCGCGAGGAGGATGTGTTCGAGGCGAAGGCGAACCTGCAGGCGCGCGGCCATCAGGCAGCTCCGTACGGCAATTCGCTGGAATTCTGGCAGGAGTTCCTCGGGCTCGAGGGTGTCCTCGCCGACGAACCTGGCGATCCGAAACACCCTGACGTGTTCCAGAAGTAAAACTGCTTTTCGAATATTTTGGTTGGTCGAGGCTGACTGAATGTGATCTCGAAGTGGTTTTGAATGTAATTTCGAGCTGGTCTGTTGAAGATCGGCTCGTTTTTGTGTGGCGAGTGGAAATGCAACGGTCTGATACAGATTTTGTCTGTCTAATGAACGGTAGATAGTACACTGTTCCTTATGGGTAATGAGGGGAAGAAACGTGTTCGTAAATCACCTGAGGAACGTAAGAAGGAAATCATCGCTGCGGCGAGCCGTCTTATCGGGGAAAAGGGGTATTACGGAACGTCATTGAAAGACATTGCTGATGCGATCGGCATGAGCCAGCCTGGACTGCTGCATTACATCGGCAATAAGGAACGGTTGTTGTCGCTGCTAGTCACCGACAATTATGATCAGGAAGGCACTCCGGCTGATTTTGCAAAATCCGGATTGCCGGGCAGCGATCCGGAAGGCATGTTGTTTCCCGCATACCTGCGTTTTTTGGTACGTTACAATGAGAGTCGACGTAGCTTGCTGCAGCTATACATGGTGCTGGAAACCGAATCTTTCAGCGAGGGCCATCCGTTGCACGACTATTTCGAGAATCGTCCGAAATACGTGTGGGAACACTATTCCCAGTACACATGGAAATTGCCGCCTGAAATCGGTGGTTGGGAGAATATGCGTGCGATTGTGCGTCAAAGCTTGGAAGCGATGGACGGCATTCAACTGCGTTGGACGCGTAAGCCGCCCATCGATTTCTACGATGAATGGCTCGCCTTCGAAAAGATGATCTTCCCCTCACCTGTCTGGGACGGCTACCGCTAAGCCGTGTGCAACTCTCTTGCGGGCTGTGTTTCTATAGCCTTTCGCGTCCCGATTCTTCCACTCGCTGGAAGAATCGGGACTTTTGGAAGGTTTTGGGTGGGGTGATTCCTCCAGTGGCTGGATGGATTTGCCTGCTGGGATAGCATTTTGTGTGGCGTGCGGTGATTGGTTGGTTTTGGTCAAGGGGAAACGCTGTATCTAATGGTTGTTAGGTAAGACACGCCATGAAATTTTGCGGTTCTTGACAAGTGAATCTAGAAGATTTATATTTCTTATATCTAATGGTTGTTAGATATGAGAGTTCCGAGGATGCATCCAAGGATATATTCCAGGGATATCGCAGAAGAACAGCCTTAGACGCAGAAACAGTAGCAATCAGTAACAAGTCAATGAAGACGATGGAGGATCCATGGGTCGTTACGAGGCAGATCACATTCTTTTCGGTGCCGCATATTACGACGAATATCTCATGATGAAAGGCATCGACCGTGTCGATGAAGACATGAGGATGATGAAGGAAGCGGGACTGAACGTTATCCGTATTGCCGAATCCACATGGAGCACCTGCGAACCGCAGCCGGGTGCGTTCGACTTCACCTATGTGGATCGTGCTCTCGACGCGGCACAGCGTGTCGGTATCGATGTCATCGTCGGCACTCCAACCTACGCGGTGCCGAGCTGGCTCGTCAAGATCGATCCGAGCGTGCTCGCGGTCACCCCGAACGGCGAAGGCAAGTACGGCGCCCGCCAGATCATGGACATCGTCAACGCCACCTACCGTTTCTACGGTGAGCGCGTGATCCACAAGCTGATCTCCCACGTTGCCGACCATCCGGCGGTGATTGGCTACCAAGTCGATAATGAAACCAAGTACTACGATTCCGTGTCCAACGACATGCAGCGTCTGTTCGTCAAGTATCTGCATGAGAAGTTCAATGGCGATCTGAATGAGCTGAACCACCACTTCGGCCTCGACTACTGGTCCAACCGCATCGACTCTTGGGAGGACTTCCCGGACGTGACCGCCACCATCAACGAGTCCCTGGGCGGCGAATTTGACAAATTCCGTCGAGATCAGGTGCGTGCCTTCCTGCAGTGGCAGTCTGATATTGTGCGCGAATACGCCCACGATGACCAGTTCATCACCCACAATTTCGATTTCGAATGGCGTGGCTATTCCTTCGGTGTGCAGCCGGCCGTCGACCACTTCAAGGCCGCGACCGCAGTGGACATCACCGGCGTGGACATCTACCACCCGACCGAAGACGACCTGACCGGCAAGGAGATCGCCTTCGGCGGCGACATGACCCGCTCCACCAAGAACGGCCAGAACTACCTGGTGCTCGAAACCGAGGCCCAAGGCCAGCACGGCTGGGTGCCATTCCCCGGCCAGCTGCGCCTGCAGGCCTACTCCCACCTCGCCTCCGGCGCCGACATGGTGGAATACTGGCACTGGCACTCCATCCATAATTCCTTTGAAACATATTGGAAGGGCCTGCTGAGCCACGACCTCGAACCAAACCCCACGTACCGCGAAGCCGGCGTATTCGGTCGCGAAGTCGCCAAACCGGAAGTGGGGGAGCGGCTCGTCCACCTGAAGAAGCACAACAAAGTAGCCATCATGGTCAGCAACGAATCGCTGACCGCGCTCGACTGGTTCCTCATCGAAGCCGGCTTCCCATTCGGCGGCACTCTCAAATACAATGACGTGGTGCGCAATGTCTACGACGCGCTGTTCGAGCTCAACGTGGAATGCGATTTCATCCCCTCCGACGCTCCCGCCGAGCGTTTGGCCTCATACGAGATGATTGTGACCCCGGCGCTCTACTGCGCATCTCAGGAAACTACGGATCGCCTGCGTGAATTCGTCTCCAACGGCGGACACCTCGTCTCCACCATGCGCTCCTTCGTGACCGACGACGAGGTGACCGTATGGCACGACCGCGCGCCGCACAACCTCACCGACGTGTTCGGCATGACGTACAACCAGTTCACCCGCCCAAACGGCCACGTTTCCGTGGAATTCGCAGGTGCGCTCGCCGAAACCGCGTCCACCGATGCTCAGTCGCTGATCGAACTGTTGAACGCCGACGCCGATACTGAGGTGCTCGCATCCTATGGACACTACGCTTGGAAGGATTACGCCGCAGTCACCCGTCACGCATTCGGCAAGGGCGATGCCGAGTGGGTCGCCACACTGCTTGACGCCGATTCCATTCGTGCGGTTATGCGAGAGGCCGTGGAGCATGCCGGCGTCGAGGGCGCTGGAACCGCGCTCGCGGGACAGGTCGCGGTTCGCCAGGGTGTGAATGCCCGCGGCGAGAACGTGACGTATCTGCTCAACTATTCCGCCGACGAAGTTACTGTTGCAAGCCCGATTGAGGGTGAAGTAGTGGTCGCTCCGGTCGTCATCGCCACCGACGGCAGTATTGATGAGGTTGCAAATGCTGAAGTCGTGCTGAAGGAAGGTGCAGCCGTTAAGCAGGGTGATCCGTTGACGATCGGCCGCTGGAATGTTGCGGTGATCGCCGGCTGAAATCTGCGATAAGAGAACTCGAGAAGAGAACGTTTAGGGAATGAGAAGGTCGATCAGGGCCTTCCATTCTCCAACGAAATCGATATCGTGAGATCCGTTGAGCCACCGCAATTGCAAGCCTTCCATGGCGGATAGCACCTGCAGTGCGGTGCGTTCCGGATCGGCGACGCCATCTCGTTTGGCTGCGAACGTGTATTCCTTCAGCAGATTGATTTCGCGCTGTTCGAAATACTCGTGCACCGGATGGTCTTTGCTTAGGGCCTCGCTTTCGAGCAGGGTGTAGAGGCGAACCATTTCGGGTCGGCCTGCGTTGGTTTCCACGGTTCCCGTGGAGATGGCCTTGAGTCCGAGATCGCAATGGTATGCGATGCCGTCTTGCAAGACTTCGCCGGTCACGCCTTCGACGCCAAGATGCTCTGCAATGGCGATTTGGTTAGTGCGATCGGCGTATTTGAGTGTCGCTTCAAGGAGTTGTTCTTTGGATTTGAAGTAGTAAAGGAGGCCTGCTTCGGTGATGTTCTGAGCTTGTGCCACGTCGCGAATGGTAAATCCCCAGAATCCGAATTGTGAGATGAAAGAGACCGTGGTTTCGAGAATCGCTTTCTTGCGGTCTTCTGCGCTCATTCGTTTCTTGGTTTTGCTTTCGGTGCGGCGACGCATGCGTTCTCCTCTCTTGTGCTTACTAAGTTACAAGAAGGGGGAGAGGAAGTGTGTTGGAAACGTTGGGACACGCCGGAAAATGACAGATACAAGAGATTGTAATATGCTTTAACTAAGCAGTTACTAAGTAATAAAAACTGAAGTTGCCGTATGGGGCGAATCGTTGTGGATTGCTATTTGAAAACGCTGCCGTCGGAAAAATTCGCGTCTGACTTGCGTTCTTTCGAAAAGGCATCTATGATGAAAACCGGCTAGTTACCAAATGGTAGTTAGCTGGCTGGGCAGAGAAGCCCTATCGGAAAACAGGAATATCACAGAAAACACTACTGAAACATGAATCGAAGGAGAGAGTTTCATGAGTGAAGCAATCGCAAGCAAAGAGGAGCGTTTGGTGCGTTATAACGCCAACATCGCCGCTGCAGACAAGGATCCGCAGCTGTCTCCTGAAACCGGCAAGCCACTGAGCAAGGTCAACACCATCCGTTTCGGTGCGGGCTTCCTGCTGTTCGGCGTGCTGTGGATGTCGGGCCTTGGCATCGTCTCCGCCGTGCTGCTGCCGATGCACTACAAGACCATCGAAGGTGCCGATCCGGACGCTCTCGTTGGCATCGTCAATGCGTTCACCGCGGTGGCATCCTTGGTTGCCAACCTGATGTTCGGCAACTTCTCCGATCGTTCCCGCTCCAGGTTCGGTCGTCGTACTCCGTGGATCGTTTTCGGTGCGGTGCTCGGTGGCGTCACCCTGTTCCTGACCGGCACCACGCACAACGCGGTGCTGCTCACCATCTTCTACTGCGCCTGCATGTTCGGCCTCAACTGCATGATTGCCCCGCTGGTCGCCGTGCTGTCTGACCGCGTGCCGTCTGGCATCCGCGGTACCATGTCCGCCTTCTATGGCGCAGGCTCCACCATCGGTACTCCGATCGGCACCATGATCGGCGCATTCTTCATCGAAAACCTGACTGCCGGCTTCGCTGTCGCAGGCGTGCTCATGTTCCTCGGCGGTATCGTCGCCGTGATCATCCTGCCGAAGGAACAGTCCGCTGACTTCCTGCCGAAGGAAGAGGGCTCCTTCAAGGACATCCTCGTATCCTTCCGCCCGCCGAAGTTCGCTGGCGCCCACGACTTCTACAAGGCTTTCGCCGGCCGTTTCTGCATGCTCATGAGCTACCAGATGATCAACGTCTACCAGCTCTACATCATCCAGAACTACATTGGTCAGTCCGTCAAGGAATCCGCTGTCACCGTGTCTGTCGTTGCCATGCTCATGATGGTCATGTCTCTGGTCGGCTCCTTCATCTCCGGCCCGGTTTCCGATCTCATCGGCCGTCGTAAGGCTCCGGTTGTCGTGGCTTCCGTGCTCTTCGCTATCGGTATCGCCATGCCGTGGCTGATCCCGTCCACCCTGGGCATGTACCTGTTCGCTGGCATCGCTGGCCTCGGCTACGCTGTCTACTCCGCGGTCGATCAGGCTCTGCTCGTTGATGTGCTGCCGAACAAGGAAGAGGCTGGCAAGGATCTGGGCATTCTGAACATGGGCACCACCCTTGGTCAGATGTGCGGCCCGGTCATCATGTCCACCATCGTGGTGTCCCTCGGCTACAACTTCGCCTTCCCGACCGCCATCGCCTTGGCCATCATCGGCTGCTTCTTCATCATGGCCATCAAGAAGGTCAAGTAACCCCATCCCTTCCCCCTCCCCTCAATTTCGAAAGAGGAGAGGAAGAGAGGTAATAGGAAGTTTTCCAAAACTGAACAACAATGCAAAACTAAATAACAGTGCAAACGTAACGTCATAGCGTTACGAGCAGGATGCCGCGATAATCTGTTTAAGACCGTAAAGACTTGGCTAGAGCGGCCTGGAGCGTGTCGTGAATAGATTATCGCGGCGTCCTGCGGTTTTTGCGCTTACTGAAATGAAATTGCGTTGCCGATAATTCAATCTCAATAATTCAATCTCAAAAACTAAATATCGATAACTAAATCCCAATAATCAAATAAAAACAACTCAAAAAAACGAATAAATATAAATCCAAAGAATCAGCGACAATACTAAGGACTTTCCATGACTACTTGGATCGCGACAACGCAAGACAACAAGCTTGCCGACAAATCATCCGAAATTGAATCCACGCATGCCACTTCCGCTTCCGATCTGCAGCTTGATGGCAATGAATATCAGGCATTGCGTGGCTTCGGCGGCTGCTTCAACGAGCTTGGCTGGCTTCCTCTGCAGACGGTTACTGAAGAGGAACGTGACCAGATCATCAAGGAACTGTTCAGCCCGGATGAGATGAACTTCACCTTCAATCGTGCGCCGGTCGGTGCCAATGATTTCGCCGATCATTGGTATAGCTATAACGAGACCGACGGCGATTATGAGATGGAGCATTTCTCCGTCGAGCATGATGAGCGGACGCTGATTCCGTATATTCATCGCGCGCAGGAATGGCAGCCGAACATGCAACTGTTCTCCAGCCCGTGGAGCCCGCCGACATGGATGAAGCGTCCGAAGGCTTATAACTATGGTCGTTTGGTGCAGACGCCTGAGAATCTTAAGGCATATGCGAAGTATTTCGTCAAGTACATTCAAGCTTATGCCGAGCATGGCATTACCGTGAATCAGCTGCATGTGCAGAATGAGGTGTTTGCCGATCAGAAGTTCCCGAGTGCATTGTGGGATTCCGAAGCGCTCAAGGTGTTCATCCGCGATTATCTTGGACCTGCTTTTGACGAAGCTGGTCTTGACACCGATATTTGGCTGGGTACGCTGAATGGTCCGGAAGATATGGCGTGGACCGGCGGCTACGGCATGAAGCTGAATAATTACAACCGTTTTGTCGACAATATTCTGTTCGACGATGGCGCTCGCAAGTACATCAAGGGCATCGCTTACCAGTGGGCCGGCCAGAACTGTATTGCGCGTACGCATGAATCCTGGCCTGAAATCGAGCTGATTCAGTCTGAATCCGAATGCGGTATGGGCGATAATACGTGGGAATATGCGGAGTATATTTTCCACTTGATCAACCATTATTTGCGTAATGGCGCGACTGCTTACACTTATTGGAATATGATTCTTGACGATCAGGATTCTACGTGGGGGTGGTGGCAGAATTCACTGTTCACCATTACTGCGGATACGCATGAGGTTCGCCGTAATCCGGAATATTATGTGATGCGTCATTTCTCGCATTTCGTCAAGCCGGGTGCGCATGTGCTTGGCACTACGGGTCATTTCAATTCGATGGCTATTGCGTTCCGTAATCCGGATGGCACCATTGTGGTGGTGGCCCAGAACGCTCTCGAAGAGGAGCGTCCGTTTGAATTTGCCGATCCTTGCAATGCCGATCGCGGTATCAAGGTGACGCTTGCTCCGCGTTCGTTCAACACGTTTGTGCTGGACTGACGGGAGCTGCCTGGCTGATGCGAATGTGTGCGTAACGCGTCGGCTTGGTTGTGGCAGCGGTTTGTTGAATGCCGGGTGGCAGGTTTCCCTTCTCTTCATGCCATCTTCGCAAGCCGGTGTTGTGTTGCGGGGCGTTTGCCTATGGTGATCGGTTACCGGTCGCCGCAGGCAAACGCCTTTTTGCTTTTGAGGTGTCTTTGCTTGTTTGCGCTCTGTTCAGCGGTAGCCGTCCCATGTGGGGGAGGGGAATAGGATGTGTTCTGCGCGTTCCCATAGTTGCATCATGGATTCGTTGGGATTGGTTAACGACTGGATTTGCACGCCGTCCATGGCAAAGAACGCGGTGACGATGAGGTCATGTAGGCGTTCTGGATCGCGGTATTCTTCCGGTAGTTCCCAGTCCACGCTGGTCATGTCGATCAAAATCGAACTGTGTCTGTTCTGGTAGAACTCGTGGGCTGGGTGTTCTGGATCGGACGCTTCGATGGCGAGGCGCATGAACAGTGCGACAAGTTCGGGACGTTTGGCGTTGAAGCGCACGGTTTCGTGCAATGCACCGGGCAGATGTCGGCGTTCTTTGGTTGCTGAATCTATTTGGTCGCAGTGGCTGATGGCTGCGCCCAATGTCGTGTGGGCATTGCCTTCTTCGGAGTCGTAGAACGTTTCGATGACCAATGAGAGTAATTCTTCTCGGTTTTTGACGTAATGGTTGAGTCCGGGCAGGGTCATGCCAACTGCATCGGCTAATGCTTGCATTGGGAAGCCGTATGACCCGTATTGCGTGATTAGGGTTACCGCTTCTTGTGTGATTTGTTTGCGTCGCTGCGCTGGGGAGAGTCGTTTTCTTTGGTTGATTGGACGGCTCTTGATGCTGTTTGCTGATGTGTTTTCCTGTGATTCCATACTGATTTGAAGAATACTATTGCCGCTGTCCACATGCGTTTTCATGTGGTTTCGATATTGCGGTTATGCGGTTGATTGCTGTGCTTGAAAGTAGGTCGTTGTTCGACACGCCGATTTGTTATCTTATATCTTTAAGATATAAGATAACTGACGAAGCCGATGAGAGTTGACTTCAACACAACGCCTCTCTTGCCTGTTGTTTGCATGATCATTGAAGATTCGGCAAAAACGTAGAGGGCTGACTTTGAAAAAGAAAGATAAGGAGACAAGCATGACTGACGCACGGCCTGCGGAACATGCCAACGAGCTTTCCAAAATCGACAAAACGCGTTTCTGCGTAGCGTTCTTCGTGTTCTCATTCGCATGGATGCTGGCGTTACAGATCGTTGCTGCAGTGCTGCTGCCGCAGCGTTTGGCTGATATCGCGCCCGACAGCAAAGACGCCATTTTCGGCGTGCTGAATTCGGCCACGGCATTGGCTTCGCTGATTTCCAACCTCGTGGTTGGCAACATGTCTGACCGTACGCGCTCGATCTTCGGACGTCGTACGCCATGGATCGCATCGGGCGGCATTGTTGCGGGCATTTCGCTGTTCCTTATCGGCATTCTGCCGGACGGTGTGAGCATTGGCATCAGCTACTGCATTTCCATGGTTGGTCTGAACATGATGATCGCACCGGTCATCGCATCTCTGTCTGACCGTATTCCTGAAGATATGCGCGGCACCATGTCCGCATTTATCTCTGCAGGTACGTTGTTCGGTTCTGCTCTTGGTCAGATTGTTGGTGCGCAGTTCATCACCCTGCAGCTCCCGGGCTTCATCGTGTCCGGTGTGGCTATGGGTCTTTCCGGTGTGCTTGCCGTGGTCTTCTGGCCGAAGGAAAAGTCCAGCAAGGATATGCCTAAGGAAAAGGTTGATTTCAAGGGTATTATCATGAGCTTCCGTCCGCCGACCAAAGGCGCTCGCGACTTCTGGCTGGCATTTATCGGCCGTTCCCTGCTGCTGTTCAGCTACTACATGATTCTCAACTACCAGCTGTATATTCTGCAGGACTACATTGGTCAAAGTGTTGAAGATTCCGCGGCCACCATTTCTACCATGAGCTTGGTGCTGATGGTTGTCTCCCTGATTTCCGCGCTTTCCGCAGGTCCGATTTCCGACAAAATCGGTCGCCGTAAGATTCCGGTTGTGGCCGCAAGCGTGCTGCTCGCCATCGGTTATGCTCTGCCATGGCTCATGCACAACGCGTTGGGCATGATTCTCTTCTCCGCCATCGGTGGCTTCGGCTACGGCATGTACGGTTCCGTCGATCAGGCGCTCAATGTTGACGTTCTGCCGAATGAAGAAGAGGCCGGGAAGGATCTGGGCATTTTGAACATTGCCACTACTCTCGGTCAGATGGTCGGCCCGATTGTCACCTCCGCCATTGTGGTAGCTACCGGCTCGTACGGACTGGTGTTCCCGACGGCAATCATTATGGTGGCGCTCGCCTGCATCTTCATTCTGATGATTAAAAAGGTGAAGTAGCGTCGGCGCTTTTCGAAATAACTTGGCCGGAGATTCTTTCATTATCTCTCCTGGAATCTTCGGCCATTTCGCATATATTGTGCGGCACAATAACTACAAGAACCATACGAATTACGAACGTTGCAGATGTGAGCACTACGGCAAAAGGAGCAAACCATGGTTGTCTGCATTGACCCGAACAGTACGATTGGTCGTATCGATCCGAAACTGCATGGCCAATTCATTGAATTCCTTGGCGAATGCATTGATGAAGGTCTATGGGTGGGAGAGGATTCCCCGATCGAAAACGAGCGTGGCTACCGCAAGGCCACATTGGATGCTTTGCGTGCATTGCAGCCGCCGGTTATTCGCTGGCCGGGCGGATGCTATGCGGATACCTACCATTGGCGTGACGGTGTGGGCCCGCAAAGCGAACGTAAAACCACTTTCAACGAGAATTTCGCCACCTATGAGCTGGACGATCACAGCTTCGGCACCGACGAATTCCTGCGTTTGTGTGAAATGCTCGGCGCTGAACCGTGGATCAATATCAACATGCTTTCCGGCACAGTCGCCGAAATGAAGGATTGGATGGAGTACTGCAATCGTGCGCAGCCCACTGATCTTGCCAAGGAACGTGAGGCTAACGGCCATAAGGCACCTTACGGGGTGAAATATTGGGGGATCGGCAACGAAGTGTGGGCTGGCGGCGGTACCATGACTCCGCGGACCTACCTCAATGAATACCGCAGGTTCGCATCCGCCATGCCGAGCTTCACCACCGATGTGTTCGCGCCGACCCCAATGTATGCTATTGCGAGTGGTCCTGACGGCAACAAGCCGCGCGAACGCGTGCAGTGGACCCAGGATTTCTTCCGTGGTCTTGCCGAATATCGTCAGCCGAATATCGACGGCTATGATCTGCACTTCTACAATTGGAATGTGGACAACGATGCCGACACTCCCACCCGGTTCGATGAAGACGGCTGGAATGCGGTGATTGAGGGATGCCTCGAACTTGAAGATATTCTGCGTGATCAGTGGCGTTTGATGAATGACGGCCTGGCGCTTATTCATGAGCCGGAGGTGGCTATGGATTCCAAGCTCGCGCATGTCGATCTAATCATCGGCGAATGGGGCAATTGGCACAAGACCGCATTCTTCGCACGCCCTGCGCTCAAGCAGCAGGTGACCATGCGTGACGCCATCACCACCGCGCTTACGTTGGATCTGCTGCAGCGTAATTGCGACAAGGTGACCATGGCGTGTAACGCGCAGACCATCAATGTGCTTAACTCACTGATCTTGACTGAAGGCGATCGTACCATCCTTACGCCTAACTATGACGTATTCATGATGTACAGGGCGCATCGTGGCATGATCGCACTTGATGTGAATCGCAACGATTCCGAAGATTCCGCCGTATATACGTTTGCGTCACGCAATGAAGACGGCACTCAGCTGCTGGTCAATCTGACTAATGCACACATGAACGATGCTGCTGAAGTACGATTGCAGCTTCCGTGCAGAGCCAAAGTCGAATCGATGGAAACGCTCGCTTCCGAAGATCCGCATGATTGCAATACTGTGGGGTATCCGGATCTCGTGCGCACCCATACTGCGGATGTTGATACTGCTGTGACCGTGCGTGAATCCGCTGGCGGCGCCGAGCTGACGGTGGCACTGCCCGCCGCTTCGGTGAATGCCCTTCGCGTGACGCTTTGCTAGCTAATTATTTCTTTCTGGTTGTAAAAAGCCTCTTTCTTCCCGCAAGAAAGGGGCTTTTCGTGTAGTCGAGTTGCGTAAGGAAGAAAAATGTATTATCATTTAACTAAGTGGTTACTAAGTAATAGAAACTGCGATCGAAAACGTACGGAGGAGTGCATATGGACCTCAATTACATCAAGGGCGTGAACCTGGGTAACTGGCTGGTTCTGGAAAAGTGGATGAACCCGGCATTGTTCGATGGGACAACCGCTGATGGGCATTGAAATCATCAACGAGCCGAACACCACCACGTCCTGGCCGATGATGAACGTGACCGAACGATACAAGGCCGTCGATGCCGAACTTGCGGAAGGCACCGGTCCGATTGAATTCGACTGGCTCAAGAACTTCTACATCACCGCATATCGTCGCCTGCGCGACGTCGACAAGGGTGCTTTGCCGACTGATAAGGCTGTGGTATTCCATGATGGATTCGATATCGAACAGTGGAAGGACTTCATGCGTGGCGCAGATGGCAAGCTTGCGTCAGAGTCCGAAAACGTGATCCTCGACACCCACCAGTACTTGATGGCCGCGGAAATGATGGGTTGCCCGCAGACTGTGGAAGGCTACGACGATTTCGTGCGCAACACGTACGCTCCGATGGTCGCCGAAATGAGCGAATACTTCCCGGTGATTGTGGGCGAGTGGTGCCTGTTCAACTCGGTCGGCTGTGGTGTGGACACCCACGGCGGCCAGAGCGTGCTCAACGGCGAGGAAGGTGCGCAGGCGGAAACGCTCAGTGCCGAAGAAAAGCGTGCGCTCTACCAAGGCGTTGCCAAGTCGCAGCTTGAAGCATGGAGCAACGGCAGCGGCTTCTACTACTGGAACTACAAGCTGCTCACCGACACGGTCAACACCCCTGGCTGGATCGGCTGGGACTCTTGGGACCTAGGCCGCTGCATAGCCCAATCCTGGTTCCCCCTCCCTCCCATCCTTTAAAAAAGGAAAAACTCACTAAAAACATCAACTTGCGTAACACAACGTAAGTGCAACGCAACGTAACGCAAAAGCGTTACGAGCCGGAGTCTGCGATGCTCTGTTGAAGACCGTAAAGACTGGCCAGAGCGGCCTTGGAGCGTGTCAGCAATAGAGCATCGCAGACTCCGGCGGACACTGCAGTAACCAAATAACACTGCAGTAAGCGGCGGGCGCCGCAATAACTAAAGCAAAATCGCAATAAGTAAAAAACGAAAAAAGAAAAGCAGAAATCAAAGGAGAGATAATGCTGCAGAATCCTATTTTTAAAGGCTTCAATCCTGATCCGGCCATTTGCCGTAAAGGTGACGACTATTATGTTGCCGTCTCCACATTCGAATGGTTCCCTGGCATTCCGATCTACCATTCGAAGGATATGAAGCATTGGGAGCTGCTTACCCATGTGCTTACCGATGACACGAATCCGAACCTTACCAAGCTGCCGAGCGCTAAGGGCATTTGGGCTCCTTGCCTCACGTATTGTGAGGAAGAGGACATGTTCTACGTGATTTATGGTGTTATGAATTCCATGAATGCGCGCTATTTCGACGTGAATAATTATCTTATTAAGTCGAAGAATATTGAAGGCCCGTGGAGCGAGCCGGTGTATTTGACTTCCTCCGGTTTCGATGCGTCCATTCTGCATGACGATGATGGCAAGAAGTACATCGTCAGCTTGGAGTGGGAGACCCGCGAAGGCTATGAGAAGCCGGGTGTGATCTGCTGCGTGGAATATGATCCGGAAACCAAGCATGTGGTTGGCTATCCGAAGCGTATTTGGCGTGGTGCTACTGATCGTGGCTGCATTGAGGCTCCGCATCTGACCAAGCGTGACGGCTGGTATTACATTATGTGCGCCGAGGGTGGCACTGGCTACAACCATGCCGTGACCATGGGCCGTTCCCACAATGTGTGGGGTCCGTATGAGCCGGATCCGAATGGTCCGCTCGTCACTTCGCAGCCGAAGGAGTCAAACGAGCGTGCTGATGACGATCATTTGAAGCCGCGCTATTTCAACCCGGATTCCGTGCTGCAGAAGTCCGGGCACGGCTCCTACGTGGATCTGCCGAACGGCGAGACATATCTTGTGCACCTGACCAGCCGTCCGTTTGTGCCGGAATTACGTTGTACGCTTGGCCGTGAAACCGCCATTCAGAAGATGACATGGACGAATGACGGCTGGCTGCGCATGGCGGACGGCTCCAATCTGGCCAAACTCGAAGTCGAAGAGCCGGATCTGCCGGATGCGCCGATGCCGGAGATTCCCGGGCACGACGACTTCGACGGCGGCGCGATCGGCAACTGGTATTATTCGCCGCGGCAGATGCCGACCACCTTCGCCAACGTGACGGAACGCCCCGGTTGGCTGCGCATCCGCGGCGAGGAATCGTTGGCATCGCTCAACCGCACGAGCCTGATCGCACGCAAACTCACCAGCGTGTACGCCACCGTCACCACGAAGATGGAGTTCGAGCCGGAAGTCTACCAGCACAGCGCTGGCTTGACCATCTACTACGACAACATGAATAACATTTTCCTGCGCAAGTATTATTCGCAGACGCTTGGCGGCAGCGCGATTTCGATCGTGCGTCTCGAAAACGGCGAAAAGACGGAAATGCTTGACACTCGTGTTGCCGTGGAAGATAAGCCGATTTACTTCCGTTTGAACATTGAGGGCCGTCGCACTTGGTTCGAATGGGGTTATGATGGCGAGAATTGGACCAAGATCGGTCCGGATTTCGATACCACCACGTTCTCTGACGAATACTGCAAGTTCGGTGAGTTCACCGGCACTATGGTCGGTATTGCCGTCACTGATGCTTCGTTGCATGAGAAGACCGCCGATTTTGATTTCTTCGATTATGAGGCGGACGAAACGAAGCCTGTCGACTGATCCCGCCCGGGCGGCCACCACGATCATTCAACGACCCTGATCCGGTCGTGATCCGATTCCGAGCGGACGTGTGGCCGCTCGCGGGGCACATACAATGGACCAAGGAATGTTGCGAATGACGCACGGTTCCTTGGCCCATTGGGCCGAATGGGTTTTGCCATGGGTTGTGATGGACGGAAACGAAAAGTCGGGCAACCCCCGAGCGTAAGGGCGGTGAGACGCATGGTGCTAGGCATCGATGAGCGAATCGACGGCGTGAACCTCGGCAACTGGCTGGTGCTGGAGAAATGGATGGATCCGAAACCGTTCACCCGCAGCGCCGAAGACGATGAAATCTGGATGCACCGCACGCACGTATCCCTCTGGTCCGAACGGAATCTCGCCGAGGAACTGCGCCGGCACCGCGAAACCTACATCACCCTGGAGGATTTCCGTATTATCGTCGGTCACGGAATCAACCTCGTACGCATTCCCATACCGTATTTCATCTTCGGCGACTGGCCCGGGCATCCGGGCTGCATCACGTACCTCGACCGCGCGTTCCGTTGGGCGCGGGAGACGGGATTGAAGATTATGATTGACCTGCATACCGTTCCCGAATCGCAGAATGGTTTCGACAACGGCGGTCTGACGGGTGTGTGCAAATGGGCGCAGAATACGGACTTGGTGGAGTACACGCTGAACGTGCTGGAGCGATTGGCTCGCCGATACCGCGACGAACCGGCCCTGCACAGCATCGAAGTACTCAACGAACCAGTGAGCTGGTCGGTGTTCCATAGCACGTCGAACACGGCGAAAGACTCTCATGAGGCTTCCGGTAGCACGTATGTCTCACTGCGGTTTCTGAAGCGCTTCTACCGCGACGCTTACGCCCGGTTGCGCGCCGTGCTGCGTCCGGAAACCGTGATCGTATTCCATGACGGTTTCCGACTACTCCGCTGGGGCGGTTGGTTTCGTCGTGCTGGCATGCGCAACGTCATGCTCGACACCCATCAGTATCTCATCGCGATGGAGGATCCGTTGTTTTCGGGACCGGCACGCCGGCTGTACCTGCGATCGCGGCGACTGCCATGGCTGTACCGGATGCTGGTGGGCGCGAGTGGTATCGCCATTCGTTCGGCGGCTCGTCGTATTCCCGTGCTGGTGGGCGAGTGGTGCGTGGAGAATCAGTGGGCCCTACACAGCCAAAACCGATCGGCTGCATACCGCCAAGTGTCACGATTGCAACGCGCGGCATGGGACGTGTCGGCGGGACAGATCTATTGGAGCTACCAGCTTGCGCGCTCCGCGAAACCGGGTAGTGGCGAAGGGAAACCGCCGCGGGATCCTCGCAACGGCGGCAATCTTGAGGCGTGGGATCTGACTCGCGTATGGCGTCATGGATGGATTCGGGCGGATACCTCTCACGATGACATGCCATAGTCAGTCAATCAACGGCAATCGACATAAGGTGCATTAGACTCGGAATCATGGCAGAGGAAGAGACTCCGAAACGTATCCGAAAATCACCGCAGGAGCGGCGTGAGGAAGTGCTGGATGCCGCGGTGCAGCTGATCAGCGAGCGTGGGTTCAACGGTATTTCCATTCAGGATGTGGCTGATCGTGTTGGCATCTCCAAGCAGGGTGTGCTTCGGTATGTGGGTAATAAAGACAATATGCTGGCGATGGTATTCAACGAATATTACGGTGAGACGGGCACTCCTGAGGATTTCTTTGCATCAGGTATGCCTGGCAGTGATCCTACTGCGCCGCTGTTTCCTGCGTATTTGCGTTATTTGGTGCGGCATAATTCGCGTCGTCGCATGATGGTGCAGTTGTTTACCGTGCTTTCTGCGGAGTCGTTGAATCCTGATCATCCGTTGCATGATGAATTCACTGCCCGTATGGACGATATTTGGGAGCATTATTCGCGATATCCTTGGCTGATTCCTCCGCAATTGGGTTCGTGGAAGTCGAGCATGCGTCCGGTGGTGCGTAAGGCCATGGAAATCATGGATGGCGTGCAATTATGGTGGTTGCGCGAACCTGAAGTTGATTTGTGCAAAGAGTGGGTTCAGATGGAAAACATGCTGTTTCCCGCTCCATTATGGGATGCATATCGCTGATTATTTAAGATTGCATTGCATGTATTCGTGTGAGAAGGCGAGGGGGCTGACGGGCTTCTCGCCTTCTGTGTTGGTATGGTCATGTTGAGTTGCGTGCGTGCCTGCATCGTGTTAAACTACCAATTGGTAATTAAAGGAAATCGCTTCAATGAGGAAAGTGAGCAATCCCATGACCGAAACCATTGAAAACACTGCGAATCTGCCCTATAAGAATCCGGAACTTCCCACTGAGGAACGCATCGCCGATCTGCTTGGCCGTATGACCCTTGAGGAAAAAGTCGGACAGATGATGCAACTTGACGCGCGAAGCGGCGACTTGGACGATCTAATCGTCAACAAGCATGTTGGTTCCATTCTGCACACCTCGCCGTCCGACCTGCCGAAAGCCGTGGAAACGGTGAACACCAAAACCCGTCTCGGCATTCCGCTGGTGATCGGCGACGACTGCATTCATGGCTATTCCTTCTGGCCGGGAGCCACCATTTTCCCGGAACAATTGGGCATGGCGACCACGTGGGATTCCGAAAAAGTGCAGGCCGCGGGCCGTGCCACCGCCGAGGAAGTGTCGACTACCGGCGTGCATTGGACGTTCTCTCCGGTGCTGTGCATCGCGCGAGACACCCGTTGGGGTCGCGTGGGCGAAACCTTTGGCGAGGACCCGTACCTGATCGGCGAAATGGCATCGTCCATCGTCAAAGGCTATCAGGGTGGTGCCAAGGCGGGCGAGCCGCTTGCCAAAGACGCGATTCTCGCATGCGCCAAGCATTTCGCGGGCTATTCCGAAACCCAGGGAGGCCGTGACGCTTCCGAAGCCGATCTGAGCCACCGCAAGCTGGAATCCTGGTTCCTGCCGCCGTTCGAACGCGTGGCCAAGGAAGGCTGTGGCACCTTCATGCTTGGCTACGAATCCATCGAAGGCGTGCCGGTCACCTTCAACAAGTGGCTGCTTTCCGACAGGCTGCGTGGCGCTTGGAACTATCAGGGCACGCTTATCACCGATTGGGACAACGTCGGACGTTCCGTATGGGAGCAGAAGGTTAAGCCGGACTATGTGCAGGCCGCCGCTGACGCGGTCAAGTCCGGCAACGACTTGGTGATGACCACCCCGAAGTTCTACGAGGGTGCGATCGAAGCCGTGAAGACCGGTCTGCTTGACGAATCGTTGATTGATGCCGCCGTGGCTCGTATTCTCGCACTAAAGTTCCGTCTTGGACTGTTCGAAGATCCGCGTCTGCCTGATCAGGAACGCATCAATGCGGTGATCGGCTCCGAAGAACACCAGCAGCTCAATCTCGAAGTGGCTCGCGAAGCCGTGGCATTGCTGAAGAACAATGGTTCGCTGCCGTTCAATGCGGCTGGCGCGAAGCGTATCGCGGTCGTTGGTCCGCTTGCCGACGATGCGCAAACTCAGCTGGGCGACTGGGCGGGCAGCTCCGGTCAGATCAACTGGATGCCTGACGGCCACCCGCGCGAGATGATCACCACCGTGCTTGATGGCTTCAAGCAGCTCTCTCCGGAAGGCTGCGAGGTCGTGTACTCCCGCGGTGCCAATATCGTGGATTTGGTGCCTGATCCGGAAGGCGAGTTCTACCCGGATGGCCAGCCTCGCCCGAAGATCGGCGTTTCCGCCAAGCTCGACCGCGCACTGCTCGATGAAGCCGTGGAAAACGCTCGCCAAAGCGACCTGATCGTGGCCGTGGTGGGTGATGTGATTCAAGCCATTGGTGAAGGCTGCTCCACCGCTACGCTTGAACTGCTCGGCGGCCAGAATGCACTGATCGACGCGCTGTCGAACGTGGCTCGCGAAACCGGCAAGCCGTTCGTGGTGGTGCTCGTCAGCTCCAAGCCGCAGGTGCTGCCGGCATCCGTGATCGGTACCAACGGTGTGATTGTTGACGAAACACCGGCCGAAGGCACTTCGGCTCTGCTGTGGGCTCCAAGCCCGGGCATGAAGGGCGGTCAGGCCATCGCCGAAATCATCCTCGGCGAAACCGAGCCGAGCGGACGACTGCCGATCACCTTCCCGCGTCACGCAGGCCAGCTGCCGGTCTACTACAACCAGATTCGTGGCCAGCACGGCAACCGCTACGCCGACCTCACACAGGATCCGGCATTCGCATTCGGCGAAGGTCTGAGCTACACCACGTTCGAATACGGCGAACCGACGGTCACCAACGTTCCGGAATCCGGCGCATTCGGCGAAACCGACACCGTGCATGCCGAAATCACCCTCACCAATACGGGCGATCGCAAGGGCACGGAAGTAGTGCAGCTCTACATCGGCGACATCGTGACCTCCTATAGCTGGACGGATCGTGAACTCAAAGCATTCCAGCGTGTGGAACTCGAACCGGGCGAAAGCGAGACCGTTGCCTTCGATATTCCGGTTTCCGATTGCACCATCGTCGATTCTGAAGCTAACCGAATCGTTGAGCCGGGCGAATTCGAAGTGCTTATCGGTCACTCCAGCCGTCGCGAAGACCTGAAGCGCACCACCTTCACCGTCGCATAAGCAACCAAAATAAACCGTGTCGCAGAACTCGATAATCGACACGCCAGACTGATATGAGCCGCCTACGAAATGCTGATCGTAGGCGGCTCATGCAATTTCACGTAACATTTCTGCCTTACATAATGTTCTGCCTTACGTAATGTGTGGTGTGTGCCGGCGCAAACTGTAGCCGCGCCGGCATGCGAATATCGTCGACAATTTCGAAGCAAAAACTATTACACAACCTTTCTATCGAAGGAGCAGAGTGTCTACGGATAAGAGGAACGCACCATCAGACATACCCATCGAACATGCCGAAAACGGCACGGTTTCCGCCACCAACGGCGTACAAAGCGGCGCAATCAACGACAAGTGTATGAGCGAAGGCAAACTCACCATCGTGGTGGTGACGCTCGCCATTCTCACCTTCCTCGGCATTCTGTCGGAAACTTCGCTGAACATCGCATATTCGGCGTTGATGGAAGAGTTTGCGATTTCCGCCGACGTGGTGCAATGGCTGACCACCGGGTATCTGCTGTTGCTTTCCGTGGCCATTCCGACGTCACCGTTCATGGTGCGCAAATTCCCGACCAAAGCGTTGTTTGTTATGGCCATCGCGCTGTTTTCCGTGGGAACGCTCGTCGGCGCGCTCGCATTGAACTTTCCGATGCTGCTTGCCGCACGACTGATCATGGCGCTCGGCACGGGTGTTTCCCTGCCGCTGCTGACCAACATCATTCTCGACAAGGCTCCATTCCACAAGCGCGGCATGATGCTTGGGTTGGTGAGTTTGGTGACGTGCGCGGCTCCGGCCATCGGGCCGGTGTTCGGCGGATTGGTGATGGAATTCCTGAACTGGCATTGGATTTTCTATGCCATGATTCCGTTCCTGGTGATTTCGTTCGTGCTTGGCGCGGCTACCGTGCCTGACATCCGTCACGGTGAGAAGGGCTATCTGTCGGTGCCATCACTGCTGTTGGTGGCTGTTGGCTTGGCCGGCATTATTGTTGCGGCCAGTTTCTTCGCGCAATGGAATGGCGATTGGCGATTCTGGAGTGTGCTTATCGGTGCCATTGTGGTGTTGGCGGTGTTCGCCGTATTGCAGTTGCGTATGGCTCATCCGTTGGTGGAAGTGCGTACGTTTGCATATTCGGGATTCACGCTCGGCATGGTGATTCTGCTCATGTCTTCCGGCGGTGTGCTTGGTGTGAACTTCTTGCTGCCGATTCTGCTGCAGCGAGGATTGGGGCATACGTCGATGGCGGCCGCTTTGATTTTGCTGCCGGGCGCTGTGATTGGCGCGGTGTCGGCTCCACTGATCGGCGGCGCGTTGAAAGAGCATTTCCCGCCGAAGTTCATCGCCTGCGGTTTTGTTGGCGTGGCGGTGATGGATGTGGCGATGATGCTTGGCGGCTCGCACGAAGGAGCCATTGCCGTGGCATACGCGCTGTTCATGGCCGCTTCCGGATTCGTGCTGGTGCCCGATCAGACGCATGCGTTGAACCAGTTGCCGTCTTCCATGAACGCCGACGGTTCCGCGGTGATGAATACCATGCAGCAGCTCGCAGGCGCCATCGGCACGGCTGTGGCATCCACGTTGATTTCCGAATTCTCGGCCGCCAACGTGAATGCCGGCATGCAGCAGGCTGACGCTTATGTGGCTGGCTTCTCCACCAGCATGTGGGTGTTCTTCGGCATGGCCGTATGCGGTGAGATTCTGGCGTTGCTCATGTTCCGCTTCTCGGTGAAGCGTGCTCAGGAGTAGCCTGCAAGCCGAACCATTTGGGGCATGACTGCCCCAAATCTCAGTCATGGTGACATGCGGCCAATCCTCAGCGTCGAGCGATTCAGCCAACGCCATGCCATCCTCAAAGCATTGCGCCAACGATTCACGCTCGATTACGCGACTTTCCGCAGGACCTCCGGGAGGATTGATAACAACGGTTCCAGTGGGAAAGTGGTAATCGTAGGTTACTTGCGAACGATCGCCGGAATGGAAAATATCAAGTATGCGCTGCGTTGGCGCGAACTGTTGAAAAGCGAACGCCTTGCATTCCACCAAATCCAACAGTATGCCTCTGCGCAGCAAATGCGGTGCCTGCGCATCGCGAATCAAGGTACGCAACGACGTCATTATGCGTAAATATCGTTTTATATCGCAAACATTACCGTAGAGGCAAGGTTGTGCAACCAGCCAAGTCGGCAGCAAATCGGCACGCACCAACCCATCTTCGGGGGAGAAGGCCTTGCATACCAATTCCCCGGAATAATCGGTGATTGACGTCTGCAATCGTCGTAATTGCTGAATGCGCTCATCCACCTGCGACTGCGCTGCGGCAAGTAACGCTCGCCAATCAAGCGAACCGTCTTCGAAACGGAATTTCTCCAACGAATCCAATGGCACGCCGGCGGCGATGCAGATACGCATCACATCGACGTCAAGCATTTGATCGGGGGTGTAGTATCGGTAGCCGGTAGCCGGTAGCCGGGTCTACCGCGGCTGGTTTCAAGATGTTATGCGCATCGTAATAGCGCAACGCCTTGGCGGTGATGCCGTCCAATTTGGCCACTTCGCCAATCGTCAGCAGCTCGTCATCATCGCCGGCCACGTATTGTCTCCTTGTCGTGGGCTTCACTGTTCGTGTTGACCTTGCCCTCGGGGCAAAAAGTCTATCATTCCGTGAGGTTGCTCCGTGAGGATGCGGAGCCTGAATGATATGCCGCTTCGACGATGAATGGCGGTAGGAGGTAATGCCATGGGCAATGAGGAACAGCGCGACTGGCTTGGTTCGGCCACACCGGTATTCGGTGACTTGCAAGACAAGTCCCGTGCCGCAGTCTGATGGTTTGAAATTTTCAAACGCTGCAGAATAGTAGTAAGGGTGGGTTTCGCCAGGTAAGGAGACCCACCTTGCCGTTGTATTGCGTCGAGTTGGGCTGTGCTAACAGTGTTCCGCATGCGATTATGCGCGTGTGGATTCGCGTCGGATTAGAGTCGGCTCGATAAGCGTGGTGCTGTGCACGTGTGCGGCGGGATTGTCGATGTAGTCGAGCATCTGCGCCATGGCCTTGCGCCCCATGTCGATAGCGGGCGCGTTCACTACGGTCAGCGACATGGGGCATTTGGTCTCCAACCGTGCCCCCTCCATGCCGATGACGCAAACATCTTCTGGAACCCGTGGGCCGTTATGGTCATGGAATGCCGACAGCACGCCGGCGGCAAGCGCGTCCGAGACGGTGATGATGCCGTCTGGAATGGCGTCCAGGCCGCTACGCTTCATTGTGTCGATGATGTCCAGGCCGAGCTGGTAACCGTCTTCAAACATCAGACCTTTGGAATTGATGAGTTCCAATTGCGTGCTTCCATGCGTGCGCGCAATGGTTTTTTCGACGCCCATCTGCCGATCTTGTACGGATTCATAGTCAAATGAGTGTGCGGCGAACGCGATGCGGCTGCATCCGATGCGAATGAGTTCATCGGCTGCGATCTGCCCGGCCGCCATATTGTTTTCAAGCACGCAGCACACCTGATCGGCGTGACGGGGATTGGTATGGTCGAGCAGGATGATGGGAATGTTGGCCGCTCGTGCCGCGGCCACGTCTTCGGGGGAGTCGGATATGGTGCTGAGCAGAATTCCGGCCACGTTCATGTCGATGAGTGTTTTCACCAGTTCGTTTTGCCGTTGCGCGTCGGATGATGCGTTCAAGGCGATAAGCTGCAGGTCGTTTTCTTCGCAGACCTCCTGCGCTCCTTCATGGATGAAGGTGAACAGGGAATGTTCGATATCGGTCATGATATAGCCGATGAGGCGCGGTCCGGCGTTCTCTCGCTGGGGGAGAAGCGTGTTTCTGCGGGGGGTGTAGCCCAGTTCTTTGATGCTTGCGCCGATTTTCTCTTTTAAGGTGTCCGATACGCGTTCGGGGTAGTTGAGATAGTTGGATACGGTGCCGATGGAGACGCCGGCATGTTTGGCGATGTCGGAAACGCCCACACGTTTTGATGCTGGCATGAGATTGCTCCTGTTCGTACATAAACCGGTTATTCCTTGATGTATCAATAGTCTACGCGCTCTCTTTTGAAATTGTATATTGAAAAACGCGCGACGATTTTGAAATTTTCAAAAACGAATGTAGTATTTCAACTACAACATCACTGGAGGTGCTGCTGAGGACGGCAGGATGTTCTGGTGTATAAAACAATGGAATCGCAGTGTTTTCTGAATGCTGGACAGATCAAAGGAGATGCCTCGGCAATTTGAAAACGCAGTGAAAACCATTTGAAAAAAGAAGGACATACTTGTGTGAAAAAACGCATGCAAGTATGAAAAAGTAAGGAAAGAGCAATGAATACTTCAACCAAGAAAGGCAAAGGATTGGGCGAATACATGCCGCTCGCCTTCGCCGCAGGCATCGGATCGATGCTGGGATCCGGCATCATCGTCGGTCTGTCGGCAACCATTGTGGTCTGGCAGGAAGGCCTTGGACTCGATACCACGCAGGTCGGCCTGCTTTCCGGTATTCTGACCTTCGCCATCGCCTTCGGCTCGCTGTTCGGAGGCCGCTTGGCCGACAAGATCGGCCGCGTGCTGTTTTTCAACTGGATCAACCTGTTCTACGCCATCGGTGCCGCCATCTGCGTGTTCGCCCCGAACTTCACCGTACTGCTGATCGGCCTGATCATTGCAGGTTTGGCTTCCGGCGCGGATCTGCCGGTTTCCATGACCATCGTCTCCCATGATGCTCCAGACGAGGCCACCGCCGCACAGCTCGTCTCCACCACCCAGGTGTTCTGGCAGGTGGGTGTGTTCATCTCCTTCATTTGCGCGTTCCTGGTTTCCGCCATGCAGGGTGCCACCGGTGGTCGTGTGGTGTTCGCCATCCTCGCAGTATTCGCTGTGATCGCATGGCTGTGGCGACTGCTTTCTCCGACCTTCCGCCGCTTCCATGAAGCTGCCGACGTTCGTGACGCCGCACGTCCGGCTGTTGTAGGCAACGGCAAGGTTTCCGTGACCAAGGTGCTGTTCGGCGCCGACAAGAAGGTGCTGCTCACCTACTTCCTTGCCATCGTGATCTTCTACGTCGGCTGGAACCTGCTGGCCAACACGTGGGGCCAGTTCCAGACCTACATGTTCTCCAAGGCCGGAGCCGCCCAGTCCCTGGCCACCGGCTTGGGCATCATCCTCAACTTCGTGACGCTCGTGCTCAACATCGTGTTCGCGTCCATCGCAGGCGGCAAATATCGTAACAAGGCGTTCTTCGCAGGCATCGTGATCTCGCTGATCGCCATGGCCGCCATGGCCATGGGCGGTGCGAACCTATGGGTCATCGTCGGCGCGACAGCCTTCATGAACCTCGGATCCCCGCTGGCAGGCGAAGCACTGTACAAGGTGTGGACCCAGGAATCCTTCCCGATCGAGATTCGCGCCTCCATCCAGGGCTTCATCAACGGCTTCTCCCGCCTGTGCTGTGGCCTGTTCGCGCTCATCACCCCGGCTCTGGTGCTTCCTGAAACCATTCAGACCACTATGTGGTGCTTCTTCGGCATCGTAATCATCGAAGGCATCGCCGGTACCATCATGATCCGTGCTCAGAAGAAGTACGGCACCGACGAAGAACGTCAGGCACGCAAGATCGCAGCCTGATTAGCAACAGCAATCACATAACAACTCAATATCTCCAATCGCAAGTCAGTTATGCAATACCTTGCGATTGCCAGCCAAAGTCCCAGCCATCGTCGCCGTTCGTTTCTCTCTCCTTGCGGCATGGCTCGGACTTTGGCTTCCCACCATCACAAACAAGTGATCTATTATTTTTGTAGACAAAGGGGTCATCATGGCCATTACTGATCCGCAGATTGTGCCCAGTACGCTGGCTTCGGATCTTGACATCATCAGCTTCACCGTGGAACACTACCCGGGAGATGCGCTCGGCATCGCCACCGCAGCCCCACGCATGACATGGGTGTGCTCCGGCATGCTGCCAATCGACGCGCAGATCCTGCTCAAAGTGACACGACGTGTTCCCGGCGGACAACCTGTGGAAGAACGCACCTACCTGCCCACTGACACTTCAGTGCTTATTCCATGGCAGTTCGCGCCGCTCGCCTCACGCGAAGAAGTGTTCGCCACCATGCAGGCCGTTTCGGCAAGTCACCAGCCATTGGGCAAACCGAGCGCAACCCTGCATTTCGAAGTCGGACTATTGGAAGAACATGAGCATGTCGCCGATTTCGTCGGACCATCGTGGAGCGAATCCGAAACTGACCATCGTCACCTGCCATTAGTGCGCACCGAAGTCGAACTGAAGGAACAACCCAAACGCGCACGCCTATATCTAAGCGCACTCGGTCTTGTGGAAGCCGAAATCAACGGCGTCAAAGTCGGCAATGACGCGCTCGTACCAGGCTGGAGCAACTACAACCAGCGCGTGGAATGCTTCACCTACGATGTGACCGACGAACTGCAGTCCGGTGCCAACGCATTGGGATTCTGGCTCGGTGACGGATGGTACCGCGGACGCCTCGGCTTCGATGGCGGTTACTCCAACTTCTATGGCGATCGTATTGCCGTATTCGCGCAACTTGAGGTCGAATATGCCGACGGCAGTATGCAGAACATATATTCCAACGCATGGGACCGCCAATGGAAGGCGACGCTCGGACCGATCGTCTGCTCGGATCTGTGCGAAGGCGAACGATATGACGCTCGACTGGAACAGCCGGGATGGTCGAAACCGGGATTCGACGACAGCTCCTGGCAGCCGGTCGCGGAAGTCATGTATGACCCGGCACGTATTGAAAATCCTGAAACATCGCCGGTGCGCGCGCATGAATCGCATGAGCCGGTCAGCATCGAACGCATCGGCAACACGGAAGATGGTCGTGGCATATGGCTGGTTGACTTCGGACAGAACTGTTCGCAGCGCATCCGCCTGCACATGCGCGATCTTGAAGCAGAACAAAGCGTGACGTTACGTCATGTGGAAGTGTTGGAACCGGACGGATCCATCGCCACGCGAACCTTGCGCAGAGGCCAGCAGTGCGATGTGTACACTTCCAACGGTTCCGACGCTTGGTGGGAGCCACGATTCGCGATGCACGGCTTCCGCTATGCACAGATCGAAGGTTTCGCAGGAGAACTGACCGCAGCCGACATGGATTGCCGCGTCTACCATTCCGTGATGGAACGCACCGGCGAACTGACCACATCGAATCCGCTGCTCAACCGTTTGCACGAGAACGCCGTATGGTCGATGCGTTCCAACTTCGTGTCCATTCCAACCGACTGCCCGCAACGCGACGAACGCATGGGTTGGACGGGAGACATCTGCCTGTTCGTGCCTACCGCGGCTTATTTGTATGACGTATACGGGTTCCTGAAAAGCTGGCTGAAAGACGTGCGTGCCGACCAGGTCAAGTGGGGCACTGTGCCGTTCTACGTGCCGTTCGTGCCGTTGGGCGTATGGGCGCATCCACAAGCCATCTCCACGTGGGGCGATTCGGCGGTGGAAGTGCCGTGGACGCTGTACATGGAAAGCGGGGACGTGCAGGTGCTCGCCGATTCCTACGATCTGATCCGTGATTGGATCGATGAAGTGGCAGGGTACCTTTCGCCCGATGGCGTATGGGATCGCAAGCCGGACTATCCGCTCGGGCAGCTTGGCGATTGGCTTGATCCGACCGCGCCTCCGGAAGATCCTACGCAGGCCATGACCGAAAAGGAACTGGTCGCCACCGCGTTCTACGCACGCAGCTGCATGCAAGGCACGCATATCGCGCATATTCTCGGCAAAACCGATGATGAAACTCGATTCGCCGCCCTGCGTGACCGTGTGATTGATGGATTCCTGCAGCGTTTCACCAACCTTGACGGCACCATGACATCCGACACCCAGTGCGCCTACGCGCTCGCCATCGCCTTCGGATTGCTTGACGGCGAACCGGTGCGTCGCGTGAAGGCCGGCAATCGACTCGCCTGCCTGGTGCGCGAATCCGGCGGCAAGGTAAGCACCGGATTCGCCGGCACGCCATTCGTGCTTCCGGCGTTGACCATGACCGGCCATAACGACGAGGCCTACGCGCTGCTTACCTCCACCGAATGCCCAAGCTGGCTTTACCAAGTGGTTATGGGGGCCACCACCACGTGGGAACGTTGGGATTCCATGCGGGCCGATGGTTCGCTGAACCCCGGCGGCATGACCTCGTTCAACCATTACGCGCTCGGATCGGTGGCGGAATGGATGCATGCGCATATCGGCGGCCTTGAAGCCGTTGAACCCGGCTGGAAGCGGTTCCGTATCGCTCCGGTGATCGGGGGAGATCTCACCCATGCCGAAACCTCTCACATCACCCCATATGGCAAGGCGGAAGTGCAATGGGAAGTCAACGACAATGTGCTTGATCTGACGGTTGCGGTACCTGCCGGAACCACGGCATTCGTGGATATCGTCGACCATGAGCGCGTCGATCTTGTTGCGGGAACGCATCATCTGCAGATGGCGCTGTAATCGTACGGAATCGTGTGAAATCATATGAACGAAAGTCCTGCCGAAGCTGAAGCCAAATAAAAGTCGGCGTCGGCAGGACTGCGATCATACCAAAAATGAAAAAAGCTTTCTTCATCGTATATTTCAAATCATTTCAATATTTCAAAAAGAACATGCTTCCAAAGGGGGAATCATGACAGCAAACGCATCACGCGAGCCAAGCACCGCAGTATTGAGTGATATCGCACCTGACAGCGGCCGCAAACTGACATCCACCGAAAAATGGCGATTCGGCGTCGGCTTCGTGCTCTTCTCGCTGATTTGGATGGTCGCAGGCACTTCCGGATCGGCCGTGCTGCTGCCGCAACGATTCACCGAACTGAACATAGGCATGCCCGAAGTGATTCTCGGCACCATGAATTCCGTAGGCTGCGTATTCGCACTGTTCTCCAACGTGATTTTCGGTGCGTTAAGCGACATCACGCGCTCGCGTTTCGGCAAGCGCACGCCATGGATTGTGGCAGGTGGTCTGATTACGGCAGCCGGCTATGTGCTCGCCTTCTCCAGTGCGCAGTTGGTGGGTATTGTGGCCGGATGGTGCATTGTGCAGGTCGGCGTCAACATGATGATCGCTCCGGCTGTGGCAGTGCTGTCCGACCGCATTCCGGAAAACGTGCGTGGTACGTTCTCCGCATTCTATGGTGGTGCGCAGATCGTCGGATCATCCGCCGGAACGTTCCTCGGATCGAAATTCATTGAAAACATGGGCACCGGATTTGCGATCGGTGCGGCACTGTTCGCAGTCACCGGTATCGTGACCGTGCTGATCTGGCCGCGCGAACGCTCCTCGGCTGCTTCTGTGGCTTCCGTCGAGTCTTCGGATGCCACCGCAAAGCTCGACGTCAAGCAGTTGCTGCGTTCGTTCATTCCTCCTACCAAGAATTGCCGAGATTTTTACTTGGCATTGATGGGCAGATTGCTGCTTATCTTGGGTTGGAACATGATTTCCGGCTATCAGCTGTATATTCTGCAGAAATACTGCGGGTTGAGCGTAAAGGATTCCGCGGCGACGATTTCCACCATGTCGGTGATTTCCATGGTTGTGCTGATCGTCACGTCCATGGTGTCGGGTCCGCTGTCGGACCGTCTGCAGCGCCGCAAGGTCATCGTGGCGATCGGTTCGGTGATTATCGCGATTGGTGTGGCCATTCCGTGTTTCATGCCGAATGCTTTGGGCATGATGCTGTTTGCAGGCATCGGCGGTGCTGGTTATGGCATTTACATTGCCGTCGATCAGGCGTTGAACGTCGATGTGTTGCCAAGTCAGGAAGAAGCTGGTAAGGATCTGGGCATTCTGAATCTTGCCAACACCGTTGGTCAGGTGCTTGCGCCTGTGGTTGTCGGTGCGATTGTGCTTGCCACTGGCAGTTATGCGGCGCTGTTCCCGATCGCTGTGGTCGCGGTGCTGCTGGGTGCGGTGTTCATCATGCTGATTCGCAGGGTGAAGTAGCTGCGGTGATGCGCAATGTGCTGGCGATTGCGGCACAGGTGATTTCGACATTGCGTTCCGTGTTGGCGATCAACGTTGTAAGATCTGCTGGCCCGGGCGCAATGCCGAATGTTGCGATAATGCCGGCTTTGTTCAGCGCTTCGACGGTGTGTGGGTCACGGGTTACCGTTCCGCCGATGGCAATGGTTGGTTTTCCTTGCGATTGCGCCAATTTTGCAATGCCGCTTGGCACTTTGCCGTATGGCGTTTGACTGTCGATAGAACCTTCTCCGGTGATGACGACGTCAGCCCAAGCGCACGCTTCACGGCCATGTGCAAGATTAAGCACGAGTTCGATTCCCGGCTTCACTGTTGCGTTGAACAGGCCAAGCATGCCACCTCCGGTACCTCCCGCAGCGCCCGCTCCCGGAGTGTGCTCGATATCGCGGCCGTTATATTGCATGATTGCGCGCGCGAGATTCGCAAGCCCCTGATCGAGAAGCTCGACCTGTGTTGCGGTCGCGCCTTTTTGCGGGGCGAACACATGGGCGGCACCTTCCGGGCCGGTCAAAGGATTGGTGACGTCGCAAGCGAGAACAATCGGAACATTTTTGATGGAATCGGAAACTCTTGAATCGTCAATCCTTGCCAAATCAACAAGAGCGCCGCCACCAAGCGGAATGTCGGAATCATGCGCATCGAGAAAACGAAATCCAAATGCGTGAGCCAATCCGGTACCGCCATCCGTGGTGGCGCTACCTCCCAAGCCGAGCACAATGCGATCTGCGCCAGCGTCAATCGCAGCACGAATCAGTAAGCCGGTACCGAACGTGGAAGCAACCAACGCATTGCGGTCGGCAGGGGAGACCCGTTCAAGTCCGCTTGCCGAAGCCAATTCGACCACGGCGGTACAGGAAGTGTGCTTATTGCCAAGAAACCCGAACTGCGCAATAATCGGGCGACCGACCGCATCAACCGTCTCAACATCATGCAACGTGCCGCCGGTGGCATGAACCAAGGCGTGCGTCAATCCTTCGCCGCCATCGGAAAGAGGCATAAGCCAGCATTCCGCCTGCGGATTGCCACGCTTAATGCCGCGAGCCATCGCCTGTGCGATTGCTTCAGCCGAAGCGGCCTCCTTGAACGAGTCCGGTGCCAGCAAAATCCGCATACATGCCTCCTTCTACGTCTGCATCCATACAGTAATGCAGTGCCGGGGCAGAGGCTTAGCGGTAGCCCTCCCACATGGGCAGGGGGAACAGGGTGTCTTCGCATTCCGCCCACATGGCGTTCAGATCTTGGCCGGGCGTGCGCAGCCAACGCAGCTGCACGCCATCCATCATGGCGAATCCCGCATTAAGCAGCCGACGCGTATCAACGCCTTCGGGCGTGCACCAACGGATATTGAGCGCGGTATCGGCATTATGCAGCTCACGATTGGCGAAGTACTCGTGTGCAGGGTGGTTCGGGTCGATCGCTTCGGCACTCAACGTGGAAAACATGTGCACCTGAAGCGGTCTGCGTGCGTTCACCGCCACGATTCTGCGCCACATGTCGGCGATCAACGGTCGTGGCTCACGTACCATGTCGGTAAGAATGTCTTCCGTTTCGGAATCGTAGACTTCGTCCAGCGCGGCTGTGAGCAGTCCTTCCTTACTGCCGACATAATGCAGTACGCCAGCCTTGGTGAGTCCTACGCGATCGGCGATTTTCTGCAGGGAAGTGCCGTAATAGCCGAGCGTCCCAAACAGTTCGACGGCCGCGTTGAGAATCTCCGCCCTTCGGTCGACTTCTTCGTTGGCCATGATGATTCCCTCTCTTGCCCTTCATTGATGGCGATTCATGTGCGCTGCAATGCTTATGAATCGTCATTTCTCTCAAGTTGTAAATACTGCAGTTACTTTACGGTCGGTTAATTGATTTTTCAAAGAAGATTGGCGTGTTGCGGTGTTGGTTTTGATAAAGTACCTACCAACCGGTTAGTAGAGATTTCGGGGTTGAGGTCTCATGCAGATCGGTTAACCGATACGAACTCAAGAAAACGATGCGAAAGAGGAACGTATGAGCGAAAAAACCTATCCTTCCATCAATGATCTGACGCTTGAAGAGAAGGCATCCCTGACTTCCGGCGGCGACGCTTGGCATCTGCAGGGTGTTGAAGCCAAGGGCATTCCCGGCTATATGATCACCGATGGCCCCCACGGCCTGCGCAAGTCCAACTCGGCCACCACCGGCGAAGTCGATTTGAACAACTGCGTGCCTGCCACCTGCTTTCCGCCGGCCGCTGGTCTGTCCAGCTCGTGGAACCCGGAACTCATCCACCAGGTTGGCGAAGCCATGGCCGAAGAGTGCATTCAGGAGAAGGTTGCCGTAATCCTCGGCCCGGGCGTGAACATCAAGCGCAACCCGCTTGGCGGCCGCTGCTTCGAATACTGGTCCGAAGACCCGTATCTGGCGGGCCATGAGGCAGTCGGCATCGTCGCAGGCGTGCAGTCCAAGGGCGTGGGCACTTCGCTCAAGCACTTCGCCGCCAACAATCAGGAAACCGACCGTCTGCGCATCAGCGCCAACATCTCCCAGCGTGCGCTGCGCGAAATCTACTTCCCGGCATTCGAGCACATCGTCAAGGAGGCCCAGCCGTGGACCATCATGTGCGCATACAACTGCATCAACGGCGTGCATGCCGCCCAGGATCACTGGCTGCTCACCGACGTGCTGCGCGACGAATGGGGTTTCGAAGGCATCGTTATGAGTGACTGGGGTGCCGACCATGATCGCGTGGCCTCCCTCAACGCGGGCCTCAACCTCGAAATGCCGCCAAGCTACACCGACGACCAGATCGTCTACGCGGCACGCGACGGTCGCATCCAGCCGGCACAGCTCGACCGCATGGCACAAGGCATGATCGACCTGGTCAACAAGACCCGCGCGGCCATGAGCATCGAAGGCTATCGTTTCGACATCGAAGCCCACGACGAAGTCGCCCACCGGGCCGCCATCGAATCCATGGTGCTGCTCAAGAACGACGACGCCATCCTGCCGGTCGCAAACGATGCCAAGGTCACGGTCATCGGCGAATTCGCACGCACTCCGCGCTACCAGGGCGGCGGCTCCTCGCACATCACCCCAACCAAGATGACCAGCTTCCTCGACACCCTCACCGAACGCGGCGTGGATGCCAAGTTCGCCCCAGGCTTCACCCTCGATCTCGAACCGGCCGATCCGGCACTCGAAGCCGAAGCCGTCGACGCTGCCAAGGGCGCCGACGTGGTGCTCATGTTCCTGGGGCTCCCCGAAGCAGCCGAATCCGAAGGCTTCGACCGTGAGACCCTCGACATGCCGGCCAAGCAGATCGCACTGCTCGAAGCCGTCGCAGCCGAAAACAAGAACGTTGTGGTCGTGCTCTCCAACGGCTCCGTCGTCACCGTGGCGCCATGGGCCAAGAACGCCAAGGGCATCCTCGAATCCTGGCTGCTCGGCCAGTCCGGCGGTCCGGCGCTCGCTGACGTGCTGTTCGGCAAGGTGAGCCCGTCCGGCAAGCTCGCGCAGACCATTCCGTTCGACATCAACGACGATCCGAGCACCATCAACTGGCCGGGCGAAGAGGGGCATGTCGACTACGGCGAAGGCGTGTTCGTGGGCTACCGCTATTACGACACCTACAACAAGGCCGTCGACTACCCGTTCGGATTCGGCCTGAGCTACACCACGTTCGAAGTGAGCGACGTGAAGGCTGTCAAGACCGGTGCCTGTACCGCATCCGTCAGCGCAGTGGTCAAGAACACCTCGAACGTTGACGCCGCCGAAACCGTGCAGGTGTACGTGGCTCCTGGCAAGGCCGACGTAGTTCGCCCGAAACACGAGCTTAAGGGCTTCAAGAAGGTATTCCTCAAGGCTGGCGAATCCGCAGAAGTCTCCTTCGAGCTCGACGATCGCGCCTTTGCCTACTGGTCTGAGAGGTTCAATGACTGGCACGTGGAGAGCGGCGAATACACCATCGAGGTCGGCACGTCCAGCCGTGACATCGCCGGTTCCGCGGTGGTGGAGCTCGACGGCGACGGCAAGGCCCAGCCGCTCACCGAATGGTCCAACTTCATGGAATGGCGTAAGGATCCGCTCGGTTCCAAGGTGCTTGAAATCCTGCGTGCCGAGGGCGAAGCCGGCCGCATGCCGGTGGTGCCCGACAACGACATGACCCGCCTGTTCCTCGATTCCATGCCGATCAACAGTATGTCGGTGCTGATGGGCGCCGATGGCAAGCAGATCTTCGAATACATGCTTGAGAAGTACGCTGAACTCACCAAGTAGTTTCGTAGGATTCAAGGCTTAAGGCCGAGGGATTCGATCCGTTAACGCTGAACCGGTGCGGATCTGATTCCTCGGCCTTTTTTGTCGCGGACGATGAGATGCGCGACACGCTGATCGTTGCATGTACAACAGTTGTATATGCAACGGTTTAGCATGTGTGGTGTGACAGAAGTGACGAATGAACAATACAAGGAACCGTCAGGTTCACGACTTGCCGAAGTCTGGGAAAGTGGCCTGACCAAGCCTCCCAGCGTGGCCATTCGCTCGCTGCACAACGTGGTCAACCGGTATTTGCGCGTCACCCGTCCCGAAGAGGCGGAAGACGTCAGCAACGGCAACGTTGACATCATCGTGTACTTGGCAAGACATGATAACGAGGAGATCTTCCCTCAAGACATCGAGCAACGTTTCGGCGTGACCCGATCCACATCATGCCGAGTGTTGGGACTGATGGAGCAGAAGGGGCTGATCGCCCGCGAGTCGGTGAAGCGTGACGCACGTCTGAAAAAGATCGTATTGACGGACAAATCGAGGCATATTGCCGAAGTGCTGCACGACAATGCGAAAAACATGGAACGAATCCTGTTGGAAGGTCTTGATGACGACCAGATCCGCCAATTCATGCACATGCTTGACGTCATGCAGACGAATCTGGTGAAAACAGGTTTGATCGGAGACGAAAGCCGATATTCAAGCTTGGAAATACAGGAACAGGATTTTGGCGAATCGCAGGTTTCGCAAAAGCCGCAGGTTTCGCAAGAATCGCAAGAATCATGCGATGGACGGAATCCGCATAATCGCGATTCTCATGATGAATACGTTTCGCGCATACTGCGAATGTCGCAGGAAATGGCGATCGCAAACAACCTCAGGTAACACACGCAAGCAAGTAAGTACGAAAAAGAAAGGACAAGGAGTGACAGCGGCAAACGCAACGACGTCCACAACGTCAAAACCAAAGCAACACGTCATTCGCACACTGGGCAAATCCCTGCGCGAATACAAAAAAGCCAGCCTGCTCTCCCCGGTATTCGTAGCCGTGGAAAGCGTGCTGGAAATCCTTATTCCGACCGTCATGGCATCGCTGATTGATGAGGGCATCAGCGGTGGCAGCATGCCGGCGATTTTGAAATTCGGCTTGATTCTGCTGATTTGTTCGGCGGTTTCGCTGACATCCGGCTTTTTGGCCGGAAAGTTCTCGGCCATTGCGGGCGCAGGATTCGCCAAAAACCTGCGTCACGACCAGTTTGAGAAGGTGCAGGGCTACAGCTTCACCAATATCGACCGTTTCTCCACCGGTTCGATCATCACGCGACTGACCACTGATGTAACCAACCTGCAGAACGCATATTCAATGATCATCCGCATGGGTGTGCGCGCTCCGATCATGGTGATTGTGGCGTGGATCTTCTCCTTCCGCATCAGCCCATCCATCTCTTTGGTGTTTCTCGCCTGCATTCCGGTGCTCGCCATCGGCTTGTGCGGCTTGGCGGTGCTGGTGCATCCGGTGTTCGAGCGTGTGTTCCACACGTACGACAAGCTCAACAACGTGGTCGACGAGAACCTGCAGGGCATCCGCGTGGTCAAGTCCTACAATCGCGAACAACACGAAACCGAAAAGTTCAACCGCATTTCGCAGCGCATTTTCAAGGACTTTACCAAGGCCGAACGCATTATGAGCTTCAACAATCCACTCATGATGCTGTGCGTGTACGTGTCCATGCTGCTTATCGCATGGATGGGCGCCCAGCAGATCGTGGCGTCCGGCAACAATGCGGCCTTGGGTTTGACCACCGGCGATCTGACCGCACTGGTCACTTACGCCATGCAGATCCTCATGGCCATGATGATGCTGTCCATGATTTTCGTGATGTGCATTATTTCGCAGGCCTCCGCCGAACGCATCTGCCAGGTGCTGAACGAGGAAAGCACGGTTACGAATCCGGAAAATCCGGTTATGGAAGTGAAGAATGGTGAGATTGATTTCAACCATGTCACCTTCCGTTATTCCGCCACTTCCGAAAAGCCGGTGCTTGACGATATTGATTTGAAGATCCGTTCCGGTATGACCGTCGGCATCGTCGGCGGCACCGGTTCCGCAAAGTCCAGTTTGGTGCAGCTTGTGCCACGTTTGTATGACGTGACCGAAGGCTCGCTGAAGGTCGGCGGCGTGGATGTGCGCGATTACGATTTGGAAGTATTGCGCGATCAGGTCGCCATGGTATTGCAGAAGAACGTGCTGTTCTCCGGAACCATTGCCGAAAACCTGCGTTGGGGCAATCCGAACGCCACTGATGAAGAGATTCGTCACGCATGCCAGCTTGCGCAGGCCGACGGCTTCATTCAGGAATTCCCCGACAAGTACGATACGTACATCGAACAGGGCGGTACCAACGTTTCCGGCGGTCAGCGCCAGCGTTTGTGCATTGCGCGTGCGCTGCTGAAAAAGCCGAAGATCCTTATTCTCGACGATTCCACGTCCGCGGTCGACACCAAAACCGATCAGCTGATTCGCGCCGCATTCCATCATGAGATTCCCGACACCACGAAGATCATCATCGCCCAGCGTGTGGCCTCCGTGCAGGAATCCGACATGATTCTCGTCATGGACCACGGCCGCATCATGGCGGCCGGCACGCATGAACAACTGCTCGAAAACTGCGACGAATATCGCTCCATCTACGAATCGCAAACCAAGAATCAGGCTCAACCTGAGGAACTGCAGTGAAAGGAGGCAACAGATGACTGAACAAACTTCCGCATTGAAATCCAAAGACAACAACAACGCGGCCGGCATGCAGCAATCGCACGGCAAACCGCCGATGCAGAAAGCCGCACCCGGCACCACCAAGCGTATCTTCGGTTACATTTTCCAATACAAGTGGCGTGTGGCACTTGTGGTAGTGTGCATTCTCGTCGGTGCCGCGGCCCAGGCCGGATCGTCGCTGTTCCTACAGTCGCTGGTCGATACGTACATTCTGCCCATGGTCGGTGCCACCAATCCTGATTGGATGCCGCTGCTGCGTGCGTTGACGCTTATGGCATGCCTGTATGCGGCCGGCATTTTCTGCAGCTGGCTGTGGCAGTGGGTCATCGTCACCGTGGAACAGGGCACGTTGAAGAAGATCCGCGACGACATGTTCGCCCACCAGCAGACCCTGCCCATCCGCTACTTCGACACCAACGAACACGGCGACATTATGAGCCGCTACACCAACGACACCGACACATTGCGCCAGGCCATCAGCCAATCGTTCCCGCAAATGTTCTCGTCCGCGGTGTCCGCAATCGCCGCGCTCGTCTCCATGCTGTGGCTGTCGGTGCCCGTCACCATTTTCGTGCTCGCATTCACCATGATCCTGTTTGTGGTGGTACGCAAGGTCGTTTCCCGCTCCGGACGTTACTTCGTCAAGCAGCAGATCGCCATCGGCGACGTGAACGCATTCGTGGAAGAAGCGGTCAACGGCCAGAAGGTCATCAAGGTCTTCAACCACGAAGACGCCACCCAAACCACTTTCGACAAGAAGAACGAAGAACTGTTCGAAGCTTCCGCCGAAGCGAACACGTGGGGCAACGTGACCATGCCAATCGTAGGCAACATGGGCTACCTGCTGTACATTCTGCTGGCTATTTTCGGCGGATTTGCTGCGATTAGCGGACTTGGAAACTTCGGATTGTCCGGTGCTGGCCCGCTCACCCTGGGTACGCTGATCTCGCTGTTGACGCTGTCCCGCTCTTTCGTGAACCCGCTTGGCCAGGTGTCCATGCAGTTCAACATGGTGATGATGGCGCTTGCAGGCGCATCCCGCATCTTCGCGCTTATGGACGAGCAGCCGGAGGACGACGGCGGTTCCGTGACCTTGGTGAACGTGGAACTCGGCGAAGATGGACGCACCATGACCGAAGTTGACCATGAAACCGGTCACTGGGCGTGGAAGCGCGAGGAAGGCGATGACGGCACCCGTTCGCTCAAGGCCGCGCAATCCTTGAGCCCGCGTGCCGCCGAAGTGGCCATGAAAGCCCGTGAAACCGCCATTACCTCACCGGACGGTCGCCTCACCCTCCTGCAGGGCGATGTGCGCTTCACTGACGTGAACTTCGGCTATAACCCCGACAAACCGGTGCTGCACGACATCACCTGGTTCGCCAAGCCCGGACAGAAGATCGCATTGGTGGGCGCAACCGGTGCTGGCAAAACCACCGTCACCAATCTGATCAACCGTTTCTACGACATTCAGGACGGCATGATCCTGTATGACGGCATTTCCGTCAAGGGCATCCGCAAGCCGGATCTGCGTCGTTCGCTGGGTGTGGTGCTGCAGGACGTGAACCTGTTCACCGGTACGGTGATGGACAACATCCGTTACGGTCGCCTCGACGCCACCGATGAGGAATGCATCGCCGCCGCGAAGCTCACGAACGCCGACGGCTTCATCCGCATGCTGCCCAACGGCTACCAGACCGTGCTCGAAGGCGACGGCTCCGGCCTGTCCCAGGGCCAGCGCCAGTTGATTTCCATCGCACGTGCTGCCGTGGCCGATCCGCCGGCCATGATCCTCGACGAGGCCACCTCGTCCATCGACACCCGTACCGAAGAGGTGGTGCAGGCCGGCATGGACAACCTCATGAAGGGTCGTACCGTGTTCGTGATCGCCCACCGCCTCTCCACGGTGCGCAACTCCGACGTGATCATGGTGCTCGACCATGGCCGCATCATCGAACGCGGCTCGCATGACGAGCTCATCGCGCAGAAGGGCGAGTACTATCAGCTCTACACAGGTGCCGTAGAACTCGAATAATCTAATAGTCTCCTGAATTGGAGCGATGCGAGCACACGCTAGCGTTCTACACTAGCCGCGCTTCGATCCCTGTCGGCTGATACCGCCCTTATGGCCGGTGGCTTTGAACGGCACGGATCCTCTGGAAAATCCCTTGCTTTGAAATTGCGATTTTGAAGCAAGGGATTTCTTATTGTCTTTGCCATGCATGGTATTCGGCTGCGGCCAGCCCGCCGTCCGTGAAGGCGGTTCCGTCATATGTTCATGAGACTGCTGCATGAGCAGCGATTATAATTGGCTTGCGTGATCGTTGCATAAATCTCGCTTGGTTTGTCGTTATGCCAATAATAGGTTATCCTTTCATGGGTAAACGATTTACTAAATTGGAGAGCGAGACATGGCGACGATTAAAGAGATTGCGCAACGTACCGGGTTTTCTCAGGCTACGGTGTCTCGACTTCTGAACGGTGATCCCACCCTATCGGTGCGTGAAGAGACTCGTCGCAAGATCATTCAGGCGAGCGAGGACCTCGGCTATAGCGTGCAGACCAAGCGCATCGTCATCCCTCATGAGGTTGCATTGCTTGACAATGAAAAGTCCGACGAGGCGTTGCGGGACTCCTATTTCACCGATTTGCGTTCGGCGCTCGAATGCAATGCGGAACAGCAACGCATGGAAATGACGGTGTTCCACAATCTCGACGATATGATCGCTCGCAGTTCCAAATTCGACGGGTTCATGGCGATAGGCGCCGACCAGATCAGCGAGGAAGACTTGGAGCGGCTGCATAGGGCCATGCCGTATGGCGTGTTCATTGACGTGAATCCGGCGCCGAATCTGTTCGATTCCGTGCAGCCTGATTTGCAGCAGACCATGCATGATGCGGTCGCGGCCTGTGCTGCCAAGGGCATGAAGCGCGTTGGATTCATCGGAGGCAAGGGCTGCCTGATGAACTTTTATGAGGTCGATGAGGAGAATCGCGCCACATATTTCCGTCGTGAGGCAAGGCGTTTCGGTATTCAATCCGACGGATTGGTGTATTCCGACGGCTTGTTCACCGTGAGCAACGGCCGTGCGTTGGGGGAGCAATTCGTGCGCGACCATAATGGCGTGCTGCCTGATGCCGTGATCGTAGCTGCCGATGTGATTGCGGTTGGCGTGCTGCAGGCGTTCAATGCGGTTGGCGTGCTGGTGCCGCGCGATATCAGCGTGATCAGCATTAACAATCAAACGATTTCGCAGTTGACCTCGCCGCCGTTGAGCACATTCTCCATCGATCAGAACGAGCTTGCGCGCGTGGCGACGCTGATGTTGGGTGATGCCATTTCCGGCAAACGCACGATTCGTCAGCATGCGTACCTGTCGACGTCGCTGGTGGTGCGCGATAGTTTTGTGCCGGCAAAATAGCGGTTATTTCTTTACTTCTGTATAGTAATCGGGCTATTTCCAGATTGGCTTGGTTTCGTTTCGACGTGGAAGCTTTTGCATATCGTAAATATCGATTTTGGTAAAAGCTGTCACAAGATAATGCGACAGTTTGCCTATTTTGTTGTGTAAATGGCGAAAAATAACGTTTTTGGCTATCTTTCGAACAGAAGCTCACAAAATATGACACGCCGATAGGCGATATGTTCAGTGATAAATTTTACTAACTTTAGGTAAGGGGATATACTGATAGTTAGGTCAAGGAAGGACCTGTATCTGACTTCTAAGGAGAAGCAAAGATGGGAAATGGCAACAACGGTTCCAAAGGCGGGAACCTCTTGTCTCGCGTGGCGTACTCGTTCGGTAACGTCGGCCAGTCCGCGTTCTACAACGCACTGAGCACCTATTTCATCGTCTACGTGACGAGCTCGCTGTTCTCTGGCGTCGATAAGAGCGTCGCCACCAAGCTGATTGGCATCATTACCGGCCTGGTCGTGGTGATTCGTATCGCAGAAATCTTCATCGACCCGCTGCTGGGCAACATCATCGACAACACCAACACCAAGTGGGGTCGCTTCAAGCCGTGGCAGCTCATCGGTGGTACCGTTTCCGCCATCCTGCTGGTGCTCGTCTACACTGGTCTGTTCGGTCTGGTGAACGTGAATACTACCCTGTTCATCGTGCTGTTCATCATCACCTTCATTGTGCTCGACGTGTTCTACTCGCTGCGTGACATTTCCTACTGGGGTATGATCCCGGCATTGAGCTCCGACTCCCACGAGCGCTCCACCTACACCGCACTCGGCTCCTTCGGCGGCTCCATCGGCTACAACGGTCTGACCATCGTGGTCATCCCGATCGTCACCTACTTCAGCTGGGTGTTCACCGGCAAGTACGTCGAAAGCCAGCCCGGCTGGACCTGCTTCGCCATCATCGTGGCCATCCTCGGCATCCTCACCGTGTGCTCCGTGGCGTTCGGCACCAAGGAAAGCACCACCACGCTGCGTGCCAAGGCCGAAGACAACGGCGGCCCGCTGCAGGCCTTCAAGGCTCTGGCCCAGAACGATCAGCTGCTGTGGGTTGCCTTGAGCTACCTGCTGTACGCCATCGCCAACGTGGCCACCACCGGCGTGCTCATGTACCTGTTCAAGTACATCCTCGACAACACCGCCGCATACTCCATCGTGGGCGTCATCCCGGTCATCACCGGCTTGGTTATGGCTCCGCTGTACCCGATCCTGAACAAGCGCATTCCGCGCCGCTACCTGTACTTGGGTGGCATGGTGCTCATGATCGTCGGCTACCTGCTGTTCGCCGTCGGCTCCAGCAATCTGGCAATGGTCATCGTCGGTCTGGTCTTCTTCTACCTGCCGCAGACTTTCATTCAGATGACCGCCATCCTGTCGCTGACCGACTCCATCGAATATGGTCAGCTCAAGAACGGCAAGCGTAACGAGGCCGTCACCCTGTCCGTCCGCCCGATGCTCGACAAGATCGCAGGCGCATGCTCCAACGGTATCGTCGGCTTCATCGCCGTAGCCGCAGGCATGATCGGTGACGCAACCGCCGCGGATATGACCGCCGCGAACATCGGCATGTTCAAGGTCTGCGCATTCTACGTGCCGCTGGGCATCATCGTGCTGAGCCTGCTCGTGTTCCTCTTCAAGGTGAAGATCACCGAGAAGATGCACGACGAGATTGTCGAAGAGCTCGAAGCCAAGCTTGCTTCCGGTGAAATCTCCGAATGATCGAACATAGTATGTTCTAAAAATACATATTGAAAATACGATTACAATGCCGATACTGATGGGCTGTCAGTATCGGCATTTCTGTTGTATGTAATCCTACATAAGAGCTATTGTGAATCGTCATGAAACCTATTGTGAAATCGTCCATAATCATGCAAAACAAGCGAAAATAGTTCGCGCTGCATGCTATAGTGACAACCGAAATGCGAGCGATGATCCGTTATCAGCGGGGAGCTTCCGGAAGAACGGTCGCGTGAGCGACTTATTAGACCCGGCGGGAAGGCCCGAATAGCCGAACATACAAGCGGTCGCACGTATATTTGAAAGTGCGGCAAACGAGGTGGTACCGCGGTGGCGGCGTCCAGCAGACGTTACGGCCATCGTCCTCGTAGGAGATAGATAGCAAGAACCTACGAGGAGATACGGTGAGCGAAAACAACGTGTATCCGAAGGCAGCTGCGGGTGAGCAGAGCGCCAATGTAGCGCCGAACCCCAGTTTTCCGAAGCTGGAAGAATCCGTCCTTGATTATTGGGAGAAGGACGACACTTTCCAGAAGTCCATTGAACGCTGTCCTTCCGGCGATCACAGCCAGAACGAATTCGTCTTCTTCGACGGACCGCCGTTCGCCAACGGCCTGCCGCACTACGGCCACCTGCTGACCGGCTACGCCAAGGATGTGATTCCGCGCTACCAGACCATGAAGGGCCACAAGGTCAATCGTGTGTTCGGCTGGGATACGCACGGTCTGCCGGCCGAGCTTGAAGCCCAGAAGGAACTGGGCATCGACTCGGTCGATCAGGTCAAGGAAATGGGCATCGACAAGTTCAACGACGCTTGCCGCGCCTCCGTGCTCAAGTACACCAACGAGTGGAAGGACTACGTGCACCGTCAGGCACGTTGGGTCGATTTCGAGCATGGCTACAAGACGCTGAACATCCCATACATGGAATCCGTGATGTGGGCGTTCAAGCAGCTGTACGACAAGGGCCTCGCATATCAGGGCTACCGCGTGCTGCCGTACTGTCCGAAGGATCAGACGCCGCTTTCCGCGCACGAGCTGCGCATGGACGCCGACGTGTATCAGGATCGTCAGGACACCACCGTGTCCGTGGCCGTGAAGCTGCGCGACGAGGAAGACGCCTACGCGGTGTTCTGGACCACCACGCCGTGGACCGTTCCCACCAACTTCGCCATCGTGGTCGGCGCAGACATCGACTATGTGGAAGTACGCCCGACCGAAGGCAAGTTCGCGGGCAAGAAGTTCTACCTGGGCAAGCCACTGCTCGGCTCCTACGCCAAGGAACTTGGCGACAACTATGAGATCGTGCGCGAACTCAAGGGTGCCGAGATGGAAGGCTGGCGCTACTACCCGGTGTTCCCGTACTTCGCAGGCGACGAGAACGCCGTCGAGGGCAAGGTTCCGGGTCCGGAAGGCTATCAGATCTTCACCGCCGACTACGTCGATACCGTTGAAGGTACCGGCCTCGTGCATCAGGCTCCGTACGGTGAAGACGATATGAATACGCTCAATGCCAAGGGCATCAAGAGTGTTGATGTGCTCGACGCGGGCTGCAAGTTCACTTCGCTGTGCCCGGATTACGAGGGTATGTACGTGTTCGATGCGAACAAGCCGATTCTGCGTAACCTGCGTGCCGGCGACGGCCCGCTGGAGCGCATTCCGGAAGATCAGCGCGCGATCCTCTTCCAGGAGAAGAGCTACGTACACTCTTACCCACACTGCTGGCGTTGCGCCACGCCGCTCATCTACAAGCCGGTGAGCTCGTGGTTCGTGTCCGTCACCAAGATCAAGGATCGTCTGCTCGAACTGAACCAGGAAATCAACTGGATTCCGGGCAATGTGAAGGACGGCCAGTTCGGCAAGTGGCTGGCCAACGCCCGTGACTGGTCGATCTCCCGCAACCGTTTCTGGGGTTCGCCGATTCCGGTGTGGGTTTCCGATGATCCGAAGTATCCACGCGTTGACGTGTACGGTTCGTTGGACGAGCTGAAGGCTGATTTTGGCGATTATCCGCGCGACCATGAGGGCAATGTCAACATGCACCGCCCGTACATCGACGAGCTGACCCGCGTCAACCCGGACGATCCGACCGGCAAGAGCCACATGCACCGCATCACCGACGTGATGGACTGCTGGTTCGAATCCGGTTCCATGAGCTTCGCCCAGTACCATTACCCGTTTGAGAACAAGGAAACGTTCGAACAGCATTTCCCGTGCGATTACATCGTGGAATACATCGGCCAGACCCGTGGCTGGTTCTACGTGCTGCACATCATGGCGACCGCACTGTTCGACAAGCCGGCGTTCAAGAACGTGATCTGCCATGGCATCGTGCTCGGTTCCGATGGTCAGAAGATGTCGAAGCACTTGCGCAACTACCCGGATGTGAACGGTGTGTTCAACGATTTCGGCTCCGACGCCATGCGTTGGTTCCTCATGAGCTCGCCGATCCTGCGCGGCGGTAACCTAATCGTGACCGCCGATGGCATTCGCGACACCGTGCGTCAGGTCATGCTGCCAGTGTGGAGTTCGTACTACTTCTTCACCCTGTATGCGAACGCTGCTAATAATGGTGCCGGTTTCGATGCTCGTGCGTTGCGTGCCGATGAGGTCGCCGCACTGCCGGAAATGGACCGCTACCTGCTGGCACGTACCCGCCGTCTGATCGAGAAGACGCAAAGCTCGCTGGATGACTTCCTGATCTCCGACGCTTGCGAAGCAGTGTCTGATTTCATCGACATGCTCACCAACTGGTATATCCGCAACAATCGTGACCGTTTCTGGAATGAGGATGCGAACGCGTTCAACACGCTGTACACCGTGCTTGAAGCATTCATGCGCGTGATCGCACCGCTCGCTCCGATGGAAGCGGAAGCCGTGTGGCGTGGTCTGACCGGTGGCGAATCCGTGCATCTGGCCGACTGGCCGTTCCTTGCCGACGAACAGACCGGCGAAGCGACCGAACTGGGCCGTGTGCTCGTTGACGATCCGGCTCTGGTTGACGCGATGGAGAAGGTGCGCGAGGTCGTGTCCGGCACCCTGTCGATGCGTAAGACGAAGCAGATCCGCGTGCGCCAGCCACTGCATAAGCTGACCGTGGTGGTGGAAAACACTGATGCCGTGGCCTCATACGACGAGATTCTGAAATCCGAACTGAACGTGAAGAACGTTGAACTGTGCACGCTTGAGGATGCCGAAGCCCAAGGCTTGAAGATCATCAACGAGCTGCGCGTGAACGCTCGCGTGGCAGGCAAGCGCCTGCGCAAGGACGTACAGTTCGCCATCAAGGCCTCCAAGTCCGGCGCATGGCATGTGAACGCAGACGGCGCTCCGGTATGCGAGACGCCGAACGGCGAGATCGTGCTTGAGGAAGGCGAATACGAGCTGATCAACAGCGTGGAGGAGAAGAACGCCGAAGAGGCCGCCAACTCCGTTTCCGCCGCGCTGCCGACCGGTGGCTTCGTGATCCTCGACACCGAGCTGAACGATGATCTGATCGCCGAAGGCTACGCCCGCGACGTGATCCGCGCCGTGCAGGACGCCCGTAAGGCCGCCGGTCTGGAAATCTCCGACCGCATCGCGCTGACGTTGACTGTGCCGGCCGATGACGTGGCGAAGGTCGAGCAGTTCAAGGATCTCATCGCTTCCGAGACGCTCGCCACCTCCTTCAACGTGAAGGAAGGCGGCTCCGAGCTCAGCGTGGAGGTTGCCAAGGCCTGAACTGAACGAAGCTCGGTCGGCTTGCGATTATTCCAAGCTGCGGCTAGAGTAATCCCTTGGCTTTCGAGCCGCCGTGGCGTTGCCCACCGCGGCTCGAGTCCACTCAAGACTTGATTTGTGTCCGTGCCGCGCAGCCGCGTTCCTTACGCGGTTGGCGCGCACGGAAACAGATCGTTAAGCGAATGGTTCTCAGTACCATCCATGTGAGTCAAGCACACATTCTTGAGAAGCAGTCGCGCCGCCGGACGGCGGATTCAACGGGTTCGCCCAAGTGGGTGGATTCCAAGAATCCGCTGTCCGGTTTTTTCTATGTGCGAATAAATGTGGCTAACGCGGAATTTAGCTACACTTATTCGGTTAAGTGTAGCTAACGCAAAAAATATTCATATCTTTCCATTTGGAATTGAAAATGGAAAGATATGAATAGGTATACCAATGAGTATGCGTATATGCGGATTATTCCACTTGAAAGTCTTCTGTCTCTATATGCCGAACCTCGTTGCAATGCTCGTGAGAACTGTAACGCTATGGTAATGTAGGGGTGCTTGAACATATCTGTGAAGGAGCAGATTATGACTTTGCTGGCGCACAAGGACGCGGATGGCGGTGTGCAGACGTTGCGTGACCATCTTCACAATGCGGGTGACTTAGCGGAAAGCTATGAATCGGAGTTTTCTCAGATTCCGCGAATGGCGGCGCTCCTGCATGATGTTGGAAAGGTCGCGCAACAGTTTCAAACGTATCTGATATCAGGCAAGGGACGTCGTGGTGAGATTCCTCATGCGAGGCAGGGTGCGTTCGTCGTCAATGACCTGCCGATTTCGAATTCGGCAGCGGAAATCGTGAAAGAGATTCTTGAACTTGTTATTGCAAAACATCATGGAGAGCTTCCTGATTGCATCAATGAAATCGGTGATGAGGCTTTTCTCACAGGTTTTACGGAAGCAGATAAACAGAATCCTAAATATGCGTATGGGGAAATCAAACAGGGGCTACATGATTTGGATCTCGACTTGCAAGACACCTTCCAGCAGGCCGAAAAAGATGTTTTCGATTTTGCAGGACGAACTAAATTGCTGAAATTGTCGAAAGATAGTCGTTATTTCTACTCGGGATTACTAGTTAAATACGTTTATTCTCGTTTGATTGATGCCGATAGAACAGATACGGCTTATTTTGAGACGAAAGAGCAATATCATCCGATCAAGGCGGATTGGTCGGAACTGATTCGCCGTCTTGACGAAAGCATGAAATCATTCGATTCGACATCCGAAATCAATAAAATCCGTCAACAGATTACGGAACAGTGCCGTCAGGCTGGGAGCAGAGAGACAGGGATTTACCGATTGTCGGTTCCGACCGGAGGCGGTAAAACGTTGGCTTCGTTGAATTTCGCCTTGCATCATGCTTTGGAAACAGGGAAAAGACGAATCATTTATGTGATTCCGTACTTGTCTATTACGTCACAGACCGTGGCAACATTCCGGAATATGCTTGGTCTGGATGCTGACAGCAATATTGTGCTGGAGCATTACTCCACCGCGGGCCTTCAGAATTCCGGTAACACGGGCTCTATCGGCACAAGTGAGGAAGAGGATGCGAAGGAACGTCAACGTAAACTGGCGTCTGAACGTTGGGATAATCCGATCATCGTGACTACGATGGTCGAATTCTTGGAAACGGTTATGTCGGCGCGTGGTACGAAACTTCGTAAATTCCACAACATGGCCAATAGCGTCATCATTTTTGATGAGATTCAGTCGCTTCCATTGAATATCATCAATCCGTTTAATGAAGTTGTGAGTTTTCTTTCGACGATATTGGACTCGACTATTCTGCTGTGCTCAGCTACGCAGCCTTTATTGGAACGAACGGCGCGAAAGAATCTGCGTCTGTCAGACGAGCCTGATCTTATCGACAATACTGATGGTTACGAAGAGAAGCTCAAGCGTACCCGGATTATTGCTTCACAGGAAAGCAAGAGTTGCGAGGAACTTGCGAACATCATATATGAGCAGGCACTTCGGAACGGCAATTGTCTGTCTATCGTCAACACGAAGAGTGAAGCGCGCGAAATGTATCAGTGTTTGCAAGAGCTCAATGCTGACGGGCAGTTTGAGTTGATTCATTTGAGTACTGCCATGTGTGGCAAACATAGGGCAGACCAGTTAGCGAGAATAAAGGTGTTAACTGATCCTCATGATTCCAAACCGGTGATTTGCGTAAGCACGCAGCTTATCGAAGCGGGAGTGGACCTTTCGTTCGCATGCGTAGTCAGGGCGATGGCTGGTCTGGATAGCATTATGCAAGCGGCTGGCAGGTGCAACAGGAATGGTGAATCGAAAGAAATCAAGGATGTGTATGTCTATCCGTTGCAAGGTGAGGAAAGGTTCAAGGACTATCTTCCAGAGATTCACAGAGGCAAAAAGCTCACTTTGCAGATTATGGGTGAGCATCCTGATGCTGATCTGCTTTCTACTGGCATGCTCAATGAGTTTTATGGCATGCTGCTTCAAAGTGAGGATCGAGATGGCGGCAATAGTTTGCTGGATGGTCCGCTTTGGAAAAAGGAAAACGCTGGAAAAACGATTTATGAGTTGCTGGCATACAACGAAAGCCAACGTAAGCAATTCGAGAACAATACGATGGGGGAGAGATACAATCCGTTTTTTGCCCAGGCGTTCAAAACGGTCGGCAATGAATATCGTGTGATTCCGAAAATCACGCACAATGTTGTGGTTCCCTATGGCAATGCGATGGAATTACTGGATATGTTGGGCCACGGTGAGTTGAGGGAGAAGATTGCGATTCTGCGGCGGCTACAGGAATACACGGTTTCCCTTTTCGATTACGAATACAAGATTTTGAACGAAAAACATGCGATTTCCATCGCTAGCGAGGATTTCGATATTTGCGTTCTGAATGGAGATTATTACAAAGGCGAATATGGCGTGGTGACAGAGACGGACATGTCTCTGTTGATGATATGAAAGGGCAGTGGTTCTCCTGCAGGTCGATGGGAATCTGCAGGAGAGTTTCGTTTGGTAAATACGCATGTTGTACATATTTTCAATCCACGCCATGAATGTGGCGACAGTAGGAAAACCTACTTATACAAGAATAACTGGTTGATTGTTGATTGAGAAACACTCAAAGAGTTCTATGTACAATAAGCGTAAAATGTGCTATATTGACAGTGGCTGGTTGAGGGAACGATTAACGAAGGAGTTATATGCAACGACATCGCAACTCAATTGAATATGAGGTATCAGGCAGATATGCGTTGTTCTCGGAAGCAGCAACACGTGTTGGGGGTGAGAAATTTTCGTATCAGGTGCCAACGTACCAAGCTTTGAAAGGCATTACGGAAAGCATCTATTGGAAGCCAACTTTTATGTGGGTTATTGACGCTGTTCGTGTGATGAACAGAGGTCAGACTGAAGGAAAGGGAATTCGACCCATCAAAATGAGCGGTGGCAATGATCTTTCGTACTACACGTATCTCAAAGACGTGCGTTATCAGGTTTTGGCTCATTTCGAATGGAATGATCAGCGTGAAGATCTTGTCGCTGACCGCGACGAAAACAAACATCATAATATCGCCTTGAGATCCGTTCAGAAAGGCGGTCGCCGAGACGTATTCTTGGGGACGCGCGAGTGCCAGGGGTATGTGGAACCATGTGAGTTCGGATCTGGCGAAGGGTTTTATGACGGTTATGGCGAGTGGAATATGGGATACATGTTCCATGGATTCACGTATCCGGATGAAAACGAGGACCACGATTTTATCGCCCGATTCTGGTCGCCTGTTATGTCCGACGGCATCATCGAATTTGAGCGTCCGGAATCCACGAAATTGGATGGACGAATTATCAGGAAAAACCAGAGCGTCAAGGAATTCGCTTTGGGGAGCAATCTGCAGCCGGTGGGAGAGGAGTGAGTGATGAGCCTGTCGAACAATCTGTTGCTTATCAACGAATCTGTGCACAACGCCGCCGGAAAAATTCCGAGAAGTGGCGACGGTTCTACGCTTGACATTAGGAAAGCCTTGATTCCTCCGGGGCATACGACACTTCCGACACTATTGACGCTAGGGGTAAACGAGAATGGTGAGATACTACGGCTTCTGAGGGAAAAACAAACGATTGTTATCCCGTGCACAGAAAGTTCCATGGGACGCACCATCAAGCCGGTACCGCATCCTCTGTTTGATCAGCTCCAATATCTCGACTTGCATTTCGACAAGGAGAAAACCTCCATGTATTTGGAGCAGCTTGCCGCTTGGAAAGGCGACAACGTCAAACTCAATGCCATCTATCGATGCGTCTCGGAACACAGCATCAGCGAAGAAGCCGCTCGATTCAATGTGGAAATAACCGAAAAAGACCGGAAAGCAGGTGTTTGCTTCGAAGTTGAAATTGGGCTGCAAAACTCAGATGTCTCGAACGATCCCGATATACAGGCGCAATGGATTTCTTATTTGTACCATGATCGACAGAAAAAAGGGAAGGATATGTTCGGAGAGGACCTATATGCTCCGATATTGAACTTCCCTAAGAAAATTGTCAGCGTAAATGGCAACGCCAAACTGTTATCGGCAAACGATTCAACGAATTTCACCTATCGAGGGCGCTTCGCATCCAAAGAGGAGGCTTTGCAAGTCGATGGTGAAACATCGCAGAAGATACATTCGACGCTGCAATGGTTGGTCAATAATCATGGAACGATTACCGATACCCAGGCCATAGTCATCTGCTCGGTGAAAAACCCCAACGAAAAGCCGAAGCTTGACCCTCAGGAAGGTTCTTATGATTTTGGCTCTTTGTTCTCATCGGATGTGGACGAGCCGGAAGCTCCCCGCAACGATATTGCAGATGCGCTGACCGCAACAAACTTTCAATACGCACAAGTTTTTTCGAAGGTACTACGCGGATATGGCAATGCTAACAAACTCAAAAAGCATGCCGACCCAATGATGATTGTCATTCTGGATGCGGCGACATCAGGGCGTTTGAGCGTTACATATTACCGTGAACTTTCAAAAGACGAATATGTCGAAAGTATCCTGCGGTGGCATGTTGATGCGGCATGGCCGTTGAAAATGTACGACAAAGAAAAAAAGAAGTTTGTCGCATATGAAGGTGCGCCACCATTTGCCGACATCATCAGCTGCGCATATGACGTGTCAGACAGAAGCAGCAAAGCCTATAAACGTTTTGCGAAAAACACGAAAAAGCAGCTTATAGAATGCATGTTCGGAGGAGAATCGCTTCCCCGCTTCATATTGGACGCCACATACCACAGAGTCACTAAACCTATGGGATATGACGCTCCAGGAGCATGGCTAAGAGATTTTGAAATCGCATGCAGCCTATGGAAAAAACATTACATTGACGACGCGAGGAAGCAAAACAAACAGGAGGACACGATATCCATGTACCTTGAACCAACACGAAATGACCGCGACTACTTATACGGGAGATTGCTGGCACTCGCGGACCGCTTTGAAAACGGTGTCCTGTATAAGCAAGGAATCAGTGACACCCGTCCGACCAATGCCGTTAAGCTCATGAGCAATTTCGTCGCAAAGCCGTTTACAACATGGGGAACGCTGTGGAAGCAACTGATGCCCTACCTGAAATCGGCGAATGGCGCGCCCTGGTTCCAGAACAGCGTGGATGAGGTCATGGCGCTTTTCAAAGAAGGAGACTTCGAAGATAACCGTGCACTTTCACCGCTCTTTCTGCTCGGTTATTCATGCCAGCGAAGGGAGTCTATGCGTAAAGCGCAAGAAGCATCCCAGAAGAGCAAAGAAAACTAGTGTTTAGTTTTTGAAGTTATCGACGTTGATTATCAAAGAAAAAGTTAAGGAGTCATATCATGGCAGCTTTGGAAAACAAGATTGATTTCGCAGTCGTTTTTGCGTCTAATAATGCCAATCCTAATGGTGATCCGTTGAATGGCAATCGTCCACGAACCACATCGGAAGGGCTGGGCGAGGTTTCTGACGTTGCACTGAAAAGGAAGATTCGCAATCGCCTGCAAGATGCTGGTGAAACGATTTTCGTGCAGTCCGATGACCGTTCCGATGACGGCGCAAAATCATTGTCGGACCGTTTCAACACATATTTGAAAACCTTGCCGAAAGAAGAGCAGAAACAGAAGAACCTGGTGTTCCAGAAAGTGTGCGAACAGTGGCTTGACGTACGTGCGTTCGGACAAGTATTCGCATTCAAAAAAGCTAAGGATGTTGACGAAGTTTCCTTGGGCGTGCGCGGTCCGGTTTCCATTCAGGCTGCGTTCTCGGTTGAACCCATCGCCATTGACGACGTGCAGATCACTAAGTCAGTGAACAGTGAAACCACGGACACCGGTAAGAAATCCTCCGATACCATGGGAATGAAATACCGTGTTTCCGGCCGTGCGGTGTATGCGACGTATGGCAGCATCAGCCCACAGCTTGCCGAAAAAACCGGGTTTACTGCAGAAGACGCCGAAAAAATCAAGGAAGCTCTCGTCACGTTGTTTGAGAATGATGAAAGTTCGGCTCGTCCTGCGGGGTCCATGGAAGTGTTGGACGTTGTGTGGTTCACGCACAACAGCAAGTCAGGGCAATACTCTTCCGCCAAAGTTCATCGTTCCGTTTCCGTTAATGTGGACGGAACGGTGGCAGTGAATGGATCTTCTATTCCCGACTTGCGGTACGAAGTGATTGAAGGACGCTGAAGCGTTTGGAATTGAGAGAGTAAGGGGTGTTGCATGAAAGGGCCAGAAGGATATCCGGAAGAAGATTGGCTGGCCCTTTCGGGCATCCAGCATTTCTCATTCTGCAAACGACAGTGGGCTCTTATCCATATCGAACAGCTGTGGTCAGAGAATTATTTGACCACAGCTGGGCATCTGGAACATGAACGCGCCCACGATTATGCGACTTCTGAATCTCGCGGCGATACGCTGATCATGCGGGATTTGAGAGTCTATTCGCGAGCGCTCGGCATAACTGGAGCCTGTGATGTTGTGGAATTCCATAAGTCTAATGATGGTGTTCCGCTTCACGGAAGAGATGGATTGTGGTTGCCATATCCGATTGAATACAAACACGGCAAATCCAAAACGATTGATGCTGATCGTTTACAGCTATGCGCGGAAGCGATGTGCTTGGAAGAAATGCTCGCGTGTGATATTCCTGAAGGTGCTTTGTTCTATCGGCAGACAAAACGTCGTGAGCGGGTAAAATTGGACGAAGATCTTCGCAACATGGTCGAAGCTGACTTCTTGCAAATGCATGATCTTTTCTCCCGCGGATGGACTCCTAAAGTGAAACAGACCAGATCGTGTTCGTCATGTTCTCTACGGGATTTGTGCCTGCCTGAATTACGGAAGGTGAAATCGGCAAAAGCATATATCGAAGAACGGCTCAAGGAAAGCGGGGAGTGATGAAGCAGCTGTTAAACACGCTGTTTGTGATGACGGAAGATGCCTATCTTGCTTTGGAGAACGACAATGTTGTGATTCATCAGAATGACAAAACCTTGGCGAAAGTGCCGTTACGGTCAATTGAGGGAATCATGTGTTTCTCGTATAAGGGTGCTTCGCCTGCTCTTATGGGGCGCTGCGGCAAACTGGGCGTTTCTATGGCATTCTATTCACCGAGAGGCCATTATTACTGTTCCGTGTTAGGGGAGGAGAATCGTAATGTGCTACTTCGCCGTGAACAATTTCGAGTCGCGGATGACGAACAAAAATCTTTGTGTTACGCGAAATCTTTCATTGTTGGAAAACTTTACAATGCGAAATGGGTGCTCGAACGTACGAAACGTGATCATGCTTTGCGGGTAAATATTGACCGACTTGCCGAGCAGAGCGGCAAATTGTCGGCGGCATTGTTAGAAGCTCGGAAAAGTTTGACGGTTGATGAGTTGAGGGGTGTCGAAGGGCTTGCTGCCAAAGATTATTTCTACGCTTTTGACGATTTGGTCCTGAAGAATAAAGATGATTTCTTTTTCACCAATAGGTCGAGGAGGCCTCCGCTGGACAGACTAAATGCATTGTTGTCTTTTTGCTACTCCATATTGACGAATGATTGCATTGCGGCTTTGCAAGGCGTGGGGCTGGATCCGTATGTTGGTTTTATGCATACGGATCGGCCCGGGAGAGCCTCTCTGGCATTGGATCTGGTTGAAGAGTTTCGCCCGGTGTTGGCTGACCGCTTTGTGCTGACATTGGTTAATACAGGCGCTGTTAAGCCGGGGGATTTTGAAATACGGGAGAATGGTGGTGTGCTGCTGTCTGATTCCGGGCGGAAGAAAGTGCTTACGGCGTGGCAGAAAAAGAAGAGCGATCAGATTCTTCATCCGTTCCTGCAAGAAAAAATTTCATGGGGGTTGGTTCCGTATGTGCAAGCGCTGCTGCTAGCTCGATCGTTGCGGGGTGATCTTGATGATTACCCGCCATTTATGTGGAAGTAAAAGGTGCGTAGCTGTGTGTGGCGGTATGCGATGATTCGTGGTGATACGTTATTGGAGGTGAAAAACCATGATGGTTGTGGTTGCGTACGATGTGAGTACGGAAACCCCTGAGGGGAAGCGTCGTCTTCGTTTGGTGGCGAAGATATGCATGAAATACGGACAGCGTGTGCAGAACAGTGTTTTCGAATGCTCGGTGAGTCCTTCCGATTATCTGGTGTTGGTGCACGATTTGCTGAAGATTGCCAATACCGATGAGGACAGCCTGCGCTTTTATAAACTTGGCGCTCGATATGCGGATAGGATTGAGCATTATGGACGTGAACGGAGTTTGCCGGTTAATGATGTGATGATGATATAGCACAGGCAAAATGGCATGGTGCCATAACGATATGGTGTGGGGTATGCTGGGTTGAGCGTTTGAGTGTGCCGTCCGGTATTCAGAGTGTGTTTTCTAGCCAGCAGTATTGTGTTTTCGGCAAGGTGGCCGGTCTTGGAATGGTGTTTGTGCGAAGTGTAAGCGCTCATGATAAGGGACGTCTTTCGCACCTGAAAAACTATCGAAATCCGAATTGTGATTTTCGTGGGGCGTTTTGAAAACTAAATAATGGACATTAAAATGAGACAGAAAGCCAGTTGCTCGTTTTAGACATGTTGTTCGTCGTATCGGCGGTGTTGTTTGATATGCTTAAAGCTAGGCAGCTGGCTTGCGTCTCAAAAAGCGGACAAAAATGTCCAGCTGCACTGTCGCTCTCCTCATGGAGAGCGTGGATTGAAATCTCTTGAACAACTGAAAAAGAAAGAATAGCCCGGCACGTCGCTCTCCTCATGGAGAGCGTGGATTGAAATTTCGTGACCGGCGACCCCCAGCAGGTCGGCAGCGCAGTCGCTCTCCTCATGGAGAGCGTGGATTGAAATTTATTGCCGTACTCGCTCACCGGGTAGCCGTGGGTCGCTCTCCTCATGGAGAGCGTGGATTGAAATATATTCATAACACAAACCTCCTATCGAATAGTCTAGTCGCTCTCCTCATGGAGAGCGTGGATTGAAATCTCGTGCCCTTGCGGGGACTTGCATGTATGTTGGTCGCTCTCCTCATGGAGAGCGTGGATTGAAATCTTGGCGGTCATGTTGATGTCCATTTTGTCCTCCGGTCGCTCTCCTCATGGAGAGCGTGGATTGAAATGGCCAGCATCCCGAAATCGACCTGAAACCATTCGTCGCTCTCCTCATGGAGAGCGTGGATTGAAATTATCCATGTGTGAGGCTAATCCGGACGGGGGCGGGTCGCTCTCCTCATGGAGAGCGTGGATTGAAATACGTCATACAAGAGTACTTTGACTCTTTTGTCAAGTCGCTCTCCTCATGGAGAGCGTGGATTGAAATAGTGGGTCAACGTTTTTGAACACCCTCAAGCGTTCGTCGCTCTCCTCATGGAGAGCATGGATTGAAATTTCCTCGGCTTTTCGGGCGGCCTTGGCGCGGCGTGTCGCTCTCCTCATGGAGAGCGTGGATTGAAATATTGAAAACGTCACTGACTCTGACCTGATCGCGTCGCTCTCCTCATGGAGAGCGTGGATTGAAATAGTTGAATTCTTCAGTGAGGGACGGGCGTGGGAGTCGCTCTCCTCATGGAGAGCGTGGATTGAAATCTCCCGTCGTTGCCCTTGGCTGTGTAGAGGGCGTCGGGTCGCTCTCCTCATGGAGAGCGTGGATTGAAATTCACTGAACGATGGCATCAGACCGGACGCCCCGGTCGCTCTCCTCATGGAGAGCGTGGATTGAAATGTGATGGTCAGTCCGGTGTCGCCGCTGGGGTTGATGTCGCTCTCCTCATGGAGAGCGTGGATTGAAATTTCCCTGAGAACACCGTGCTGTTGATCCCGGCGTTGGTCGCTCTCCTCATGGAGAGCGTGGATTGAAATGTCGTGTATTGGCGGATCGTGTAGGCCATGCTGGGTCGCTCTCCTCATGGAGAGCGTGGATTGAAATTCCGAATGATGACTGGCCGTCTGTCGGCGCGCTCCGTCGCTCTCCTCATGGAGAGCGTGGATTGAAATATGACCTGTTGGCCATCCAGCCGATCAGGATGGCGGGTCGCTCTCCTCATGGAGAGCGTGGATTGAAATCCCGCACCGCCGGTGGCCGCGTCGGCGTGACCGGTCGCTCTCCTCATGGAGAGCGTGGATTGAAATACCGGATTCATCGAAACCGGAGACGACTCTGCCGGTCGCTCTCCTCATGGAGAGCGTGGATTGAAATTCCAGAAAGGAAACCATGGAACTGCTGAAGCGATTGTCGCTCTCCTCATGGAGAGCGTGGATTGAAATGGTGACCATGGCCTCCAACTGCTGCAACGGGTCTGTCGCTCTCCTCATGGAGAGCGTGGATTGAAATTGCTCACGCCGGAGCAGTCCATGGGCGAGAATGCCGTCGCTCTCCTCATGGAGAGCGTGGATTGAAATGAAGCAGGAACGCCGCTGCCGCACGCAGACGGCGCGTCGCTCTCCTCATGGAGAGCGTGGATTGAAATATTCCAAGTATGGTGAGTTTTTCGTATCGGGCGGGTCGCTCTCCTCATGGAGAGCGTGGATTGAAATACCGACCACGGGCACGGATAGGGCGGCGGAAACGTCGCTCTCCTCATGGAGAGCGTGGATTGAAATTACGCGAATATGATAATCGCGGCTTATGCAAGATCGTCGCTCTCCTCATGGAGAGCGTGGATTGAAATCTCGGGTCTGTTCCATATTGTAACACCGGAACTGGTCGCTCTCCTCATGGAGAGCGTGGATTGAAATACACTGATAGCGCTACCAAGTCGCATCATGTTTGCGTCGCTCTCCTCATGGAGAGCGTGGATTGAAATGGCTATTTTATTGGTTGTCCGAAATTCATAATCGGGGTCGCTCTCCTCATGGAGAGCGTGGATTGAAATACAACGACGGACGGCACGCTTTTCCCTCACGGGTCGCTCTCCTCATGGAGAGCGTGGATTGAAATTGAAAGGAACCGAAATGAACGAGGAAAACGAAGTCGCTCTCCTCATGGAGAGCGTGGATTGAAATGCCCATGACATTGCTAGGCTTGACGCGCCGGTACGTCGCTCTCCTCATGGAGAGCGTGGATTGAAATTTGCACTTTTAGTTGGTGAATTACGCGGTCTAGTCGCTCTCCTCATGGAGAGCGTGGATTGAAATTTGCGGTGTCATTTCTGTCAAGGGCGCGTGTCCGTCGCTCTCCTCATGGAGAGCGTGGATTGAAATCCCTTAATGTCAACACGTTCGTGGATGATCAGGTCGCTCTCCTCATGGAGAGCGTGGATTGAAATAGGTTCCATGTCGAGCATGGATGCCGCTTTTTCGTCGCTCTCCTCATGGAGAGCGTGGATTGAAATAGCGCAAGAACAATGCCGTGTGGCTGCTGACTATCGTCGCTCTCCTCATGGAGAGCGTGGATTGAAATGAGTCCCTTATCGCCCACTTCCCGGAATCCTTGAGTCGCTCTCCTCATGGAGAGCGTGGATTGAAATCGCGAGACCAGGGAGCGATGCGGTATCAGTCAGGTCGCTCTCCTCATGGAGAGCGTGGATTGAAATATTATTGAGAGCACCCAATTTGGGTGCTCTCGCCATGTCGCTCTCCTCATGGAGAGCGTGGATTGAAATCAGACCCGTATTCCATCGGCCACGCAGGGTAATATGTCGCTCTCCTCATGGAGAGCGTGGATTGAAATAACAATCAGATGGCGCAATTGAATACGATTGGCGGTCGCTCTCCTCATGGAGAGCGTGGATTGAAATACCTCGTAGAATCCGAAGCAGCCTTTCTCCACGGTCGCTCTCCTCATGGAGAGCGTGGATTGAAATACTGCCGATGCGCGTAACATTCCGTCGGACATGTATGTCGCTCTCCTCATGGAGAGCGTGGATTGAAATCTCGTCATGCCAGTCTCCCGCTCGACGGTTACCAGTCGCTCTCCTCATGGAGAGCGTGGATTGAAATGTGCCTTGCGTGGCGAATGCTTGTCGAAGGCTGGCAGTCGCTCTCCTCATGGAGAGCGTGGATTGAAATTCTTTCAGTGTATTGTATGCGTCGTTACGGCCACCGTCGCTCTCCTCATGGAGAGCGTGGATTGAAATGTGTATTTTGTCGATATTGCGTCCGATTGTTTAGTCGCTCTCCTCATGGAGAGCGTGGATTGAAATCGGCATGGCGTGCAAGTCATGGACGATTACGGGACGTCGCTCTCCTCATGGAGAGCGTGGATTGAAATCTTAACCGAGTTCCGGCCACCGGTGGCGGACAGGTCGCTCTCCTCATGGAGAGCGTGGATTGAAATGGATTGACATACGTGGCGGTGCCCGTCACGGTAAGTCGCTCTCCTCATGGAGAGCGTGGATTGAAATCTCGGGCCTGCTCCATATTGTAACACCGGAACTAAGTCGCTCTCCTCATGGAGAGCGTGGATTGAAATATAACGTCTTGTGCCTGTGTGCCGTATATGCCAGTCGCTCTCCTCATGGAGAGCGTGGATTGAAATGGTGACAGTCCGGACGATAAACCCTCATGGCGCGGTCGCTCTCCTCATGGAGAGCGTGGATTGAAATCTTCTGTTGTTGTTGTTGTTGGCCTTGCCGTCAAGTCGCTCTCCTCATGGAGAGCGTGGATTGAAATCATGGACATGACAACGGATAGCGAGAGCGGCAGGTCGCTCTCCTCATGGAGAGCGTGGATTGAAATCCCGATAACATGCGCTATCTCGGCGGGGAGGTTAGTCGCTCTCCTCATGGAGAGCGTGGATTGAAATTACGCTTTCTGCGGGCATGATACGTGGATAGGACAGGTCGCTCTCCTCATGGAGAGCGTGGATTGAAATACTGCAATTCACTGCAATTACCGGAAAAGCGTGGGCGTCGCTCTCCTCATGGAGAGCGTGGATTGAAATCAGTGGCTCTGCGGCCTGCTGCACGCGGTGTGGGTCGCTCTCCTCATGGAGAGCGTGGATTGAAATTTGCAGTGCGCGAGGATGAGGTCTCGTTTCGAGTCGCTCTCCTCATGGAGAGCGTGGATTGAAATTCGAACAAGCGTAGGGGCGTGCACCGTTTTATGGTGTCGCTCTCCTCATGGAGAGCGTGGATTGAAATGAAGACGGGCCGTATGCCTCCGACTCCCGCAACATGTCGCTCTCCTCATGGAGAGCGTGGATTGAAATACGATAGCCATGGCGCTGCCCAGGATCATCGTCGGTCGTTCTCCTCATGGAGAGCGTGGATTGAAATAGCTGGGAGCAGTGCGTTCGCGCCGTACAAGGGGTCGCTCTCCTCATGGAGAGCGTGGATTGAAATGATACGATTAAGATGATTTTCGAGCGTCGTATCAGTCGCTCTCCTCATGGAGAGCGTGGATTGAAATCGGTGTCTGCATCGTTCCGGCCGCCGCGTGGATGTTGCTCTCCCTGTTTATGTCCAGTGTTCCCCGCACATGCGGGATTCCACATGTGCGGGACTGCTAGCAACGGAAAACCAGGGTTTTTGTCCGCTCGGGGCGACTTCAACGGTAATACGAGCAGGAACTGCGACTGGGTGTTTCGCATGGGGTCGCTTCTGAAAGCTTTGTAAAAGAAATAGTGTATGTGAAAACGGTCGGGTGGGTGCGGATGCACGAGAAATTGGCTAACCTGTCGAATTTCTGTTTTACTTTGGTCGTTCATCTCGTGAGTGGTCGTCAAGCTAGACATATTGTGTCTCATGGGATGCAACATGTCATATGGAAATACATATGACTGGCGAATATCGCCAATGGTTCAGCCGGATAAAGGACCGGAACGCGAAAGCCCGAATCAGCGCGAGACTCCGATTGCGCTTCTAGATGGGGCGGCCGGTGGGTGACCTGCATACGGTTGGTGACGGGGCCAGCGCGCTGAGGTTCAATTTCGGTCCCGGCTACCGTGTTTGCTCCGCGCAGAAGAGCGACTCGCTCATGTTGCTGCTTTATCGGTGGCCGAGCTTGACGATTCGGCGTTGCGGCAGGCCGTAATCGGCGATATGACCAAAGCGAAGGGTATGGGGCAGATCACGAAGGAGGCGGGTGTGGGACGTGAAAGTCTTTACAAGAGCCTCGACAGGAATGTCAACCCGAGCTTCCATACCATTATGAAGGGATCGTGCACGCTCTCGGCGGCAGGCTGACAATCCAACCCGCATAAGCTTGACTTTACGACCATCATGCAGTGGCCGCCCGAGCATTGGAAAAGGGCGATCGCTGACCATATTGTTGCGACATATGTGGAGAGATGTTCGTGGTGAGCTTGACGTACATAACATCGTAAAACTTCGGTCGTCTGGTTTGTTCTGCGGCTCATCAGTGAGGGAAAATGCTTAATTATGCCGCCTATCTCGCCTATATATGGCAGATTTTGAGGTTCGTACGGAGGCTTCTCGCTTATATATGGCAGGTGTTCGTGCGAAAAGTGTCAAAAACATGCCCCCTAAGTGGCTTTTCTCGAAGGGCATGTGCCATATATGAGCGAGAAACTTCAGGTCAAGATGCCAAATCTGCCATATATAAGCCAGATATCGCGGTTCAGTTCAGATGAACTGGGTGTATGTCCATAAATTTCGACGATTAGGGTGTATCAAGAGTTCCGAGTTGGTTTCAATGACAATCCGAGGGGGTGAAAACGAGTTTATGGGCACGCGTGCGGAGTCTCAGATGCGCAGAACTCCTCACGCAGCGCATATCACAATCCCAGCCAGGCGCGTAGGTCACGAATTTCCTGATCGCAGATGCCGTGGACCATTCCCGGATATTCGAAATACGTGAGATTGCCGGTTTGCGCAAGTTTGTTGTGCGCGCACTGTTGGTCGGCTAAAGGAATTGTGCGGTCTTCGCTGCCGTAGCAGAGTGCGAATCGCGTGCGTCCGGTCGCGGGCAAAGGCTCAGCGGTTTCGCCTTTGAATGATGGGCTCATCAGAATCGCCCTGTCGAACGCATCGGGATGTTCCGCAACCATGCGATACGACAGGTATCCGCCCTGCGAAAACCCGATCAGTACCTTGCGGAAATGCGCGTATGCGGGCGAATCCAGCAATCGTACGACGGCGTCGCCTACGGCACTGCACTCACGTCGACGCTCTTCTACTGAACATCCATCCGGATACCAGTAGTAGCTTCCGATGTAAGGACGTTCGTACGTGCCTCGGAACGACAGATAATTCGGATGCTGGGCAGGAGCAATGGAGTTGTCCGTTGAAGATGCGTCTCGCTTCGGAACATCATAAATCGCATCAATAATGCGGATCATCTCATTTTCATCATTGCTGAATCCATGAAATCCCAAGAACAGCAGATCATCGCCGACTATTTCGCAGGCGGCCGTCTCAATGCTGGTACTCACGTTCAAACGCATATCAACCTCCCATCGCATGTCGATAGTATGCAGATTTCCAACGGCACCATAACGGTGGACAGCGAAGTGGGGAAGGGCACGACGTTCACCGTTATGCTGCCGTTGGTTGAGGAAAACACTGAATATGTGGCGAAGTTTACAGCAATCCATCCGCATGCAACGCGCCATACATGCGGTCCAGGCATTCGACCAGCAGCGGATACGGCATTGCTATGTTCACGCGCACGCATCCGGCACCGGTCTCGCCGCATGAACGCCCGTCGGTCAACGCCACTTGCGCCTTCTCAAGGAAGTATGAGGCCGGATCGTCGATGCCAAGCGGCGAGAAATCAAGCCATGCGATATATGTGCCCTGCGGTTTGATATAGCCGACGCCGGCGAACCTTTCACGTATCTGCTCGTCGAACAACGCCAAATTCCTGCGCACATAGGCAAACGCATCCTGGAACCACAGGTCGCCTTCGTTATATGCGGTGGTGGTGGCGATTGCGCCGATGGTGGCGGTCTGATGTTCGCTCCACTCCGCCTTGACCGCCCACATGTCACGATCCGCAGGATTGGTAAGCAGCACCTGCGCGCACTTCGTGCCCGGAATATTGAACGATTTCGACGCGCTGGTAGCGGTCATCGACTGTAATGCGGCCTGCTCGCTGATGGTGGGGAACGGAATGTGCTTGCCCTCAAACACGAACGGCGCATGAATCTCATCATTGAAAATACGCACGTCATACTGTGCCGCAAGATCGCTCAGACGCAGCTCCTCCTCCAAGGTGAGCACTTTGCCGATCGGGTTGTGCGGGTTGCAGAGCACGAACGCATGGCATCCGGCCGCAAACGCGCGTTCGATGGCGTCGAAGTCGAACACCCATTGCGCCTCTCCGGTTTCGGCGTCGCCGCTTTGCAGCATTTCGATTTCGATCACGTCAACGTCGTACAGTTTCGGAACGCTCAAAAACGGCATGTAGGCAGGCGTCGGCACGATCACGCTGTTGCCCGCACCGACCAGTTCACGCAGGAAAAGCTCATAAGCTTCGAGTACGTCGGGAACCACGCGAATAATGCTCGGATCGACATCCCATCCGTAATGCGAGCGTTGCCATCCTGCGCATGCTGCTGCCACGCGCTGTTTCCAGGGTTCGGGAATGTAGCCGAGTTTGCAATGGTCGCAGGCGTTGTCGATGGCTTTCTGAATGCAGGGAGCCAAGCCGTAGTCCATTTCGGCAATGAACGCGCCAATGCAGCCGGGGTAGCGTGTCCACTTGTCGGAGCCGACTGCGGCAAGATCGGCTGCGGTGGTGTGGTCGATGGCGTCGGCGTCAAAGCCGGAACCGGTACGATGCTTCATTTCCATGATTTCTTCCATGGTTCCAGCATGACGTACCGATGCTTGCACGAACAGTGTGTTCTTGTACTGAAAGCAAAGACTGTTATGAAGTTTTCTTATATCAGATGCTTTTGCTATTCAATTATTAATCTGATTATGACGATATAGCAAAATACTGGAAACAATTGTTTGCTGCAGTATTCCGCGATTGCGAATAAGCACGGATATCAAACGATGAATCAAATGTTTTCCAAATACTGGTGTGACGCCCTTTCGATTTCGTCTTTGACGCGGGCCACTGCCGGTCGGTCGTCCACTTTTCTTGTGACGAAACAGACTGTGCGGAATGCGTTGTTGTCGGCGATTGGCAGTGCGGCCAAATCGGGTTGGATTCCAGCGGTTGTGGCTAAGCGAGATATGATCGAGACGCCCATGCCGACTTCCACCAGATTCTGCGTGGCCCAAAAATCGTCGGTCGAATGTGTGATTTCCGGTGTGAAGCCGGCGGCACGCGCCAACGACACCAGATTCGCCTGGCAGGTTTCGCAGCCGGCGATCCACTGTTCGCCGCGTGCCGAAACCAATTGGACCGGCAGGTGCGAGCTTTCGTACTGGCGCGCGATCGCATTGTTCGCGCCGATCAGCAGCATCAGCGGATCGACGCCGAAAGGAGCGACTTCCAAATCGTCCGGTCCGGCCAAAGCGGGGAGTGAATTGTATTGGAAGATGATCGCGCAATCGGCAAGCCCCTGTTCCAACGCCTCCATGGCCTCAGGCGGCTCCATCTGCATGAGGCTCACGCGAATGTCGGACGTTTTGCTGATATGCACGAGCACGCGTGCCACGAACGACGAACATACCGATGGGGGAGCGACCAAACGAATATGCGTCGATCCGTTGCGCTGGTACTCTTCCACATCTTTGACGGCTTGGGTGACTCGATTGTCGATAAGCTGCCCGTGACGTGCCAGAATACGGCCGATCGGAGTCAATTCCACGCCATGCGACGTGCGCTGCACGAGTTTTGCGTCAAGTTCACGTTCGATCTTGCGGATCTGCTGGCTGATGGCCGGTTGCGACCATCCGGTTTCACGCGCGACCGCGGAGAACGAGCCCAAACGCTCCACGTTCCACAAGGTCACCAGAATCTGCGGGTTCAGTGTTTTTGTGCTGAATCCCGTGGCATTCGCGGTGATGCTGATGTCGGTGTTCGTGTTGGCGTTTTCACGCGTGTTGCTATCGGCTGGAGTGTTCATATGAGGGTAGTGCTCAGCTTTTTAGGAATGCGGGGATGGCCTCGGCCGCCGCATAGCCCGCGCGGTACATGCGTTCCAAACCTTCGAACGACTTGCTCAACGTGTTCAGGCCGTACAGGCTTTCCGGCGCGAGGATGAGCACGCGGCCGTCCTGCTCGTATTCCTTGGCCAGCGCCACTTCGTCGTTGTACGTCTGGTAGCGGTTGAGCAGTTTTTCCGCGGCTTGTGGATGCGTGCGCCTCAAAATCCTGGCGGGGCCGATGTCCCTCTTCTGTTCGCGTACGGTGTCTTTCGGACGGGTGAGTATCACCACGATGCGGTCGTGGCCGTCATCGATGGCCTTCTGCACCGGAATCGGATCGGCGATGCCGCCATCGTAATAGGGAATGCCATCGATCGCATACGGTTCGCAAGCTACCGGCACCGCTGATGACGCCTTCAGGATGTCGAAATTGTCGTAGCCCACGTCGGATTTGCCGAAATACTTCGTGGAGCCGTCTTCGGCGTTGCACGCAACCACGGTGAAACCGGTCGGGTTGGCTTCGAAAGCCGCGTAGTCAACCGGATTTTCGCCATCATGATTGCTGAGCGTGCTATACACGTAATCGAGGTTGGCGAAATTATGGTTCTTGACATAGCTGTCGAAGCTCGCGTATTCCTTGCGGAACGCGTACTGCGTGTAGAACGTGTGGTTGCGCCCATGCTGCTTCGCGATGAACGAAACCATGTTGGCGCTGCCGGCGGAAACACCATAGCAGTGGTCGACGCTGATGCCGTCCTCAAGCATGCGGTCCATCACGCCCGCACCGTAGATCGCACGGAAACCGCCGCCGACGTCGATCATTGCCGTCCTGTGAGCCATATGCGTCCCGTCCTTTCGCCGTTCGTCCCTTTTGCGGGTTTCAATCGACTTTACGCGGTCTAATTGACGTATTTTTGCGTGTTCGGTCATTTCTTATCGAAGGACGACGTAAGATATCTGCGAATAATCAACAAAAATGGAGTGGAGAAGATATCAATGAACGAAGCTGCACTGCCTCAGTCGACGGTCCACATCGCCCAAGCTGATCCGGACGGGATTCTGCTGGTGATTCACGCGGGTGCCGGCAATCGTGGCAAAAAGGATACGCCGGAGCGTCGGGCCCAGGTGGAGCAGGATTTGAACAGGGCTCTTGAAGCTGGCTATGCGCTGCTGGAGCAGGGGGCTCCGGCGGAGGATGCCGTGTGCGCGGCTATCCGTGTCATGGAGGATGCTCCGGAGTTCAACGCTGGTCGTGGCGCTGCATTGACGAGTGAAGGCATCGTATCCATGGATTCCTGCCTGATGACTGGTGTCGATGGCGAGGTTGGTTCCGCATGCGGTCTGTCCACGTCTAAGAATCCGATCAACGTAGCGCGTGCCATCAAGGAAAAGACCAAGCATGTCATGTTTGCCAAGCCTGGTAATGATTTGCTCAAGGAGTGGGGAATCGAACTGTGCGACAGTGAATATTTCATCACTCCAGCACGTCAGGAATCCTTGCGCGAGGCGCAATCCAACGGCGATGAATGGGAGAAGCATGGCACCATCGGCGCTGTCGCCCGTGACTCGTCCGGCAACATCGCTGCCGGCACCTCCACCGGTGGCATCACCAACCAGATGCCGGGACGCGTCGGCGATTCGCCTCTGCCGGGCTGTGGTACCTATGCCAACAACGATTCCGTCGCGATCTCCTGCACCGGCATCGGTGAAGCGTTCGTCAAGGAAGTCGCTGCGCATCAGGTTTCCGATCGTGTTCTGTACGCCAAGGAGGAGCCGATCGAGGCTGCGAAGGCGGCGCTGGATGGTGTCGCCCGTCATCATGGAGATGGCGGTATGATCGTCGTTCCGGCTCATGGTGAAGGCGCAATGGTGTTCAATAGCGAGATGATGAACTGCGGTTGGAAGTCTCCGAAGGGCAGCTACGTGCAGAGTTGATGCTGTAGTGGCAAACCGGCAAAACAAGCCACAAAAGTACAGTGGGGTTCGAATCCATGAAGGATTCGAACCCCACTGTACTTGAGCTCCCTATATGGCCGGCGAATCGTTCGTCCGCCGGCCAGAAACATCACTTAGTGATGGTGTTGTAGGTAGGCAGATTGGTGTAATCGAACGATACGTTCTTCACGTTCGTCGCGGACGCGGCGGCGACGTTGTCGTTCCACAGCGGAATCACCGGAAGATCCTTGGCCAGCACTTCCTGCGCCTTGGTGAAGTCCTCGGTCCGCTTCTTTACGTCGGTCTGGGCAAGTGCGGCATTCAGGAGCTTGTCGAATTCCGCACTCTTGTAATCACCATCGTTCGAACCATGACCGTCAGCGGAGCTGGAGGCATATAGCGGATTGAGATAATCCTCAGCGGACGGGTAATCCAGCATCCAGCCGGCACGGAACGCGGTTTTGATGGTGCGGTTGGTCACCTGGTTACGCACGTCGCTGAACGTGGCGTACGGCTCGCCAGCGGCGTCGATGTCGAGTGTGTTCTTGATCTGGTTGCACACGGCATCGACCCATTCCTTATGGCCGCCATCGGCGTTATAGGCGATTCGGAAGTTGCCGGACCATGGCTTGATGGCATTGGCTTTCTTCCAGAGTTCCTTGGCCTTGGAAGCGTTGTATTTCAGGTTGCTGCCGTTCTGTTCCAGTTTCTTCACATATTCGGGGACGAGCGGTGAAGTGAAATCGGTGGCAGGGGTCTTCGTGTCGCTGTAAACCTTCTTGACGATCTGGTCGCGGTCGATGGCCATGGAAATGGCCTGACGACGCAACTGGCCTTCTTCGTCGTTGCCGAAATGCTCAAGACGTTCCGGAATGATGAAGGACTGGAACGAGGATCCTGCCTGGCTGTAGGCGATCACGCCGGAATCCTGACGGAAGGTCTTCACCGCAGACTGTGGAATCTGATCCATCACGTCGAGGTTGCCGGACAGCACGTCGGAGTAAGCGGAATCCTCATTCGTGTAGACGCGGTATTCGATGCCTTTGTTGGACACCTTGCGGCTGCCCTTATAATCCTTGTTTGGTACGACGATGATGTTCTTGTCGTGGGACCAGGACTTGAACTTGTACGGACCATTGCCAATCGGAGCCTGACCGAACTTCTTGATGTCCTTAAACGCCACGCTTGGCAGCGGGAACATGGATTGGTGCGCGAGCTTGGTCGGGAATACGGAATCAGGCTTGTTCAGCTCGACAACCAGCGTGTAGTCGTCCGGGGTGGAAAGACCGGAAAGCGTGGCCTTCGGATCGACGTTCGGATCCTGCAGCTCGTCATAGCCCTTGATGGTGGAGAATCGGCTTGCGGTCTTCTGCGCGTTCTTCACATTGGCGGCGAAACTCCAGGTGTCGGCGAAGGAATGGGCGGTTACTTCCTCGCCGTTGGTGAACTTCCAGCCTTTCTTCAACTTGATTGTGTACGTGGTGGCATCCTCGTTCGGGGTGATACTCTCGGCGACTTCGAGATGTTGCTTGCCCTTTGCGTCAAAGCTCACCAGACCTTCGAACAGGTATCGAATAACTTTGCCGCCGCCCATTTCGTTGGTGTCGCTTGGAATTAGGCCGTTCTGCGGTTCGCTGTTGTTCACTGAAATCAGCGAGGTGCTATCGGAGCCGTTGGAGGCTGTGTCATCGCTGGACGACGAGCCGCATGCGGCGATCGACGTCAGCATGGCGCCCACTGCGGCCATGGCCAGCAGTCGACGGAACGCGTTGTTCTTCATTTCATTCTCCTTTAATGTCGGCATTTCCGCCGATTATGTCGGCGAAAAACAATAGGACACAATATAGGAGTTTTATAAAATTTTCGTGTCATGTCTCAATTTGGAAACGAACAGCTCGCAGGCGTTGGATATGGACGTTATCTTCAGCTTTCTAGGAATGCGGGGATGGCCTCGACCGCCGCATAGCCCGCGCGGTACATGCGTTCCAAACCTTCGAACGACTTGCTCAACGTGTTCAGGCCGTACAGGCTTTCCGGCGCGAGGATGAGCACGCGGCCGTCCTGCTCGTATTCCTTGGCCAGCGCCACTTCGTCGTTGTACGTCTGATAACGGTTGAGCAGTTTTTGCGGGTTTCAATCGACTTTACGCGGTCTATCGGAACATTCGCGCTCAGCGATCAAGCAGCGATTGCGCTAATTGCGCGATTTGTGTGGAAGTGTCGGAATTGGCCAGCTCGATACCACCGTCCGCGTCTTCCGGAGAGAGTTTGCCCAACGATTCGAGCACTACGCCAAGATGGCGCACGGTACCTTCGTTGCCGTCGATGATTGCCGCTGTGTCGGGCAGCAGTTCGCGGAAATAGTCGCGGTAAAACACGAAATGCGTGCAGCCAAGCACTACCGAATCGATCGTCGACAAATCATACTGGTCGAAATACTGGTGCAGCGTGTGCATCACAACATCGTGATCGTCGAGTTGGCCGTGCTCAACGATCTCCACCAAACCGGGGCAGGGTTCCGGAAAGATCGTATGGTCTGTTTTGAAACGATCCATCAGCACGGCGAACTTGCGTTCCCGCAACGTCAGGGGAGTAGCTGCGACGATGACACGCTGACGATTGCCATGGCCTCGATCGCACGCCACCTTCAGCGCTGGTTCCATGCCAATGATCGGAATGTCGTATTTGTCGCGCAACTCGTTGGCTGCGGCGGAAGTGGCGGTATTGCAAGCGATGACAACCGCTTTCACTCCCTGCTCCACGAAACGTTTCACAATGGCGTCGGACAGCTTGCGTACCTGTTCAGGTGATTTGGTTCCGTACGGAGCGTTCGCGGAATCGCCAAAATACAGCACGCGTTCGTTCGGCATATCGCGGCGGATTCCGCGCGCCACGGAAATCCCGCCCAAACCGGAATCGAAAACGCCGATTGGTGCCGTTGAAGTCATACGTCCTCCCTTGTTCCGCACGCAAACATACTGCAACATAATGCACACGTGTTGCGTCCAACTTCTTCAATAGCCTACCGCGTGTAGAGTGAATCGGTATGAGCATTCCAAGCATTGTTTACAAAGCACACGCCACCGGCAACGATTTCGTGGTGTATCTGGACGCCGAAGGCACGTACGAGCCTACCGCCGATGAAGTGCGATTCCTGTGCGACCGTCATTTCGGTATCGGTGGCGATGGCTTGATCCGCCTTACTCATCCGCAGGCGGTGTCCGATTTGAACGACAAGCAGATTGCCGTTTGTGCTGCCGACAATGCGGATTGGTTCATGGACTACCGCAACGCGGATGGTTCGTTGGCTGAGATGTGCGGCAACGGCACGCGTGCGATCACTCTGTTCGCGCAACGGCAGGGTATTGCCGGTCAGCCGGGCGGTGAACCGTTCCGTCTCGGCACCCGTGCCGGTGTGAAGGTTCTGACTTCACTTGGCGATGTGCCGACTCTTGGCAAGGACGTGTTCCAGGTTGAGATGGGTTCATGGAAGCGTGGCGATCTTGATGGATACGAAGTGACGATTCCCGGCACGGCCGGTTCCGCACGCGGCACGTTCGTGGACATGGGCAATCCGCATGTGGTGGCCGTCATCGAAGACGCGTTCTCCAGCCTGCCGACGGTGGAACAGCTTGATTTGGTGACCAAGCCGGTGGTCGCGCCCCGAATCGAAAGCGACCAGAATGTTGAGTTCGTGCGCATCGACGAGCAAAGCGAAGGCGACAACGAGGGCAACGCCACCATGCGCGTCAACGAACGCGGCTGCGGCGAAACCCTGTCGTGCGGAACCGGCCTGTGCGCCACCGCCATCACGTTGCGTGCCAAAACCGGCATCGACCATTGGACGATCACCGTGCGTGGCGGCACCCTGCGCGTCGACGTGACCGATAACGACGTGAAACTCACCGGATCGGCCACCATCGTCGGCAAAATCGAACTGCTGTAAGGTTTTGCGCATAACACTGAAATTTGCGGATACGCAAAAGAAAGAAGCCGGCTGTTTCCAGTCGGCTTCTCTTGTAGGCGAGTGAATCCCTACTGCTGATTGGACGTTACTTGACGTCAACTGAACAGCAGGGGGCCGTCTTCGACGAGAATGATCACAATCAATGTCACGATCCATAAGGCATCGACCATCAGATCGTAATTAAGACGGTAGTAGGTGCGTACGCCCTCGCGCTTGGCCGGAATCTCCTGAACCACCGCCGTGGCATGAGACAACGCCATGAACTGCACGGTGGTGGAGAACATCAGGCACAGACACCACGGGCATAGCGCGTTGATCACAAACAACGACTGCGAGGTCAGCCAATACGAATAAGCCAGCGCGGCCAATCCACCCAGCCATGTGCACGACGCAAACCAGCGGGGCACGGCGACCTTCGTCAAACCGATCACCGCGATCGTTACGAACACTGATTCCGCGGCGATGCCGAAGAACGCATTCGGGAAACTCAAACCGGCGAACTTCACAACCTCAGCCTGCCACGATTCCGCAACCGCGGAACACGACATCACGGCATTCACATCACAGCTGAGCTTCTGACCGGGATTGCGCGCCATTTTCAGTGTCTCGGCGGAAAGCACGAACGATACGACCAGCGCTACCGCCGAGGCGATCAGCATGACTAGATACGTCCATGTCGCGGTATGCCGCCAACCGCGCGGCTTCGTATAATCATCGTCGAGAGTGGCTTCGGCAACCTGTTCGCCGGAAAAATCGCTCATCGTGCATCCTTGAATCAAAATACAAACGTTGTCATCGCCTAGTTTACGCGGTATTGTGCCGAGTCGCGCCAAAAACAGCTTACGATGGATACATGATTCGCGTAGGCACTGCGGCACCGCCCGCTGAAGGTTGGGACATTCACTGCCATACCGTTTTTTCCGACGGTACGGAAACGCCGCGTGCGTTGTTGCAGGAAGCGAGAGCATTGCGATTGCATGGTGTTGCGATTGCCGATCATGACACGACCTCCGGTTGGCAGGATGCGTTGGCTGCTTCGCGGGAGGTCAGATTGCCGTTGTTACGCGGTACGGAAATCACTGCCGTCGATGAGAGCGTATCCGTGCACATGCTCGCATTCCAATATGATCCGCTGAACGCCGATATCAGCGAGATGTTCGCGTCCACCCGCGAGGCGCGACTGCGTAGAACCAAGCGCATGGTCGAACTGATGGCGCAGGATTTTCCGATTACGTGGGATGATGTGCTCGCGCAGGTGCGTGAAGGCAAACGCACCACGATAGGCCGGCCGCATATCGCCGACGCATTGGTGGCTGCCGGCGTATATGAAACACGATCCGACGCTTTCGCCGATGCGGTGAGCGCAACGTCGAAATATTACATTCCCACGCCATCACCGACCACGCACGACGTGGTGGCCGCGGTCAAGGGTGCGGGCGGGGTGGTGGTTATCGCCCACGCCGGAGACCCCCGGCGCAATCGGACATTACTGACCGACCGGCAAATCGAATCTCTCATCACCGAAGGCTTGGACGGTTTGGAAGTGTGGCATCGCGGCAATCCATCAGAACAGCGTGAACGTCTGCTCACCATTGCGCGCCGGCACGACCTGCTGGTGACTGGCGGATCCGACTGGCACGGCAAAGGCAAGCCGAACGCGCTGGGGGAGAACCTCACCAGCGACGAAACGGTTCAGGAAATCATCAATCGAGGCGTTCACTTGAGCAAAGAATCGTCGAAGGCGAAAATAAAAAACCGAAACGCAATCATCGACGCGTAATTGAGATATGAAACCAGAAACGAGTTGATCGCCCAAAATGGAAAAGCCAGGCGCGAACGTCTAGCTTTTCTTGTTACGTCGAAAACGTGTGTTTCAGTTCGAAGCTGAAATCTGGTGATGCGAACGGGTCAGAGGTTGCCGAAACCGACGGCGTGCTTGGTTTCGGAACCGATGATGGCGTAGCCGAGCGAGCCTGCCGGCACCACGATGCGACGACCCTTGTCGTCCGTCAGATTGATGGTCTTGCCGTTCTCCACGGCGTCGGCGATGGCCGCGTTGACCTCATCGGCGCTCTGTTCGGTGCTGAAGGTGACGGTGCGGGCCACATTCTGAATGCCGAGTTCAATATCCATGGATGCTCCTTCGTGATAATGCGCAATGCATGCGCACGTGTATGTACGGGTTATGTGCGCCTATTCTACGCGTAGCTTCTCATCGGTGGCGTCTTCCGCCTCCCACTGATTGATCTGCGCCTGCGCTTTCTGCATGGTCGCCTCATCTCGCTCCAACAGTGGAATGAGTACTGTCGCGGCCTCGCTGTGCGATGCGGGAATCGATTCCTCGTTCGTATCGTCGTTGTCGTCGGCCGTTTCCAGCCTGCTGATTACCATGGTGGAACTTGACGGCATGGATTCGTGCCGTTCTTTTGCGGAATGTTCCGGAATGAAAGTGCTGACCGAGGTCGCCTCATGTTCATTCGTATTGCCGGACGGTGCTTGTGATGGCTGGGCTCCGGCCGGTACGAACGCTTCCGTCGCGTCGTTGACGATTTCCTTCGTCTTGCGGACCGGCTGGGAGCCGGTCACGTCGAAATCGCCGGTCGCGTCGAAATCGCCAGTGGAATCATCCATATCCACAGCGTCAACATGACGTTCGCCGGTCGTGTCGGAATCATTCTGCTGTGCGGCCGCGTTACGGCGACGCTCCGATTCGTTCAGCAACGTGCCTACGGTGATTGTGCTCGGCGGGCGCTGGGGGCGATCCTTGGACTCCTGCTTCGTTTCAGTTTGCACGCGATTCTTCGCTGTGGCGACACCCAACTGGTGGGCCAGGCGTTCCACCTGCGCCTTGAATTGCATAATCTTGGCATTGTCTGCCTTGTTCAAAGCGGAAATAAAATCGCCGACCTGCTCCATCTGCAGCCACAGATTGGCCCGCAGCATAATCAGATCATCCAAACGATTGCCCAACATGCGACCGTATGCGGAAAGCAAGGCATTGCGGTGGTTCTCGTCAAGCTTGGCGAAAATCCAAGCCAAATCGCGGGCAGGATCGTTGACCTGCATATCCTGCCAATTCGTGACCGCGGTGATGGACGAACCGGAAAAAAGCACATCGCCGTCACGCAACCCGCCATGCACCGGGCAAGTGGAGAACGACCATAGGCCGTCGGTTTCAAGAATATTCGCCCAACTAGTGGTGATCTCCTGCGGAACATGACCAGCCTGACGCAGGCGCTTGATCCAAGCGGTCAGCTGAGCGCGAATCTGGCCGGTGACAAACGTCGGATAGCCCGCTTCCTGCAGGAAGTCGGGACGAAGGCGATGAATCGCGCCCAAAGCGGTGCCTACGCTGGAACAATCATCCAAAGTCAGCAGCTCCAACGGCCGCGCCTGACCCACATGGTGGGTGGCCACCAGCACGGACGTATCTCCAGTGGCGGAATGCTTCAAATCGCCGTTTGAAAAAGCTACTATGCTATCGACGGCAAAACCCAATCCGCCTAATTCGCGGGCTTGCGAGAGCGTCTGCGCAGCGCGCACGCGACCGGCAAGACGCTTACGGCCTTCAGGCGTGTTGGATGCGAACACGTCATACAGCTTGCCCGCTGCATCCTGAACCACGGCATGGTCGACGCCGTACCCCTCGTCGGTCGGGTTGGTCTGTTCGCTGGCACGCGCGCCCGCAATGGCGGCGTTCGGCATCGCCGCACTCGTCAGGGCAGCTATCATAAATTTGCTTCGTTCGGTCACAATTCCAACCTTAATACACAATAGGGGCGAAGCGTTGCCGACTTGCCAGTAAAACTGCAGGTGAACCGCGGGCAAATCGTCACATGGCGACGGCAATCTGCCACAATGGAACGTATGAGTGCAACAGCGGAAGAGATTCTTGACGGATTGGATGAGGCGCAAAGGGCGGCCGCAACGGCCGTGGACGGTCCAGTGCGCATCATCGCGGGCGCGGGCGCGGGCAAGACGCGAACCGTTGCCCGCAGAATCGCCTATGCGTGCGCCACCAAAGCGTGGAATCCACGAAGCACGATCGCAGTCACATTCTCCGTCAAAGCGGCGGCGGAAATGCGTAGCCGCCTATCGAAACTCGATGTCGCAGCCGACGTCAAAGCAGCCACCTTCCACTCCGCGGCCCTCCATCAGCTACGCCAAGTGTGGCCGGACGTATGCGAGGGGCCGATGCCGTTCATTTCCAGAAATCCACGTGAACTGGTGGAGCGCTCGCTGCGCCGCGTCACCACCTTCCAAGTGGATGACGACACCATACGTAACTTGCAAGCGGAAATCAACTGGTGCAAAATCTCACTGATCGCACCGGAAGATTACGCGCGGGTTTGCGCGGCAACGCATCGACAGCCGCCATCAGGCCTCGAACCAAGCCAATTCGTAGACGTATACAAAGCGTATGAGGCAGAAAAAACCAACCGCAACGAAATCGATTTCGACGATATTCTGCTGATCGTTTGTCATCTGATGGAAAGCGACGAGGAAGTGGCCTCAGCTATCCGCTCCAACATCAGATGGCTTACCGTCGACGAGTACCAGGACGTTTCGCCATTGCAGCACCGTCTGCTCACCCGATGGCTCGGCTCAAACCGCAATATTTGCGTGGTGGGCGATCCGGCGCAGACCATCTACTCGTTCGCGGGCGCAAGTAGCTACAGTCTGCTCAACTTCGATTCGGAATTCGGTCCGCTCACCGCTGACATCAATCTGAACAACGACTACCGTTCCACGCCGCAGATCGTCAACTATGCCAATCGTGTGCTTGCGGCATCGCCGCAACGGGCCGATTATCTGAAGCTCAGCTCTGAAAGGAGCAAAGGACGGAGGGTCGTGGAAACCATATATGGCAGCGATTGGGAGGAAGCGCAAGGTGTGGCGGCGCGCATCCGCAAACTGGTGGATGCGGGGGAGTCGCCGGCCGATTGCGCGATTCTCACCAGAGTCAACGCGCAGCAGAAAATCCTGTGCAAGGCATTGGCCGAACAGCATTTGAGATATCGCGTGCGCAGGGATAGCGGATGGCAGAATTCCGCACTTTCCGACGACACGCAGACCAGACTGGCCATGTTGGAGGCATTGGGCGTCGGCGCGGATCTGAGCGGCGTGACCATTTCCACTATCCACGCGTCCAAAGGTTTGGAATTCAAGCACGTGTTCCTTATCGGCTGCTCGGAAGGACTCATACCGTATGGGTTGCCGCAGGATGACGACGTGCTTGAGGAGGAACGCCGGCTCATGTATGTGGCCGTGACGCGCGCCGAAGACACGCTTGACGTCTCATATGCGCGTACCCGTGAAGGCAATGAGGGTGAAAGGGCACGACGGGTGTCGCGCTTCTTCCGCTGATACTGCGAACGGAATAGCGCGATTACTCGGCGTCGGTATCGTTGTTGCTGCCGGATTCTGCGGAATCGTCAGAGTCGCTGCCATTGGTATCGGATTCGCCGCCCTTGTGCTCTTCCTCGTCAAGCAGCTTGCTGAGTTCGGCATCCCAATCGATGGTCATGCCATCGGCGTCGCCAAGGGGCTGCGACGCCATATCGGTGGCATTGGAAGCGGCGAACGTCGTATTTTCCGTGTTTTCCGACGATCCGTTGTTCTGCGACTGTGAGGTGTTGTCATCGTCATCATTCGGCAGTTGCGGCAGTAGATCGGGATGTGACCATTTCGCGTCTCGTGCCTGCGCGCCTTCCGTAGCGCAGATGTTATCCCACAATGCGGCCGCTTCACGCATGCGCTTCGGGCGTAATTGCAAGCCGATCAGGCTTTCGAAGGTGCGTTCCGCAGGACCTCCGATGGCGCGCTCGCGGCGGAGCATCTCACGAAGCTGTTCGATATGCGGAATATGAGCCATGCCGGCGCGCCACACTACGGTGTCTACCCAACCCTCTACCAAGGCGAGCAGATTCTCCAGCGATTTCATGGCCTGCTGTTGTTCAGGCGTGTCAGGGAACGCCACCTTGGTGATGTTCACCGCGTCGGCCATGGAATCCGGGTCGACGGACTGCGCATCGCGGATCTGCTCCTCCATGGCGTCCAAATCGATGCTGGTACCACGGGCATACTTGCCCAACAGCGCCTCGAAGCGTGGCATCAGCCATGGCACGGAAGCGTACAGGCGCGAATGGGCGAGCTCTTGCAGTGCAAGATAGCTCATTACTTCGTTCACGTCGATTTCCAAGGATTTCGCATATTCGACGACATTCTGCACGATCAGGCCTCCAGCCGGATTCTTCAGCAACGAAATGCTTTGGTCGAAACTGCCGCGCACCTCATGCGACAAATCGCCGGCGGCACGTCCCAGCTGCATGGCGAACGACGTATTGCCGACGAAACGCATGAGTTTTGCCGGATCTTTCATATCATCGGGAATCGGAATCTGCACCGGACCGGCGAAAATGCCGGAAATTTCCGTATGGAATTCGGAATCGCCGAAACGCTGTGACAAAATCGAAGCCAGAGCGTCGCTCATCGACTCGGCAATCGGGGATGCAAACTGCGCCCAGGAATCGATGCATCCTTCCACCCAGCCTGCGCGGGTAAGCACCTGCGTTTCGCCTTGCGCGGGGTTGAATTCGCAAGCGGTGTCAAGCCACAGATTCGCCTCGCTGATGGCTCGCCGGGCCATCTCGCCGTACTCCGCGCTCACACTGGTTTCCGATCCTTCGCCATTGGCCTGCTGCAATGCCAATGATTTCGCCAGTTTGACGTTGATTGGACCTTCCTCGGTGATGTGCTGGATGTCTCCGAAAGTGTTGAGCCCGCCCGCAGTGAACGCCTGCATCATCGACCTGACCTCGGCCGGCTTGGGAAGCTTGCTCACATCCTGATTCATCAACTGGTCGCGCAACTCTTCCGGCATGTTGGAAAACTGGTTCCATGCCATCTCGCCTTGAATTGGTCCGAAACAATCGATAAACCATTGGCGGATCGCGTTCTCGTCCATGCCGGCCCTGCCTTTTCCTAAGCGTTTTTTCAAGTTTGGTTGGTTCCATACTATGTTATGGGAGGTATGCCCAAGATGAAGGAAACACGACGAATTCACGGCAAAAACACACGTAGCGGCGCTCCGGGACGTGTCAAACGATGGCTGATAGGCGCGGAAGGTTGGCTGTCCGCGCGTTCATGGCGTTATCTTGCAGGACCGTTGGTGGCGGTACTGTGCGTATTGGTGTTGATTATGCCCAGCGCGTATGTGGTGCAGGTGCCCGGCCCGACGCAGAATGTGCTCGGGGAGGTTTCCGGCAAGCAGGTCATCGCCGTTTCCGGTGCGAAAACGTATAAGGATTCAGGCCAACTGCTGTTGGTCACGGTCAATGCTTCAGGTGTGCCAGGGTACCCGGTGTCGAACGCGCAGGCATTGGTGGCGTGGGCCGATTCGAAATCCACGGTGATGCCTCAGGAAGCGGTGGTTCCTGTTGGGCAGACCGCAGAGGAATACAAGCAGTCCAGCGACAAGGAGATGACGTCATCGCAGGATTCCGCCACCGCAGCGGCGAAAAAGTTCCTGGAAGAGCATGGTTATGACGTGTCCGGCATGAAGGTGTCCATGCATGTGGACGACATCGGCGGGCCGTCGGCGGGCATGATGTACACGCTTGGTCTGATCGACAAGGTGACCGGTGAAAAACTTTCTGGGGGTAAGATCATCGCGGGAACGGGCACTATGAACGACAAAGGTGAAGTCGGTGAAATCGGAGGCATCCGTTTGAAGATGCTCGGAGCGAAACGCGACGGAGCAACTTGGTTCCTTGCCCCGGAATCCAATTGTTCCAGCGTTGTGGATCATATTCCGGAAGGTTTGAACGTGGTGAAGGTGTCCACTTTGCAGGAGGCGTACGATGCGCTGGTTGCCGTCCGAGACGGCAAGGGTGCATCCCTGCCGCAATGCTCCGCGGGAGAGTGACGCATTCCGAGATATAAGAAAAAACAATCTCGCAAAGTGAGCAATTCCACGGTTCGTAACGTATATGTTCGAGCAGTGTTGGTATATTGACGAACGTGAATCAAACGGCATCTGATAACGCTGAAGAATTCGGTTTCCACGCCGGCGACCTGGTACAGGAATGGCTGTGGGACGATGATGTGGACGACTCGATCCGCGCCAAGATCGAGGAGCTGACCGGTGAAGAGCTGGTCGACGAGGACTATGATTCCGCCGTTGATGGCGTGATTATCTGGTGGCGCGACGGCGATGACGAAGACGAACTGTCTGACACCATCGTCGATGCGTATGCGGTCCTTGGAGACGATGGTCCATTGTGGGTGCTCACCCCGAAGCCGGGGCGCCCGGGCGCGGCAAGTTCAAGCACCGTGCAGTCCGCCGCGAAGACCGCCGGCATGAATGCAGCCACGCCGCTGACCGTCAGCGGTGACTGGAACGGCATCCGTCTGCGCGCATTCGGCAAAGGCCGCTGATCGTATTCGTTTTACCTGCCTTGGCACGCATGACCAAGGTCGGGCGCTCATATAAAGGCTTGGAATCGCATGATTCCAAGCCTTTTTGCTTGCGGAAGCAGTCGAAGAAGATGTTTAAAATTAAATTGTCTATATTGACAAAAGTCATGACTTTGCTGACACGCGCACGAGATAGTTGGGAATATCAGAAGAGGCGGAACGGCTTATTTTTGCGGAAACAAAAGGTGGGCGATGAGGGACTCGAACCCCCGACATCCACCGTGTAAAGGTGGCGCTCTAACCAACTGAGCTAATCGCCCGCAAAGCTCTACTGTACAGTATTCGTTGCCTGCGACAGCTTCAACGTGTGTCGCGCTGCCCAATAGGGGTTCCTTCCATAGTAAATGCGTGAAAAATGGTGTGATTTGAGTGTCGATTCGCTGAATTTTCCACAAGAAAGCCAAAAGCGTCGAATCAATCACGTAGAGTGGGGACGTTGAGTAGTGCAGTAGGAGGTCGATAGCCAATGGCGCAGGAACCTGAATCCGAGAGGAACGCATCGGGGATCGCTCGTACTTCAAAGCGCAAGTGGGGGTATGATTCCGAACAGGTGGACGCTTTTCTTGAGCGTGCGCACATGCTGTACGAAGGTGAGGGAGCGCAACTCACCCAGCATGATATTCAGAATGTTTCTTTCGATTTGGTCAAAGGCGGCTATGTGATCGCCCAAGTGGACGCGGCCCTTGCTCGTTTGGAGCGCGCCGTGGTGGACAAGCAGACCACATGGGAGATTTCGCAGCACGGTCGTGTGGCGTGGAAAGCGCAGACCGAAAGTCTGTTCCGCCAGCTTGACGCCCATTCCAAACGTGAGCACGGCGAACGTTTCAAGCCAGGAGAAGGCAAGGAACCGAGCTATGACCGCAAGCAAGTGGATCGCATCGTCGATCAGTGCCTGACGAAGGCCGCTGGCGAGCTCGGCGTTGAGGAAGTGTCGGAAGACGATGCCAAGAAACTTGTCGATCTGAACTCCCAGACCGTGGCGAATGTGATCTTCACCCAGCGCAAGGGCAAGCGTGGCTATGACGAGCGTCAGGTGGATTATTACCTGAACGAATGCGTGCAGCTGCTGACCAGACTCGAATCCTATGCTCGTGTGGCCGACTTCGTGGGCGAGCCCTCCGAAAGCGCGATGACCGCAGCCAATCCGTCCGCAACCAGTCTGGCATCCCAAGAGACGCAGGTGGTCTCGCCGTTATTCGCCGTTCCAGCCGTTTCCGCAGAACCTATTGCGCAGCCCGCTCAGGTTCAAAACAGCACTGACTCCTTCGACGCTTTGAATAAGGCGGAACGTGAGATTTTCACCACGCCTGCAACGTCCCCGGTGAGCATTCCGGCCACTCAAACCGCTGCGCCGACGTATGCTCCCGTGGTTCCGCCTGTGTTCCAGCCAACCATCAGCACCCCGTCGGCTCCGGTAACTCCGGCAGCTCCTGTAACGCCGGAACCTCAGGCCGCTCCGGTTGCTCCAGCGGCTCCGGAACAGTCGTTGGCACACCTGTTCAAAGCGTCCAATGCGGTTGCCGAGGAGCCATCTTCCGCAGGAACGGAAACCGAAGCGTTCAATCCGCTTTCTGATGATGGCGCGCCGAGCTATGACGCTCCGGCCGCGCCTGCGGCTCCTGTGATTCCAGACACTTCGGTCGCACATCAGCCGGAAGAATCTCACGGCATCAACATCGCTCCCGATTCTTCGTTGGCTGCCTTGGCGCAGATGGCCCAGAACATCGACGCTCCCGATCCGGTCGAAGACACGTTCACCCCGCGCATGCCAAGTCTGTCGACGCCGAACCTTCCGCAGGTCAATACCGACTCGATTAATCTCGGAACCTTGCCGACCGTCCCACCCTCCTTCACGCTGGAACCAGCAACCTCCGCAGATCACTCGGCAACGGCAACTCCCGTTGAACCGGCGAAACCGGCAGAGGAAGAGAAGAAGAACGAAACCAAGCCGGCAACCAATCCGATGTTCGAAGCATCCAACAGCAATCTGGATGTCGATATTCCCGACCTGTCGTTCCCCTCTTTTGAATAGGCAATCGCACTGAACAGGCTGACGGTCACGTCAGCCTGTTTTCGCGTTCACACGAATAATCCAAAACAAATACGGAGCACACGCATAACCCATGCAAACCTCAACCGTAGTCATTCTGGGATCCACCGGATCCATCGGCACCCAAGGACTTGACGTCATCTCCCGCCATCTCGACCGTTTCAACGTGGTCGGACTTGCGGCAGGCGGCTCCCACGTGGAACTTCTGGCCCAACAGGCGGTCCAATTTCACGTTTCGAAAGTCGCCATCTTCAACACAAACGCGGTCCATGCGCTCCAAGATGCGCTAAACCAAGCCGGCGCAAGCCATGTGGAAATCATGGCCGGGCCGGAAGCGGTAATCGCCATGGCCGGATCCGGTGCCGACGTGGTGTTGAACGGCATTACCGGATCCATCGGCCTTGAACCTTCGATTGCGGCACTGCAGGCAGGATCGCAGCTGGCGCTCGCCAACAAGGAATCCGTTGTGGCCGGCGGTCATCTGCTGTTCGACGCACAGGTTCGTGCGCAGCAGATCAATCCGGTTGATTCCGAACATTCCGCTATCTGGCAATCGTTGCGTTCGGGCACGCACGGTGAAGTGTCGAAACTCGTGGTCACCGCTTCCGGAGGTCCGTTCCGCGGTTGGAAACGCGAGCAGATGACCGACATCACGCCTGAACAGGCGTTGAACCACCCTACTTGGAATATGGGTCCGGTGGTGACCATCAACTCGTCCACGTTGATGAACAAGGGGCTTGAAGTCATCGAAGCGAGCCGTCTGTTCGACGTGCCTCCGAGCCGTATCGACGTGACCGTGCACCCGCAATCCATCGTGCATTCCATGGTGGAATTCCGCGATGGCGCCACCATCGCACAGGCTTCACCGCCTGATATGCGTCTGCCGATCGCGCTTGGCCTATCGGCTCCCGAACGACTTGGCAACATCGCAGCGGCCTGTGATTGGACGAAAGCTGCCATGTGGACGTTCGAACCGCTTGACGATGAGGCATTCCCCGCAGTGAGCTTGGCTCGACATTGCTTGGAAGCTTCCGAAAAGCATACGGCCGTGCTGAATGCTGCCAACGAACAGGCCGTTCACGCCTTCCTCGAACATCGCTTGCCATATCTCGGCATCGTCGATACCGTCAAGGAAGTGTTGGACGAAATGGATGCGGAACTGCGCGGCAATCCGCTATTCGCTTCCGTGGAGGAAATGAGCCAACTCGAGCTGGAAGCCCGTCGTCGAGCCGACGACCTGATAAACAAGTAACGGAAAACGAAACAAGACAAACAGACGAAACGTAAGTGACGCAAGGCTCCCTAAGTCGGGAGCCTTGTTATTGCAAGGATTTGACGTATGCCAGAAATCGAAAAGCCGTTCCGTAAAACCGGTGAGGCAGCCATTAGTGAAAGCCCGCTGCATCCGCGCCGCAAATCGCACCGTATTATGGTCGGTCCCGTTCCAGTCGGTGGGGGAGCGCCAATCTCGGTGCAATCCATGACCAATACGCTGACAGCCAATGTTCCCGCGACATTGCAGCAGATCGCGGAACTGACCGCAGCCGGCTGCGATATCGTGCGCGTGGCCGTACCAAGCCAGGATGATGCCGACGCATTGCCGGAAATCGTAAGGAAATCACCGATTCCGGTCATCGCCGATATTCATTTCCAAAGCAAATACGTGTTCCAGGCCATTGACGCGGGCTGCGCTGCGGTGCGTGTGAACCCCGGCAACATCCGCAAATTCGACGAGGTTGGCCCTTCCATTTGCAAAGCCGCCACGGACGCGGGCATTTCGTTGCGCATCGGCGTGAACGCGGGCTCGCTCGATAAGGAACTGTATGCGAAATATGGCGGTCCGACGCCGGAGGCACTGGTTGCGTCCGCCATGAAGGAAGCGCGCATGTTCGAAGACGTCGGCTTCCATGATTTCAAGATTTCCGTCAAGCATCATGATGTGATCACCATGGTGGAAACGTATCGTCTGCTCGCTTCCAAGGGTGATTGGCCGTTGCATCTTGGTGTCACCGAAGCTGGACCGGCATGGCAGGGCACCATCAAAAGCTGTTTGGCATTCGGTGCGCTGCTGGCTGAAGGCATTGGAGACACGATTCGCGTTTCGCTGTCGGCACCGCCCGTCGAAGAAGTGAAAGTCGGGTGCAAGCTGCTGGAATACATGGGATTGCGTCCGCGCAAGTTCGACATTATCTCCTGCCCGAGCTGCGGTCGTTCCCAGGTTGATGTGATTCAGTTGGCCAATGCGGTGACCGAAGGTTTAAAGGATGTGACCGCGCCGATTCGCGTGGCTGTTATGGGCTGCATCGTCAACGGTCCGGGCGAGGCCCGTGAAGCCGATTTGGGTGTGGCATCCGGCAACGGCAAGGGACAGATTTTCATCAAGGGCAAAGTCATTCAAACCGTGCCGGAAGACCAGATTGTGGAAACGCTGCTGGTCAAAGCGCAGGAGATCGCCGCGCAGATGGAAGCGGACGGACAGGTGCCCGTCAACGCCACAGGACCGGTGGTGGTGCCGGTGGCGCAAGGCAATTGTTGATTTCGCTGACCGCGGGCGGTCGATTGCAGATTGTGATCGGCCGCCCGCTGGTTTTGCTGGTTGTCGATTGCCATTTCAGCTGGAGTCGGTACAATGAACGGCGTGTCAGATCAGGAACGTCAGTCAGTCATGTCCAGCGCGGAGAGCCAATCCAGTCAGTGGACGAGGGGCAGACGGCTGATGGTCAGTCTGCCTATCTTCATCATCCTGCTGGGCATTCTGGTGTCGGTATCCAATTTGACGGCATCGTCATGGAAGTACGAGCCAACCGGTCAAACCATCGAAACGTTATCATCCGACACGGCAGTGACCTTCGATAATCCTTCCGGCAAAACCCTTGCCAAACGAGGCGATTACGAAGTGACGCAACGATATGTCACCATTGAGGCGAAACAGCCGTCAACCGGTGAAATACAACAGGTCAAAGTGTTGATTCGAGAGCCGAAAGACGCGGGAAACAATCGGCCCGGCGTGGTGTTCATGCATGGTGCCGGATATGGTACCTGTGACAACTCATTTGGAGACATGGCCACCGATCTCTCATCCGCAGGCTTCGTGACGGCCGTGCTCGACAAGCCGGTATGGTCCACCAACGATGCGACCCGTGATTACCCGGGCTCCGCGGCCATTTACGATCAGGTCATCACCATGTTGCGTGATCTCGACAACGTTGACGCTTCGAATGTCGGCATTTACGCGACTTCCGAAAGCACTTGGATTTCCTCATATCTGCTTGATCAAGACCCCGACGTGGCATTCCAGGTGTTGCTGAGCCCAATGGTGTATTCGCCACGACATTCGTTGGGATTCCTTGCCGCACAGGATTTCGCGCTGGTCGGAGCGCATGATGGATACCAGTCCATTGTGCGCCGCGCGTTCAACATCGATGCGGAATTGTTCGGCCTGACCAATCTCGACCTCGACACGTTGAATCCCCAAGCCTATTCCATTCCCACGCTTGTGGCATACGGCACCAAAGACGTGATGACCGCGCAGGTGGAAGGTACGGAGAAAATCATCGACATGGCGCATAAGGCGGGCAATTGGGACGTGACCGTGCGCACATACCCCATCGCCAACCATGTGCTCCGACTCGGCGACGAATCCAACAGCGGCACTCCGTTCGCCGACGCCTACGTGGATGATGTAATCAGTTGGGCTGTCGGCATCACGCGGGGACTGCAGCAGACCAGCGAGCGTGTGGCCGGTACCAACTTGTATCAGTCGATTGCGGTGCCGTTGGAATTGCAGGCGAACAGCGGGCTGACCATTTATCTCGTGGTGCTGCATGCCAGCATGGTGCTGTTGCTGCTGGTGATCGGCGTGCTGTGGCTGATTGTGCTCGTACGTAAGATTTGGGCGCATGCGCATCGACGCCGATATGTGTTGGGGCTGAGACCTGTGTTCAAAAATGCGTTGATTACGCTTGCCGTTGCCACCATGGCCACTTTTGTGCTGTTTGGTGCAGGATTGGGCGAAGTGGTTATGGGCGTGGTCAAGCTAGCGTGGGGTGGCGCTCCCGCCGAGGATCCGGGCATGATGTATTGGAGTTGGCCGGTTATTCAAATGGTGTGTGTTGTTGTGGTGTGGGCGTGGTCTCGCGTGTTCGTGCGTCTTATCGAGGAGGCGACGAATCGTGGTCTTGCACAATGGCCACCGCGTAAGGGGGCTATAGGCGCGATTGTGAGTGGCCGCCAGCCGGTGCTCGCGTCGACGAGGTTCGGCCGTGTGATGTTTTGGATCACGGCGGTCACCATGCTGTATGTGCTGTTGGTGTTCGCGTTCTGGGGATTGTTTATTTACTGATATCGCGGGAGAGTGCGGCTGGCGCGAGAACGTGCGGAAAGTATAGATAGTTCAGTTAAGAAAACGAGTCGAGGCGAAGGAGGTGTGTGAATGCCGTTGTATCAGGACGAGGGCGTGGTCTTGCGTACCGTCAAACTTGGCGAAGCTGATCGTATCGTCACTTTGCTGACACGTGACCATGGCAAAATCCGCGCCGTCGCCAAAGGTGTGCGTCGAACCAAATCGCGTTTCGGAGGTCGTTTGGAGCCTTTCATGCGCGTCTCGTTGCTTATTGCGGAAGGGCGTTCGCTTGATGTGATTTCCCAAGCCGAGTCGGTGTCGGCGTATGCGAGAGGCATCTGCACCGATTTCAAGGCGTATACCGCAGCGAATGTGATTTGCGAAACCGCTGACAAGCTGGTGGTGACGGAGCAGGAGCGTTCCGTGGCACAGTATCGGCTGGTGTTGGGAGCGTTGAATGCCCTTTCCAAGCATGCGCATGAGGCTGCTGCGATTGGCGATTCCTACGTGATGCGTGCTCTTGCGATCGCTGGCTGGACGCCGCGTTTGCGTGCCTGCGTGGTGTGCGGGGAGCCGATTTCTGCTGATCGTCCATGGTTCTTTTCGATTTCTGCGGGTGGCCTGATGTGTTTGACCGATCATATTCGTGAATCGTTTGATGTTTCGTGGAATGCGATCTGCCAGCTGCAGGCGCTTGTAGACGGCGATTGGGGAGAGCTGGACGGCACGGCGTTGCTTCCGGAAACCCGACAAATGGTAGAAAAATGGGGTGAATACTATTTGGAACGTCCGATTCGTTCCATGCGCTTGCTAGATTAGCGGGTATGGCTTTTGAGAACGTGGATTACAAGTCCCTTGACATTCCGGCGGCACCATTTTCTGACCCGTCGATTATTCCTGATTTTCCGAAGAACAAGGTTCCGCGCCATATCGGCGTGATCATGGACGGTAATGGTCGTTGGGCGCAGCAGCGTGGGCTGATTCGCACCGACGGGCATCAGGCTGCCGAACCGGTGGTGTTCGACACCATCGCAGGTGCCATCGAAGCCGGTGTGCGTTACCTGTCGCTGTATACGTTCTCCACGGAGAACTGGAAGCGTTCCCCGCAGGAAGTGCGCTTCCTGATGGGCTTCTCGCGTGATATCATCCACCGTCGTGTGGAGCAGATGAACGCGTGGGGCGTGCGCGTGCGCTGGTCCGGCCGACGTCCGAAACTATGGAAATCCGTTATCGACGAATTGGAAAAAGCACAGGAACGTACCAAAAACAACACGACCATCGACGTGGTGTTCTGCCTGAATTACGGCGGACGTGCCGAAATTGCGGATGCTTGCGCGGCAATCGCAAAGGAAGTGCGTGACGGCAAGATCTCCGGCGATCGCGTAACGGAAAAAATGATTTCCGAACACCTGTACAATCCTGATATTCCTGATTGCGATTTGGTGATTCGTACTTCCGGCGAACAGCGCACGTCGAACTTCCTGCCGTGGGAAGCGGCGTATGCCGAACTTGATTTCGTGCCGGAACTGTTCCCCGATTGCGGTCGAGACGTGCTATGGCGTTCGATCGACCACTACATTCACCGCGACCGTCGTTTCGGCGGCGTCAAAAAGTAGTTTTTGCTGAGTTGATTAGGTTAACTGCGGGGAGAACATAATGTTCTCCCCGTTTTGTTTGCTACAACGTGCTGATTCGGGTGGTGAAGGTGGGGACGAAACGGGAGGAGTCGACTTGGAAGGCTACGTGGATGCGGGGTGCGTTGGAGTCGATCAGTCCGGCGGGATCGCCGATGGTTCGGCCTCGGGTGCCGTGGAAATCGCCGGTTTCGAGTTCGACTTTCATTGGTAGGTCGATACAGGTCACCAGCGACGGATCCACAGCAACGGCGGCGGCCAGAGGATCATGCAATGGCATGCCCTGTGAAAACAGTCGCGCGTCGGCCTTGAGGTTTGCGGCAATGGAAAAATCAGCCATGTCGGCGAGGAATACGCGCACATCGGAAGCAGATGGGCTTGCAGCCACACTCGAGGTTCGAGCTGAAGCTGCATTTGAACTACCAGCTGAACCATCAAGTGAATCAGCGACTTGGGATGCGGTCGAGCTGGTAAGTGTGTCAGCATTCGCTGCTTCGCGCCAAGCACGGGTCGCATCGGAACCCATCAGGCATTGATGCGTTACGTCCAAGCCGACCATGGTGATGTCGGCACCGGAATGGAACACGCGATCTGCGGCTTCCGGATCCTGAATGATGTTCGTTTCCGCAGTCAGATCCCAACAGTTGCCTTCCTGCGTCAACGTGCCGCCCATCATCACCAGTTTGAGTTTGCCGGCAATATCCGGTGCGGCCGCGATCGCAGCATCAATATCGGTCAGCGGACCGGTCGCAACCACAGTGACGTCGAAACCATAAGCGCGAACCTGATCAATAATGAACTGCACGCCTTCGGAAACCGAGTCGGCGGAAGAATCATCAACATGAATAAAAGAAGCCGAATCCGTAGTAAGCGACAATTCAAACGAATCAACCGCAGGATTCGCATGAACATCATCCAACGCATATCCGCCAACGGAAATCAGACTACGATAATCACGAGAAAAAACAGTATCAGAACCGGAATTATCCGAAAAAATATCTGAAAAAGCAGTATCCGAAGACGAACTATCGCAAGCCGGGCCGAATCCTCCCAATCCGTCCGTGCCGTGAAACTGCGCACAACCTGCATCCGGAATGAAACACCGAGCCCATGAAGGATGCGACGATCCACGTATCACCGGAATGTGCCGAAGCCCCAACCGTTCCAGCACATACGAAGTATTGCGAACCGCAGTGTCGACGGAAACATTGCCGTACGTGCCGATCACGCCAAGCACGTCAACAGTGTCGAACGTCGCAAGGTATGCCAACGCCAGTGCATCGTCGATACCGGTGTCCACATCAAGAATCAGTCGTGTCATATTTGTATTTAATCAAACTCGTGCAATGAAGCCAAATGCAACGCATAATGGTGCGGCATCCCACAAACCATGTTCAACCCGAACTGAGCAAGCAGTGTTGGGCATGAAATAAAAATGCAGGATGCCGTATTCCAATATTTTCGATTATTCGCACCTAAACGGGTTACAAACCTACTCGTTCAAACCCGATTATTTCAGGAATTCGTCGGTGGCGAGATCCTTGGCTTGCGGAGCGGCGTGCACCACCTTGTCATGCGAATCGGTGTAGGCGTCTTCCTGAGCGAGGAAGTCGAAATACTGCTGGGCGCCTTCAACGTCGTTCGTACCGAACGTGAACGAACCATCCTTGATCTTGGCGGGATCGCCCCAATACTGACCGTCCACAATGGTTTTCATGCTTTTCTTGACGAAATCAAGCTTGAGATTCGCGTCGGGAGCTTCCTTCACAAGGATCTTCGCTGCATCGTCAGGATTCGAATATGCGTACTCGTAGCCCTTCTTGGTGGCTTGTACGAACTTCTTCACCAGTTCGGGATTGTTGGAAATCGTCTTGTCGCTGGTGATCACGCCAATAGTGTCGGCATTGCCGGGAACGCCGTAATCCGGTTCGGTAAAGCAGTTGAGCTTCGGACCGTACATGTCGGCCTGCACACCCTCCCAAGTGGCATAGAAACCACCGAAATCAGCCTTGTTGCTGGACAGCGTTTGGAACGTGGACGTGCCGACGGTCACCTTGTCGAATTCGCCCTTACCTCCGTCCGACTGAATCATGCGACGGATCACCGCATCGGATTCGTTGGATCCGAACGTGGCGAAAGTCTTGCCGTCGAAATCCTTCGGGGATTTGATTTCAGTGTTGGAAGCGAGCGAACACCAGATGGCGCTTGGCTTCTGCTGTACCTGCAGCACCTGCTTGATGGTTGCGCCCTTAACAGCGTACGTGCTTACGTTGGTGAGGTTCGACAATGCGAAGTCGGCCACGCCGTTGTTCACGGCCTGTTCGGCACCGGCCTGTGCCACGGCCACGATATCAACGTCAAGACCTGCCTCTTTGAAATAACCCTTGTTTTTCGCCACATATACGCCGATATGATTGGTGTCGGGCGCCCAAGAGAGCATGAACGTCACTTTTTTCAGACCGTTGCCGTCGGTTGCGGCCTTCGTGGAGTCGTTGCTTTGCCCGCATGCGGCCACGCCGACAAGCATGGCGATCGCGCCGAGGATTGTGATTGCTTTGCTGAAGATGCTGTTCTTCATACCTTGCGATTTCCCTTGAATCTGTATTCTCTATCGTTTTCTAGGGATATGCTGCGAGCGGAGTTCGGGCAGAAAACGATACGAAGGGCCTCGGGCCCCCGCTCGTCCAATGCCCCCGACATTCCTTACGGTGCCTAGTGAAAGGCGTGGAATATTGCCGGTTTGCCACACATTGGCTTAACAGCGGATTTTATTATACGTAGGCAGCGTGACCGACATGCAATGCGGAGTGGCGAATGCTGCGAATGCTGCGTTTGCAGAAGGCCGATGATGTTTGGCGTGTTTGACTTACTGGTCTGCATCGGGATCGGCGTCGGCATCAGCTGGGCCGAGCAGGACGCGTTCGCTGAGGTTCACCAGGCACATCAGAACGCCGGTGATGGCGATGATGACCAGCGTCGCCGAGAAGATCAGCGGTGTGCGGAACGAGTTGTAGGCGGCCTGTAGCCAAATGCCAAGACCTTTGCGCGCGCCCAAATATTCTGCGGTGGCGGCGGTGGCGAAAATGTATGCGGCGGAAACGCGGATGCCGCCATAAATCTGACGAGCGGCCACACGCAGCTTCACATGCCACAGTGTCCACGCTTTCGTGGCGCCACAAGTCAGCGCAACATCCGAATAAAACTGGGGGACCGCTTCAAGCCCACGAATCGTCTGCACTGCAATCGGGAATAAGCCGAATACCGTTACGATCACGATTTTTCCGGAAATCTCAAAGCCAAACCAGATCAAAAATAGGGGAGCGATGGAAATCAACGGCATGGTCTGCGCAGCTGAAAGCAACGGGAACAATGCGGCGTTCGCAATGCATGAGCAGTACAGCAGTATGCCGATGAGAATGCCGAACAGTACGGCGAACAGGAATCCGACGGTACCTTCAAGCAAAGTGACTTGCGTGGCAGGCCATAACGTCGACCATGTTTCGACGGTGGCCTGTGCGATTTCGCTTGGTGCGGCGATCATGGTGCTGGGCACATTGCCGATGCGGACCCACGCCTCCCATACCGCCAGCAACAGCACTACTGCAATAACCGTGGGAATACGGCGTTTGCAAACGTGAGCAAAGGCGGACAAAGCTTCGAGAAGTTTTGCGACAATGCCGGCTTTTGAATTCGTGTTCGCAGCCATGCCCGAACCCATGTGCGAACTCGTGTTTGAGGGTATGGATCCTGTTGCCGAATCCCTGCGTTGAACGTGCGAAACCGCCATCGTTCACCTTGCTTTCTGCGCCATAGTGGGCGCGCACGTGACCGGTGGCGAGAAATCAGTAAGGTGAGGAGCCTGCCCGCGTTCCGGTCAGAAAAGTTCATTACCGGGGTGCCAGTATAAAGCACTCCCTAAACTGCTGGTGAAATCGTCAGCCAGGACAGCGACACGGAACAAGCGTACTTGGC
>ENA-ORTN01000036-ORTN01000036.1-human-gut-metagenome-genome-assembly--contig:-NODE-36-length-117082-cov-20.462107_pt1 | contig 117082 bp, 134 predicted proteins | sample MGYA00242070_ERZ509189 | MGnify/ENA primary metagenome ERZ509189 (study PRJEB26280, sample SAMEA2338821) | human gut metagenome | biome: human gut; feature: human-associated habitat; material...
ATTTCATGGTGCAGACGGGATAAGTTTTCTTCATCACCATACTGCTTTAACTCATCTGAAACGATAAAATCAACGCATTTTTTTATCATTTCATCATTTTCATAAAGGTCCTTTGCACAGTAATCGGCATTTTTGTAATGCGCAATGACTTCGTCACTGGATGCACCAAAGGTATAGATATTGTCTTTGCCGACAAGCTGTGCAATCTCGACATTTGCACCGTCAAATGTTCCGAGTGTCAGTGCACCGTTTAACATAAATTTCATATTGCCCGTTCCGGAAGCTTCCTTGGAAGCCAGCGAAATCTGCTCTGAAATGTCGCACGCCGGAATCAGCTTTTCCGCCATCGTCACATTATAATTTTCCACCATGACAACCTTTAAATACGGACTGACATCCGGGTCATTTGCAATCAATTCACCCAGGCACAAAATTAAGTGAATAATATCTTTTGCAATCGTATATGCTTTTGCCGCCTTCGCACCGAAAATAACCGTAACCGGAGTATCCGGAATATTTCCGGCCTTAATCTCAAAATATTTGTAAATGACATACAGTGCGTTCATCTGCTGGCGCTTGTACTCATGCAGGCGCTTTACCTGAATGTCAAAGACCGACTGCGGATTGATTTTTACACCGCATTTTTCCTGCATATATGCAGCAAGACGTTTCTTATTTTCCGCCTTAATTTCAAGCATGCGCGCAATCACATTTTCATCATCTGCATATTTTATAAGCTGTGAAAGTTCCCCTGCTTCCTTTTTAAAATCTGCACCAATCAGTTCTTCAATATAGGCGGCCAGTGCCTGATTGCAGTGCAGTAACCACCTTCTGAACGTAATGCCGTTGGTTTTATTGTTAAATTTTTCAGGATAAATACGGTAAAAAGATTTCAGTTCTTCCTGCATCAAAATCTCCGTATGCAGCTTTGCCACCCCATTTACACTGAAACCATAATGAATATCAATATGTGCCATATGCACGCGGTCGTTTTCGTCAATAATGTAAACGGAAGAATCCGTATAACGGGCGCGTACATTTTCATCAAGATAACGGATAATCGGAACTAACTGCGGCACAACCTCCTCAAGATAGTCCAGCGGCCATGTTTCGAGTGCTTCTGCAAGAATCGTGTGATTTGTGTATGCACACGTCTTTGTCACCACCTCTGCCGCCTCCTGCATCGTCATCACACTGCCGTCAATGTCTTTCTGCGTTGTTAAAATGCGGATTAATTCAGGAATAACCATTGTCGGGTGCGTATCATTAATCTGAATCACCGCAAATTCATTCAGATTCTTTAACGTCTTTCCCGCTTTTTCACATTTCCTGCGGCACTCTGAAAGAATCAGCTGTGCGGCATTGCTTACCATAAAATACTGCTGGTAAATGCGCAATAACTGTCCGGCTCTGTCGCTGTCGTCCGGGTACAAAAAGAGCGTGAGATTCTTCTCAATCGCATTTTTATCAAAATCAATGCCGTCGTGCATCGGTATTTTTTCATCAACCGTGTCGATATCAAATAAATGCAGTTTGTTGACCCTGCCCTCGTAACCTGTCACATCAATGTCATACATTCTCGACATGACGGACAATTTGCCAAACTGTACCGGGTACTGCACCTCCGTCTTTGTCAGCCAGCTTTCCTTTTGAATCCAGTAATCCGGCTGTTCTGTCTGCTTATTCTGTGCAAACACCTGACGGAACAGCCCCAGATGATAATTGATGCCAATGCCGTCCCCGTTTAAGTTTAATGTGGCAATGGAATCCAAAAAGCACGCTGCCAGCCGTCCCAGTCCACCATTTCCAAGTGACGGCTCCGGCTCGGCTTCTTCGATTTGTGCAATATTCTTTCCATTTTCCTCTAATTCCTGCGAAATCTGCTCATACAGCCCCAGATTAATCAGGTTGTTTGACAGCAGCTTTCCAATCAGGAACTCTGCGGAAATGTAATAGATTTTCTTCTTTCCGTCCTGATAGCCTTTTTCGAAGAGCTGGTTCTTGGTATAAATCAATAATGCGTTGTAGATTTCTTCATTTGTGCACTGGCGTACATTTTTCTTATACAGGTCATAGATGAGCTTTTCTAAATTTTCCATCGTAATCTCCCTTTCTGAAATAAATATGTGTTTTTTATGAGTTAGATTGCTTATTTTTTTTAGGTTTGAATAGTGTATTGTTTTTGGTTATATCAGTAAGAGAAGTTCTCTTGCTGACATCTATAACTATATCAGCAGTCTATTTAAAAAAATACAACAAAATTGCGATTTTATGACAGGTTTCTGCGAAACTTATGAGGAGACATTCCGGTTGCCTGCTGGAACTTCTTGATGAAATAGCTGGTGTTGTTGAAACCTACTTCCAGTGCGATCTCTGTGACAGAGGAGTCGGAATGCAGAAGCAGAGGCTTTGCTTTCTCGATGCGCAGGTCATTGATGTAGGCAATCAGGGTCTTGCCTGTATATTGCTTGAACAGTTTCATAAAGTAGTATTCGCTGTAATTGGAGAGAGCAGTAAGCTCTGCTGCGGTCAGTGACTGTGAATAATTGAGGTTGATGTAGTCCAGAATCTTTTTAATAGAAGCAAGACTTTTGTTCTCTTCCTTATCTGCGGGAGTGATGTAATTTCCCATGAGCATTTCGTAGAAAAAGCTGAAGAACAGAGCCTTTAATTTTACGAAATAATATGGCTTTTTTTCTTTATGGCAGGCATGGATCCTGTCAAAAAGCTGGCAGATATTCCCGTAATTGTCATCAGATCTGGAAATAATATGGGTAAATTCCGCCTGATTATCCATCAACAGGGAAATGACACGTTCCTGACATAAATCTCCCGCCGGGCCTGACAGGAAGTTCAGGTCAAAAACAATACTCCGGAAATAAAGGATATTCTTCAGATCTGTTTTTATGCCATGGAGAACGCCACGGTTCACAATGATCAGGTCACCGGCCTTGACGCGGAGGATCTCTTTATTCAGACGGACCAGCCCGCTGCCGGATTCAATATAGATCAGTTCCATCTCGTCATGCCAGTGGTTGTAGAGGGAATGGAAGATTTCGCAGTTGTCTGTATAAGTTTCTATGGGAAGCTCAAAGGAGCCGTGAGAGCTTCGTTCTTTCAGGGTATCATCTACTTCGATCGTGGGAGTAACTGGCATGGAAAGCGCCTCCTTTTTTCAGAGATTTTTTATCTGTAGTAAGACAATGGAATCAAAAGTATTATTATGGTCGATCCACTGATAGGAGCCATTATACTTCTGGCAGATATCTTCAATAATAGAAAGCCCATATCCATGAGCTTCCGGTTCTGATTTCGTAGTCTTATGTGTAAAAGTCTGCATCGGGTTCTTGGTATTGTGCATATACACAGTCAGAAATCCGTTGGAAATGTTTGCAGACAGTCGGATTTCAGGATCAGGATTGCCGGAAGCGCTACAAGCTTCGATAGCGTTGTCCAGAAGATTAAAAAATATACTGCTCAGGTCAGTCGTATTAATGGAAATCTTTTCCGGTAAAAGGATCTCGTAGGATATCTGGATATATTCCTGTTCTGCACGAAGCCGTTTCCCTTCCAGGATTGCCTGTAACAGGTTATTCTGACAGTAAGGATGAAAACGCTTTTTCTGAAAAGTCTGATTCAGATTTCTGATTGTAGTATCAGCCTGTTCATATTTTCCCTGTTTCAGGAGTAGTTGGAGGTCCTGAAGTCCCTGTACAGTTTTGACCTGAAAATCCCGAGTATCCTGTCTGCGGATCTGAAGACTGTAATCCTGTTCCTGTTTTAATTGTTTCTGCTTTTGAAGAAAAGCCAGTTCCATTTCAGTATTGGATTTCTTTAACACATCAGAAAGAACGCAGTATAAAAGGATACAGATAAGGACCATAAATACTGCCAGAATCAGAAACATATGATCAATTTTTTCTGTATAAATCGTAGACAGAAAATATAACAACTGGAATACAAAGAGGAAGAGAAATAAAGGAATCAATTTAATGTTCTTTTTCATGACTGCAATCCTCCTCTGGTTGTTTTTCTTGTGGTCTGCAATTAAGCCGGGACAGAACAGAAGCGGTATATATTTCTGCTTCCTCATATTTTTTCATATCCATCAAATACATGACAGACATGATGTGATTCTCAATATCGTGATTCCATTTCCGGAGACTGGCATATTCATTACTTAACTGAACGGAATCATTTATCTGCTTTTTCATCAGCTCAATTTCCATTTTTTTCTGTAAATATTCCCTGTGCTGTTGGGCTAAAGAATGGACTGCACGCAGAAACAACAGATAACTGCCGATGCATATGATCCAGTAAATGATGCTCAGAGCCAGAACTGCTTCGGGCTTTTTCTGAAGGGAAATTATAACATTGAGAAAAACCGGAGCGATCAGTGGCAGTAACAGTTGTAAAAAGGTGAGTATTTTCAAATAATCTATACACTGCCGCAGGATTTCTGATATTTTCCAGAGAAGAAACAGGCCAAGCAGGATGTTGGAGAGTTCAATGACGAAATATTCTGCAGGTGAACAGCTGGATATCAGGTTGTGCGGAGTATAGGTATCGGTCGGTATAAAAAGATTATGAAGTGCAATGAAAACACTGGTACATAAAATTTCCGGACAGATTATCAGCAGCTGGAAAATAAAATAAACGGCTAATTTTTTCATAAAAGATGCCTGGAATAAAAAAAGTGTTACAAGAAATGTTGTAAGCTGAAATACGATTGTAATTCCATTATGCTGTGATTCACGTTTGATCCAAAATAACAGTGCCATAAATACTGACAGACACAAAAACAGCGGGAGTGAGATCTTGTGTTTGCTTGGCAGGATCCTGCAGCAAAAGTAAAGCAGTCCAAAACACAGATAAAGGCTGGATAGAATACACAAGAATAGATTGATCATATGACTGCTCATTTACTGCACCTCCCTGTGACCGGCAAGCATCATGAAAGCAAACGCGTCCTTAAACTGCTGGTAATAAGATCTGCTGACAGGGATCTCTGTATTATCAGAAAGTATAATGCCCTTATGACTGTAAGTACGTACAGCATGAAGATTAACGGCAAAGCTGTTATGGCAGAGACAGAAATCTGGTTTCATTCTTTCTGTAAGAGCTGTCAGTCTTTCTTTTGTTGTATATGTTCCTGTTCTGGTATAGATCGTGGTCTGCCTCAGATTTCGTTCCAGATAAAGAATATCGGAGCAGAGCACCTGATAATTGCGTGAATTTCCGGAGAAATACAGATATCGTGTATGCAGTTTCTCGAGCTTCTGGCACGCTGCTCTCAGAGCCAGAGGAAGATACTTTTCCATCTGCTGTTTATGGATAAAGTAGGCATGTTCTGTCTCATATACTGCGGTAGCATATTGCAGATACTGGCTGATAAAAATAATCTGAGTGTCCGGGCTGATATGGTTGATCTTTTCTGCAAGTGAGATGCCATTTACAGCGTCAGAACCAAGATCAATATCTGTCAGTACAATGGAATAAGGGCATCCGTTTTCAGCAGCAGCCAGGAGAAATTCATCACCGGATGTGAAATGCGTTATTTCAAAAGCTCCCGGAGGATACTTTTGCAGAATAGTATGTATTATTTCATAATGTGAAGGGTTGTCTTCGCAGATTGCAAGTTTCAAAATTGGATTAAGCTCCTTTGGATTAAAGTGGTTGTAGTTTCTTATGTCAGTGACAATATCTGTCGGATATGCCAGATGGATAAAATGAACTGTATTTCCAATAATCATACTATAAAAAATAACGGGATGCAATTTGTCTGTGAGGAAGATTGGAAAAAATTGGTTAAATATGTAGTGAAATATAGTTGTTTGTGTGAATGCATGCGATTTCGGGAGTCTGTGTGATACAATCAGGATATGGAAACAAAGAAGCGATTTTAAAGATTTTGTACGTGAAAAAAATTATTATTCCTGGTACTTTCAAGCGCTGAATATAGAATATATGTGAAAGCGGTATTGTTTCCATGGGAGAAGAAAAATATTATAAGAATGACTGTCTGAAAATCATTATGGACATATATAAAGTGATTGGAAGTATCAGGAAACTTCTGGTAATAATACAAATGACGAAGGAATAGACAGAGAGTGGGAATGGGTTAGCTTACAAGAGCTTCCCATTCCTGCTTTTCTTTTTTCGTATAGATAATCGGTAAGATGTTCTCCGTAAAGGACAATCAGCCCCTTTATTATTTCTCAGAGTATTTTTCGATTACACAATTATGTGTTTTCTGTTTTTTATCATAAGAAATTCCAACAAGTAAAATATTGTCAGTATAATTTGTAATAGCCTCAGGGTACTGCCTGTTTTTTATCTGCCGGATTGCGGTCTGGGCATTTTGATTCCATTTTAACTCAACAACAAGTGCAGGGTAATCTCTGGAATATTCTGGTTTTGGGAGGTAGACAAAATCTGCAAAACCTCTGCCTGCAGGAAATTCACGTATAGGTTTAAAATAATACCGCATAGTGCTGAGATAACCGATGGACAGAATGCTGCTGAGGGAGTTTTCGTTGTTGTACTGAATAGCTGAAGCGTATTCATTGTGTATTTTTTCAATGGATCTGGCCACAGTGTCTGCGTCCATGTCCAGAGTGGCATCCAGCAACTCTGAGGATTCCTGCTGGAATGTCAGAAATTCATTCCATTTCTTTCGTTTAACAGCTTTGGCAAGTTCCTGACGGATTTCTTCGTTTGGAACAAATGCAGAATGAGTGTCCTGATCATAACCCAGATATCCCAGATGGATCAGGCAGGTAAGAATATCATCTCTGCAGGTAAAGTTCACCATATCATTCTGGAAAGTCGTAGGATCGATTTCTACGGAATTACCGGACAACATTTCTATAATGGCAGTTTTGAGTCCGTCAAAATCCATATTGATCAGAGGCACAATTGCTTCGTAGGTTCCGGTATCCGACCAGTAGCTTTGGAATTTATTCCAGATCATTAATTCTACTACTGCTTTAGGATTGTATACCTGATATTGCTCCAGCAGATAACCGTCATACCAGTGCTTGGTTTTGGAGAAATCCCGGTGGTATTTTTCGCAGAGCATTCGTACTTCTTCCTCCGTAAAGCCAATATATCTGGAAAAGATCCTGGCGTCAGTCATTGTAAACTCCGTAAAATTGTTCAGAGCTGACTGTGTTTTGATTTTTTTGATTGGAAGAATCCCGGTGAGGTAAGCCAGTTGAATATATTTGGTAGGTTCAGAACCTTTGAACATACCGCGGAGAAAGTTGATGTATTCCTCTTGGACTACCAGGTCGGTAGAGGCATCTCGGATTAAAACATCCCATTCATCAATAATTACTACGAACTTTTGACCAGTGGCAGTGTTAATGCAGGACAGAGCCTCAGGCAGAGAGCTTATGGAGTCAGGAAGAATTTCAGGGTAATAATTTCTTAATTCCAGAATCGTTTTTTCAGTGATGTAGGAAACTACATTCTCCGGACCGCCGGCTGGTTCCATACACCATTGAATATCCAGATGGATCACATCATATTGATTCAGATATTTCGTGAAACCAGGTGCCTGACCGATTTCCAGAGATGAGAACATTTCTTCGGAACTACAGCCTTTACAGTAATATGCGGTGAGCATATCGGCAGTGATGGATTTCCCGAACCTACGGGGGCGACTGTTGCATATGAATTTTGCAGTGGTGTCCATAACCTTATTTGTATATGCCAGTAAACCGGTTTTATCTACATAGATTTCTGAATTCAGCGCAACCTGAAAAGCACTGTTTCCGGAATTTACAAATCGTCCCATGGAAATGACTCCTTTCTGTTCAGTGATTTTTATCATGTATACTGATTGGTTTCTTTGTTCTATTGTAAAATGCTATATTCAGAATGTCAATGAGACATGGCAAAGATATCTGACATCTGATACGGGAGCGCAGGAATAAATTTTGTCAATAGAATAATCCCCTGGAAGTACTGATTAACTTCCGGGGGATTATCTTGTGATACAAATATGTACTGTTATATAGTGCGTATATAACGTTTTAACTCCTCGTAAAAATTTTCTCTGGTTCCGGCCATGATAATGATGATTATCAAATCATCAAGCTGTCTCACCCGATATGCCAGTTCATAATTAGTTTTATTATAATAAATGTCATAATCGTACATTCCTGTCAGATTACCTGTCTTTTCTTCGCCGATGGAATAATCTTCACATATCATTTCAATAGCTTCTTTGTACAGAGATTTCAGCTTTTTATCTTTAAGTTTTTTCAGAAATTTTGCTGCAGGTGGAAGGATCTGTACCTGTGTCATTTTTCATCCTCCGTTCCGAAAACATCCTCTAAGGAGTATCCTCCTGATTTAGATTCTGCGACTCGGTCTGCTTCGGCAAGCATTGCTTCAACTGCCGGACGGATTTTTCGCTGTGTCTGTTTAAATTTCTCAAGTAATTCTTCACCGCTATATCCCTGTCTGATCAGATCGGCAAGAATCTGTTCGGCAAATTCACCACTGGTATTTTCTTTAACGGGGCGTAAAACCAGTTCGTTTCCACGCATGATACATTCTGCTTCCGTATTAAAACCCAGAAGCGTAAAAAATTTCTGCGGGATAGTAATCTGGCGTTTAGATGAAATACTGACTTTTTTTGATTCCATGGATGCGCTGCCTTTCAATGGGATTGTTGCTGTTGCCATTCGTGTATGCCTCCTTCCTATTTTATGTTTGTTTATTCTGTAATATACATACTGCTTGGTTTCTTTGTTCTTTGTTATATTGTAAAATATTATGTTTGGGATGTCAATTACAGAGAAGTAAAATCAGTTTCTTTATTGAATAGAAAAATTTTTCTATTTGGCAGAAAATATGATTAGTGATATCATAAAAACATATCTGTAAAATTGTGCAAATGTATCCTGCTTCTGCATTGCGGTAATTCCATGAAACGATGCAATGGATTCTTTTATCAAGTGTGTTAAACAGAATCGGCGAAAGACATTGTACAGAAACAGCAGGAGTTAAGGATGGAAGATATAATGGAAGACAATTTTGAAAAATTAAATCTGCTTCTGGAGCAGGAACAGTGTGAATTTGTGGATATTCCGGATGGTTTTACCGGACAGACGGAGAGTGGAGAATTACGTTTGATTTATCTGATGAATGATGCGGTGGAAAGTTTTCTGGTTCTGAAAAATGCCAGGATGACGGGAAATTATGTCAGGGATTATGAAGGAGAGTTTGAGGGCTCTATAGAGAAAGCGGACAGGGATTTATGTGAGGCAGAGTATATTTTGGTGATTCATCAGGGGCAGAATGTGTTTACTGTATTCTTTGAAGATATTTTGCTGGAAACACAGTTGTATAATTATGGAGAGCTGGGACATTTCTGGGTGAAGGGCTATGAAAATCTCAGGGTAATGGAGTATCAGATTGCCATATTGCGTGATAAATATGAGTATCTGGGAGAAAAATATTGCACTGAGTATGAAGGAAAGCTGGCAATGCTGCGTGATTTCCCACCGTTAAATTATCTTTTTTATCCGGCAGTACCGGAGAAGTATATTGTTCCGGTGGACAATCCATGGGAGGTAACGGCGGAAGCACTGGCAGTTATGCAGGAACTGGCAACGGAAGCAGGAGATGAAAAACTGGGAAAAATGCTCAGGCGTTATGAAAAAACTCCGGATATATCAAATGCCAAAAAGATAGCCGGAATGCTTTGCAGGAGCAGTCATTTACCGGTGATTACTCTGCTGGGAGAAAAAATCAGGGAAGCAGCATCGGTCTATCCGGACAGAGATTTTGGCAGAAAACAGAATAAATATCTACATGAATTGATGGAAAAAGCTGAACGAAGAAAAGAAGAATTGGAAGCAGAGAATGTTCAGACTCTGATCTACAGAGAAGAACCTTTCATTTATGACTGTGATTCCATATCGTTTCAGGTATATCTTATGATTGTGAGAAAAGGTGTATGGAAGCAGAAAATAATGGTTGAGAAAATATAAAGTAGTCCGAACAGGAATAAAGAAGGGATTATAATAATAATGGATAAATTATTAGACTTAACAAGAGACTTTGATGCAGCGAAAGCTGCTTTTGAAGCATATCTGGATGAATATGACAGAGCAGATGATAAGATTCATCTGAAGATCGTACATACTTATGGAGTGGTTGATGCAGCAGAGGACATTGCCCGCCGTATGGGGCTGGGTGAGGAAGATGTACAGCTGGCGAAGGTAATCGGATTGCTCCATGATATTGGAAGATTTGAACAGATTAAACGATTTGACAGCTTTGAACCGGGAACCATGGAGCATGCAGCATATGGTGCACAGCTTCTGTTCGGACCGGAGAAAATGATCCGCAGATTTGTGAAGGATGACAGGTTTGACAGTCTGATCTGCACTGCGATTGAGAAGCACAGTGATTTCAAACTGGAAGGAATTACGGACGAGAGAACCCTGCTTCATGCAAAGTTAATCCGAGATGCAGACAAGCTGGATAATTGCAGGGTAAAGCTGGAAGAGTCAATGGAAACACTTCTGGGAGTGGATGAGAAGGGTGTTGGTGAAGGAGTAATCGCACCAAAGGTATGGGAGTCCTGTATGGCAAAGGAATCTGTATTATCTTCAGACAGAGTTTCAAAAGTGGACTACTGGATTTCCTATATTGCTCAGTATTATGACATCAATTTCCCGGAAACCTATGAGATCATGCGTGAACATGATTATGTGAAAAGAATCATGGACAGGGTTCCTTATGCATTGCCGGAAACACAGGAAAAGATGGATATTCTGGCAGCAGAGATGGAGGAATATATGGATGAGAGAATTCGAAACAAAAAATAAAAATTGCGAAAAGCAATAAACAGTGGGTGGGGACATATGAAAAGACAAGAGTGAACAAAATGGATATGGATAAAACAGAGAAGAATCAGGAGAAATTCACCTGCGGAGAATTCGAATATCAGGTCATAAGAAGTGCCAGAAAAACCATGACTCTGGAGGTTCGCAGGGATGGAAACGTAATCGTTCGCGCACCTCTCCGTACAGGTCTGCCGAGGATCAAAAGATTTGTAAACCAGAAGCAGGAGTGGGTTCTGGGATGTCTGGAACGGACAAAAGAATACCGGGAACAGAAGCCGCTGAGCGCAGATCTGAGCGAATCGAAACGAAATGTCTATATACGAAAAGCAAAAGAAACGATTACCAAAAGAGTTTCTTATTTTGCCAGACTCATGGGCGTTTCTTACCGCAATATCACCATCAGAGAACAGAAAACAAGATGGGGAAGCTGTAGCAGTGAGAAGAATCTGAACTTTAACTGGAAACTGATACTGGCACCTCCGGAAGTACTGAATTATGTAGTAATACATGAACTCTGCCATCTGAAAGAAATGAACCATTCGAAGGCATTCTGGGATGAAGTTGAGAAAGTAATGCCAGAGTATGAGACGTATAAATTGTGGCTGAAAGAAAATGGATGGAGGCTATAAATGCAATAGAGTATTCTGAAAGAAAAACCACGCATTGCCGTAAAAAGAAAATTGTGATATGATAAAGAAAATATGACGTGGAGTAGGGATATGAATATTGCAATTAAAATAAAAGAATTAAGAGAAAGTGTCGGGATGACTCGTAAAGAGTTTGCAGAATATACGGGAATTCCAATTCGAACATTGGAAGATTGGGAAGCTGAAAGAAGAATTCCACCGGCATATGTTCCCAGATTATTAGCATATAAACTGAAATATGAAAAGATATTACAAAAAAATAGCCTGCAGAATAAAGATGTTAATTTTATAGAGGATGTTGATGGTTTAAAAATAGTGTTGATTAATGATATTAGATTTAAGTCAAGAAGAAAAATTGATTGGAATCAAATAGAAAATATATTAAAAGAACACATAGGAAAATACTATGAAATACTTGAAACATCTGAGGTTGTTTATATTGGAACAGATTTTCCGGATGAATTCAGCCATTCGATTGATACTAAAAATATTAAGGGAGCAAATGAAAAAGCAAAGGCGAATGCGATATTTGCAATAGATAAACTGATAAAGATAGCAAATAATAAAAGGGAATATCCGGACTTCAAAAATAAACATGGTAATAAGGCTAAACATGGGTGGTATCGATATGATACACATTTTGGAATACCAGTGTATGATAAAAATGGGATGTTGGAAAGGTATAACGTTTTTGGAGCCAGAATACTGATAAGATGTGATGAAAATGGTGATTTATATCTTTATGATATTGTCCGCATAAAAAAAGAAACGAGCAGGCCGCTTAGTTAAAACTGTACGGTTGTAAACTTCGTTTCTGTTAATATTCTATCTTGAAATTGATGGAATGTCAATAGTTTATATGTATTATAGTGATTAAAATATCAAGAGGAAATTTGAATGAAAACAATAGCTGATCTGCACATTCATTCCAGATTTTCCATGGCGACAAGCAAAGAGGGCACGCCTGAAAATCTGGATTTCTGGGCGAGAAAGAAAGGAATTTCACTGATTGGAACAGGTGATTTCACGCATCCGGTATGGAGAGAAGAACTGAAGGAGAGACTTGTTTCAGAGGGAAACGGCCTGTATCGCCTCAGAGATGCATATGTAAAAGAAGAAAGCCGGAAGTTCCCGGGAGAAGGAACACGTTTTGTTGTCTCCGGGGAAATCAGTTCTATTTATAAGAAAAATGGAAAGACCAGAAAAGTACACAATGTAATCCTGCTTCCCAGTCTGGAAGCAGCAGATGCCATGGCACAGCGTCTGGAAAAAATCGGAAATATTCACTCAGATGGTCGTCCGATTCTTGGTCTGGACAGTCATGATCTTCTGGAAATGATGCTGGATGTATGCCCGGAAGGAATTCTGATTCCGGCTCATATCTGGACACCGCATTTCTCTGTATTAGGTGCGAAATCAGGATTTGATTCTGTAGAGGAATGTTTCGAGGAACTGGCACCGTATATACATGCACTGGAAACAGGGCTTTCCTCTGACCCGGCTATGAACTGGAGAATTTCCAAACTGGACCGCTATCAGCTTGTATCCAATTCAGATGCACATTCCCCGTCTAAGCTGGGGCGCGAGGCGAATCTGTTGGATATTGACTGTTCCTATGAAGGACTTTATCGGGCAATCCAGACTGGCGAAGGGCTGGAAGGAACAGTAGAATTTTTTCCTGAAGAGGGGAAATATCATTTCGATGGTCACAGAAAATGCGGTGTATCATTAAGCCCGGTGGAAGCAGAACGGCTTGGAGGAATCTGCCCTGTCTGCGGAAAGAAGCTGACCATGGGCGTAGATCACAGAGTAGAACAGCTTGCAGACAGAGCGGAAGGTTTTGTGAAAAAAGATGGTAAGAAATATGAAAGCCTTGTACCTCTGCCGGAAGTGATCTCTACATGTATGGGCTATTCCACTGCAAGTAAGAAAGTGCAGGGGTGTTTTGAACAGATGATTCAGACACTGGGGACAGAATTCGACATTCTGCGAAATGTACCGTCAGAAGATATTAAATCCTGTGCAGGAGAACGGATTGCGGAAGGAATTGAAAATGTAAGAACCGGAAATGTGAAGAGAATTCCGGGGTATGATGGGGAATATGGAAAGATTGAATTGTTTGATGAAAATTAAACATAGAATGATGAAATTATAAAACGGCCTATAAGAGAATGATTAGCGAGGAAATAGTGTATGAAGAAAATAGGGATTATTTCAGATACCCATGGCCTGCTCAGGCCGGAAATACTGGAAATTTTAAAGGGTTGCGACTGTATTATCCACGCAGGTGACGTAAACAAACCGGAAATTCTGGATACACTGCGTATGATGGGTTCTATTTATGTAGTCCGAGGAAATAACGACAAAGATTGGGCAGAGGGAATGGCGAAAACCTTACACTTTACCATAGAAGGGGTAAAATTTTTCATGACTCACAATAAAAAAGATGTAGACTGGGATTTAAAAGACACACAGGTAGTCATCTTCGGACATACCCATAAATACTTCGAAAAAATGATAGACAACCGTCTATGGCTAAACCCGGGAAGCTGCGGCCCCAGACGCTTCGACCAGGAGATTACCATGGCAGTAATGACAGTCGACAATGGAACCTATCAGTGGGAAAAGGTTGCTATGATTCCTGAAAAGTAAACAGAAGACAAAGTAGATTGGTCAGGAGGGAAGAAAAAATACACAGTAATGAAGGTGGTGATAATATGCACAAGTGGAATGAGATTACAGATGAGAATTCGCTGAAGGAAGTTATGGAAAGAGTGTCGTTTTTCCATGATAGCTGTATCAAAGAGATGCATTATCTGAGCGGAGCATATGTTAATGAAAACCTGGATATGTATCCTGTAAACGATCGCAGGATTCTGAGAGTAATAATACAACGGCAGTATGAAGAAGATTCAATGATTGAAATGGAATTTCAGGGATTAAAATACTTAAAGTTATTTCCGGCAGACGAACGCTATTCATGCGAAATACTCGATTCCAATATAATTCTGAAAGAGGATTGTATCATCTGGAGCGACTGCGAAGATAAAACAGAGCTGGAAGATGGAGACACAGGAACTTTGGTATGTGCATCTAAACTTCGATGGCGTTCGATTTTCGGATATATGGGAGAGAAGAATTATTGGTAGGTGTGCCCTTTCCCACATTTCTTTTGACCCAAGGGGTGTGTAACAGCACAGTCTCTACTTCAATAATCCTTTGGATAAAGCCTTTATAATTTATGTAAAGTATATCGTATTTATTCTTTTTCGTAAAGAAGTCTGGATGGAAGCACTGCTTACCACAGTATAATATCAGTATAATATATAGAAGAAAAAGTTTTTGCAGAAAAGAATCAGGATTCTGTAAAAACTTTTTTTTTACGCAGAAACAACCTTGCAATTTGTGATGAATACGCTATAATAAAAAAACGTAATGAACCAAGATTGGTTAGACCAATATAAAGGAGTTGAATATTTGAAAAATAAAAAAGAACGAGACTGGAAGTTTATCATCGGTATGATTGTTCTGCTCGCCATTTTTGCTGTAATGGGAGGTGCTTTCTGGAATATGGTAGGAAAGCAGGCACAGATAGTCAGGGAGGAAGAGCAGAAAGAGGAAGCAAATGCTATTTCTGCAATCTATATCGAGACAGGAGAATTTCTGAAGACCGGAGTTTTTGTGGATCTGAACAATGGAACTATTTTCAGCGCAGACATACCGGCAGAGGGCATTTACAATAAAAAAGGAAAATTAATTTCCGATGATGTATTGGAAAATGGGGATAAAGTAAAGATATACGGCGATGGGATCATGCTGGAATCTTTCCCGGGACAGTATCCGGGCGTGACAAAGATCCAGAGAACCGGTCGAGCATCTCTCGAGGAAACTCAGGAGTACGAAGATCAGGTAACTGGAATGATGAAGCCTGTAGCCGTTCAGTAAGGATTAGAGGAGACTGAAAATGAAATACGTAAGACAATTCTGGATTATTTTACTGATATCCGCAATGGGAGAGGCATTACATGTTCTGATCCCGCTTCCTGTACCTGCAAGTGTGTACGGACTGGTGATCATGCTGATCGCACTGGGAACACACATTATCAGGCTGGAACAGGTCAAAGAAGCAGCTGAATTTCTCATAGAGATCATGCCGGTTATGTTTATTCCGGCAGGTGTCGGATTACTGACAGCCTGGGGCATACTGAAACCGGTATGTGTGCCGATCATTCTGATCACAGTGATCACCACAGTTGTGGTAATGATTGTGACAGGTCGTGTCACACAGGCAGTTATTCGTATGGACAGAAAGAAAGGACAGAAAAGATCATGACACAATTTATGAGTAATTCCCTGTTTTTTGGTGCAGCGATCAGTCTGATCGCATATGAGGCAGGACTTCTTTTGAAAAGAAAATTTAAGATGGCAATTTTTAATCCACTTCTGATTGCGATCATTGCAGTAATAGCGGTGCTTTGTTTACTGCATATTGATTATGACACCTATAATCAGAGCGGTCAGTATATCAGCTACCTGCTCACACCTGCAACGGTCTGCCTGGCAGTTCCGCTGTATCAGCAGATGGAACTTCTGAAAAAGAATCTGAAAGCTGTAATCATTGGAATTGTTTCCGGTGTGCTTGCCAGTCTGGTCAGTGTGCTGATCCTTGCAAAGCTGTTCAGCCTGAGTCATGAGCAGTATGTAACACTTCTTCCGAAGTCTATTACCACAGCAATCGGAATGGGTGTTTCCGAAGAACTGGGTGGTATAGTAACGATTACAGTTGCAGTTATTATCATTACCGGTGTTCTTGGAAATATGCTCGCAGAGACTGTGATCAAACTTGCGCGTATTGAAGAACCGATTGCTAAGGGCCTGGCACTTGGAACCTCTGCCCATGCTATCGGTACTGCAAAGGCAATGGAGCTGGGTGAAATAGAAGGTGCCATGAGCAGTCTTGCAATCGCAGTTGCCGGTCTTCTGACTGTTGTAGGTGCGTCTGTGTTTGCACAGTTTATGTAAGAGCAGTAGTGATTGCCTGATAAATTGTTTTTGGCAATATCGAATATATCTGTTGACTTTAACATTATTTATACAAGAGAACTGTTGTGTCAGATGAGCAGAGGCGCTGACATAACAGTTCTTTTTTATTAAAAAAACAAATGTTCGACAAACCTCTTCCATTTTTTATAAGAGTGTGGTATTATAAAACACAGAAACGAATGTATGTTCTGAAAATGTGTTCGAAAGAAATGGGAGGGCTTATTATGGCAAATGCAGCAGGTACCGCACAGAAAATGAGAAGAAGAAAAGAGAATCATAAGTTTTCCAGAATGATGGCAGTTATTCTGGGTCTGATCGTTACTGTTGAGGTGATGATCGCGGGCGGCATGATCTTCAATATTGATTTTCATTCCGCTGATATAGTTGCGGTAATTATGGGATTTATCGTGTTATATTCCGGAGTTGTGGCGGTTCTGACAGATAACTGATTATAGAAATTTCATAAATTACTGCAAACAATCCAGTCCATCATAGAGTGAAGTCCTGCGTCAGATATCTTTGCTGTATGTCAGTACGCCTGCAGATATATTCCTTGTTCTTCGTACTCTGCTGTGCTGTCCTGATTGCATTGTTTTATGGAACGGCCATAAGATATGGGGACATGCAAAAAACAGATATTAGACAAAAACAGCGGCAGATGATATGATTAACAGTAAATAATGAGAGAAAAATAACGGGAGAAGGTGCGAAGAGAACATTATGACTGTAAAATCAAGTCTTTTGGAAATGCTGGAGAAGAATAAAGGAGAAGTGCTTTCCGGTGAGAGCATTGCCGGTGAGTTGGGATGTACCAGGGCAGCAGTGTGGAAGGCAGTAAAGTCGCTCCGGGAAGAAGGGTATCATATAGAAGCAGGACCGAATAAAGGATATATGCTTGCGAAGGATACGAACCGTCTGTCGCAGGAGGGAATCCGCCTGTTTCTGGATGATCCGAAGGTTAAGATAGATATTTATGATGAACTGGAATCTACGAACCAGACTGCCAAGAAAGAAGCTATGATGGGAGAGGCCGGACATGGGGCATTTGTCATTGCCAGGAGCCAGACTGCAGGCAGGGGGCGCAGAGGCCGGGAATTCTATTCTCCTGCAGATACAGGTCTTTACATGAGTGTGATCCTGAAGCCACAGGGAACCATACATGACAGTCTGCTGATCACAACTGCGGCAGCAGTGGCAGTCTACAGAGCAGTTGCTCAGCTCTGTGGAATCCAGCTTGATATTAAATGGGTTAATGATCTGTTTTATAAAGGAAAGAAAGTCTGTGGAATCCTCACAGAGGCTGTCACAGATTTTGAGAGTGGAAACATTGAGTTTGTGGTAGTTGGCATGGGATTGAACCTCTATCTGGACCAGGAGAACCTGCCGCAGAAATTAAGAAGTATAGCAGGAGCCCTTTATGAGACAAAAGAAGATGCGGAACAGACTGACCGTAATAAACTGACTGCAATGATCGTGAACGAGTTGAGAAAAGAAACAGCAGATCTGAAATTATCTCCGGATTATGTGACACATAACATGATCCCGGGACATCAGATCACAATTACAGACGGAAACTCTTCCAGACAGGCATTTGCATTGGAGATATGCAGGGACGGACGGCTGAAAGTACGGGAAGAAGATGGACAGGAGACAATATTGTCCTTTGGAGAAGTTTCGGTATCCATGTGAGGATAATGAGAATGGGATTGTTACATGAAGGTAGATTCCTTGATGTGACAATCCCATTTTGTGTCATGATTCAGAATTTGTTGTTTGTGATGAAGCATCCTTCTGAGACACTTCGGCGGCAGAATCTTTTTTCAGAGATACCGGGTTGCCGGTAGTGATGTTATCTGTGACATCTGTATCTGTGCAGCAATCGGGATTCGTTGTATCTGTGGTGTTTTTAGCTGCGTCAGTTGTCATATCCGAAATATTCTGCTGATACGGACGATAAGGTGTCCAGTAATGTTCTTCCTCAGTAAAGCTGTCAGGCTGTTCTTCATCCAGTGCATCCTTCTTGCGGGTGAGAATATAAATCCCTGCAAAAATGATAGCAGCTGCAATTACAAGCTGCGGCAGATGATATGTGAATCTGCCGATAACATCAGCCAGATATCCGGGTAAGATCATATAGAGGAAATCTACCAGGGTGTTCCACAGAATAGAAGCACCAAGGAAAATCAGCAGAATCGCAGTTATCTTTCCGTGATGTTTGAGCAGAGAACTGATATCTCCTGCCAGTTCATCCATATGAAGGACATAGGAATCTTCTATGGAGTAAAATTCTTCCTCAGAAAGAGACTTCAGATTGTGCACATTAAAGAAACTGTAGAACCAGATAATCGGAATCAGGAACACAAGCCAGTCCATTCCGGTACATGCTCCGATGGCAAAGACACCCCAGAATAAGAACATAATACTGATTCCCTGTTTTTTGAATCCCATGTACATTTCTCCTGCGCCTGGAATCAGGGAGAAGATAAAAAGCCAGAATCCACGTTTTTGTTTTTGCATACTTTTATTTGCCTCCATTCATTAATTTGCTGGAAAAATCACTGACATATTTTATAAAAGAACTGGTGCCATCACCAATGTTCTGTCCGAGTTCTCTGGTGAACTGGTAGAGTCTGCCATTCTCATGTTCGGGCAATATTCTGTCTGTCTGAGAGGAAGTATCCTGATGTAAGGAGGTGAAATCCAGGTTCGGGATACTGAATAAAAGCAGCAGGGCAACCATCACACCGGCAGCAGTCTGAAGACTGTAATGGAGCAGCCGGATTTTGCGGGATGCTTTATTTGCTGCCCGGGCAAGCTGCACTTCACCGGAGTCTGCTTTGTCCAAAATCTGTTCCATCAGATAGGAGGGAGCAGTATCCGTACTGTTGTCTTCCTGTTCCATCATCTGATCCAGACAGAAATCGCAGTGATCAAGATGTGACAGAAACTCAATGACTTCCTGTGTGTTCATATTTCCGTTGTCAAATTCTATTAAATCCTTCTTATTAATATGCATCTAATCACCCCTTTCAAGCATTTTTTTCAGCATTGCCCTTGCGCGATAGAGCTGTGTCTGAATTGTTTTCGGATTTTTCCCTGTCTGCTGTGCAATCTCAGGTACTGATAATTCTTTGCAGAAATGTGCGTAAGCGACTTCTTTGTAAGGACTTTTCAACTGCATACACAATGCTTCTACGTGAGTGTTGGATGCAGTTTTCATATATTCATCTTCGGGAGAGGATTGCCTGTCCGGAATCTGGGAAAAGTAGGTGTCTTCTGTTGGAATACTTCGCCGCCCGGCTGCTTTCAGATAATCCAGACACTTTCGGACAGCAATCTTACTTAACCAGGCTTTCTCATAATTACCATCAAAGCGGGAAAGGTTCTTATAGGCAGACAGAAAGACTTCCTGAGTGAGATCTTCGGCATCAAATGGATTACCGACAGATTTCAGGCAGATCGAATATATTAAGTTCTGGTATTGCTTAATCAGATATTCCAGATATTGCTTTTCTGTGATCATTACTGTCTCCTTTTCCCTGTTCATTTAATTATAACGCAGGAGGTGGGGGAATGGATTCAGATATTGGAAATTTTGAGAAAAAAGGGACGCGCAGAAAAATAGTTTGTTTTGTGTGCGGTTTCGGACACTAAGATATTCTAAGCTGCCAAAAATCTGCTAAGGGCATGAGAAAAATGCCACAAACTCGCCGCATGGCGGCTCAGACAGTGTGTCATTTTTCTCATAACGCAGATTTTTGCCGGCTAAGAATATCTAAGTATCCTGCAAATGCACACAAAACAAACTATTTTTCTGTGCTGGTTGTTGGCTGTTGGTTAGCGGATTTTTTATAAAAATATCTCTAAGTGATGGTCTTGCGAACCTGTCTGATTTGGTCTATACTTGATTGAAATGAAATACAGCATTTATGTTTATATGGAAGATAATGCGGGGCAATATGACAGATTAACAAGGAGAGACAGATCATGACAGAAACAAGACGTTTATACTATGAAGATGTATATAAAAAAGAATTCACCGCAACCGTAGTAGAGTGCAGAGAGCAAAAGAAAGGTTATGCTATCATTCTGGATGAGAGTGCTTTTTATCCGGAGGGCGGCGGTCAGCCAAGTGATGTGGGAACACTGGGGGATGCAAAGGTGACAGAGGTTCATGAGAAAGATGGAGAATTACTTCATTATACTGATAAGGCTCTGGAAGTGGGTGCGAAGGTTGAAGGAAAGATTGACTGGGTGCGCCGTTTTGACCTGATGCAGCAGCATTCCGGTGAGCATATGGTCAGCGGTATTATTCATGAGAAGTATGGTTATGATAATGTAGGTTTCCATATGGGAAGCGATGTGATCACTGTAGATTTGAATGGTATGCTGGATGACTCGCAGCTTTCAGAAATTGAGCGGGAAGTAAATGAGAGAGTGTGGGAGGATAGGGAAGTTGTAATCACTTATCCTGATGCTGAGGAACTGAAGACTATTGATTACAGAAGTAAGAAAGAATTGACAGGACAGGTTCGTATCGTGACGTTTCCGGGAGTAGACGTATGCGCCTGCTGTGGAACCCATGTGACACATACAGGTGAGATTGGAATGGTGAAGCTTCTTTCTGTAGTGAAATTCCATGATGGTATCCGTATGGAGATGATCTGCGGTAAACGTGTTCTGGATTATCTGAATATGGTGAATGAGCAGAATCATCAGATTTCCATGAAGCTTTCTGCAAAGATGGACAGAACAGCAGATGCAGTACAGCGTCTGCAGGATGAGAATTTCCGTATGAAAGGCCAGGTTGCCCGTATGGAAGAAGAGATGTTTAGGGCAGAGGCTAAGAAATGGGAAGGTGCAGGAAGTGTCCTGATCTTCAAAGAAGGTCTGGAAGCAGATTCTGTACGTAAACTTGCGGATGCAGTGATGAATACCTGTGAGGGCTGCTGTGCAGTATTTTCCAGAAATGAAGATGGAAGCTATAAGTATGCCATGGGCGAGATTGACGGGGATTTACGGCAGTATACAAAGGAAATGAATGCTGCATTAAACGGAAGAGGCGGCGGAAAGCCATTCTTTGTCCAGGGGTCTGTGCAGGCAACAGAAGACGAAATCCGAAATTTTTTTGAAAAATAAAAAATTGTAGATAAAAGATTATAGATAAAAGATTAAGTAAAACTGCGGAGTGGTTATTGAGCATAGAGTTGCATAGCGAAGCGGATGAGTTTATCCGTCTGACTCTATGCTTTGAGTTAAGAAAGCAGCAGGGAAGAGGAAGAGAAACAGGAAATGTTTGGAGAATGTCATGCGCATATCATTATGGATGGCGTGAATTACCGCCATGCAGTTGATATGCATAAAAATGGACCGGACGACAAGATCATAAGAGAACATCTGAAAGCATACCAGGAACGGGGAATTGTTTTTGTACGTGATGGCGGTGATGCGCTGGGTGTTTCTGCGAGAGCGAAAGAGCTTGCACCAGAGTATGGAATAGATTACAGAACTCCGATATTTGCCATTCATAAAGAAGGACATTATGGTTCTATTGTGGGAAAAGGTTTTGCCACAATGGTGGAATTTCATAAGCGTGTTCTGGAGGCGAAACAGGCAGGGGCAGATTTTATTAAGATCATGACTACCGGTATTCTGGATTTTAATGAACATGGAGCGATTACCGGAACACCTCTGGATGGGTCAGAGGTAAAGGAAATGGTACATATTGCACATGAGGAAGGTATGGCTGTCATGTCCCATACCAACGGAGATTACGGAGTACAGGCAGCGGTGGCTGCCGGAGTGGACAGTCTGGAGCATGGAAACTATATGAATGAAGAAAGTCTTGCCATGCTGGCGGAGAGTGATACAGTCTGGGTTCCGACTCTGGTTACAGTGAGAAATCTTCTGGGAGACGGACGTTATGATGATGAGACTCTGAAACCAATCATAGAATCTGCAGAAGAGAATATCAGAAAAGCATTCCGGCTGGGAATAAAAACAGCCCCCGGAAGTGATGCGGGGGCTTACAGAGTTCTTCATGGAAAAGGAATCCGGGATGAAGTTCAGTCCTTTGCAGAAATCCTGGGAGATCAGGATGCTGCATACCGCTGGCTTGCGGAAGGTGAAGCGGAAATCAAGAAGAAATTTACGGTTACTGTTCACTGGTGATATCCCGCGAGGTGTTTTGTGTGAGCGAAGGTCACAGAAAACCCGAGACATACCGCGCGAATTTATGCGATTAGCATAAATTAAGTTTGCGAAGCAAACGATACTCCTTGGGCATTGCACAAGGAGGTTCATATTTCCTGCATCGCGAAGCGTGTTGCTGAGAACGGAGTGAACAGTAACAATTTACGCATCCTGTACCTTAATTGCTGTATAAATATTAGAAGATTTTGATTTGGATGGATGGAAGGTAACACACACATAGTCGCCGTATTCCATGCCGCCTGCAGTGAGATCCTGCGCGTTTTCTGTACGGAAGGTATCTATGGCACCGTCATCTGTCTGTACAGTGATGGTGTTGGCAGTACTTCCAATGATCGTGCCGGTTACTGTAAAGGAAATATGTTTGTCATTAATGGTATCAGGATCTTCACCTGTCACAGCAATAATACGGACTTCTTCCAGGGATGTTGTTTCCAGATCTCCGATATAAGTAACATTAACATGAGATCCCGGGGCAATTCCTCCCTTGAAGTAAGCGGGAATTGCTGACATATCCAGATTAAAGGAGGTGTCACTTCCGGCAGGAAGAATCCGGAGGATATTCAGATTTACTCCCTGTACAGTTGCCAGCAGCTGTTTTTCTTTATTTTCTATCTGCTCCGGTGTCTGTGTGAGTTTTGGATCCGGAGTTGGGGTAGGATCCGGTATTTCCAGATCTTTCAGATCAGAAATACTCAGTACTTTCAGGTGACTGGCATTTAAGGATACGGAAGAATCATTGGAGGTATCCGGGAATTTCCCCTTGAATGTAAGGTAAACCCAGTCACCGGCTTTGATTCCATTCTGATAATATTGTTTTGTTCCTGTGATCGGATAGGTGGCTGTTTTTCCTTTCTTTGATTTTATTGTGATGGTATTGGAAGTCAGGGAAATGACCTGCCCATGCGCAGTGCGCTTTTTCAGCTTATTTTTTTTATGAAATTCATCTACAACCTTCAGAACATGTACACTGCCTGTGTCAGTACCGGAAAGCTGACCTTCGTAAATGATACTGATCTCATCGCCGGTGATCATGCCGCCTTTACATTCCAGGGTGGCATTGGAAACATTAAATACATAGGAGGCACTGTCCGTGTTCAGAATAAGCTGGCTTCCTGAAAAATCCTGCAGGGTACCGGAAAGTTCATCCATATAGATACGGTCTTTTGTTTCGGTTTCAGTTGTGGTGTCAGATGAAGAAGTAAGTTCCCGGACGGATGTGTCTCCGGTGGATGTGAATTGTTCCAGTATGGTTTCAGGGCTGCATCCGGCAAAAGAAAAGCTAAGGCCGGCACAGACACATGCAGCAAGCAGTTTTTTCATAATACAGACAGGACCTCCGATAAATCATTCGTTTGAACATGATTCCTGCCGTATGCAATAATTATTTACAGGGAGGGATATTGCTTTCCGGCGGTTCGGGGATAAAATCAAAAATTTTCCGGTAGCTTTCCCATTCGTCATTATCTTTGGCAGGAGTGCATATCAGGCCGGTACATTCCGTACAGGCGTTGGTATTCAGGTAATTATCATAACATATATTATAAGGATTTTGGCAGTTATTTTTACATATTTCTGACATTTTTTACCTCCATGATTATAGCAGACCGAGGCGGGATATCTGTATTCATGTAATTTCTCATTTCTGAAGATGCCGGACTGCTGCATAATGTTATAGTATTAGTATATGCGGCTGTTTTATTCATAGACTTACGAGTGTTTGCAGCAATATTCTCAAGTAAAAAAAGCAGACCATTCGTATAGAATGAACAAAAAACAGCATTCAAATTTGTGAAAATAATAACGGAAAATATATTGAAATTTCTATGGATTGTGTTATAATTTCGATAAATAAATAATAGCGAAGTAGGATTTTATGCGTCAAGTGTTCACAGGCTGGGGAGTCGCCGTGAAACGAAAAGCAGAAAGCGTGCTGCTTACGATATAATTTCCGCACCCGTTGCTACATATGAGAGCATCTCATAATGTGGAGGGATTATTATTTATGTAACTACTCTATTTTTTAAACACATTATGGAGGTGTTTTTATTATGCAGAAAAAACAATATTGGAACGTAAAAACATTGGTGTTCATGGCTCTTCTGATCGCCATGCATCTGGTACTCACACGAGTTCTGGTCATTGATCTTGGTGCGTACCGTATTTCTGTGGGAAGTGTATGTACAATCCTTGCAGGTCTGTGGCTTGGCCCGGTAGCTGGTGGTGTCTGTGGATTATGTGCGGATATTATCGGGTGCTTTATGAAAGGCTATGCTGTAAATCCGTTTATCACAGTTGCAGCAATCCTCTGGGGTGTGCTTCCTGCCCTTGCAAAACCATTATTTGCAAATAGAAAGAAAACAGGAAAGACAGTTGGTATCTGCGTATCTATCGTGGTAACTGCAGTTCTCAGCTCTCTGGTGCTTACAACAGCAGGACTTGTGATCATGCTTGGATATAATTTCTATGCGATCATGCCCGGAAGACTGGTACAGTTTGCAATTATGATCCCGATTTACTGTGTATTAACATGTCTGCTGTATTTCAGCCCGCTGACAGCGATGGTTGTAGGTAATACATCACCTGCAGTGCTGAAAAACAAAACAGTATAATTGAGTTACTGTTCACACACCACTATTCCGCGAGGTGTTTTGGCATGAATATGCCAAAATCCCGAGACATACAAGCCAAAATTCCATTGCCGCAGGCAATCTGGAATGAATTTTGGCTACGTTACTGTGAACGGAGTGAACAGTAACATAATTGAGTCAGAGATAAAATACAGAATAAGACTTGAATATTAAAATTAAAATGATATACAACATAGTTGGCGCGAACTATGTTAAATGAATCAACTGATTCCCCGAAAAAGAAAAGTTAAAATCTATAAAAATTAAGAACTATCTGTAAAAGCAGAAAATGAAAATGCTTTACAGATAGTTCTTTTTTATTTCTCAGGCGGGAAATTTCCGTTTTCATCCGGCTGCACGCGGAACCAGTAGGTGTATAGCTGATGAAACCCCAGCGATTTATAAAGAACGCGGGCATTGTCATTTCCTTCTACAACCTGAAGATATGCATTCTGTGCACCTTTTTTCATTCCTTCTTTCAGAAGTCCGGTGCAGATCTGACGGGCATAGCCATGTTTGCGGTATTCTTCTTTGACATGGATGGCATAGATGCCGATATAATCTCTGTCCAGAATACCAAGTCCGGTTGCGATGATCTGGTTGTCCATGCGGATGGAAGCACAGATGGTTTCCTTGAGGATTGCCTGATACATAGATGGAACAACCTTCCGGTGGATGGGATTGGTGGTGTTTTTTAAACGGAACAGACTTTCAATCCATTCGGAGGGAATATTGTCACAGAAGGTTACATCAGGATATGGAGTATCCAGCCGTGCGGCGTTCATGCTCATTGCCATGACATTGGTGGTATGCTGGATGGCATATCCCCGATTCTCCAGAACATAATCAAAGTCAGGAGAGACAAGAGGACTGATCTTAAATACAGCGGGGGTTCCCAGACGCTTATATACGCTTTCACAGTATGGGATTTTTTCCCGCCAGGTGAGGGTGGAATTGCCGAACTGTTCTACGCTGTTGGTTCTGTGTGTATAAAAATAAGAAAATCTCAGGATCCAGCCGTCGTATAATTCCATCTTGTGAGATGGCCAGGCATTCAGAGACATATCTTCAATCTGTTTAATTGTAGTTTCCATAATATAAGGAAGACTCCTTTCCATAATAAGTCCGCAGATATGAGCGAGGACAGTGATTTATTATACAAAGTTCCGGGAAAATGCGCAATAGTTTATCTGTTCAGGGATTGTTATCAATGCTTTGAAGGAGAGGGAACAGTTTCTCGGCCAGAAGCTTATGCCCATACAAAGTAAGATGAATCCCGTCCGTTGTTATGGCATCAAATCCCGATTGAGTTGCTTCCTTATTAAAATAGTTATGCAGAGGCAGAAATGGAAGTCTGAATCTGACAGAGAGCTGTCGGATAATATCAGACATGGTATGGACATAGGGAATCCATGTCTCATATTCTTCCGGATGTGGAAAGATAAAGGGTTCCATAAGGATTACCTGCCTGGCATCTGCAGTGAGCAGATTCAATAATTCATTGTAATGAGTGGCAAACTCTCTCATCATCTGTTCTTTCTGAGAATCCGTCCGGTCTGTGTTCATTATCAGACCGATATCATTGATGCCGATCAGCAGAGTTATAACAGGAGAGCAATGCAAAAAAATACGGTGTTGACGGATATTTTCAAGGACTCTTGCCACAGTGAAGCCATCTATGCCACAGTTCCTGAAATGTATGGCACCTGTTGATCTATCTGTTAACTGTACAGCGCTTGATGAGCGTCTGACGGTATCTGCGGATATGGAGAAAGAAGGAGGCTGATTACGGAACATTTCTGAGAGTATCTGTACATACCCATTTCCCAGAGGAAAATCTTCAAATAAATGATTACAGTCCGTAATACTGTCTCCCAGACAAATGATTTGCATAAAAAACCTCCTGTTTGGTATTACCAATATAAGGATTGGTAAGTGCAGAGATATAAAATTTATATAAAAACCATATAAAATAATATCATCTGCTTACAGTTCGGTCAATGAAAATTGCCTTTTTTTCGTGAAAATGCATTAAAAAAATTATGAAAATCTATTTTTCAATCAAAATATCTGGATGAAATGCACAAAAAGAAAATCTATTTTTGCCAGAAATAGTCAAAATAATTGTTGACTTTTTAACGGATTTTAATATAATAATCTCAAAATCTTGAATCGATGGAAAGCTTATGAAATATTTTACAGACATAAGTTTAGGAATCCTGGCTGAGGCATCTGAGGCAGACAGCATAAAAAGCCAGAATATCTTCCGGAGATTTAAATAGAAAAAGGAGGGAAAAGAAACGGGTAATTTAGCAGACACGTTAATGGAAGAACTTCAATGTAAGACAGTTTTTACCATACCGGTGTTTGGAGGAATACCAGTTGCAGAGTCAGTAGCAGTGACATGGGTGATCATGGCAGTGCTTTTAATTTTGTCATTGGTGCTCGTAAGAAACCTGAGTGTGGAAAACCCCGGTAAGAAACAGATTTTGTTGGAAACCGGTGTCAGTTTTCTTCATGATTTCTTTAAGGATATCCTTGGAGAAGAGGGAAAAATGTATATTCCCTATCTGATGACAGTTGTCATTTACATTGGAATTGCAAACATTTTCGGTGTGTTTGGATTTGTACCGCCTACAAAGGATTTGAACTGTACGATCGGTCTTGCACTCACAAGTATTTTTCTGATCGAGTATGCAGGATTCCATAAGAAAGGTCTGAAAGGCTTTCTTAAAAGCTTCGCAGAGCCGGCACCGATTATGCTGCCAATCAATATTCTGGAGGTCGCCATTCGACCCACATCACTTTGTATGCGACTTTTTGGTAATGTGTTAGGAAGCTATGTGGTTATGAAACTTCTTGAGTTTATATGCCCGGCAATTATTCCTATCCCATTCAGCCTGTATTTTGATTTCTTTGACGGATTCATTCAGGCTTATGTATTTGTATTCTTAACTTCTTTATTTATCAAAGAAGCTATTGAATAAAAAAGACTACTGTTCATACAGGAATATGACACCTATATAAGACCTGAGACGCGGGACATAAGGGATAAGACAGCAGTTATGAACAGCACTTAAATGCTGTCCGGATATCCGGTGGGTCATAACGGTCATAAACAACCGTTGGTACAGACATCTGTTGCACAGGCATCAATGATCTCATCGGAATATCGACAGGATAGCATATTGTGAAGAAAGATTTGTAATATTTAGTTTATTTCAGTTAAACAACAGGAGGAAAAAGTTATGTTAGTAGCTATTGGAGCAGGAATCGCAGTTTTAACAGGTATTGGCGCTGGTATCGGTATTGGTATGGCAACATCCAAAGCAGTAGAAGCAATCGCAAGACAGCCGGAAGCAGAAAGCAAGATCAGCAAATCCCTTCTTTTAGGATGTGCCCTTGCCGAGGCAACAGCTATTTACGGTTTCGTTATCGGTCTTCTGATCGTTATCATGCTTGGCTAATTGATGGATAAAGAATAACTAAGAAAGGCAGGTGGGACAGGTGATCGAGATTAACATCAACCTGGTCTTTACAATTATTAACCTGATTGTTCTTTATCTTTTAATGAAAAAGTTCTTATTTGGTCCGATCCTCAATGTGATGGAGCAGAGAAAAAACATGATCGACCAGCAGTTCGCAAGTGCCAAAGATACAGAAGAACAGGCATATGAACTGAAAGGCAAATATGAAGATGCACTGAAATCTGCGAAAGACGAATCCATGCGTATTGTAAACCAGGCAAAGGATGAGGCAAAAGTACAGGCTGAGCGTATTGTAAAAGATGCAAACACACAGGCTGGTGCAATGCTTGACAAAGCAAAGGCAGATATCAGGACAGAGCAGGAAAATGCTATGAAGGCTATGGAAAGCAGAGTGGCAGAGATCGCGCTGGATGCAGCCTCAAAGATCATGGGAGAGAAAAACAGCAGTCAGCAGGATTTGTCCCTTTATGACCAGTTTATAAAAGAGGCAGGTGATTCCAATGACGGAAACAAGCATTAATTATGCAAAAGCATTATATGAGCTTTCTGTCCCGGAAGAAGCTGTTTTGGAGACAGAAAAGATTTTCAGGGGTACCCCGCAGTTAAAAGGTGCCCTTGAGAATCCACTGGTTTCTTTAAAAGAAAAAGAACATGTAATTGACAGAGTCTTCCCACAGGAGATGAAAAATTTCCTGAAGGTGACCTGTAAATATCAGAAAATCAGCAGCATTTATGATATCCTGGAAGCATATGGCAATTACAGCCGCAAGCAGAAAGGAATTCTGAAAGCTGTTCTCACATATGTAACAAAACCGGAAGAAGCCCAGAAAGAGAAGATGGAAGATTTCCTTCGCAGGGAATTTGGAGCAAAGGAAGTAATCCTTACTCTCAGAGAAGACAAATCTTTGATCGGAGGCTTCATTCTTTCTGCCGGAGACAAAGAGTTCGACTGGAGTCTCCGCGGACGTTATAACAATTTAAGACAGAAATTGACACGGAGGTGAATAAAAGTTGGCTGCAATGAATCCAGATGAAATCATTTCGATTCTGAAAGAAGAAATTAAGAATTATGACGAAATCAGCAAGGACCAGGAAGTAGGAACAGTCATCTCCGTCGGAGATGGTATCGCCACGGTACATGGTATTGATCATGCTATGTATGGCGAGGTTGTAACCTTTGAGAATGGTCTGAAAGGTATGGTTCAGGATATCCGTGCAAACAGCATCGGATGTATCCTGTTCGGTAAAGATACAGGAATCAAAGAAGGAACAAAGGTAGCAAGAACCCAGAAGCAGGCAGGTGTGCCTGTAGGTGACGCTTTTATCGGAAGGATCGTAAACGCTCTGGGAGCGCCGATCGATGGTAAAGGTGAGATCAAGGCAGACGGGTATCGTCCGGTGGAGAATCCGGCACCTGGAATTATTGACAGAAAATCTGTAACAGTTCCTCTGGAAACAGGTATTCTTTCCATTGACTCCATGTTCCCGATCGGCCGTGGCCAGCGTGAGCTGATCATCGGTGACAGACAGACAGGTAAGACTTCTGTTGCACTGGATACCATTCTGAACCAGAAAGGCAAAGATGTAATCTGTATCTATGTTGCAATCGGACAGAAAGCTTCTACAGTAGCTAAGATTGTATCTACTCTGGAGAAACACGGTGCTATGGACTATACAACAGTATTCTCCTCTACAGCCAGTGACTGTGCACCGCTTCAGTATATTGTTCCTTATGCAGGTACTGCACTTGCTGAGTACTTCATGTATAAGGGAAAAGATGTATTAATGGTTTATGATGATTTATCCAAGCATGCAGTTGCATATCGTGCACTGTCATTGCTTCTGGAACGTTCACCGGGACGTGAGGCTTATCCTGGAGATGTATTCTATCTCCATTCCAGATTACTGGAGCGTTCCAGCCGTCTGAATGAAAAGGCCGGCGGTGGTTCTATCACTGCACTTCCTATCATTGAGACACAGGCAGGTGACCTTTCCGCATATATTCCTACAAACGTTATTTCCATCACAGATGGTCAGATTTTCCTGGAGAGTGACCTGTTTAACTCCGGTATGCGTCCGGCGGTTAACGTAGGTCTTTCCGTATCCCGAGTTGGTGGTGCTGCACAGGCAAAAGCCATGAAGAAAGCAGCAGGAAGTGTCCGTATCGATCTGGCTCAGTATCGTGAGATGGAAATCTTTACACAGTTCAGTTCTGATCTGGACGAGGCTACAACTCAGCAGTTGAAATACGGAAGTGGACTTATGGAACTTCTGAAACAGCCGCTTTCAAGCCCGTTAAGTCTTCATGAGCAGGTCATCACTCTTTGTGCGGCAACACACAAGGCAATGATGCACGTGGAAACCAAGAAGATGAAGAAGTATCAGAGAGATATGCTGGACTACTTTGACAGTGCTTATCCGGAAATCGGAAGAGAGATCGAGGAGAAGAGACAGCTTCCGGATGAACTGGCAGAAAAGATCGTGAAAGTGGCAGAAGAATTTGCAGATAAGAGCAGGTAGGTGTTGATATGGGCAGTACGAAAGAGATTCAGACTCGAATGAAAAGCATTCAGGACACCATGAAGATCACCAATGCCATGTATATGATCTCTTCATCCAAGATGCAGAAGGCCAAAAGAATCCTGTCCGATACAGAGCCGTATTACTATAATATGCAGGCAGCAATTTCCCGAATCCTGCGTCATATGCCGGATACAGAGCATCCTTTTTTCAGTATCCGTCATAAGATTGCGGAGGAAGACCGTAAGATCGGCTGTATCGTAGTTACCGGTGATAAGGGTATGGCAGGTGCCTATAACCATAATATCCAGAAAATGACAGAACAGTTTATGGCAGAGCATGAGCACTGCAAGCTTTATGTGCTGGGTATGGTAGGCCGTCAGTATTTCACGAAGAAACATATGGATATCGCAGAGAACTTTCCATATACAGTACAGAAACCGACCATGCACAGAGCGCGTCTGATCTCAGAGGAGATTGTCAGAGCGTTCTTGGACAGAGAACTGGACGAAGTCCGTATTTTCTATACGGAGATGCAGAGTGCAGTTGCCATGGAGCCGGTGAATATGCAGCTTCTTCCATTGAAGAAAGCAGAGTTCCTGCCAAATCAGGCAATGCTTGCGGACATGCCACAGGAGGAAATCGTGCTGTCACCATCAGCCGATGTACTTCTGAATACCATGATCCCAAATTACCTGACCGGTCTGATTTATGGATGTCTTGTAGAAGCGTATGCCAGTGAAAATAATGCCAGAATGATGGCAATGCAGTCCTCTACGGACAGTGCAAAGAAGATGCTCAGGGAGTTATCCATTGAGTACAACCGTGCGCGTCAGGCTGCCATCACACAGGAAATCACTGAGATTGTCAGCGGTGCAAAAGCACAAAAAAGGAAGTGACGACGATGAACAAAGGTAAAATTGTACAGGTTATGGGACCTGTTGTAGATGTTGTTTTTGAAGATGGAAATCTTCCTGAGATCAAGGATGCCCTTGAGGTAGAGAACAACGGTAAAAGATGTGTAATGGAAGTTTCCCATCATCTGGGAAACAATATGGTACGCTGCATTATGCTGAGCGCAAGCGAAGGCTTACAGCGTGACAGAGAAGTCATCGCCACAGGAAGCGGCATTAAGGTTCCTGTAGGTGATAAGACACTGGGACGTTTATTTAACGTACTTGGTGATACAGTAGATGACGGTCCTTCCCTTGAGGGAGAACAGAAATGGGTCATCCACAGAGATCCGCCGGATTTCGAACATCAGAAACCGGCTGTAGAAATCCTGGAAACAGGTATTAAGGTTATCGACCTTCTTGCACCATATGCAAAAGGTGGTAAGATCGGCCTGTTCGGTGGTGCCGGTGTTGGTAAGACAGTCCTGATCCAGGAGCTGATCCAGAACATTGCCACAGAGCATGGCGGATATTCCATTTTCACAGGTGTTGGAGAGCGTTCCCGTGAAGGTAACGACTTATGGTCAGAAATGAAAGAGTCCGGTGTTCTTGAAAAAACAGCCTTAGTGTTCGGACAGATGAACGAGCCACCGGGATCCCGTATGCGTGTTGCTGAAACCGGACTGACAATGGCTGAGTACTTCAGAGATGAGGAACACAGAGATGTGCTTCTTTTCATTGATAATATTTTCCGTTTCGTACAGGCTGGTTCCGAGGTTTCCGCCCTTCTTGGACGTATGCCTTCAGCCGTAGGTTATCAGCCAACACTGGCTACTGAGATGGGTGAACTTCAGGAACGTATCGCTTCTACTAAGGATGGTTCTGTAACATCTGTACAGGCTGTCTATGTACCTGCCGATGACCTGACTGACCCGGCTCCTGCAACTACATTTGCTCATCTGGATGCAACAACCGTTCTTTCCAGAAAGATCGTAGAGCAGGGTATTTATCCGGCCGTTGACCCGTTGGAATCTACTTCCCGTATCCTGGAGCCGGATGTTGTAGGTGAAGAACATTATGAAGTAGCACGTAAAGTACAGGAAATCCTTCAGAAATATAAAGAACTTCAGGACATCATTGCTATTCTTGGTATGGAAGAGCTTTCTGAAGAGGATAAGAGCACTGTATTCCGTGCAAGAAAGATCCAGAAGTTCCTTTCTCAGCCGTTCCATGTAGCTGAGAACTTCACAGGTATCAAGGGTAAATATGTTCCTCTGAAAGAAACCATCCGTGGATTCAAGGCAATCGTTGATGGTGAGATGGATCAATATCCGGAAAATGCTTTCTTCAATGTTGGTACAATTGAGGATGTCATCGAGAAAGCAAAGACTGAGATGGGTCAGGAATAAGGAGCGGATTTTATGGCAGATACATTTGGTCTTGAGATTTATGCCAGTAATAAGCTGGCGTTTGCAGGACGTGCCAAAACCCTGACAATCCCGGCTGTTGACGGTGAGCAGGCCTTTCTGGCACAGCATGAGAATATTGTTGCTGCTATCATTCCGGGAGAAATGCGTTTCGAGGAAGCTGATGGCACAAAGCATGTTCTGGCTGTGAGCAGTGGGTTTGTGGAGATGATCAATAACCGTGTGAAGCTGTTCTGTCTGACGGCAGAGAGTCCTGAGGAGATTGATATCCGCAGGGCACAGGAAGCGAAAGAGAGAGCAGAAGAGCAGATGAGACAGAAGCAGAGTATTCAGGAGTATCATATGAATCAGCTGGCTCTGTCCAGAGCTATGGCACGACTTAGGGTTACGAGTCATAAAGAAATTTAAAGAAACAAAATATATCAATAAAAAGCATCTTTGGATGGTCTGATGAAGGCTTTCCGTAGATGCTTTTATTGCTTTGTACCATGTTCTGACTTGTTTCTTAGCTGGTGAAAATTATTTTTGCAGAGTCCATTTTCTGTTTGAATTATTTCCAATTGGAGATACATCAGGTATTTCTTTTAAAATAGCCCGGGTTCGCGGAAGACTTAATCCAATATATTCAGCAATATCACTGGTTTTTGAGATATTGTTTTTAGATAAATACTCTCTGATTTTTTCTATATTTTCCAAAGTTTTTTGGTTTTGTTTTTTATGACAGGATTTATTCGCTTGTTTTTTATCGCTTGTTTTTATCGCTTGTTTTTTATCGCTTGTTTTTATCGCTTGTTTTTTATCGAAGCTAAGAATCAGAAGAGTTCTGTCTGGATCAAATTGTTCTTCTATAACTGGTTCAACCCAGCCTTGATCCTCCCATGTGTTAAAAATGTTGGGTACTCCGCTGCCGGCACGCTCGCCGATATTGATCAGATTAAACATTTTCATGAGTACTTTGTTGCGAGGATCAGAAATTCCCCCTTTTTTCATTTGTTGTTTTCCTGTTCTGGAATATCCTGGATTTTCAAATACTATTCTGTCAGTTTCTTTTCGGACTACAATGCCTCGAACACCATAAAAGTCTGCATTTATCAAACAGTTTGCGAGGGCTTCCCTCAATGCTTCATGTACGGGAGTATCATCAATACGGTTTCCATCGATTGTTTTAAAAGGTACCTTGATATCTTTAACAAGTTTATTATATACTCGGAAGTAAAAATCACATATATTACCGGACCATTCACCGGAACTTGACTGTAAGCGATCGGTCCAGCGTATAGTTGGATCCAGAATTTCACGATAATCTAAAAAATATTCAGGGAAATGTCGTACAATGTTATATTCATCTCCAAACATTAGCATTCCTGCAGCTGTTGGATGAAGGCATTTATCAATATTGGAAATGGCAGCAGCTCCTATGCTGCGTAAATATTCAGAATCATTTAAACGGCCAAATGGATGTGCAGGTTTAAGGGCTCGATGTCTGTTGCGATATCCCTGAATGGTTTCATAATTTAGGTCGCTTATTGGAACATCATCCAGTACATCCATATCCATAGTGTTGTCTGTCTGGTCGCGGAGCATGGCTTTCACCTGAAGTTTGGTACAATGATAGTCTCCTTCGTGATTTCTTCGAAATGTTCCGCCAAATATATCATCATTAATATACACAGGTTTTTGTTCTCTGTTTGCCATAGGAACATAAATCACGATGATAGTATCTTCATCCTTCTCATATATCTCTACATCCTGATCAGATAGAAGATTTACGTTGACCTTTTTTCGATTATTGATTGTATCCCAGAAATGTTTTAACAGCTTGTCCCTGTCTGTACTTTTTAAACCTGTAGTTCTCCAGGATCCATCTTTGTTTTCGGCAACTCCCAGAATAATTACGCCGCCATAACAATTTGCAAAAGCAGAGTAAGTCTCCCATAAAGAAGAAGGAAGGCCGCCATTTGCTTTTTTTACTTCGCGCCGGTTATCTTCTTTATATAAGTTGAACTTTGTAATATCAAAAAAATGTACCATTGTTATTACCTCTTTTTGAAACCAATAATTTGTCTTTATTATACCGTACAGAACTGAAAAATGGCAATGGCTATAATTAAAGAATATTTGTCGAAATTGCCACAGGTATAGAGTGCTTCACATTAATTCTGGAAACAGATATTCTGTTTTGCGAGTACAGGATATCGGATTAGGACTGTTGTATCCAGATTTTCACGATGCATATCGACAGCATTGATCTGATGATTTTCATAGGTGGTATAATAATAAATTCCCTTTGTTGTGTTGCAGCAGGAAGTGTAGAGAGTGATCTCATATTTGCCTTTTGCTACTTCGCAGCAGCCACGCTGTTGATCTACGGAGCCGAGGATGTGGAAGAACTGGCTGACGCTTTCGAGTTCGGAGTCGCCGGATCTGGAGTTCATTTTTGTGAAGGCAACTTTGGCAAAGCGGGAGGCGGAGGAAAGGTCTCCCGGGAGGCCGAGGGCGCCCATACCGCGGCTGTAGGATTGGAGTTCTAATCCTGGAGCGAAGGTGTTTTCTGGTTGGCGAGGGGAGAGAGACTGGTAGTTGTTAAGCTGGAACATCTGCTGTGGGAAGGGTGGGTTATTGGTTAGTACCCCTACAGGATTTTCGTAGATATGGAGGCCGTCCTGCATGGATTCGATAACGAGGCAGCCGGAAGCATCTGCGAGGATCCAGTGGAGCTGAGCACATGGGAAGTTCTCACTGAACTGTGTGTTGGTGAGATTCATAGTTGAGAGTCTCTGGCGGGCTTCTTTTAAGGTGGCACACTGGCTGAGAATCCATGGGATGAATTCGAACTGGGCTACGTTTTCTTTGTCCGATACTGGTTCTGCATAGACTGCATTTCCTACGAAATTCAGACCTGCCATGCCGAGACCTTTTTCATTAATGGCATCATAGTAGAGTGGATAGTCTCCGGCCACATGAGCCATTCCGATGATGGCATAGTGAGAGTCAGGGGCTTTATCAGAATGACGGAAATGGAATGGGTAGTTTCGTGGTGTGATGGTGATTTCATCACCGTAGGAAAATTCATAATCAAGGGTTCTGCCGAAATAGAAATCTTTTGTTTTATAAGTTGCTGCTGTGCACATATTTTCTTACCTCCTGGTGCCAAAATAGATATACTTGTAGAACGTGTATATTTTGAAGAATATTACCACAATCTTTTGTTTTTATGCAATATACAGATTTTGTTTTTTGCACAGATAAAATTAGGTTATATTGCTGGTAAGAAAAAGAATCATGATGTATACTGGTATCAGATAATTATTCAGCAGTCCGTTATCCCGCGAGGTACTGAAAGAGTTTCAATTTTGGAAAATAAGCAAATCATAAGATTAAAAGCAAGGAGAATCAGGAATGAAGTTCACAGAAGGTTACTGGGAGAAAAATGAACGCGCAAACGCATCCTATGCGATGCAGGCTTTTACAGCGGAGGCAATTCCGGGAGGAATGAGAATTGTTTCTCCATTCCGCCAGATCACAGACAGAGGCGGTGCTCTGGATGTCGGAACTATCACTACAGAATTTATTTCTGTACGTAAAGATATCATAAGTGTAAGAAGTTATCATTATGAAGGTTATGTAAAAGGTGAGCCAAGGTATGAGCTGAATGAGGATCCGCAGGAAACAGAGGTTGAGATTACAGAAGATGAAGCTGTGATGAAAGCCGGAAGAATGACAGTAAGAGTGGACTTGAAAGACTTTAAGATCACATATGAAGCAGATGGAAAAGTTCTCACAAACATCGGATTCCGCAATCTTGGCTATATGCAGTATGACAGGGCTACTCTGACAAAATTCCCGGAACCAAACTATATGGCAGCACAGTATCAGCCATATATGGTGACAGAGCTTTCTCTTGCACCTGGAGAATGTGTATATGGTCTGGGTGAGAGATTTACAGCGTTTGTAAAGAACGGTCAGGTTGTTGATATCTGGAATGAAGACGGCGGTACAGCTTCTCAGATTTCTTATAAAAATATTCCGTTCTATGTAACAAGCAAACATTATGGCGTATTCGTAGACCACAGTGATCATGTTTCCTTTGAAGTTGCAAGTGAAAAGGTTGAGAATGTGGGATTCTCTGTGAAAGGTGAAGAAATCAGATATCATATTATTTACGGAGATGACATTAAGGGTGTAATCGAGAACTACACAGATCTTACAGGAAAACCGGCATTGCCGCCTGCATGGTCCTTTGGATTATGGCTTTCCACATCCTTTACAACAAACTATGATGAAGAGACGACCAATTCCTTTATCCAGGGAATGGCAGACAGAGATATTCCATTGAGTGTATTCCATTTTGACTGCTTCTGGATGAAAGAGTTCCACTGGTGTGATTTTGAATGGGATTCCAGAATCTTCCCGGATGTACCGGGAATGCTGAAACGTTATAAGGATAAAGGACTTAAGATCTGTGTATGGATCAATCCATATATTGCACAGGGAACTAACTTCTTTAAAGAGGGTCTGAAGAACGGATACCTGGTACAGCGTGCAGACGGAAGAGGAATCAAGCAAATCGACAACTGGCAGCCTGGCATGGGCCTGGTTGACTTTACAAATCCGGATGCAGTGAAGTGGTATCAGAATAAGCTGAAAACTTTGCTTGATATGGGTGTTGACTGTTTCAAGACAGACTTTGGCGAGAGAATTCCGGTCGATGTGAAATATTATGACGGTTCAGATCCGGTTTCTATGCATAATTATTATACGTACCTTTACAACAAGGCAGTATTTGATCTGCTGAAGGAAGTAAAAGGTGAAGGTGAAGCAATCCTTTTTGCAAGAAGTGCGACAGCAGGCGGACAGCAGTTCCCGGTTCACTGGGGCGGTGACTGTTCTGCAACCTATGCCTCCATGGCTGAGAGCTTAAGAGGTGGTCTGTCCTTTACTTTATCAGGATTTTCCTTCTGGAGTCATGATATGGGCGGATTTGAAATGACAGCAGCACCGGATGTATACAAACGCTGGCTGCAGTTTGGTCTTCTTTCCACACACAGCCGTCTCCATGGTTCCAAGAGTTATCGTGTACCGTGGCTGTTTGATGAAGAAGCTGTAGATGTATGCCGTAAGTTTACAAAGCTGAAATTAAGATTACTCCCATATCTGTATTCTATGGCCGTAAAATCACACAAGACAGGTATTCCGTCCATGCGTGCAATGATCATGGAATTTAACGATGATCCTGCAACCAAATATCTGGATATGCAGTATATGTTAGGTGACAGTATTCTGGTTGCACCAATCTTCAACAAAGAAGGTCATGCAGAATATTATCTGCCGGCAGGAAAATGGACTCATCTTTTAAGCGGAGAAGTCAAAGAAGGCGGAAGATGGTATGAAGAAGATTATGATTTTTTTTCACTGCCTGTATTTGTAAGAGAGAATACTCTGCTTCCGATTGGTGCTGTAGATACTACCGTTGATTATGAACTGGAGAAAGATGTACAGATTCAGGTTTATGAAGTAAATGAAACTGCATCCTGTGAGGTAGTGACGCGTAAAGGAGAGACAGCTTTTACAGTAAAAGCTGTAAGAGAGGGAAATAAACTCACTCTGGAAGCTTCAGCAGAAAATGGAGGTATGACCTATCTGCTGAGAAATATTCATGAAATAGCCGATGTTACTGGTGGAAGCATAGTGAAAGATACAGAAAATGGTATTATCATTGTACCGGAAGGATGCAGACAGGAAATCGAACTCTAATTGACAGGTGCATGATATTCTTTCTGTGAAGTGCATTATAGCCGGGTTTATGTTACTGTTCAATTTGTTCTCAGTAATACACTTCGCATAGTATATTTCGGGATAGCAGCGTGTGGACAGGTAACAAGTTTATAAATATTTTAGAAATTCGACAAAAAATAGGACTGGACAAATGGATTGTCCGGTCCTATAATAATACTCACCAGAGTTCTTCTGGTGATTCAATCCCGTCAGTTCGGCGGTTAATTCCACTTTTATTTTTTTAAAATACCAAAGAAGAGACAGACTGTTTCCTATTGTATGAACAGTATCGAAACAGTTGCGAAAAATATAAGACTGGAGGTGATGCAATATGCATTTTTTCACCTTTTTCCTGTAACGGTTGCCGGAACTGCCATGATCATGGATATCCGTACAGCAAAAGTTGATAACGGATGGATTATTTTTTCCATGTCTGTGGGACTGTTTGTCTGTATATGGCAAAAGAATATTACGGGAATTGGATTTTTTATAATGGGAAGCGTAATGCCGTTATTTCTTATGATCCTCTTTGCTTTTGGGATGATAGGTGCCGGAGATATTAAATTATTCTGCGCACTGGGAGGGATAATGGGCTGTGAATCTATCATAAAATGCATCTTTATTTCTTTTCTGACAGGTGCAGGTATTTCTGCCGCACTTCTGATCTTTAACCACAATTTCTGTGAACGTATCCTTTATTTTATTGAATATGTGAAATGTACAGTCGGTACGGGAAAGATTAGTTCCTATCGGAGAAAAAATATTGCTGCTCCTGAAAATTTCCATTTTACGATTCCTGTTTTTATAAGTGTGTTGTTATATGCAGGAGGTATCTATTGAAAAGAAATATTTTTGCAGTATGCGATCTGGAAGTGGATTATGCGTTGAACTTTATGGACTATATGAATCGGAAGAAGAATATTCCCTTTGAGATACAGGCATTTACATCTGTAGAGAACCTGATCGCCTATGGGAAACAAACACATATAGAGTTGCTGTTGATCTCCGGGCGGGCTATGTGCCGGGAAGTCCGGGATCTGGATATCGGGAAGATCATCATTTTGTCGGAAGGGGTACACCCTCCGGAACTTGACCAGTATCCAAGTGTGTATAAATATCAGTCTTCTTCTGATGTTCTCCGGGAAGTGATGGCATGTTATGGCACCGAAAAAAAGACAGTGGCAGATCAGATTGCTGTATTAAAAAAGACAACAGAAATTATTGGAATATTTTCACCTCTGGGACGTTGTCTGAAAACCTCTTTTGCATTGACACTTGGACAGATACTTGCCAAAGAACGAGCCGTTCTTTATCTGAATATGGAAGAATATTCCGGATTTGAAGAATTGATGGGAAAAGGTTTTGCCCACAATCTGAGTGATCTTCTTTATTATGTGAGACAGGATAACCAGAATCTTCTCTATAAGATGAACAGTATGATACAGACGATCAATAATCTGGATTATGTTCCACCTGTGCAGATGCCGGCAGATATCCGTACAACAGCCTGGCAGGACTGGGAACGGCTTTTTCAGATGCTTATACTTGACAGTTCTTATGAAGTGATTGTGCTGGATATTGGATGTGGGATTGATGAAAATTTCCAGCTGCTGGATATGTGTAAGAAGATTTATATGCCTGTATTGTCTGATGCTGTTTCACAGTGTAAGATTGCGCAGTTTGAGAATCTGGTCCGAATCTGGGATTATCCTCAGATTCTGGAAAAGACGGAAAAGATAAATCCACCGTTTCATATGGCAACCTGTCTATCACCTGCGTATGTTGAACAGCTGATGTGGAGTGAACTGGGAGATTATGTGCGGAACCTTCTGAGGAAAGAAAGCCAGAAAAAAGAAAATTAAAAAAGTTCCGGAAAGATGCTGTAAAGGGAAAAAGGATGAACAAAGATGTATTTAGAAAGCTGCGGCAGATGCTGATGGAAGAACTGGATCTGTCCAGAGAATTATCGGATAAAGAAATCCTTGATGTAATTGATGAGCTGATTCTGAACCAGATAAAAGATGTCCGTCTTGCGCTGAAAGAAAAGGTACAGCTTCGTCAGGAACTGTTTTATTCTGTCCGCAAACTGGATGTGCTTCAGGAACTGGTGGATGATGAGACAGTGACTGAGATCATGGTAAACGGGCCGGATACCATTTTTGTAGAACGGGCTGGCAAGCTTATGAAATGGCATAAAAGTTTTACTTCTGCTGAGAAACTGGAGGATGTGATCCAGCAGATTGTTGGAAAATGTAATCGTGTGATCAATGAATCCATGCCGATCGTGGATGCAAGACTGGAAAATGGTTCCAGGGTAAATGCTGTAATTTATCCGGTTGCATTAAATGGTCCGATTCTCACTATAAGGCGTTTTCCTGAACACCCCATTACAATGGAAAAGCTGATCGCACTGGGAAGTATCACACAGGAATGTGCAGAATTTCTGGAGAAGCTTGTGAAGGCCAGATATTCCATGGTCATAGGAGGCGGAACCGGAAGCGGAAAGACTACATTTCTTGCAGCAATGTCGGAATATATCCCCAGGGACGAAAGACTGATCACAATAGAAGATAATGCAGAACTTCGCATCAGGGGAATTGACAATCTGGTCCGGCTGGAAGCAAAGATGGCAAACATGGAAGGAGCAGTTTCCGTTACGATCAGAGATCTGATCAAATCTGCATTACGAATGCGTCCGGAAAGACGCATAGTAAAAAAGTGAGCTTTAAAGCATAATAGAAAGGGACTCCCCGTCCCATACACATTTTTTAATTACGTCTTTCACAATTGCATTTTTCTCCGATGCGGAGAAGGAATCCAGGTCAGCAATGAGCCGGTTTATTTCAGAGACCTTCGAGAAAGTGTCCTGCTGCTGCCTGGTTCGATTTCTTTCTGCAGTCAGCGCCAGATTATGTTCGCGCCGTAGCGCCTGGATTTCCAGGTCAAGCCGTTCCAATTCGGCCAGGATATACTTCTGTGCAGAAGACTCTGCGGCAAGGGAGAGCGAGGACACCAGGCGGTCGATGCGGGTCTGACAAGTGTTGATCTTCGATGCGAAGACCTTCGGATCCGGGCCGGATAGCACCTCAGTGTTTTGTTCCGCAAATTTCTGAATGACACCAGGATCCCGCTTGATCGACTGCAGGAGCTCCAGGACTTTCTGATCCAACAGCTCGCATTTGATGTGGTGAGAATCACAGACTTCCTTCCCCTGCCTCATACGCTTCAGACAATAATACCAGGAGGATACGCCCTCCTTTTTCTTTTTCCTGGCCACGCACATGATAGAGCCACAGGAACACCGGAGCACTCCCTTCAGAAGAGGTACATCGTACTTCATTGTCTTGTCGAATTTGTTCTGCGCGAACCTGGCTTGCACAGATAACCATTTGTCCGCCGGCATGAATGGTTCATGTGCTCCCAGGCAGACGAGCCACTTCTCCGGAGGCTGCATCTGGTGCTTTTTGTTTTTCTGAGTCGTCCGGCCATAGATCATGACGCCGCAGGTACCGTCCCATTGTTCCCTGGGTGACTCAATATCCATCTGGCAGCCCTTGGCAGCGTAATAGTCGTAGACTTCCGGAGTAGCCTGTGCGCAGTAAGGCATGGTCAGAATTTTATGCAGCTGGGTAGTTGAAAAGAAAGCACCGGTACGCGTCCGGATACCCTGCTTCTTGAAAGCCGTCTCCATGCTCTGAAGAGAGTAACCGTTCTGCAGAAAAGTATCAAAGATCCAGGTTACATACTTCACACCTTCCGGATCCGGAACGATGGAACAGTGTTTTTTACCATTCGCCTCGATGCGTGTCCGGACATATCCCTCTGGCGGATTGCCGCCGGTCCAGTAGCCCTTCTTTGCAAGGCCGATCATATTATCCGCCACCCTGGCTGCGATGGTCTCACGTTCCATCTGAGCAAAAACAACGGTAACATACATCATGGCGCGCCCGATCGGCGTGGACGTGTCAATATTTTCTTTGATAGAGATAAACTTCACATGGTGCTCTTCCAGGATTGCGTAGATATTCGCAAAGTCCCGGACATCCCTGGAAAGACGGTCCAGCTGGTATACGATCAGAACGTCGCAATTCCCGGCGGCGATATCCACCAGGAGACGCTGCAGATCAGGACGCTTGATGTTCGCACCGGTGAAGGCTTCATCCTGGTATTCCAGGAAGGAATCCACCTGTCCGGAGAACTTCATCTCCACATAGTCCCGGCACATCCGGAACTGGTTATCGATGGAATCTGAGTGATCAGAATAGATTGACTTCCTGCCATAGCAACAAATGTTCATAAGAACCTCCTAAAAAAGGGTATAAAAATAACACCTATGCAGGCGCCATGAACTGTGCTATAATTCTCTTGTCGAGAGGGAATTGTAGCCAGCTGAAGGGCTGTCTGCAAGATTTACGAGATCGTCTGGCGTTGGAAGCGCCGGGCGATTTTTTATTCAGTTTCTGTGTCAGATACAGATTTGCTTCCTATCTCGCAGGTATAGTTTGTAATGATACCTTTATTGTTTGCAGTCACTCCTGCAATAGCTCTCAATAAATATCCAACGAGTTGTTCTTCCTGAACGCGAGACTTATCTGTACATTTAATGTCAAGAGTCATCTTAATCATTGTTTTACCCTCCGTTATTCACTTTCCTCTGCGTTCAAATCTTCCACTTCTCCAGTTTCAACGTCAATCCAGTAATCACCGGTGACTTCTCCACCAAAGAGCAGCTTCGCATCGTGTTCTTCGCCATCCACATATTTGTGAACAGTTACAGAAACGTATCCGGAAATCGGCGCGTCGCTAATCTTTGTAGTTGTCTGATCAGTGAAGTTTACGACCGCATGGATCTCGTCTTTAGAGGTCACAAACTCTTTGTAATAAGCCAGGGCGAAGTCCAGAGAAGATTTGTCGGAGGCCAGGGTAGCAATGCGCCAGTTCCCGGTCACGTCGTTTCTGACTTCATTCGAGAAGTGCAGCTGGATCGCGTCCTCGTCCTTATCATCTTCGGAACACTTCAGGTCATAGGTTCCATCCTTGACCGGTTCCTTCTTTTCTTCTGCCGGAGCTTCTGTGGCGGAAGCGTTCTCGGCCATGACTGCGTAGCTCGGAGCAACTGCAAGAGTTCCGGCCAACAGTAAAGCGGCTATTTTCTTTTTCATCATAAAGCACGCCCTCCTTTGAGTGAGATTTATATGAAACAGAGCACCAGGGAGGCACCCGTATTTCCAGAACTTACCAGTATATCTGCGGTATATACAAAAGGTATAATGTTTGTCGGCCCAGTCGCTCCGGCCAGAAAAGGGGGAGTCGTATGAGCAAAAAATACATTTTCTTAGATCGGCAAGACATATATGCGATTTACTATCGGAGCAATCACACTATTTATTATAACCTTAATGCACAAAGGGCACAGATAATTCTAATACGATAAAGGGCCAAACAGGAGGGACTGGGTTGTTTTACCCGAGTCCCCCTTTTTTGTCCTCATTTTCCAGAGGCGGGAACTTCTGCTCAAGCTCTTCCGGCGTATCAGGGATATCTGAATAATCCGGATCCTGGAGAGAAACAACCACATCCGTCATGAACTTAAGGACGGCCTCCCTGACTCCAGGTTTCAGACCGATATATTTCTCAATAAGAACTCTGTCCGCAGCAGACAGGTTATATTTTTCAGTTAAGGCCTCTAATTCACTATCTGAATTATTGGTCTTTTTATCTCCCCATCCAGTACGGAGCCATTCTTCATTTATTCCATATTCGCGACAGATTGACAGGACAGCCTGATCTGAAATGTTACGTTTTCCACTTTCGATCAGAGCAATCGAGTTTTGTTTCAATCCAATTCTCTCGGCAAATTCCTGCTGAGTTAAGCCAAGTTCACGTCTTATCTGCTTGATTCTTTCATTCACTTATTTCTCACCTCCATGCCCCGATTATACAATATAAAAATCACTTAGTCAATAAAATATTTCTCAATCAACAAAAAACATATTGACAAACATGGACTGAGCAATATATAATCATTGCAGAATCAATAAAACAACGCACCAACGAAAGGAGGAACCAAGATGGCAGAGAGAAAATACACGACAGAACAGCTCGAAAGCGCTGAGACCATCATGAAGATGCTGGCGGCGGTGCCAAAAGAAAAACGAGCTGAAGTGGTGAAAGCCACGAACATCTTCATGGCCGGTATGGAAGCTCAGAGAGCAATCGACGAACCGGCCATGGCCTAACTAAATAGAGAGCTGAGGGACGCGGGACCTCATTAAAAACCCAGGTATGGTGGAGCCGACGCAGATAAATCCACTCGGCGGGGAATCCGATGCCTGCGGAGAGCCGTCGTAATAGGGGTGGAAAGCGCAGACCCTAGTAAAAAAATCCCGGCTTGGAGGCAGATGAGAACACCAGAGAGAGAACATCCGGAGCATGGACTGGTGGGTGCGACTTAACCCCGGATGGCTGACCTGAAACGATCAGCACTGCAGGCAACGGCTATACGGCTACCCCACACAAAACTCAGGGAGCATAGCGGACAGGTTCTTCAATCGCCTTGGAGAACCTGTCACAGACTACCGGACCCAGCCAAGCCTAGAGAGCATAATAAAACCCTTCCGGTAAGTCAAGTACATTCAGAAAGGATGGTAACTATGAACATAAAGATGGAGGTGCAGTACACAGATGGATATGAGAAACGATTCACAGAGTCCCTGCTCAAACAGGTATCAAAGAGGGATGGAACAGAGAGAACGGAACAGGAAACGCCGCAGAAACGCTCGGCTTAAGAGACTCCTGAAGGAAGCGGCCATCTGCATAGGTGCAGCAGTTCTGACAGCAGGGGGGCTCCTGTACATGATCTTAAACGATCCATACGAAGCTCCGGCAGCTCCTATCGAAAGAACCTACTGGAACGGACAGCAGTACACCCAGGAGGAATACGAATCGATGATGAGCGAGAGAGAAGCGTATCTGCAGCAGGAGGGCATCCAGAAATGAAGATGGCACTGACAGATGGAATGGTCCGGATCATTGAAGCCGATGCCATTCAGAAGACGATCATCAAAAGCTGGAACCAGATGCGATGGATTAGAGGACAGCAGATGTATGAAGGAATCGCCAGCGCAGAACTGCTGAATAAACTGGCCATCCTCGTACATCTCCCTCCGTCCATCGAAGCGGAACGAATCCGCATGAATACGGTCCAGGAGGCGGTAGATCAGGAACGGACCCGGGAACATCCGGAACCCCTGTATAAATACCCAGTAACCAAGAACCTCTATGAACACCAGGTAAGAGCAGCCAACATGGCGCTAATGACCTTCGGATTCATTGAGACGCCAAAGAAGAGTGAATCAGATGCTAAAAAAAGTGATTGATCTTTTAAAAATCGTTGTCAACAAATATGAACTGAAACATCCGGAATATGCGAAACCCGTTTTTATATGTCCAAATATCAAGACAAGGAATGAGCATAAGAATGATAAATACAAGATTCCGGAAGATCAGCCGCAATGTCCTGTTTACAAGGATAACAGGTGCTGTGGAGGCTGCAGCTTTGCCGCGACGTGTGATCACTGTGTAGAGTGTCACTGTTTTGGATTTACATATGCTCAGATGGGAGGAACCGACAAAGGATATTACCTGCATAAAGCGTCTAATTATTACGAATTAGGAAGGCTCAAAGACGATGGAAAATTTGACTGGGACTATTACAAAGTAAATGCAAGGAAATCTGAAATTCAAAAAGGCAAGTTTGTCTGCATAAGAGGGCGAATTTACATGATCAATAGTTCTGTCAATAAGCATGGAAAATTTTCGGTGATCAGTTGTGAAACCAGCAAGCATAGGAGATTCAGACTCAGGGACATTGAGATTACATCGATTTATGACAATTTTGAAACAGCAAAATTGTGGAAAGAAATTATGGAGGGCAAGGATGAGGATTCAGATAGAAGTACCAGAAGAATTTGAAGAAGACTATCGAAAAGATAGATTCAGAGATTTCTTTGAAAGAGTAAGAACAGACATTGACTGCAGAGGGCTCTGCGGAAATTACGAGAAAGAAACTGCCGGGATGTTCATAGATGCATTTGAAGATTCGAGATGCGTCGATTATGAGAGAACTCACAGACGCGCAGAGCCAACGAAAGAAAGAGGGCTTAGATAGTGAAGACAACAGAGAAGCCAAGGGCAGAACCAAAGACAGACCGGAGACTTAAGCCGGCACCTAGGGCAAAGAAGAACTGGACTCCGGAAGAGGATGCCTTTCTTCAGGACAAATGGGGAAGCCTTTCAATCCCTGCATTAGCAAGGAAACTCGGCCGGAGCGTGTCAGCGATAGATAATCGCAGACGTCGCCTGGGATGCGGAGCACACCTGGAAAATGACTACCGGGTTTCGTTAAGCCAGCTGATGAATACCATATACGGAACAAAGAGCATGGAGTCATACATAACAGGGCGCCTGATAAAAGCAGGACTGCCGGTACACTGGCACAGAACAAATGCCTGCAGGTTTCAAGTGGTTGATCTGAAAGAATTCTGGCAATGGGCCGAACAGAATCGAATGATCCTGGATTTTTCCAAGTTTGAGGAATTAAGCCTGGGAGCAGAACCGGAATGGGTAAAAGAGAAACGCAAGGCGGACTTTGAAAGAGGTCAGCAGGTCGGGAGACATAACACCTCTTGGACAAAGTCAGAAGATGAGAAGCTGAAGCGTATGCTTTCAAAGCATCAGTACGGATACAGAGAACTGGCCAAAGAGCTACGGAAGACAGAAGGCGCGGTCAAGCGCAGGATTTGTGATCTTCAGATCAAGGAACGCCCCGTTAAAAGTAAGACCCGTATGTGGACGGAATCCGAGGTAGAGATTCTTTGCGATATGGTCGAAAAAGGATATTCATGGGAACAGATCGCAGAGAAACTGGACAGATCAGCACTGGCCACCAGGGGAAAGTATGAACGGCTTATGAACCCGGCATACATGAAAAGATATTACAGAGGGAATGACACTGAATATCAAGACATCTACAGCATGAAACCTTCAGAGGTCCTGGCAAGACACAAGGCGATGCAGGATGTGAAATTCAGCGAAGCCCCCCCCCGATGACACAATTATAACAAAGATTCAAGGAGAATTAAATGCAGAATATAAACAAAGGTTTCGGTCTGCTGTTTGAAATGGGCTGCGGAAAGACGCTGACAGCGATCGCGATCGCGGGCGCCGGTTACCAGATGGGAAAGGTCGAACGTCTTCTGATCGTGGCACCGACTTCTGTCGTGGCTGTATGGCCAAAGGAGCTGCAGGAGTACGCAAAATTCAAGTATACCTGCAAGACGCTCCTGGGAGAAAAGAAGCAGCGTATAAAGCAGATCGATGACCTTCTGAAATTTCCATTCAAGGCTCTGAAGGTCGCGGTGATCAACTATGAGTCAACCTGGCGGCCGGAGATTCTGGAAAAGCTCAAAGAATTCGATGCAGACATGGTGATCGCAGATGAGAGCCAGCGTATCAAAACATACGATGCAGCACAGAGCAAGGCCATGCATGAACTGGGAGATCAGGCCAGATACAAGCTGATCTTATCCGGAACACCGGTACAGACTGCAGCTATTGACATCTGGTCACAGTACCGCTTCCTGGACAAAACCGTATTCGGAGATAACTTCTTCAAGTTCCGCGGCCGGTACGCTATCATGGGCGGCTATGGAAACAAGAAGATCGTCGGATACAAGGACCTGGAAGGCCTGATCAAGAAAGAACACAGCATCGCCTTCAGAGTTACCAAAGACGAGGCTCTGGACCTTCCGGAGCAGACGTTCGAGACCAGGAAGATACAGTTCAACCAGAAGGAAAAGAACCTGTACGAGAGAATTAAAAAGGACAGCTACGCAGAGCTGGACGGAGGCGGCCACATTACCGCAACCACAGTCCTGACAAGGCTGCTCCGCCTGCAGCAGTTGGCCGGAGGGTTCCTGGTTCAGGATGACGCGCAGAAGCCGCAGCTGGTAAGTAGAGCCAAGCTGGATGCCCTGGGCGATATCATCGAGGACTATGTAATCGGATCCGGAAAGAAGCTGGTGATCTTCGCAAGGTTCATCGCAGAGGTAAAAGCAATCATGGAGCTGGCCGACAAGGTCCTGCCGAAGGAGCTGAAGCAGGTGGCCATCTATGGTGACATTAAGAAAGAAGACCGAGGCGACATTGTGAAGCAGTTCCAGGAGGATCCGAAAACAGTTCTCTTTATCGGACAGATTGATACCGCCGGTACCGGAATCACGCTGACAGCTGCAGATACCTGCGTCTATTATAGCAAGAACTTCAACTACGCAACGTACAGCCAGAGCCTCTCCCGTATCCACAGAATCGGCCAGAGGAACTGCTGCACATACATAGACCTGGAGATCGAAGGAACCATCGACGAGCTGATCAGCAAGGCACTGAGCCGCAAAGAGGACATGGCCAAGACGGTCGTAGATAACTGGAGGGATTTCTTTTAATGAATAATGACAAATTACGGCAAGCAGGCGAAAAGTTCAGAGAAGCCGCAGGTCTCATGTGTGAATGGTTGTCAGATCAGTTTGAGGCGATAACCGATGTATTTAATAACATGGCAAAAGCGGGGATATCCGCGAACGACGCCTTAGATGCATTACTGACCGCGCATCGGGCGGCCAGCAGGATCCGGGAAGCTCCGGAAGGAAAAAGCAATAACTGGCTTAAGATGCATGGATATCCAATGAGAAGGGAGGTCGCAGGAAGACATGGAAGAAGGAAAGAACATATCTGCAGAAACGGTTCAGGAAACTGTCCAGAAGATAATGGACTCAGTAAAAATAAATACCAAGAGCCAGGATGCGCTCCTGAAATTGAACCAGAAGTACATAACTGCGAGGGCGAAGATTTACCTGCTCAAAGAGTTGGAACTGATCGGAGCGGAGACGTGTCTGAAGCTCCTCGACAGCCTCAACTCGCAGTATGTGACACTGGCCCTGGAAATCAGAACATAAGGAGGAACCAGAATGGCAGAAGGTATTCTGGCGGCTGGCCATCACGCAAGAGATAGAACTCACAGGAGGGAGAGAAAATGAAACTGAATGACGTATATACGAAGTCCCTGAAAGATGTTGTGGAACAGATGAGCCTTACAGACATGAAAGTCCATACAAATGACACTGGGGACGTAAAAGCCATAGAACTGAAGTACGAGCCAGACGGGCAAAAAGATGGACTGAAGTACAAGCTCGGAAGACAAAGAAGTTAAGAAAGAGAGGACAAGAACAATGGCACTTATTGACATGATAAAGAATTACCAGGAGCTTCTGGAGAAAAAAGAATCCCTGGCGGAGGAAACCAAAAGCAACAACGCAAAGATCGAAGCATTAAAACAGGATATCGCACAGCAGATGATTGATGACGACTGCCCGCGGATCGCGGCCGGCGATTATACGTTCAGCCTTCAGATCAAGAGCAAGTATTCTAAGAGATCGGAGGAATACCTAGCTGCCAATGGTCTTGACTTCTTCGAGGTCTTAAGAGAGCAGGGCTTCGCTGATCTGATCAAAGAGACAGTCAATGCCGGTTCCCTTCAGAGTGCTATGAGCGCCTTGGTAGAAGAAAACGGTGAGCTTCCGGAAGAATTGGCTGAAGTGATCAGTCAATATGATCAGACGGACATCTTAAGAAGAAAACAGACAAGCAGTGCACTGAAGAAAACAAAGGGAGGAAAGTAAAATGGGATACGAACAAATGGAACTCGATGTAACTCTGACCTGCGACAGGGAGTTAAAGGATAACGTAGGCCTGGCCGTAGAGTTTGCGTGTCGCCAGATAGCCGCACAGAATCAGAAGGTCGTAGAAAGTAACCACGAAGGATATGGAATCGCAGCAGAGGGCAAGGTAGCCCTGGATTCCGCAATGAAGAAAGTCAGCGACGACATGAAGCTCTTTCTTCGTATTCTTCCGGCAGGCAGCAGCGATGCAATCAGCGCCGCCAGCAGCCTGAAGAACTCAGCTATCGAGGTGGCCTTCGAGGCAGTGAAACTGGCAGCCAATGCGGACAAGATCATGAATGACCTGTACAAGGTGGCACAGAGCGAGACAACCCCGATGGAAGACTATCTGGAAGACCAGGACGGAGAGTTTGAGGAAGCTGAAGACCAGGACCCGGAAGAGGCCGAAGAGATGCAGGAGGATAACGAAGATGAATAAAGAAAGCGTAAAGGTTAATATCACCTGTGCTGGTGGAAGAGTTGAAGAAGTGGAGAGTGATGCCATATACGGATGCGCGGTGACAGAAGACAATGAAAAAGGCGGCATAGCCTGCCGCAGCTTCTTCACTGGCCGTTTTAATCCGGTGAGAATGGGAGTCCCGATGGGAAGTAGCGTCGCTCTGGTCACAAAAGAGATGTGCGAAGGAAACACAGAACTCGAATACATTGTCCTCAACCAGGCAATCGGCGTACTTGCGACAAGATTAGAAGAAATCACAGGAGGAAATAGCCATGGCGGGAATTAACGTAAAGCAGCAGGTTATCCAGGAATTCAGCGACAGCTACGGAAACGAAATTCACGAAGGAGACCTTCTTCTTCTCTGTATCAAAAAAGCAGAGAAAACAGAGAATGTCCTCTGTGTCTTCAAAGGAACCAAGGGACAATACCTGGTAACCAGCACCGTAGATCATAAATTCTTAAACCAGTACCGTCTGAGCTCTGTAAATGAGTGCCAGGTGGTAGAGGGTATCAGATTAAAGAAAGTGGAGGATGAAGAATAATGGCAGCAGAAAAGAAAAGCACAGCACTGGCAACTGTTGATTCATTTCAGATCGTAACCGGCATGGAAGGCATGGATGAGGACCTCCTGGCCGAGCTGGAAGATGAAATGGACGATCTGGACGATGTGAAAGGAATCTCCTGCAGGCACATCAAGATTCCATCCGGAGGCGGCAAAGCGTATGAGGTCGAAGGCGATGATCCGGATGATCCGGATATCGAAAAAGAGATCGAGGCAGTGATCATTTTTACTCACAGAATGAACTCCTACTGGGAGGGTGAATTCGGAGCTACCGCGGAAGACGGTTCCCCGAACATTCCGAAATGCAGCAGCATGGACGGAAAGACCGGAGTCGATCTGGATACTGGAGAGGTCAAGACCTGTGAGAACTGCCCTCTGAACCAGTATGCAGATGATGGATCCGGAAAGCCATGCAAGAACATCCGCCGTCTGTACCTTCTTATTTCCGGGAAACCGGGCGTTTATCTTCTCAGCGTTCCGCCGACATCTATCAAGGATGTAAATAAGCAGCTGGCCAAGATCATGGGAATTCAGAAGATCCCGTATAGCAAGATGGTGGTTCGCCTGAAACTGGAGACTGCAGTAAATCGCGGCGGAATCAAATATAGCAAAGTGGTCATCGAAAAAGCCGGTATCCTTCCAAAAGACATCTGGCCAACAACCTCATCCATGAGAAAAGAACTGAAGGAAAAATATAAAGACGTAGCGATCACTCCAGATGATTACAACCAGGGCAGCAGCTCCGCACCGGTTGACAAGGAAGGATTCATGGATGTGGACGGAGCTATCACAGAAGACGTACCTTTTAACCAGTAAACAACAGGGGGGGGGCTCAGGCCCCTATCCCCCTCGATTTGTAGGAGGGCAACATGAATACGGAAATGGCGGACCTCGACAGCATAGTCGATTACAAAAGTGAATATGGCGTCATTAAGAAAGCGAAGATCACAGGTGATCAGTTGATAGGTCTCTGCCCTTTCCACGATGACAGCAACAACAGTTTCTCGGTGAATTTAAAGACCGGACAATGGCACTGCTTCGCAGAAGACCGCGGCGGAAACTTCCTGGACTTCTATGCAGAGTTAAATGGCTGCGATACAAAGGAAGCCTATGCAAAGATCATGGAAAAATATGGAGTTGACACCGGAGAGCAGAAAAAACTGGAAGCGCAGAAAAAAAGCTACAGTTTAACACAGTATGCCTTCGAGAAAAAGCTCCCGGAAGAATGGCTGGCCAGTGAGTGTTTCTTAAGTACCGTCAAAGATAAGCGAGCCGGTGCTTCTTACATGAAAATCCCGTATCTGGACGAGAACCGGAAAGAATCAACCTATCGAAAGCGCTTTGCACATAAGGACTTCCGGTGGAAATATGGCTCTTCCGGAAAGATCGGGCTGTACGGAGAATGGAGACTGCCGGAGATCCGCAGCGTAGGCTATGCGGCCATGGTGGAAGGAGAATCCGACTCACAGTCAATGTGGTACATGGGTATCAGCTGCCTGGGCGTTCCAGGGGCGTCCATGTTCAAGCCGCACCAGGCAGCCATGCTGCAGGACTTAAAGATTTACCTGCACGTTGAACCGGATCAGGGCGGCGAGACGTTCCTCCGGAAAATGCTGGCAGGATTAAGAGAAGGCGGATTCATCGGAGAAGTATACCGCTTTTCCTGCAGCAGGATCCAGGGATGCAAAGACCCGTCAGATGTCTATGTCAAATTCGGAAAAGAGGAAGCACAGAAGAAGATTCTGCAGCTGATCAAAAATGCAGAAAAGATCGACCTGGATGCTCCGGAAGAAATCCCGGAAGCCATACAGGGAGCCCCGGTGAATTTAAGACAGCCAGAGAGCTGGATATATTCAGATAAAGGGATCAGCCATATCGATGAGAAGCAGTACACACCAAAGATGGTCTGCAGGACTCCGATCATATTAACGCAGCGTCTCCGGAGCATTGAGTCCGGAGAGGAAAAGATAGAGATCGCCTTCAAGAGAGATGGATCCTGGCACAGAGCTATCTTCCCGCGATCAACAATATTCACAGCAAGAGGTATCACCGTCCTGGCCGATCTTGGATGCACCGTCACATCGGAAAATGCAAAGCAGGTCGTCCGGTTCCTGGCAGCTCTGGAAGCAGAGAACATCGACATCATTCAGAAAGCAGATGCGACGTCCACATTCGGATGGCAGCCGGGGAAACGGTTCATTCCAGGAAGGGAACAGGGAATCGTGCTGGACATTGATCCAAGCCAGAAAGGAACGGCCATGGCTTACTGCCAGGTCGGAGAGATGGAGAAGTGGGTAGAGACTATGAAGCCACACCGGGACAGAGACAAGTTCAGATTCATCCTGGCGGCCAGCTTCGCAGCTCCACTCCTGCGGATCCTGAAGCAGAGAATCTTCTTCGTGTATAACTGGGGAGGCTCCAAGGGCGGAAAGACTGCAGCACTTAAAGCAGCCCTGTCTGCCTGGGGTGATCCGGAACGATTGATGGTCAATTTCAATGCAACGCAGGTCGGCCTGGAACGTACCGCCAGCTTCTTCTGTGATCTTCCGCTGGGAATCGATGAGAGGCAGCTGGCCGGAAAGAATCAGGAAGGCCTGGAGAAGACCATCTACATGATCGCATCCGGTACCGGAAAGATAAGAGGAAGCAAGGGTGGCGGCCTTCAGACCACGCATCAGTGGCGAACAGTGGCTCTGGCCACAGGAGAAGAACCGCTATCCACAGAAACTTCACAGACCGGCGTCAGCACTCGTGTCCTGGAAATCTACGGTGGGCCATTCAATGATGAGAAGGCGGCCAGTAAGATGCACCAGGACGCAGGAGCGAACTGCGGATGGGCTGGCCCGGAGTTCATCGATCATGTGATCAGCGTCTCAGAGAGATCCATCTGCGAGAAATATGAAAACATGGTGAAATTCGTCTCCGGGATCGCGAACGGGAAATCCGGAAGCCATGTGGCAGGAGTCAGCGCAGTGGCCCTGGCCGATGCCATGATCGATACCTGGTTTTTTGCACAGCCAGTGGAAAACAATGTGGGTAACTCCGCTGAAAATAATATGAATGTGGATAACTTGAAAATCCTGGATTCCTCATGGGAACGGGCAAAGCAGATGGCAGCAGCTATCCTTCAGGAACAGATGAACGCAGATGTCGGAGATGTTAATGAGAACGCGGTCCAGTTCGTTGTGGACTGGGTTCTGCAGAACCGGCTCTACTTCGGAGAAAAAGCCATCGGCACCTGCCTGGGTACCTTTTCAGAATCCGGAAACACCGCATACATATTCCCCTCGGCATTGAACCAGGCACTCACGAAGGCCGGGTACAGCGCCAGAAAAACTCTGAAATACATGGCTGACAATGGCCTGATCACGTCGCAGGAACGCTCTGATCACAAAGGAAAGACCTACCAGGTCGTGAAACGATTTGACAACCGCCTCTGTAAGTTCGTGGAGTTCTTCGTCGGAAAACTTTCTGAAAAAGAGGAAGCAATAGACATCGATGACGATGAGGAAGAAACAAAAACATCGAAGCCAGCAGAGAAAAAACAGCAGTACAAACAGGAAAGCCTGACGGACAAAGACGGGTTTATACCAGTCGATGAAGGCTACGAACTTCCATTCAATTAGCTCCTAAATGTTACTCCTTTTTAAAAGGAGTAACATTGGAGTAACAAAAGGAGTAACAAAAAAAGCCAGTATTTATGCGGCTTTAGAGGGTATGTTACTCCTGTTACTCCTAAAATAGAGATATATAGTGTTTTTATGGAAATTTGTACCCTGCGTACCCAAAAACGGTACAAATGGTACAAATTTTAAAAAATTTCATTGTGTATTTAAAAAAAGGAGTAACAGGAGTAACAATGCCCGGAACCCTAGTAAAATCAAGGGTTTTCGTGTTACTCCTTTTTAAAATCAAAAGGAGTAACAAAAATGAAATGTACATGGCAAGAATTCACCGAAAAGCTCCGAATATACCGTAAAAACAGGGAAAACGTGCCCTTGCAGGAGCTGAAAACAAAATATGCAAAGGGATACAACAAACTCGTTTCAGATTTGTACCAGATGGCTGCGGAAGTTTTAAGAGACGTGATCTGCTCCGGAATGTACACAATGACCTGCGATACTGCAGAAAGAAAAGATCTGGCAGACCGGATAAACCAGATCATTGATTCAGAAAAAGAGGCAGGAATAGGCAAGGAACTCCGGCAGGCCATGTTTAAGGAATACGATCCGGAGAAGTTTTTGGGTATCGCAGTCGAGAAGCTGCATATGCCGGCATGGTATCAGGCATACGCTCCGTACTGGGTGTCAAAATGTAAAAAAGGGCAGGACGGACGGATCCGGTGCGATCTGCTTCCGGAATTTTGCTGGGACGAAAGCTGTCAGGTATGGATAAGGGAAGACAACGGCACATGGGAATTTACATCCATGCTGCCACCAACAATGGAAATGGTTAGAAAAGAACAGGAGGATATGAAATGCCACAGGACATAATTACACTCGTAATCTTAGCCGTAACCGTAGTTATGATTGTATCACTGATCACTGACTGCGTGAAAGACGGACACAGAACAGAAGAAAGAATTCTGATCAGAAAAGAATCCATGCTGAGAAGAAAGATTGAAGCTAAGGAAAAGAAGAGAGCTGAAAAGTTACCACTTCAGAATGAAGCAGGCCAGGAGGAAAGTGCCGATGATAACAAAGAGAGCCATTGAAATCGCCAGAGACATACATAACGACGAAACCGAAGTGGAGGATAAACTGACAGCGATCCAGGACATCGTGGAACTGGACAAGGTGCCGAAAAGCGTCAGAAAAGAAGACCTGGTGGAAATGCTCCGCTGGTTGATCGAAGAATATATCTAAGGAGGATAAGACCATGACAGATAGAGAAAGATTTGAGAAATTGATGCAGACCATATCAGATCGGCCAGGATTTGACCGGTTAATGAATTACATCCGGAAGAGCGATTTCTATACCGCGCCGGCAAGTACCAGATTTCACCTGTCCTGCGAAGGAGGGCTCCTGCAGCATAGCCTGAACGTATATGATGCGCTGATCGGAAGACTTGAGAAGCAGCAGGACGGAGAATATCACTACATGGTGGCCGGAAAGAGCGTCGCTTCCTTCAGCCAGGGAACTCTGGTCGTGACAGCTCTGCTCCATGATATCTGTAAAACCAACTTCTATACAGTCGAATACCGGAACAAAAAGGTGTACAGCGAGAAAGGCTCCAAGAGAGATGCCGGCGGCCGGTTCGACTGGCAGACAGTACCGGCATACGCGGTCGATGATAAGAATCCATATGGACATGGAGAGAAGTCCGTCATGATGGTTGAAGAATTTGTGAAGCTCTCCATGGAAGAGCGCTACGCGATCCGCTGGCACATGGGAATGGGAGACTGCAGCTACAATCAGATTCAGGCATTCAATGCCAGCTGCGAACTCTACCCGCTGGTTCTTCTTCTTCATAACGCGGACCAGGAAGCGAGTCACTTCATGGAGGATCCGGATGGAATTAAACAGATATTTAAGGAAGCAGCGGAGCCGGCAGCAACTCCGGCCAGCCAGGACGTATTCATGGAATGCTGAGGTGATGCCCATGAACACCGAAAAAGACGATCAGGAACAGATTGAATTTCTGAATGAATGGAAGCAAAAGCAGGAGGATAAGAAACATGCTAGAGAGATACGAGCCAAACTTCGACGAGAGCTCATTTATAAAATCTTTCATGGAGGCAAGAGGCCTCCGGACTAAAAAAGAGGCACTGGCCATTTTAAGAAAAGAGATCAAAAAGGAACCGTACTATCAGGATAAGATCAAGAAAGCCCTGAAGGCAAAATATCCAAAAGCCTATGTGGTAAAGATCAGCCAGAGCATGTACAGCCAAGCTGGAATCCCGGATATCATGATGATTTATTGCGGTCACTATTTCGGATTTGAGGTAAAACGTCCGGTGGTTGGCGTACCATCAAAGCTCCAGGAGGAAACAATCCGGAAGATCACTGCTGCCGGCGGTACCGCGCTCTTTGTACGCTGGCCGGAGGAAGCCATCCAGGCAGTGGAAGGATATGTAGAAGAAAATCTGAGAAACGCAGGCGCTCAGATCGCGGCCGGGATTGGCGATGTGATCAGAGGCTCAGCAGAAACCATAATGGGAAATCAGGTAAGCTATTCAAGAAGGAGATAATGCCATGCTAAGTGAATTCGAAACAAAGCAGATTGGCGACTGGCTGAGCGACATTGAAAATGTCAAAGGTCTTTCTTTAGAAGATCAGATGGGGCTCGCGCAGGCAAACAAAGAAATCTGTGACGCGCAGATGCAGCTGGAAGAAGCCTGCCAGACAGTGAAAAACATCGTAATGGGCGCGATGACGAAACAGCAGAAAACCACATTCCTTTTTAAGTTATAGGAGGGCAGGATATGAACAGAAACAGAAAAGGCGTCATGCCTGAGATTACCAGAGCGATGTACAAAGATATCAAGAAATACGACCGTCAGCAGTTTACAGGATTCTGCGCTGATCTGTACGGATATGGATTCGAGGACGGAAAAGCAGCTGTCCCTGGCGTGGATATCAAGGAAGTGTATGCTGCTTTAGATCAGGTAAAAGGAATCGGGCCAAAGGTGATGGAAAGAATACACGCTGCGCTGGATCCGCTCTTTCAGGAGGGAAAGGAATGAAAAAGGAACCGTTGACAATCGAGGAATTAAAAAAAATGACTGGGCAGCCGGTTTGGTGTCCGGAGGAAGAAGCGTACGGAATCGTGATGTGCGATAAAGTCGGGATATGGGCGGGAATCCCATTCTTGTATGGAGTATGGTACGGCGCTAACGGAGTGGGCGTGACATTTAGCTACAACATCATCGGACGAAAGCTGAAATGCTACAGAGTTATCAGTGAAAAGAAAGTAGCAAAGCTGTCGGAGCTGGAAGGCTATCTGAAGGAAGCACAAATTCCATATGAGATAGAAAGACTCTATGATGGTTTTCAGATCGGAATCCCGAAAATATGGGAAGGAGAACGACAGATCAGTGTGATCGAACACTCATCGAGCCACGGATCCGCGTTTGATCTTCTCGAGCTACAGTATCCGGGCGGAGAAGTCCGGGATTTTTGAAAGCAGAAACAGCATTCAAGCTCATTCAGAGAATTATGGAGAAATGGCATGAAGAAGAAACCGAAACAGAAAACTGAGAAGATATTCCGTCCGCCACTCAGCCAGCCGGCATATTTGAAGAACTTTCTTCTTCAGATGCCGGTACCGGCGCTCCTGGCAAGCCTTGAGAGTACGGTGGATATCTTACATGAAAAGGGAATCGAAATTAAGGACTGGGAAGACAAGGAAAGATGCCTGGTGCAATTTAGACAGCTGGGAGGAAAGTGCTACTTCTTCGCACAGCGGAAAGAGAGGTAAGACCCATGGACAGGGACGAAAAAGAGGATAGAGAAATATTGAAGTTCGTTCTGGAACAGATCTATCGGGCGAAGCGCCGTAAGGGCCAGCTGGACCGAAGGCTTGAAAATTTGAAGTGCGATATGCGATCCGCTCCAGGAGCACAGGGGCGTGGCCGCAGGACCACCGGAGACCATGGAGATGGAACTGCGAACCTGGTTATGAAGCAGTCCAGCATTGAAGATAGGATTGAGAAGCAGAAGTACAACGTCAGCCTCTCGATCGAAAAGACCATGGACTTATTAGAACTGCTGCCGGAGACGTCCCTGGAACGAGAGATCATGGAACGCAGGCATCTGGACATGGAAGACTGGAAGGACATAGCGGATGGCATCTACATGAGCCGGAGCCAGTGCAATAAGCGTTACAATGCAGCGCTTAACTATCTCCTGCAGCAGGATGGAGTCCTGGATATCGTAGATGAGAACAGGGCAGTTTACCAGAAACATCTGGCTCAGAAAATGGCCAGGAAAAAATTCTGGAAAAAGTGACACCCGGGGGTATAACCCGGAAAATATTTTCAGGAATTTTTTTCAGGAAAATAAAAGCTCGGTGCATCCGGGCTCTTATTCCGGAGTGAAGCAGGCAGGGCAGTAGGCAGTGACAGGGCAGCAGCTCAAGACCGTAGCTGCTGCACAGCACCAGCGGAACGCCATGCAGGGAACACAGTAGGCCATGGGTCAGAGCCAGGCGTACAAAGAAGACACCCCGGTAGACGGGGCCAGATATCCGCCCAGGAATATACAGAGCTTACCTTCAGATGGATAGCTGCAGCCAGGGCAGAGGGAGAAGACAGCAGGGGGCAGGCAGCAGGGAACAAGGCCAGTCAGGACAGGCCAGGCCACACAGCAGCCAGGGCAAGGACAGACAGCACAGGCGCAGTGAGGCAGGGCAGGCCAGGGGCAGAGCACAGGGACAGGAGGGCAGCAGGGAGACACAGCAGGCCAGGCACACACACCACGCACAGCAGGCAGAGCCACACGGCACGCAGGGCAAGCGAGGCAGCAGAGGGACGAGGCAGGCCAGGGGCCAGGCAGCAGGGGGCGCAGGCGCAGAGGACCACCCTCTTAAACATGAGACACACTGAGACATCCAACTGTGCTATAGTGGTAGCGTGGCAAGAGAGTGAGAGAGGACGAGCAAGGCAGGGCAGCACCCCGGCCCACCAGCTCGTAGAGAGAGACAGTCGAGAGGCTGTCTCTTTTGTTTTGCTTTCAGACATCTGTGGAAGAAGGCCACCCGGCCAGCGCGGCAGGGCTTAGGTACTACCCAGGCCCCCTACGGCCCACGGGGCGGGGAAGGCCCGGTTCTTCACCGGATGTGATCAAAATTTTTTTCCATATTTCGTTACGCTTGCCCTAAAATCCCCCAGGAAGGAGGCAAAAACCATGGGAGATTATATGAAAATGGAACGCCGGAGGCTTTCAGAACTGAGACCTGCGGAATACAACCCAAGGGTTCCGCTTCAGCCGGAGGATAAAGAATACCAGGACATAAAATGCAGCATCGAAGAAAACGGATATCTGGATCCAATCGTGATCAACTACGACGGAACCATCATAAAAGGCCATCAGCGCCGCACAGTTATGATGGACCTCGGAATTGAAGAAGCAGAAGTCGTAGTTCTTAATATCAGAGACAAAGGAAAAGAAAAGCAGGCCAACATCGCCCTGAATAAAATAACCGGACGATGGGACGAATTGAAACTTAGAGACCTGCTGCTGGATTTGGAGCTGAATGAATACGATCTGAAAGCGACTGGATTCTCTACCGGTGAGTTGGAAGACCTCTGTGTGAATTTAGAAAAGGATGCCGAGGCAGAAGATGACGACTTCGACCCTGAAGAAGAATATGAAAAAATCGATGAGCCCATTACCAGAAGGGGAGATATCTGGATATTAGGACGTCATCGATTAATGTGCGGAGACAGTACGTCTCCATCGGATATGGCAGAGTTGATGGCTGGTGAAGAAGCCGATCTCATCATAACAGACCCGCCGTACAACGTCAACTACGGAGGAAAAACTGAATTTATGAAGGACTCTGGTAGAGGCCAGGGGCAGTCATGCATTCAGAACGACGACATGGATGAGGAAAGTTTTTATAATTTCTTACTCGATGCATACGGAGTCGCCTCCGGAATCATGCGTTCTGGCGCTGCAATTTATGTGTTTCACTCCGATTCACACGGCGAAACTTTCAGGCGGGCATTCAGGGAAGCTGGTCTGAAGCTGAGTGAGTGCCTGATATGGGAAAAGAACTCATTTGTATTAGGCCGGAGTGATTACCAGTGGATTCACGAACCTGTTCTATACGGGTGGAAGGAAGGCGCTGGTCATTATTTCATTAATGACCGTACACAGGCTACGGTTCTCATGGATGAGGAACTGGATCTCGAATCCATGAAGAAAAAAGACCTGATTACATACATCGAACAGATTCGGGAGGCGTTCAAAGATCAGACTACGGTCTTATTTGAGAATAAACCTTTAAGAAACGACATCCATCCAACCATGAAGCCGGTACCACTGATCGGAAGACTTATGAAGAATTCCAGTAAACCAGGATGGAATGTCACTGACCTGTTCGGAGGTGGTGGTTCCACCCTCATGGCAGCGGAGCAGCTGAACCGCACAGCTTACCTGATGGAGCTTGACGAGAAGTTCTGTGACGTAATCGTCCGCAGGTGGGAAGAATATACAGGGGAAAAGGCCATCCGCTTATCGGATCCAGGCCTGAACCTGCAGCTATGAGTGAAGAGTCAATGTTGCTAGGGGGGGGGATATTTTGATGGCCGAGAACGGTGAAGTCAAAGGAAGCCTCTATCGAACCGAAGTAATCGCTCAGCTTTTCGGAGTCAGCGTCCGGAGAGTGCAGCAGTTGACTCAGGAAGGGATTATATCCACGACGAAAATCCTGGAAGATGGTCGTACGGTCCGCAGATATGACCTGGTGCCGACTATTCAAAGCTACATCAAGTACCTGTCTGAAAAGGCGTATGGGAAAGCTGGGCGGTCGGAAAAGGAAGTGGAACTGAGAGAGCAAAAGATGAAGGCTGACGTTGCTCTCAAAGAATCCCAGGGTGAGCTGCACCGGCTAAAAACCGAGATCGCAGCTGGTAAATACATTTCCATCGAGGAAGTAAAACTCGACTATGCAAAGTTTTTCGTTGCTTTTAAGAAGTTCGCAACATCGCTCCCGTCCAGAATCATCGGGATGCTTTCAGGTGGCATAGACCCAACGGAAGCCCGGCATCTGGAAAAGGAACTGGCCAGTGAGGTCAATCGGCTCCTGGGCGCCTTCGTAGTCGCAGGCGTCGTCGGACCGGAAGATGTACATGGAACTAAAAAGAAAAAGAATTCAGATCCGCAAGTATAGCGTTGCGGAATATCAGAAGGAGGCCATGCGGCAGCTGCAGCCTCCGGAAAACCTCACAGTGTCCGAATGGGCCGAAAAGTACAGAATGCTGGACTCAAAAACATCGGCCATGCCTGGGCCATGGAGAAATGAAAAGACACCATATCTTCGAGAGATCATGGACGAATTCATTAATTACGACACAGAAGAAATTATCTTCTGTAAGCCCTCCCAGGTCGGAGGAACTGAGGCTATGCAGAACATGCTCGGCTATGTTATCCAGCAGGATCCATCGCCTACGCTTATCGTATACCCGACAGACACCCTGGCGGAATCAATAAGCAAGAACCGACTGGAGCCAATGATCAGAGCCAGCAAGCCACTGCGTAAGCTGTACAACGAAAACGAATCATCGAAGCTAGAGCTTCAGTTCGATGGAATGTATCTAAGCCTTAACGGTGCCAATAGCCCATCCGCGCTGGCATCGAAGGCAATTAAATATCTTTTTTTAGACGAGGTAGACAAATACCCCGGAGCCAGCAAAAAGGAAGCGGACCCTATCAGGCTCGCCAGGGAACGTACCAAGACGTTCACGAATCAAAGAAAGATATACATGACAAGCACTCCTACCTTGCAGACCGGTCATATTTGGCAGGCCCTGCAAGGTGCGGACATTGAAAAACATTACTTTGTGCCATGCCCGCACTGCGGGGAGTACATAGAGCTGAAATTCAGCAACCTGCGCTTTCCAAGCGGAGACGATCTGGATAATTCAGAACGTGCCGATATGGCCGTCTACGTCTGCCAGGAATGCGGATGCAAGATCACTGATCAGGATCGTGACAACATGATCCGGTACGGAGAGTGGCGGGAGGTCCGTAGGAATACGAAAGCAAGCAAGAAAGTCGCTTTCTGGATCAACACGCTGTATTCGCCGTTCGTCCGATTCTCTGAGATTGTGAAGGAATTCCTTGACAGCAAGGATAACCCTGATCTTCTTCAGAACTTTGTGAATTCCTGGCTTGCGGAGCCATGGGAGGACACCAAACTGAAAACGGATGCGGACATGGTCATGGAAAGGCAGACAGATCTGCCGCAGCTTGTGGTTCCGGACTGGGCCAGATATCTGACAGCAGGAGTGGACGTCCAAGAGACGTGCCTCTACTGGACAATCCGAGCCTGGGGACCGTATATCACGAGTCAAAACATCGCACATGGCCAGGTTCTATCTTTTCAGGATATCGAAAGCATCATGAACACCCCGTACCTGACGGAATCCGGAGAACAGGTAGTCGTGTCGCTGTGTCTGATCGATTCAGGATATAACGCAGACAGCACATATGATTTCTGTGCATCAAATTCTGAGTGGGCTATGCCGGTAAAAGGCGCCAATAATCCCATGATGTCTCACTTTAAAACATCAAAGATCAACAAGGTAGACAGCAGAGCCTACGGCATGAACTTAGTTCTGGTTGATGGTGATAAGTACAAAGACATGATTGCGTCCAGGATGCGAAAAGACAATGGGAAAGGCGCCTGGATGGTATACGAGGGATGTGATCGAGAATATGCCGAGCAGGTGACTGCAGAGCATAAAGTCAATGTGAAATCAGGATCCAGAACCATACAGAAGTGGGTACCTAAGCACTCGCACATAGATAACCACTATCTCGACTGTGAAGTTTACTGCCTGGCTGCTGCGGATATCCTCGGAGTCCGGATGCTTCACCTTCAGGTCGAAGCTGAACGCAAAGAGCAGCTGCAGAGGCAGCGGGAAGAGAAGCAGGAAACCCCGGAAGAAAACTGGATCCGGGCAAATGAACACTGGGTATAAGGAGGAAGAGAATGGCAGAAGAAGGACAGATGACAGCTGCGGAAATGCTGCAGCAGGTTAATGAAGCAATCACAAAGGTCCTGATCGGTGGCCAGAGCTATCAGATCGGTAGCCGCAAGCTGACCAGAGCCGACCTCTCCATGCTCCGCACAATGAAGAAAGAACTGCAGGCAGAGGTGAATGCCGAAGGAAGCAGCAGCCTCCTGGACAATACCTATGTCGCGTTTTTTGACGGGAGGTAATAAATGAACTGGTTAGATTCAGCGATTTCCTTTATTTCCCCGAAATTGGGCGCGAAAAGAGCAGCGTGGAGAAACTACGCAGATGAACTTCGGAATTATGACGCAGGGAACTACGGCCGACTGAATGCCGGCTGGCGAGCTACAAATAATTCCGCAGAAATTACAGACCGGATGAGTCGTGAGACGGTCCGGGCCAGGGCGAGAGACCTGGAAAGAAACTCTGACATTATGAATTCAGTGATCCTGGCGTATAAGAGAAACGTCGTCGGCCATGGATACCAGATCCAGGCAGCTACGTCTAACAGCTCATTAAATAAGCAGCTGGAAGAGCTCTGGAAGCAGTGGTGCAAGCCGCGCAACTGCGACGTCACCGGAACACAGAGCATGAATGACATCTTAAGAATGGTCGTCCGCAGGAAGAAAGTGGACGGAGGCATCCTGCTCCTGAAGAGATACACAAAGGACGGCATGGTCCCGTTCAAACTCCAGGCCCTGGAGGTTGACGAACTGGACAATATGCAGACCGGACCGAATGAAAAAGGGAACCGAGTGGTCGGTGGCATCGAGTATAACCGGTACAACCGTCCCGTAGGTTACTGGATCCGGCAGTATCAGATTGATGGGTACACCATAGCGGAACCGGTATATATTCCGGCGAAAGATATGATCTTCATTTTTGAGAAGAGGCGGCCATCGCAGATCAGGGAGATGTCCGACATGGCCTGCACCGTTCCAAGGGTGAGGGATACCAATGAATTCATGACGGCTGTATCCGTAAAAGAAAGGATCGCCGCCTGTCTTTCTGTCTTCATTAAGAAGCAGCTGCCGCCGGTTGGCGTAGGCCGTTCCGGAAGCAACAGCGGAAATGCAGGGCAGAAGGAATACGACGGAAAGACCCTGACACCCGGAATGATCAAAGAGCTGAACGCCGGCGATGAAGTCCAGGTAGTAAACCCAACTGGACAGGCTACCGATGCGGCCAGCTTCACAAAGCTCCATCAGAGGCTGATTGGAGCGGGACAGGGACTCAGCTACGAGGCAACGTCCCGCGATATGAGCGAAACAAACTATGCATCCGCAAGGCAGGGAGCCATCGAAGACGAGCTGACCTATGCGGAAGAGGAAGAAAAGATCATGACAGCCTTGGATGAAATCTACGAGACGTTTGTGATCAGCTGCGTGTTGGCTGGACTGGTTCAGATCAAGGACTTCTGGCTCAAGAAGGACAAGTATCTGAAGCACGAATGGATTAAGCAGCCGAAAAAGTGGATTGATCCGCTTAAGGAATCATCCGCAACAAAAACAGCTATGCAGACAGGACAGAAGACGTTCAAGCAGATCGCAGCTGAGAGTGGCCGGGATTGGCGGCGTCAGGTTGACGATATGGCCGAAGTCCTGGAATACGGACGCAAAAAAGGAATTGACCTGGAAGGGGTGATATTCAATGCCAAGAGCAAAGAAAAGGATCCGGAAAAAGAAGATGCAGCAGGCCAGGAACCTTCTTCTGAAGAGGGAGGAGGCGGCGACACCACTGCAGGCGGATCCGAAGCAGCAAAAGAATAAGGGCATCCGGGAACTTATTATCGGAAGTATTCGAGCTTTAGAAGGTGAAGGAAATGAGAGAACCTTCGTTCTCAGTTTCTCTTCTGAAGAACCATATGATCGGTGGTTTGGCCCTGAGATTCTTGATCACGCAGACGGCTGCGTAGATCTTGAGAGAATCAACAGTATCGGATGCGTTTTATTTAACCATAAACGTGATTACGTCATCGGAAAAATCAAGAGGGCGTGGATCGAGAATGGTCGAGGCCAGGCAGAAATCGAGTTCGATACAGATGAAGCCTCGGAAGTTATCTATCAGAAAGTCAAAAGCGGAACTCTTAAAGGAGTCAGCGTCGGCTACATGGTAGATTCCTGGGAGGAAGTAATGCCAGGGAAACAGTCTGCAGATGGAAGATTTACAGGACCATGCAGCATCGCAAGGAAGTGGGCGCCTTACGAGATCAGCATCGTATCTGTGCCGGCAGATCCAACCGTCGGGGTCGGAAGATCCGAAGGCGATGGGGAACCCGGAAAAACCAGCCTGGAGATGTGCGAACGGCAACTTCAAATAAACAAAAATTTAATGGAGGAAGAGACAGATGACAATCAGAGAAATGATTGAAAGACAGCAGCAGATTGTTAATGCGGCAAGAACTGCCGGCCGAGATATGACATCGGAAGAAACCGCAGAGTTCGAGCGCCTGCAGAGAAGCATTGATGCTGCAAGAGCTGCTGCCACACATGGTGCCGGAAGCTCCGGCCAGGGATCCTCTGCAACACCTGCTGCAGGATCCAGACAGCAGAACACCGGCGATGATCCGGATGGTGATCCTGACCCGGAGGGTGACACTCAGAGGGCAGTAGCTGCAGAAAGAGCAAGAATCCAGTCTATCACAGAGATGTGTACTCAGTTCGGTATGGAATCAAGAGATTACATTCAGAATGGAACCACAGTGGACCAGATGAGAGCTGCAGTCATCGAGCACCTTACAAACGGAGGCGCTCCGGTAAACACAGGGGTCAGAGTCCTGAGATCCGAAGAAGACAAGTACAGGGCAGCAGTCTCCGATGCACTTCTTCAGAGAGGCGGAATAACAGTCGAGAAACCTGCGGAAGGCTCCAGGGACTTCATGGGAATGAGTATCCGTAACCTTGCTGTTGAATGTCTGATCAAAGAAGGCGGAAGTACAGACTTGTACAGAAAGTCCGCTGAGGAAATCTATCAGATGGCAGTCAGAGGATTCTACAATCCAGAATCTGCGTTCCCTGCAATCCTGGATCAGACTATCGAGAAAGCCTACAAGGAAGGATACAACAAAGTAAACGTGACTTTCGATAAGTTCTGCAAAAAAGGAACACTGACAGACTTTAAGAAACACGACAACTACTATGTAGCAGGACCCGTCGGTGAGTTCTACGAGGTACCGGAGAACGGAGAACTGAAACATGATGTATTTAGCGATGCGAAGTTGCCGCAGCGACAGCTGAAAACATACGGTCGCCAGTTCACACTGTCCAGAAAAGCCTTCGTGGACGATGACATCAGCCTTGTAACATCCGTTCCGGCCAGATATGCAGCAGCCTCAAGAAGAACCCAGAACAAACAGGTATTCGAGATCCTTCTGAAGAACCCGGCCATCTACGATGGAGCTCAGCTCTTCGGAACAGCTCACAAGAACCTTATTAAAACTGGTACCGGTGTCACCCAGGAAGCTATGCAGACGATGATTATGGCACTGGCAAACCAGCGTGACCAGTTCGACCAGGCAATCGTGATCAATCCGCGCACCATCGTCGTTCCTTCTGGCCTGAGCTTCGACATGTACACACTATTCAACAGCCCGTACATCGAAACAAAGGATAATACCCAGGCAGTAAACCCGCTTTACAACTACCGCGGAATGCTGGAAGTCGTAGAGGACCCGACCATCAACACACTGTGCGGAGGTATGGGAAATATCATGCCATGGTTCCTGTTCGGTAATCCTTCAGACTGCGACGGAATCGAGATCGACTACCTGAATGGCCAGGAAATCCCGACGATCAGAAGAATGGAAGCTCCTGGACAGCTTGGATTTATCTGGGATATCTACCTCGATTGGGGCATCACCGTAATGGATTATCGTTCCATCGTCAAGAACCCAGGCGTCAAAGTCAGCACCAAGCTGGAACTTGCGTAAGAAAGGAGGACATAGAACATGAGTAAAGCAGCATATCACCAGAGAGGTGAAACTCTTGACTATACGAATACCGGATCCAGCGCAATCGAGGCAGGCACTATTCTGACAATCGGAAAAAGAATCGGAGTAGCATCTACCCTGATTCAGCCGAAAGCGCTGGGTGCTGTGGACGTTGTTGGCGTTTTTAATATGCCGAAGACATCCACGAATGCGATCACAATGGGAACGCCTGTGTACTTTGACGAAACAGGCATCACAGAATCCGCAGATAACGGTAAAAGTGATTCCGGAAAGAAAGAATACGTCCTGGCAGGCTACGCAGTGGCCGATGCGGCTGCCGAGGCAAAAGAAATCCTTGTAAAGATCAACGCGTGAAGCTGATCGCGAAAGTTCCGATTCTGTATTTTGCACATCTTTACCAGATCGGAGATGAACTGCCGCTTCAGGACCAGACCATGGTTGATGCGTGGCTGGAAGCAGGAACTGCAGAGAGACTAGAAGACGGTCAGGAGCAGAAAAAGCCTGCGAAGCGGCCGAAAGCCAGAATGGCAACGGCCAGACCTGGACAGATCGGGATATCCACGACCGGAAATGAGGAAGACCTCGCCGGCAGGATTCCGGATTCTCCGGAGCGCCATGCATGAGCTTTAAGGACATAATCGCAGAAGATGTGCACCGAACATTCATGAACCCGGAAGAGTTCTCTGACATCCACAATCTGAATGGAGTTAATGTCCCCGTTCAGATCGACTCAAACGAGCAGATCGAGAGGGAGAAAAGATTTAATCAGCATATGGATGGAATCTACCTCAATCAGAAGCTGATCTATGTATCAGCGGAAGATTACAGGAAAGCCCCTGGTCGATCAGGTATGCCAAAGCAGGGAACTGCACTGTCACTCGACGGAAAAATATACCGCGTAGCCGATGCAATCGACGAAGGCGGCGTGTATTCCATCACACTGGAGGCGAATAAAGCATGATCACATTTCAGGTAGACCAGGCCAGCCTGCAACATGTGCAGAAGAAGCTGGGAACGATGCAGAGCAAGGCTCCGATCGTTATATCCAGAGCCCTGAACAAGACGGCGGTAAGCGCCAGGCAGAGGCTGGCAAACAGAGCCCAGCAGGCATACACAGTCAAGTCCGGAGGATTCAAAAAAGATATGCAGATCAAGAAGGCGTCGTCCGGAAACCTGGTGGCAGAGATCAGGTCTCAGGGCCGCCCTCTTAAGATCACAAAGTTTAAATATTCAGCTCCGCAGTCCGGAGCCAAGGCAGACATCACAAAGAGTGGCCTGAAAGCCCTTGTGATGGGAAACATTAAGGCATTTAAAAGAAATGGTCAGATTTTCCAGAGGCGTTCTGCTGCCAGGCTACCGATTAAGGTGCTGTCGTCCAACTCAATCCCGAAGATGATCGGAAGTGAGAAGAGGGTGTACGGTATCGTGAAGCCGAATATCGAGAGCGACCTCCGGAAATACATGGAGGCACAGATCAAAATGCTTGTGGGGTGATTGAATGACAAAAAAAGATTTGCAGGATGCCCTGGTTAAAGAAACCAAAGAGCTCCTGAAGGACGTGTGGGCCAAGAATTCACTTGGAGAAGACGTTCAGGCTCAGGTGTTCCCACAGCGCCTGCCAGTTATGACTGAAGATGAAGACGATGAAACGAAGTTATTCCCTTACGCTATCGTTCGCCTGGGAGATGCAAAGACTGCCGGAGATGAAGATACCTGGCACGTCACAGTTGACTGGCTCCTGGGAGTGTATGACGACGAACGGAAAGGCCAGGGACATCTTCATATCCTGACGATGATTGAAAGAATCACAAACCGCTTCATTGCGGAGCCCCTGCTGGATCACAGATACAGGGCAGAACAGGACATGGAAACAGCTCTTCAGGACGAAGATACCTATCCCTTCTATTTTGGAGGGGTGGAAATAACATTTTCAATACCAAAAGTAGGAAGGAGAGACGAATACGCATGAGTGCAACAGAAAAAGCTGCCACAGCTGATGAAAAGACACCTGTGGCAGTTCAGAAGGCCCCGCCTGAGGCTGAAAATAAGGCACAGGAGCCACTTATGTACGTCGGCCCTACAATTCCTGGAATCGCCATCCAGAACACCGTATACGAGCCGGTTCCGGAGGCAGCCATGGAAGCTGCAAAAGGGCTCCCGGTTTTCCTTGATCTTTTTATTCCAATCATGAAATATCCCGATGCGGAACAGCAGATCAGGAAGGGAACCGGACGATTATACAGTGCTTTCACAAAAGCACTGACACTCAAAAATAAAGGAGGAAAAGCAGAATGATTAATCATGGAATCAAGATCAGGGAAGAAGCTACTGCCTTGACCGCGCCAGTAACTGGCGATTGCTCAGTGCCGGTCGTAATCGGTACTGCACCGGTAAACATGGCAGCGAATCCAGCCGCAGCAGTGAACGTCCCGATTCTGGCAAATTCCGCAGATGAAGCAATCGAAGCACTCGGATACATTGCTGATTTTAAAAATTACAGCCTTTGCCAGATGATGTACCTTACATCTAACGTATACCAGGTTTCTCCAGTAGTTTATATCAACGTACTGGATCCGGCGAAGCACAACAAAGCGCTTGCTGAAACAGAAGTCCAGGTCAATGACCTTCAGGCAGTGCTGGCAGTAGAAGGCGTCATTCTCGATGGTCTTACCGTAAAGACAGGCAGTACAGCCCTGGCAAAAGGAACTGACTATGATCTGGAATTCAATGAAGATGGACACCTTGTAATCAGTCTCATTGGTACCGGCGCTGGAAAGTCAGCCACATCTCTGAAAGTATCCGGAAAACAGCTTGACCCTTCCAAGGTCACAAAAGATGACATTATCGGAACATACAGCGCAGGAAAAGAGACAGGAATGCAGCTGATCAGACAGGTGTATCCGAAACTCAGCATCGTTCCGGGACTCCTGATCGCTCCGGGCTGGTCTCAGATTCCGGAAGTTGGCGTAGCTCTGGCAGCCAAGGCAGCAAACATCAATGGCGTGTTTAAAGCTCAGGCCCTCATGGATCTGGATACTGCAAAAGCAACCAAGTACACCGACTGCAAACAGGTGAAAGAAGATTCCGGATTCACATCTATATTTGGAGTCCCGATGTGGCCATGCGACAGGATCGGTGATCTGATCTTTGCAAAATCTGCAGTTATGGCTGCAAGGATTGCATATCAGGACGCTGAGAATGGAAATGTGCCGAGCCTTTCTCCGTCAAACAAGCTGCTCGGCGTTACCGGTCAGTGTCTGGCAGATGGCACTGAGGTCATCCTGGATCAGGATCAGGGAAACACAGTCAACTCATTCGGAGTATTGACTGCCATCAACCTGAAGGGCTGGAGAAGCTGGGGTAACTACACCGGAGCATATCCGTCCAGCGGAGATGCAAAAGACATCTGGATCGCTGTGCGTAGAATGTTCAACTGGCATGGAAACACATTCATTCAGACCTACTTTGACAAAGTAGATGATCCGATGAATACAAAGCTCATCGAGAACGTGGTCGATTCTGAGAATATCCGTACCGGAGCATACGCACCAGAATACTGGGCCGGAGCTTCTATGGAGTACAGAAAAGACGATAACCCGACAACTGATATCCTGGCAGGCAAGATGACATTCAGACAGCACATTGCGCCATACACACCGGCCCAGGAGATCAACAACGTATTGAGCTACGACACAGATATGCTGGCCGCAGCACTTGGAGGTGAATAAGAATGGCAGCAGGACTGATTATTCCTGAACTCTTGAACCATTACAACGTGTACAACGATGCACAGAAACTGATTGGTATTTCCGGAGATGTCGAGCTTCCGGATTTTGAGGCCATCACAGAAACCATCGAAGGAGCCGGAGTGCTTGGAGAAATCGAAGCAGCGGCGACAGGACAGTTTTCTTCTATGACCGTAAAGATTCCATTCAGCGTTCTGTACGAGGATATGTTCACAATCGTGAACTCTGCATCAGGAGTACAGCTGACTCTGAGAGGTTCCATGCAGTTTATGGATCCAACCACAGGAGTCACTGATCACTATCCGATCAAAGTAGTGATCCGCGGAAAATGCAAGAAATATTCCCTCGGCAAGATGACCAAGGGTAAAAAGATGGATCCAAGTGTAGAACTTGAGATTCTTTATATCAAGATCGATGTAAACAACAAGTCAGTGGTAGAGCTGGACAAGGCGAACTTTAAGTACGCTGTCAATGGCGTCGATCTTCTCGAAAAAATTAGAAGTCAGTGCTAAATCACAGGAGGAAAGATAATGAGCAAAGAAGAAGCAACCAAAATCGTAAACATTGACAAAGCCGGGGAAGATGCGCAGGATAACGACCTTTTAGTCAAACTTACGCGTACATACAACTTCGAGGGAACAGAAATCTCCGAGGTTGACCTTAGTGGCATGGACAACCTGACAGCGAATGACATGATCAGAGCTAACAAGGTTCTTCAGAACAGCGGAACAATCACTGCGGTTCCAGAGACAAACCTGGAATACGCCATGATCATCGCGGCAAGTGCAACTGGTACCCCGGTTGAGTTCTTCAAGGGTCTGAAACCTCGCGATGCGATCAAAATCAAGACAAAGGTCACGAATTTTTTCTTCGGAGAGGAATAGACCCCAGTGATTTGTCCGACCTCCGCAAGCTGTGCCTTGCACTGGCCTTAAATCTTAAGACAGGCCTGGATTACTTCATGGGCCTGTCAATCTTTGAGCTTATAGACCTGTGTGAGGACCTTCAGGAGGTGAGCAAACAACAGTGAGCGATTACAAGATTAATATCAAGATCGCGGGCCAGTTAGAGAAATCGTTCTCTGCGGCCATGAAAGCGGCAAAAACCGGACTGAAGGGTCTGAGCACGATCGGAAAGATCGGAGCAGCAGGGCTCGGAGCTGCCGGAGCTGCCATCGCTGCAGTAACTGCGGCAAGTGTTAAGACCGGCTCAACCTTCGAGGCGGCAATGTCGTCAACTGCTGCCACTGCAGGAGCCACAGCAGAAGAATACGACAAGTTAAAAGCGGCAGCCATGCAGATGGGCCGCGAGACATCCAAGACGGCCACAGAATCAGCCCAGGCCCTCGAATACATGAGTTTGGCCGGTTGGACGGTAGATCAGTCTATCGCAGGCCTGCCATCGGTTCTGAGACTTTCAGAAGCGACCGGTCTGGATTTGGCCAGGACATCTGACCTGGTTACGGATTCCATGTCCGCCTGCGGTGTCACTGTTGATGGCCTCGCAGATTACCTGAATATCTGTGCAAAGGCGAACAATAAATCTAACCAGACTGCAGAACAGCTCATGGAAGCCTACATCGGCGTAGGCGGAACCATGAAGAACCTCGGCGTGCCGATCACAGAGAGCGCAACGGCTCTTGGCGTAATGGCGAACAGAGGTATCAAAGGCAGCGAGGCCGGAAATGCCCTGAATGCGATCATGGTCAACCTGACATCCGGAGCCGGACAGGCGGGAACCATGATGGAGAAGTTGGGGCTCTCGGCATTTGACTCGGCCGGAAACTTCAAAGGCCTTAAGGGAACACTTACGGAGTTGAATACAAAGCTCTCCGGGATGACGCAGGAAGAACGAAACGCGGCTCTAGCGGCGATCGGCGGAAAACAGCACGTCGATGCTCTGAATGACCTCCTGCAAGGCCTGAACGCTACCACAGCAGACGGCGCCATCGAATGGGACGCCCTGGCTAATGAACTTCAGAATGCAGATGGTGCGCTGGAGGATATGGCCAAAACAAAACTGGATAACTTGAATGGCGACATGGCTATATTCCAGTCGGCATTAGAGGACACCGGTATTAAGATCTATGACAACCTGAATAAACCTCTCCGCGCGGCCGTACAGTACGGAACGCAAGAGATTTATAAACTGTCAGATGCGCTCGTATCCGGAGGCTTCTCTGGATTCGTTGGAGAAATAGGATCAGTTCTGGCAGATGGAATCGTTCAGATTTCAGCCTATGGTCCGAAAGTGGTCAACATGGCCACTGCATTAACAACGAGCTTTCTGACGGGAATCCGGAATAATGCTGGAGCCATTGGAGATGGAGCCGCTGAGATCGGCGCCTCGTTTGTTTCCGGAATCATCCGGATTGTGCCAAGGGTTCTGCAGACAGGAACGCAGCTCCTGGATGAATTTCTGAAGGGAGTAGACACCAGGCTGCCGGAGCTTATGACGTTAGCAACTAAGGTCGTTGAGCAGTTCAGCAGCGGAATCACGTCTCAGCTGCCAAGCATCGCAAGTTCAGCTGTAAGCATAGCGACAACGCTGGCCCAGGGTCTGGGAGATTTTGTCCCGGCACTGATCACAGCCGGAGCAGATGCTATCGTGGCCATTGCGGACGGACTGGCAGGAGGTTCTCCGGAGCTGATCACAGCAACGGAAGAAGCTATCAGCAAAATCATGGATGCGGTTGTTCAGGCGGCTCCGAAATTACTGCAGGCAGGGCTCACGCTCGCGCAGTCGATCGGAAAAGGACTGATGGACGGAGTAAGTAACTTCTTCACAGACCTCGGAAACGGAAACGCCAGTCTTTCACAGGGCGTGGCTGCATTTGCACCACTGCTTCTGATTGGAGGCAAGATCGCGCCGGTATTCAAAAAGGCAACTGATGCGGTGAAAGCGTTCTCGCCAGCATTAAAAGGGCTCGGTTCCAAGGCAGGAACGGCCTTCCAGGTACTGGCAAACTTCCCGTCAATCGCAAAGCAGTTCGTTATTGATTCAGGAGGAATGAAGAACGCGATCGCATCGATCGCAAAAGGCGGCCTGAGTAAGATCGGCGGTATGTTTAAAGCAATCGCATCACCGGCAGGAATTGCAGTGGCAGCCATCGCGGTATTAACTGCAGCATTCCTGCATCTATGGAACACAAACGAAGGATTCCGGAGTGCGATCTCAGGAATTTGGAGCCAGATAACCAGCACGATAAGCAGTTTCGGCCAGAGCATCGTCTCATCGCTGAATGGCTTAGGTTTTAACTTTCAGAATATCACCCAAGTGCTCTCCGCAGCATGGAATGGATTCTGCAGCTTGCTGGCCCCGGTTTTTGTCGGAGCTTTCCAGCTGATTGCAGATACCATCCAGGCAGTGACCGGAGTTATATCCGGAATCATTCAGACAATCGCTTCGATCATTCGTGGAGATTGGTCAGAAGCAATGCAGGGAATTCAGACGATCACGTCGTCCGTTTGGAATTTCATTCTGAACATAATCAACACAATCGGTTCAACGATTTGTGGTGTGATCAACGCGTTCCTGAGTCTGATCGGAGTTGACTGGCAGGTATCCTGGGACAGCATTAAGAACGTAGCGAGCAACGTATGGTCGGGAATTCAGTCCGTTATTCAAGGCGGTCTGTCGATAATCCAGGGAATCATATCAGTTGTGATGGACGTGATCCATGGGAACTGGTCCGGAGCCTGGGAGACGATCAAGGGCGCAGCGTCTGCTGCTGCCGGTGCACTTCCTGGCCTGGTAAGCGGCGGATTAAACCTGATGCAGTCCGTAATCACTGGAATCGGAAGTACCCTGGGGTCCCTTCTGGATTCAGGATGGGAGCTTCTGAAATCGGCGGCTTCCGCAGCTGTAGACGCGCTGCCTGGTTTGGTATCCGGAGGACTGAGCGCTCTCGGAAGCGCGATCTCAGCAGTTGGAAGTACCCTCGGCTCTCTGCTTGATGCAGGGTGGCAGGCACTGTCCTCTGCAGCGTCCGCAGCAGTCGATGCATTGCCTGGTGCAGTGTCCGGAGGGCTGAGCGCCCTTGGAAGTGCGATTACTACTGTAGGAGGAACTCTTGGAAATCTTCTGGATTCAGGATGGGAGGCATTGAAGTCGGCGGCTTCCGCTGCTGCAGATGCCATGCCTGGTCTGATTCAGGGCGGATTTAGCGCCATGACGACAACTATCTCTGGAATTGGAGACGGTCTCGGTTCCCTGCTTGATGCAGGATGGGAGGCACTGAAGTCCGGAGCTTCAGCAGCGGCTGAGGCGGTCAAAGGCGCCTGGGAAGGCGTGAAGGATTTCTTCGGAGGAATTTGGGACGCCATTACCGGTGGAGGAAAATCTGCAGAAGTTTCAACACCGACAGTGAATACCACTGCGGCGCAGCCACAGCAGATGACCGTCCAGGTGGACACATCAGCCATTGAGGCGGCCAATACTGCAGTGCAGGCATTACAAGCAAGCATTGAGGCAGCAAAGACCTCCATGACAAGTATGGGAACCGGCTTCACTGGTTTGTCAGCAACGATCACATCACAGCTGACAAGCGTACAGTCCAGCATCACCACAAGTACAACGTCATGGAGCACATCTGTACAGATGGGAATGACGCTCATGCAGACGGCCATGCAGACCGGAATCACGACAATGAGGTCAACACTTCAGACCGGATTCACAAGCATGGGAACAACGTCCATGACCTCATTCACTCTGATCACAACAGCGGTCAGAACCAGCATGACACAGTGCGGAACGATCACGACCGCGACAGTAACTACAATGACAGCAACCATAACTGCAGGAACCACTCAGATCCAGACAACAGTGACGGCAGGATGCACGACGGTAACCGCTACCGTTCAGTCATCAACGAGCCAGATCGTAAGTGTTGTACAGTCCGGAGCAATGATGGCAGCCGCCGCGGTACAGGCAGGAATGAGCCAGCTTGTATCTGCAGTAAGCAGTGGATGCAGTCAGGCGCTCGGAATAGCCCAGAGCACAGCAAGCGGCATCTATGGAGCATTTGCCGGAATCAGCCTTTATGGCGCCGGCGTGAATATGATGTCTGGCCTGGTAAATGGTATCAATGCTATGCGTGGAGCTGTTATGGCAGCAGCGGCAAGCGTGGCCAGCGCAGCATCCGCAGCAGTCAACAGCGCCCTGAAGATTCACTCTCCATCAAGGGTCATGGTGGAATCCGGTAAATTTACCGGCCAGGGTCTTGTAGTAGGTATGCAGGATATGCGCGGAGCCATTCAGGCAGAAGCGCAGAGATCACTGGCAGCGCCAATCCAAGACGCAGCATCGCCTGGAACTAAGAGCCTGGAGATGCCGACGTTCAACAGGAGTTCGGTGATCAGAGAAACTATTCAGAACTTTACCGGCGGCGGAAACGACAAGCCGGAGAAAGACCCGAAAGATTCAAACCCAACCTTCGTATTCAGTCCGACCTATCAGTTCAACGGAGACGCTCCGGATAAGAAAGATATCCAGGACGCGAACCGCATGAGCCAGAGAGAGTTCGAGAAGATGATGAAGGAATACCTTAGAAATAAAGGTAGGGTATCATTTGCGTAAAGGAGGATAAGCGTGGACATCTATGTAACAAGTCAGGGCGACACATGGGATTCAATCGCATACGATCTGTTCGGAAGCGAAGGATACATGGGAATCCTGATGGATGCAAACCTGGACCTCCTGGACGTTCTTGTATTTTCGGCCGGTACCGTTATTCAGGTGCCGGAGGAAATACCGGAAGCAGTAGACGAAGATATGCCGTTCTGGAGACAGGACGACGGTAACGATGAATATGAGTATGACGAAGACGACGAGGAGGAAACAGAAGACTATGAGTAATCCGAGGCAGGTTGCGGTCAGCTTATCTTTCAACGGAAAACGGGCAAAGACAAGCATGGCCAATTACATCAAGTCCCTTTCATATACGGACGTGGCATCCGGATCCAGTGATTCGCTGGACCTCACAATCCACAACGCCGATCTGAAATGGATCAGCTCTTGGTACCCGTCAAAAGGGGACAAGGTAAGTGCAAAGCTCACCTTTAAGAACTGGCTGACGGACGGACAGAACAAAGTCCTAAACTGCGGATCCTTTGTTCTCGATACAGTCAAATTCACTGGCGGACCGCTGGAAGCTACCATGCAGGGCCTGGCGATTCCGTCGAATTCATCATTCAAAGTCCGGGAGAGAACAAAAACCTGGAAGAAAGTAACTATAAAACAAATCGCAGCAGAGATCGCAAAGCGGTACAAGATCGGTCTGAGCTATGTAGCTTCAAGTATCAGAATTACATCAATCGAACAGAGCAAGAAAACAGATTCTGCATTTTTGTATGACCTCGTAAAAGATTACGGGTTATCTATGAAGGTTTTCCGGAATAAGATCATTATTTTTGATAAAGGAAGATATGAGAAGAAAGCAGCAGTAACGACCATACACCGAAACAACTTTGTTGATGATGACTGGGACTATTCAGATACGCTGGAAGGCACATACACTGGCTGCCGGATAACTTATAAGTCGGCCAGTAAAAAACAGAAGGCCCTTAGCACCTATGTGGGTCTGAAGAAAGAAAATGCCAAAGGCAGCCGTATCCTTCGTATCAATGAACAGTGCGACAGTCTCGCAGAAGCAAAGAGGAAGGGAGCCGCACAGATCAACCTGGCAAATGAGGAAGCAACGACCCTCACAGGCACGATCTTTTATAATCCGAAGGTCGTGGCCGGTGTCACTGTTACAATCGCAGACCTCGGAAAGGCGAATGGCAAATATTACGTCGATCAGGTCAAGGTGGTTGTTTCAGACAGCAGGACCAAGCAGGAGATCACGCTGCATAAATGCAAAAAACGTATTGCAATTTAGAAGGAGGATATATGTCAGATTTAATCAGAGTCGGATGCGTATCCAAAATTAACTACGAGGAAGGCACGATCGAAGTTACCTATCCGGATCGGGACGATGCGGTAACAGATCCATTCCCGGTACTTTCATTTAACGATGAGTACAAGATGCCGGATATTGGCCAGGATGTCCTGGTGCTTCATCTCTCGAACGGATCCGCGCTCGGGATTGTCCTGGGGCCGTACTGGAATAAAGACAATAAGCCAGCAGCATCCGGAAAAGATGTCTACCGAAAAGAGATGGCTCAGAAACCAGGCAAGGCCTATACGCAGTACAAAGACGGTACCGTAGAACTGCGGGGCCCTGCAGTTCGGCTCACCTGTTCTTCAGGGTCCATCACAGTAGCACAGCTTCTGGCAATGAAGAGCAAGGTCGATAGCCTGTAGGAGGTGATGACCTATGCCAAGCAAGACACCAAAATGGGTAGGAAAGGTCACTGCTAACAGTGGACTGAATGTCAGAACGGGCCCGGGAACCAATTATGGGAACGTGAAGGCCTGGCCGCTTTTAGGAAAAGGAAACCTGGTTGATGTATGCGACACCGTAGGAAACTGGTATTACATCAGAATCGCCGGAAAGGTGTATGGCTACGCTTCCAAAACCTATATCACTAAGAACGGCGCGGCCAAGAAGTCCATCGGTAAATCTGCTTTAAAAAGTAAGAATACCAAGAACAATAAAAATAAAAAAGACAATAAAAAGAAATTAACGAAAGCCCAGGAGCTGGCCCTTAAGAAGAAAAAGGAAGCCGAGCAGAAAAAGCTGCAGAAGCAGAAAATCGATGCGTACAATAACAAGATCAAAAAGAAAAGCAAGATCGGGAATTTTGGCGAAACGATAGTTTTTTCTGTCAGCAGCAGTAAGATCCTGACTCCGAAGGACATGAAGAGGACTGTGAGTGCCAGATGGGAACAGCACAAGATCCTCGGAAAAGCACCGAAGTCAGAGTTCGTTGGACAGAACGCTCCGGAAACAACAATGACCGTAGTGCTATCTGCAGAGCATGGAGTAAAGCCTCGATCTACGCTCGGAAAAATCGAAAAAGCAATCAAAGCTGGAACGGTCAACTGGCTGGTAATTGGCGGGAAATTCGTTGGAGGCCGGAAGATGTACATTTCTTCCTGTTCAGAAACCTGGGACGAGATCTGGAACAAAGGGGAACTGGTAAAAGCAACCGTAAACCTTACCTTTGTGGAATACACATAAGGAGGTGATCGCATGGCATATGTTGGACTGGCCACGATCAAGGCCAGCGGAGACATTGACTATGAAGAACTGGAGACATACGACGAACAACTTCAGTGTCTGATATCTACAGTGGAAGGCACACTTCCAGGAAGCAGGGGATTCGGTCTTGATCCAGACATTACGGACAAGACACCGGATGATGCCCTGAACCTGTTCGCTATGGACCTTCAGGAAAAAGTGGAGAAGTTTATTCCTGGCATTGGAATCGCAAATGTATCTGGAAAAATGAACGATTCTTCACTTGAAACACAAATCTACATAGAAAGGAGGGATACGGAGTGATCAAAGAGTTAGAAATTCTTCCTGACGTCAGTTTTATTGGAAATACGACGCTGGAGAGCATAGAAGCAGAGATGAAAAGCGACTATGAGAAAAAGTACAACGAAGTCACCGGAGAAAGCCTGGTTCTGGCCAGATCGGATCCGGCCACCCTGATTTTGTATGCATGTGCGGTACAGTTCTTTCAGGGCTTCAAGTATATCGATAAGGCCGGAAAAATGGACCTTCTGAAATACACGCAGGGGGACTACCTGGACCACGTCGCAGCTATGAAGGGAATCGCCAGAGAGCCTGCCAAACCGGCCAGGGCCATGGTTCGTTTCACTCTTTCAGGAATTCGTCCGGAGACCGTAGAAATTCCACAGGGAACACAGGTCACAGACGGAGAAATCTACTTCGAAACGGAGAAATATGCGGAGATTAAAGCCGGAGAAGAAAAGGCAGATGTCGAATGCGTATGCCTGGTTTCAGGGGTTGACGGAAACGACCTGCAGCCTGGCGAGATTGATACCCTGGTAAATCCGATTCCCTATGTGGCCAGCGTGGCCAATATAGAGAAGACGGCCGGCGGGGTGGATATCGAGGACGATGACAGCATGAAGGGACGTGTCTACATAGCACCTTCTAAATACTCGGTAGCCGGTCCGGAAGATGCATACAAATACTGGGTCAAAACCTACAACGCAAGTATCTCAGACGTACTTGTTAAGAGTGACAATCCGGTGGAAGTTATCATCGAATTCATCATGGAGAACGGAGAGCTGCCGACGGAAGGTATCATCCAGGGGCTGCAGATTTATTTGTCAGATAAACAGATTCGACCGCTTACCGACAAGGTAAAGGTCAAAGCGCCAGATACGGTGGACTACAAGCTCGATGTGAAATATTACATCAATACCAGTGATCTGAAGCGTGCTGACACGATCAAAGCCAATGTGGCTGCTGCCGTAGATCAGTACGTTATCTGGCAGAGAAGCAAGATTGGCCGAGACATTAACCCTTCGCAGCTCATTCAGATGATGGTGTCCGCAGGAGCTAAGAGAGTAGAAGTCAAGCTGCCAGTTTTCCAGGTTGTCGGAGCTACCAACGTGGCCAAGCTGGTGAGCCAGAATGTGGCATACGGAGGTATCGAAGATGATTAAATTCACAGAAGGCGGTCTCATTGATATCTGGCCAGAGAAGGATCCGGAAATCCAGGCTCTCAGTTACGCACTTCAGCAACAGTTTAAGAAGCTGAAAGCCTACGCAGACAAGACCCAGTGCTACAGCGATGTGGACGACCTGGACGAAGACATCCTGGACTACTTCGCGGTTGAGATGCGAAGTATGTACTATGAACAGAATCTGGAGATTGAGAGAAAGCGAGAAATCGTTAAGAACACCCTGAAATGGTATACCTACGCAGGCGTGCCGGCAACCGTCGCAGAGATGGTTGGGGTAGTCTTCGGATCCGGAAAAATCGTGGAGTGGTTCGACTACGATGAACCGCCATTCACACCTGGAACCTTCGACATCATCACATCGGCGCGGCTGACTCCTGATATCATCGATCAGCTGAACGCGATGATCCAGAAGGCAAAGAATGTCCGGTCACACATCCGCCGGGTAACGATCATCAGAGATGTACACTCAGCAATGCACCTGGCTGCCTTTCAGACGGCCGTACAGGAGTGTACCGTTCTGAATATCATCCGAGAGGATAAAGAGGCAGGACAGGCCACATACGCAGCCACAGCGGCAGGCACGAGAGACAGAGACAGCTTCGTACTCAACATAACATCCGGAGAAGCACAGACGGCACAGACGGGACGCCAGGGAGCTATAGGTATTGTGGATAAGGCAAGAGGCACAGAAGTCTACAATACTCTGCAGGCAGATGCCGGAATCCAGGCTGAAAATCACCTGGCAGCGTTCGGATTCGTAACAGACAACCGAAGCTGCGTAACAAATGAGACTGCAGGTAATGCTGCAGCGCACAGTGCAACCATCGTCGCCCAAAAGGGAGACGCCTACAATATCACATCATTTATCAAGGAGGAAAAACACTAATGTTAATGTGGAATCCCAGTAAATTAACAACCGCAGGAAAAGCCCTCCTGGCAAAAGCCCAGGCAGGACAGACAAGCATCCAGATCACCAAGGCACAGACTGGATCCGGTTCTTATTCTTCCGGAGAAAACATCGAGAGCAGAACAGCTCTGAAGACTCCGAAGCAGACCTTCCCGATTCAGAATAAGGTGATCAGCGATGCAGACAACACAGTGATCCTGAAGATTGCGATCACAAACAAGAGCGAGACAGAAACACTGAGCGCTGGATACGATATCACTGAGTTTGGTATCTTCGCCCAGGATCCGCAGAAGGGTGAAATCCTTTATTCCATCGCTACTGCATCCACAAGCGATTATATGCCGGCATACAACGGCGTGCTTCCGTCAGTGATCAACATGAGTTATTACCTGGAAGTTTCAAATGCTGAGAATGTAACAATCAACAGTGCCGGAGCCCTGGCTCTTCAGGCAGACCTGGAAGCCCTGGAAGCGAGAGTAACTACCATCGAGAAAAACAAAGTGGAGCTGCTCGGAGTAAGAAGAAAAGTCAGCGCCAGCTCTTCCGCGTGGGAACGTATCGGAGATGCTGTCGGCATGGTCTGCAAGGCAGCAGTCGGAAACGGAACCGTTCAGAATGACATGATGAGCCACTATCCATTCAATGAAATGCGTCCATGTAACCTGGCAGAAGACAGAACTGTCAACGCATACCTGGGAGATGCAACCTTCCAGTGGAATGGCACGAACGGCGACGTTATGCTGGAAGTTCCGATGACATACACCGGCCGCTGGTTTGAAACAGACGCGGATGGCGTGAAGTGGGAATACAGAGCTGTATCTTCCGCGCAGATTGGACACCTTCACCTGGATCACCTGTTCACAGATGGCGCTGATCGCAGAATTTCTGAAAAGGTATACATCCCGATCTTCCCTGGCTCCATTGAAACAGTTCAGAGATCAGTGAAGAATAGCCAGGGCGCCTATGATCTTAAACAGGTAGATATCCTGAGATCCAAAGCAGGAGTTGTGCCGGCACATAACAAGACACGCGGACAGTTTAGAACCTTATGCAAGGCCAAGGGAGACAACTGGTATCTCGACGACGTATGGGCTATGCATTTCCTGGATACCTGCTTCCTGGTAATGTTTGCAAACAGCAACGCGCAGGCTGTTCTCGGATCCGGACGTACAGAGTTCCCGGAGGACGGAACAAAGGGTCTGGCTCTTCAGGAAAGAACCGGCAACTATATCACTGTGGCAAAGGACTACGGAAACCGTTTTGCAGTCGGACAGGCAATCTCTATCGGCGCCGGCTTATGGAGTCAGAGCCTGGCAGCAGACCGTCTGGTAACTAAGATCGAGGACTCCACCGAAGTAGATAACGCAGTATGCGTATACTTTGACGGTGATCCGGTAGCAATCACATCAACCAGCGTTCTGTGGTCTTCTATTCAGCCGACAGGAGCAACTATCGGAATGGCAGCGCCAAACGGCCGCGTAGAGGGCAAAACAAACGGAATGAGTGCAATCCGCTTTCTCTGGATCGAAGACTGGTACGGAAATATGTGGCAGTTCAGAGACGGTGATAACATTCAGAAGTACCAGCACTACTACTGCAATGACAGAAGCGCATACGCTGACAAGGTATACGATGGCTCATATTTCAAAGTCGGATATGTAGCAGGTACCGCCGAAGGCTATGTGAAAACATTCGGTTTCGATCCGGAATGGCCGGAAATTGAAATCTGCACAGAAAACGGAGCGTCCAGCAACACCTATTTCTGCGATTACTATTATGCCGCCGAAGGCGGAGAAGTGGTCATCTCGGGTGGTAACGTGGCCTACGGCACGGCCTCGGGCCCGTTCACCCGGCACTGCGACTACTCGGCTGGGATTTCGAACTGGAACATCGGCGGTCGCCCTCAAGCTAGAAAGTAACCATTTCAAGGGGGACCGGGGGACTTTTCTCCCCCGGAGCTTCCGGCAAAGGAACCGTAACACATGCATGCCGGGAGCCCTCGCCCCCTGCGAGATTATGTTCCCGATATAAATGTCGGAAACATAATAAAAAGTAACTTGTAAATATATGGGGATAAAGGAACGCGCGATCGGTGGTCATCTCGGGTGGTAACGTGAACAACGGCACGAACTCGGGCCCGTTCAACCGGAACTGCAACAACTCGGCTGGGAATTCGAACTGGAACATCGGCGGTCGCCCACTTTGTTAATAATCTCATTTTCGACATATTTCTCAATTTTTGGTTTTTATAAATATGTCGTTCCTTTATTCGCTGGCCATAGAGCCACCGCCATGCAGAGTCATGGTGCCGCACCGCTTGGTGAAAATGGGCCGTAAATGGCACCGGTTAGTAGCACGATTGAAAGCCGGTGAGGCTAACAAAGAGATTAAATATACCAATGATAACTGAACCAATAAAATTCACAAAGAGAATCGGTCATCTCTTCGAGAGAGTGGTAGACCTGGATAATATCAAGCTGGCGATCAGAAACGCAGCGAAGCGCAAAAGCGACCGTCCCTCAGTCAGAAGGATTCTGCTGGACGTTGACAAGTACGCGCAGAAGCTGCAGGAAATCCTGATCACAGAGAGCTGGGTACCCCATGCATACCACATCCGAGAGATCAACGATGGCATTAAGAAAAAGAAACGTATCATCGCAGTACCACGCTTCTTTCCGGATCAGTGCATTCATCACGCATTTGTCCTGGTATTTAAGGAAGTCGTGGAGCATGGCTCCTACGAGCATAGCTGCGGATGCGTGCCAGGGAAAGGAACCGACGGAGCCCGAAAGGTTATAAAGCGCTGGGTTGTAAACGATCCAAAAGGGACGAGTAAAGTCGCTGTCCTGGATGTGAAGCAGTGCTATCCGACGCTGCCGCATGAACAGCTCCGTCTGAAGCTGGAAAAGCGTATCAAGGACCGGAAGTTCCTGCGACTTGCCTTTAAGATCATAGCCAGCTATCAGCAGGCCATGGCAAACAAGACGCAGCTGCTGCCGGAAACTATCGCAGTCGGAATTCCCGTCGGCTTATACACGTCTCCCTGGTTTTTAAACTTTTTCTTTCAGGACCTGGACCACCTGATTGCAGAGAAGTGTGGCCTCAGTCATCTCGTAAGATACGTTGATGATATGGTCCTGTTCGATAATTCAAAGAAACGACTGCACGCAGCGATCAGAACGGTCGGAGATTATCTGCAGCATATGCAGATGAGACTGAAAAGCACCTGGCAGGTGTATCACTTACGGATTCGCCCGCTTGACTTCTTAGGGTTCAAGTTCCATGCGAACGGGAAAATAACCCTCCGGAAGTCAATCCTGTACAGGATATCCCGCAAGGCCAGGACAATAGCACGAAAGGGCTATGCTTCAGTAACCAACGCCTCCGGTATGATCAGCTACAAAGGATACATGGATCATTCAGATTCCTCCGGATTCTATGAGAAATGGGTCCAGCCGTTTATAAATTTCAAAGTTCTGAAAGGAGTAGTAAGCAATGAGAACAGAAAGCAATGTAAAGCCCTCTGCGCAGCTTGAGATCGAAGCATTCCCGAAGAAGGAAGGAGCAGCCTGCACCGTAATCCTGTACGATAATATCGCCGGCCCGTTCACAAAAGACAACGGTGCGGATCAGGAGCCATCCACCTACTTCACCTATGACCGGTACGAGGTAGAAACCTACTACAGAGAAGGCCTGGAAGAAAGCGTCCAGAGTTCCTTTGATGCATGGCTTCAGAAGGCCAAGGAATCTGAAGCAGCTGGTGACCCGCTCACTGAGATCGAGATTCTGCAGCAGACAGTAAAAACACTGACAGCCGCAAACAAGGAACTCAGCAGCACTGTAGATGACCTGGTCATCGCATCCCTGGGAGGTGATCTTGATGCATAGCGCAATGTATGAAAGACTTAAAAGGTTATATCTGGCTGATCGCCTGACAGACGCAGCTCTTCAGACTGCAGTCAAGAGAGGATGGATCACCGATGAGGAAAAAGAAGAAATCATCGAAGAAAAGAAAAAGACTGCAGAGTAACTTCGTTTGCAGCCACATTGATGAAAGGAACATCTGCAGGCGCTCATATGAGCCCTGTACCGGGCCGCTGTGCCAATTTTATGAATACTGCGGAGAATGCCGCAACTATCATATTCCGGCCAGCCAGGAGCCCTGCAGGAGCTGTATGAAAGGAGAAAGAGATGGTTGAAACATTGATCCTGGCAGCCGGGATTCCTTCAGCGGCCGTCGGTTTCTGCTTCTGGTTTCTGGAAAAGAAACTGGAAGCCAGGGCGGCCGCTGAGAAAGAAGAACGCCAGCGCCGGCAGAAAGCATTCGATGAGAGAGAGAAGAAACAGGAACAGCTGCAGCTCGTTGTAATCAACAGCGTGAATGCCTGTATGTCTCTTTCAGAAGCTACGGCCAGAGCAGTACAGAGAATCCCTGATGCGCACTGTAACGGGGACATGCACGCGGCCCTGGAGTATGCAACGAATGTAAAACATAAGCAGAAAGAGTTCCTGACAAAACAGGGAGTCGAACATATTATTTAAGCAAAGGAGGAAATGACATGAAAGGTATTAACTGGACAAAGAAACTGACAAGCCGGAAGTTCTGGCTGTCCATCGCAAACTTCGTGACAATGATGATCGTGGCATGCGGTGGAACCGAGAACCAGGCATCCCAGGTAGCTGCGCTGATCATGGCCGGGGCCACAGTGATCGCATATGTGATCGGGGAAGGCCTGGCTGATGCAGCAGGAGCAGCTCCGTCCATCGATGGAACTGAGGTCCTTCCTGGCATCGGCGTAGATGACACTGAGGAATAAGAAACAGAGGGCGGCACTGCTGCCCTCTTTCAGAAAAGGAGGACCAGCATGGAAATCAAAGGAATTGATGTCTCTGCTTGGCAGGGACAGATTGACTGGGATAAGGTAGCGAGCTATGGGATGGACTTCGTCTTTATTCGAATTACAGAAGCAGGCAACGTGATCGACAGCTGCTTCGAGAGAAACTTCTCCGGATGTAAAAAGCACAACATCCCGGTCGGAGTATATAAATACAGCTATGCCATGACGATCGCAGAGATTCAGAGCGAAGCCAGGAAGGTCGTGTCCGTCTTAAACGGAAGAAAGCTGCAGTATCCGGTATGGCTTGATCTGGAATACAGCAACCAGAGAGCCATCGGAGCAGAGAGCATTCATAAGATGGCCGATGCCTTCAGGGAGATCGTAGAGGCAGCAGGATACAAGTTCGGCATCTACTGCAACGTGGACTGGTACATGAATGTGATCTGCAGCCATCTGAAGAAGTACGACTTCTGGATCGCGAGGTATCCGGCCAACGATGACGGGGGGCTTCAGGAGAGACTCCGGCCAGACTTCGGCGTCGGCTGGCAGTACAGCTCCAAGGCCAAGATTCCTGGAATTAATGGAACTGTAGACCGGAACGTCTTCTACAAAGATTATTCCGAAGGAAAGAATGAGGAACCGGAAGTGGCGACGAAAACAAAAGAACAAATCATTCAGAACATCCGGAACGATGCGGTAGAGTTTGCGGTCGAAATCGCAAATGATAACGATCACGGATACAGCCAGAGAATCCGCAGTCTGTACGAGATTGAGGAACCGAAATCTTTCGACTGTAGCTCTCTGACTCTGACTGCCTACTACTACGCACTCATGAAGAGTGGACTGACGCAGCAGGCACGGTACCTGAAAGAACACTGTAGCTATACCGGCAACATGTTGGAAATGTTAAACTGCGGGTTTGAGGTCGTGGCCAGAAATCAGACAGCGCATGCGCAGATGATCAAAGGCGATCTGGAGCTCAACACTACGCATCATGTAGCAATGGCGATTGACAAGGACAACATTGTCCATGCCAGAAGTTCTGAAGGAACAACGGATACAAAGGATAACTCCGGAAATGAGATCAGAACGCAGCCGTGGTACCTGTATAGTCATGGCTGGACGCACCGTCTCAGATTCACCGGAAAAGGTATCGACTTCTCCGGTCTCGTAAATACGAGCGGAAGCAAGCCAACAAAGAAACCAGAAGCTGTGATACCGGAAACAACTACGAAAGGAGCTGGCTATATGTTTGAACCTGGCCTCGTGAAACTTGGATCCACAGGAACCTCTGTCCTTCTGTTGCAGGAAATCCTGCGCGCAAGAGGATTTAAGGGCAAGAACGGAAAAGCCCTGAGCTTATCCAGAAAAGCAGATGAAAACACCATCTATGCGCTTAAGGCTTACCAGAAATCCAGAAACGGAGCACTGGTAGTCGATGGAGAATGCGGGGAGAATACCTGGAAAGATCTGATTGCAATTTAATACGGACAAAAAGAAAGCCTGGGAGCTTAGCTCCTGGGCTTTCTAGGCGTATTAGATTGTTATTGTCAATACTCATAATCAATGCATTCATCTAATTCAGAATAATATTCTCCATCAAATCCTTTTCTCATTAACTTCTCCCAACAAGAAGAACATACGAGCCTAAATGTTATACCATGGCAGTCTCTTGTAAAATTCATATTGCTTCTCTCGGTTTCCTGATTACAGCAAGGACATATTCGAATATCTCTTTCTATCTGTCTATTCATGCAACTCTCCTCCTTCCACGATTTCTAATGCTTTTTTATAGGCATCTAGCCGGCACTTACTTGAAAATTCAAAAGCAGTTTTTCTATCTTCCATCAGCTCTAATCTAGCTTTCGATTCTTCTTTTTTCAATTGATCTATAACTTTATCCACATCAAACACTGTCGGCTGTTTATCAATCAGTTCAGTCAAAGCAATTGCTTTGACTTGTGGATAATTATGCGCAATCATCATCGCTGCAACCTGATCTTTAAATTTATCAGCATTAATCAGTCTACTCATTCAATCACATCCCTCTTTCCTTATAATTTCTTTTATGCATTTCTCACAGTAGCAACCTTCCTGCCCCTGTATCTTGTACAAAAAGCACATCCAGTGCCTGTTCCAGATTCCTTTATCGTCGCATCCTTTGCAGCTACCTTGTCCGTTTCCTTCGCATCGTATTATTTTTATCATTTTTCGCCTCACTTTCCCATGTTAATTTTCCCAGAGTTCAATGTCGTGAATTTCAATACCGGATCCGAACTGATCCTTTGCGGCCTTCCTGGCCTGTGCTTTTGTATCAACATAAGCTCTGACCACATTCCAGACGCCACCAGGATAACTCCAGGTTACTAAATATACTTTGTTTGTTCTTCTCATAATGCTGCTCCTTTCTTTGGATAATAGTGCGTGATTCGCGACCGGTTTTCAAAGAACATGATTACCGACGCAGGCTGTCCGGTTTCGTTTGCAACGCCCTGAGCAGCCAGTGCAGCTTCTCGCTGGCTGCTGGTTTTTAGAAAGAAATCGCCGGATCCGAATACATGATAAATAGCTGGCATAAACAACGCCTCCTTCCATTTTTTACACTTCACTTTTTTGCAATGCGGGGTGACAGAATCATAGTGGGAGAAGTCCGCGGCGGAGAGGCAATGGATATGCTTCAGGCATTGAATACAGGGCATGAAGGGTCGCTGTCTACTGCCCATGCCAATTCTGCCAGGGATATGTTATCCAGACTGGAAACAATGGTTCTGATGGGCGTTGATCTTCCATTGGAAGCAATCAGAAGACAGATTGCTTCCGGAGTGGATATTCTGGTACATCTGGGAAGAATGAGGGATAAATCAAGGAAATTGCTGGAAGTAACTGAGGTGTGCGGCTTTGAAAATGGAGAAATCCGTATCCGGCCGCTGTATCAATGGCAGGAAGGGAAAGGTCTTGTAAAGACAGCATCCCTCCTTCATGTGGAAAAACTGGAAAGAGCGGGGATTGAACTATGAAAGGGAAAGAAAAAGAACAGCTTTATCAGAAACGTAATTATGATCATTATCGTTTTTCTATGAAAGAACTTCTGAAATATATGGGACAGGCACTGGCGTTGTGCATAATGGCAGATTATCTTTTTTACAAAAGTAAATGGGTGTTGCTTCTTATGCTTCCTGTTCCTGTGTTTTATCTGAAATGGCAGAAAAATCGTATGATCAGGGAAAGACGGAAGAATCTGAATTATCAGTTTAAGGATGCACTTACTTCGCTGAGTGTTGCGGTTCAGGCCGGATATTCGGTGGAAAGCGCGGTAAAAACCTGTGTCAGAGATTTGGAGAGACTCTACGGAAAGGGAACGGATATTGTGGAGGAATTTCGCTATATTGAAAGCCAGCAGCATATCAGTGTTCCGCTGGAAGAGCTGTTTCTGGATCTTGGAGAAAGAAGTCAGATAGAAGATATCGAAAATTTTGCCTCTGTATTTTATACAGCCAAGCGTACAGGTGGTGATATGAACCGGGTAATTCAGAAGGTGTCTCGTATGCTTGGAGATAAGATTGACGTTAAAAAAGAGATAGAGGCTACACTGGCAGCAAAGAAGTCAGAACAGATGATCATGAGTCTTATGCCTGTGGGAATTATCCTGTACTTGCAGATGACTTCACCGGGCTTCTTAAGTGTTCTTTATGGAAATCCCTTTGGAATTGCAGCAATGAGTATCTGTCTTGTCATTTATGCTGCGGCATACTGGCTTGGCAGAAGGATTGTAGATATTGAGGTGTGACAGTACAAATGTGGGTACATGTTGTCATTTTTGTTATGATCCTGTGTGCACTGACCGGCTGGAAAAAAGGATGGATTCCATCTTCCGGAATCGGAGGGAAGGATGGTATCAGACTTTTTGCGGTAGTAGCGATAGCCGGAAATCTGCTGGGCATGATCCTTACTTTGCAAAACGGTGGACAGGTGTATCCTCAGGGATACCGTCTGGAAAAGGAGGATACAGGATCATATGAGAAGGAATTTATGGTATCCGTTGACGGAGAAGAACCGGTCTCCATGTACATTCAGGTACCGGAGAAGGAACTGGAAGAGCAGGAGGAAGAACCGAAACAGAATAAGAAGCTGACCAGAAAAGAACAGGCACAAAAAAGTATTGCAGAGGCAGTATCCCGGTATAACGAGCAGCGCAGTGATCCGGATTATTATTATCTTCCGGATAAGCTGAATGGAAAAAAGGTAAAATGGGAAAGTCCGGCAGACACTTCCGGAATGCTTCTGACAGGACTGTTTCTTATTGCGGCAATGGCAATTCTTGTGATGAAAGGGAGAGAAGAACAGGTTCAGCTTCAGAAACGGTATGAAGAACTTCTTATGGATTATCCGGGACTGATCATGAAATTTACACTTCTGGTTCAGGCCGGGATGACTGTAAGAAAGGCATTCCAGAAAATTTCTCTGGATTATGGAAGAAAGAGAAAGCGGAATCCAAGACCTGCGTATGAAGAGATACGGATTGTCTGCTATGAGATGGAAAGCGGAGTTTCTGAAAGTGAAGCATACAGAAGATTTGGAGAAAGATGTGGTCAGGCAAAGTATAAAACATTTGCCACGCTTCTTATCCAGAATCTCCAGAAGGGCAGCAGACAGATGGCTGATATGCTTGAAAGAGAATCAACCGAAGCATGGGAAGAACGAAAGAGAAAAGCACGTGTTCTTGGAGAGGCTGCAGCCACAAAACTTTTGGTGCCGATGATCATGATGCTTATTGTCGTTATGGCAATTGTCATGATTCCTGCTTTTATGTCTTTCTACGGAGAAACATGATAAGGTGCTGCAGTAAATTCTGTGCAGCGTAAAGGGTGCTTTTGGATATGGAGGGAAAAAATGGGACAATTGATAAGACAGATAAAAAAGAAAAACGGACTGATACGAAGATTCGCAGAGGAAGAAGACGCTGTAGGTGTTGTGGAGATCATTCTGATTCTTGTAGTCCTGATCGGGCTTGTCATTATTTTCAAAGAGCAGCTGACCGAACTGGTGCAGAGCATTCTTTCAAAGATCGCCAAACAGAGTAATTCTATTTAAGATGAAAAGAGAAGGAGGTGTACTTCCTGTATGAAATATTGCGGAAAGGAAAGAGGAAGCATTACATTATTTCTTGCATTAATACTCAGTCTGCTTTTGTCTCTTGTATGTACAAGTATAGAATCTGTATGTATGGCATCGGCCAGAACCCAAATACTCAACAGTATGGATATCGGACTTTATTCTGTATTTGGACAGTATGACAGGAAACTTCTTGAGGAATATGATCTGTTTGCGCTGGATGGTTCCATGGGAGGCGGGCAGCTTAATCTCGCAAAGATCTGCGATAATCTGGAATCCTATATGAAACCGGTGTTAAAGCAGAACAGTCAGAAACTTGAACTGCATCAGAGCGGACTTACCGGTTACCGGCTTCTGACAGATGAGTGCGGAGAGGTTTTTTATCAGCAGATTGTGCAGTATATGCAGGAAACTCTTGGAAGTCAGGGGGTACAGCTCCTTCTCAACAAAATGTCTGATCGAGAGAGAAAAACAGAAGAGGCGGATCTGAAAGCGAAACAGGCGGAGACAGGAGGCTCCATCGACAGATATGATTCAGAAATGAATCAGGCTTCTCAGAAAAGCCGGCAGGCAGCACAGGAAGCTGAAAACAGGCAGCAACAGGAAGGACAAATATCAACCCAGCCAGCACCGACGCAGCCACAGGCTGACAATCCCATCAGTATTATAAAAAGAATTATGAAAATGGGAATACTGGAGCTGGTTTTGCCACCCGGACGGGAAATTTCCACCCGGACAGTCAGCAAAGACACAATGGTTTCGGGAAGACAGCTGCAACAGGGAATGGAGATGCCGGACGGAGTGACAGCAGATAGCAGTTATACTTCCGGGGTTTTGTTTCAGCAGTATCTGATGAATCATCTGGGAAATTACACAGATCCGTCAAAAGAAAGTCTTGCATATCAGATGGAATATGTTTTTGGAGGAAGAGACAATGATATAGATAACCTTAAATCTGTGGCATCAAAGCTCTTGTTCATCAGAGAAGGCGTAAACTTTGCATGTTTGATGGCAGATAATGTAAAAAGAACAGAGGCACAGGCACTCGCTGCAGCCATTGCGTCGGGATTTCTGGTTCCTCCGGCAGCGGTAGTGATAGAGTCTGCATTGCTTTTATGCTGGGCATTTGCGGAGAGCGTACTGGATGTGAGAGAACTTTTTGCAGGAGGGAAGATTCCCCTTGTAAAAACTTCCGCAGACTGGCAGATTTCGCTGTCTAATCTTTCAAGTCTGATGGAAGGACTGGATTCCATGCGGAAAAACAATGAACATGGATTGTCCTATGAGGATTACCTTCAGGTTCTGATATTGCCTGTTTCAAAGGAAAAGAAAGTGATGAGAGCTATGGATATGATCGAAGATGCGATAAGAAAGAAAGGCAGGGCAAATTTTTATATGGATTCCTGTGTTGTAGCTCTGGAGGCATTTGCGGAGGTAAAAGCAAACAGGAAAAAGGAATTTCAGGTGATACGTAAGTATTGTTATGAATGAATTGCTGAAAAGAGGTGTGAAAAGATGCTTTTACAGAAAGAAAAACAAAGTATTGAAGAAATCGGAAAAAAAGATAAAAAAATTTATGAAAGGAGAAAAGTCTCTCTAAGCAATATTTACGATCTTTTATTCCCCCAAAAGAGTCGGAAATATTTTCGGACAAATGCAAAAGAACATATTGGAGAAGTTTCTTCTGTAAAAGTATCTTTCTGCACCTCTTTTCGGGGAAAGATTAAGAAGGGAAGTCTGGCAGTAGAAACAGCACTTGTACTGCCGCTGTTCTTCCTGGGAATGGTTACGCTGATTTCGTTTATGGATATATATAAACTGCAGACGGAACATCTGACTGCATTGTGTACGAAGGCAAAACAGGCGGGAATGTATGCGTATCTTCCGGGTGGGGACAGTGTTGATGATATTACGCTGCCGGATATCTACACGTATAAACCTTTTGGTGGACTGATACCTCTTCCGGATGTTGTAGTTTATAACCATGTAAAAGTCCATGCATGGACAGGAACCGAATTTCCTGACAATGGAGGAGAGCAGGGAGAAACAGAACCGATGGTTTATGTAGCTGCCTCGGGCAGTGTGTACCATAAAAATCCGGGCTGCAGTTATCTGAATGTTTCATTAAAACAAATTCCCGGAAGTTCCGCAAAATCTGCATCCAATAAGTACGGGGAGCATTATTCAGCCTGTGAAATCTGCAGCAGGAATCAGAATCCGGCAGGAGTGGTATATGTTACGGAACAGGGAAACAGATACCATAATCTGGAGTCCTGCAGTGGGCTGAAACGTTCGGTAAGACTGGTAAAAGCTTCTTCTGTTTCGGAAATGGGAGCATGTAGCAGGTGTGGCTGAATTTTGCCGGAGAGATGTATATGGAGATGAATGGCGTAAAAGAAATATGTGTACTTGGATTTCTGGGAATAAATTCATGGATAGATATCAGAAAAAAGCAGGTTTCTCTTCTGCTGATCATAATATTTGCAGTCTGCGGAACTGTGTGGACAATATATAGCAGAAGAAATGTTCCGGAGGTTCTTATGTGCGTGGGGACAGGTTTTCTCTTTGTGCTGATCAGCATCCTTACAGAAGGTGCTGTGGGAATGGGCGATGGCTGGCTGCTTATGGCACTGGGGACAGTGCTGTACCCGGAAGAATTTTTTTCAACACTTTTTATGGGAATGATCTGCAGTGCAGTATGGTCCGGCATCATGATGATGGGATTTTGCAGAAAGGGAAGTACGGAAATACCGTTTGTGCCATTTCTGCTGGCAGGATATCTGGGAGGATTTTTGATATGAAAGATAATTTTTGTATAACAAATGAATACAGTATAATTCGTAAGGGAAGTTTTACAATCGAGACTGCCTGTGTCATGCCGTTGATCCTGCTGGTGTTGATGGGACTTATCTATCTGAGCTTTTTTGTACATAACAGGGCATGGCTGACAGCGGCAGCTTATGAATCGGCAGTAAGCGGGAGCATGGAAGGGATTAAGAAAAACGGAGAAATATATGATACTGCAAGGATGCGCAGTGAGGAACTGGGGAGTATTGGCTTTTTCGGGGCGGAGAATTTAGATACCCAGACAAATGTGGGAAAAGAAGTGCAGGTAACCTATGACCTGGACACAATCTCGTCGTATGGCAATCTGAGCTGGCATTTGAGGACAGAAGGGAAATCTGTAGTGATAAATCCGGTGAAACATATCCGCAGACTGCGGGCGGCGCAGGCGGTTCTGAGAGAAATGGGGGAATAGAATAGTATGCGGACAGAATATAAGAGGGATATGAATCATAATTATCTCATTGTCTATGGTGAGAATGAGATCAATACAGATTCCTATCAGGTAAGGATGCTTGCGGGAAATGTGATTCCCTCTCTTCTGAAGTGCAGGATACAGGGGATGGACGGCAGATTTCTTATCTATTTTGATATTACTTCGAAACAGGCGGTGAATGTGCTGTATGAAGAAAAGAAGATGGGAGTTGAAGATCTCAGGCTTATTTTCGGTGGTTTTGTAAAGGTTATGGAAGATGCGGCGGAATATCTGATCAATCCCGGACAGTTTATAATGTCGCCGGAATATATTTATACAGATATTGAAAAAAGACAGATTTATTTCTGTATGATGCCCGGATATGAGAAGGATATTAAAGAACAGTTTCAGCTTCTGACAGAATATATTCTGCCGAAAATAGACCATCAGGATCAGGATGCGGTAATCCTTGGATATGGAGTATATAAAAGAGCAATGGAAGACAGTTTTCATCTGGAGCATATTAAAGAAGAATTATACAAAACTCAGAGTTCAGATGTAAATGGGGAGAAGAAAGAAAAAATAAATGCAAAAAAGACAGAGCAGGAGATGGAGTTTGCAGAAGAAGAGACTTTCCCGGAAGATAATGAAAACCGGAATGAATTTGTAAGAGAAGGAGAAGATTCAAAAGAACCCGGCCGACTGAACCCGGTCGGTGTTATTGTGCCGGCTGCTGTTCTGATCTGTGGACTGGCAGCTGCTATCCTGAAGGGATATCTGCCACATGTGGAAATGGAAACCATACTTGGTGTAATTGTTATAGCTATAGCGGGTATCATGCTGGGCCTGCGTATTATAAAGACAAAAAAAGTTTTGCATCTCCCGGAACAGACGTATGCATCAGGAGAAACAGTGAGACACATAGAAAAAATAAGAAATATGCCATCATGGAATAAAACAGAAAAGAAAACATCAGGGAAAAGATCAGGATGGAAAGAAGCAGAAGGAAAAGTGTCAGAGCAGAAATGGGAGGACAGATTATATGAAAACCTGTCCCAGACAGTGGAGAGAAATCAGCAAACAAATCAGAGTCAGCCGGTGAATGGGCAGAAAATGTCAGACTGTGGACAAAAAACTTCCAAATCATCCCGGATACATATGGACTATGGTGAAACAGTAGTACTATCTGCCGGAACAGTAAGCGGACCTGCCAGTCTGGTGAGTAAAGAACCGGGAGAACTGGCGACCATTTATCTCAATGAAGATCTGACTGTGATCGGAAAGCTGGAAACTGCCTGTGATGCGGTGATCAGCCTGCCTACCGTAAGCCGTATCCATGCAAAAATACGAAAAAAAGAAGAAAACTATTTCCTTAGTGATATGAATTCCAGAAACGGAACGTCTGTAAATGGAAGATTACTTCGTCCGGATGAGGAATATCAGCTTGAACCGGAAGATGAAGTGGATTTTGCACAGGCAAGATATATATTTCTGGAATAAATGTTTTTACAAAATACAGGAGGTCTGCTACAATTAGTAATGGTACATTGTTTTTGAGATAAAGAAACAGAAAAGAGGTAAAACTTGGAAGAACTGAAAAAGGCACCGGTTACAGTGCTTCTCATTCTGGCGAATATTCTTGTTTTTACTGCAGTGGAATTTACCGGAGGATCAGAGGATACCATGCATATGCTTCAGTGCGGAGCAGCATATACTCCTGCCATTATGCAGGGAGAATACTATAGGATCTTTACAAGTATGTTCCTTCATTTTGGACCGCAGCATCTTGGAAATAACATGCTGGTACTGTTTGTGCTTGGAGGCAGACTGGAGCGTACAGTTGGAAAACTGAAATATCTGCTGATCTATCTTCTGGGAGGAATGGGTGGAAATCTGCTGTGTCTGTTCCTGGAACTGGACAGTGCGGATTTTGCAGTTTCGGCAGGTGCATCCGGTGCAGTGTTTGCTGTGATGGGTGCAATGATCTATGCTGTGATCAGGGGCAGAGGTCATATTGAAGATCTTTCTGCCAGACAGGTAGTGATTATGGCTGCTTTTTCGCTTTATTTTGGTTTTACAAGCGAAGGGGTGGACAATGCGGCACATGTAGGCGGTCTTATCTGTGGATTCCTGCTTGCAGTTCTGCTTTATCACCCTTCGCAGCGTGCAGGATAACCGACCTTTATTCAGGGGATGCCGGCAGATAAATATAAAAGGCAGAACCCTGACCGGGAGTGCTGGAAACCCTGATCTGACCATGGTGTGCAGAGATGATTTCTGCTGTTACTGCAAGCCCGAGACCGGTTCCTTCCGGTTTATATGTAATGAAGGGATGAAAGATATTCTCAGTCTGCTTATGCGTCATACCACATCCGTTATCTTTAATACAGATGCAGATGCCGGAATCTGCAGGGGTGAGATTTACAATAATCTTTCCGCCTGGCTGATCGATGGCTTCACAGGAATTTTTGATCAGGTTAAATATGACCTGACGCATTTTTATCCGGTCAAGAAAAACAGGTGAAGAAGTATGTTCCACATGTATTTCCAGCCGGATTCCCAGATAGTCCAGAGTGTTTTTCTGACAGGATAAAACAGTGGTCAGAAATTCCGCGGGATTTACGGGAACAAGAGTAACTGTCTGCGCATGACTGAAGTCAGAGAGTTCTTTCAGCAGTTCTTTTACATATTCAAGGTTATCCATAAGACTGTCCCATTGTCTGTAACTGCACAGTTCCGGGTGAGAGGAAGCCATCAACTGAAGTTCACTGTTGATCAGCGTGACCGGATTACGGATTTCATGTGAAAGTCTGGATAAAAGAAAACGAAAATCTTTTTCTGATTGTTTTGTTATTTCAATCTGCATATTATCACCTCAGGAAAAGTGTATCATTGTGAACTTTCAGCCGCAACTGATTTCGTCCTGAAAAATTCGCAATAAAACGACAAGTATTACTGATTATTGCAAATCAAAATCTTGAATTTTAAGAAAGAAGGATTTAAAGATGGAAAATTGTATTTTTTGTAAAATCGCTAATGGAGAGATTCCTGCTGCAACACTTTATGAGGATGAGAATTTCAGGGTAATTCTTGACCTGGGCCCGGCGAGTAAGGGACATGCGCTGATCCTTCCGAAATCGCATGCTGCCAATATTTATGAATTATCGGATGAAATGGCTGCAAAGGCAATGATTCTTGCAAAGAAAATGGCGACAGCAATGACAGCAGCACTGAAATGTGACGGATTTAATATTGTACAGAATAATGGCGAGTGTGCAGGGCAGACAGTATTTCATTTTCATATGCATCTGATTCCGAGATATAAAGGAGATCAGGTGGGAATCACATGGCACCCGGGTGAACTCAATGATGCAGATAAAGAAGAAATCCTGTTAAAAGTAAAGGAGCAGCTGTCCTGATATTCTGATACAGCACATTACAAAAGATGGAAAATATAGATTTTGTAAGTATCTACAGGAAATACCGCTCTCGGGCGTTCAATATTGGAAAATTTATCCTTGGCGATGAAGACGAAGCAGAAGATGTCTGTCAGGATGTATTTGAGACTTTGTTTCATATGGGCCGGAGTGTGGATTTTTCAGATGAAAAGAAACTGGAGAATCTGATTGTCAGAATCAGCTACCATAAGGCATCCGATCATCGCAAAAAGGCCTTCAGGAAATATGAATATGCGAATTCAGATGCGATTCTGGAAATGACAGATATGCGGGTAAGAAAAGGTAATCGTGTAGATGAGATTGTTCTGAATCTGGAGGCAGCAGGATACCTGCAGTCGATATTTGAAAAACTGAGAGAAAAGAACAGGACAAATTATGAAATCTATGTCAGTGTAACGTTATATGACATACCAACGCGTCTCGTTGCCAGACATTATCATATCACAGAAAATAATGTGAATAACAGAGTCATGAGGACGAGACGCTGGCTTGCCAGGGAATATAAGAAAATAACCCGGTGATTACTGTTTATTTACGCAGTCTTCGATCAGCCCGGTGATTTTTTCAATAGAATTCATATGACTGCTTTCTGACATGGCATGAACATAGGACTCTCTGTTCTGGTACAGTTCGCGGATTGCGTTTAAAAGTGTGCTTTCTGTAATCTCTTCTTCCTCAAGTACCATGCTGAATCCCTGACGTTCAAATGAACGTGCATTGAGGATCTGGTCACCGCGGCTGGCATTTGCAGAAAGCGGGATCAGAAGATTGGGTTTTTTTAAAGCATTCAGTTCACAGATTGCATTGGCACCTGCGCGGGAGATAACGATATCAGACAGAGCAAACAGATCGGCAAGCTCCTGTTTAATATATTCATACTGTACATATCCTTTTGTGTCTTTGAGACTTTCATCCATTTTTCCCTTACCACACAGGTGGATAACCTGAAACTCTTTTAAAAGTTCCGGAAGGATTTTACGGATATTTTCATTGACAGATGCAGCACCAAGACTTCCGCCGATCACCATAAGAACCGGTTTGTCATCTGTGAAACCACAGAATTCGCGGGCTGCCTCTTTACTTCCGTTTAATAATTCCTGACGGATAGGAGTACCTGTAAGTACTGCTTTGTCAGCAGGAAGACTTTTTACAGTCTCAGGGAAGTTACAGCATACTTTTGTTGCAGATGGAATGCAGATCTTATTTGCAAGTCCGGGAGTCATATCTGATTCATGAATGATGGTAGGAATTTTACGTCGACCGGCAGCGATTACAACCGGGACAGTCACGAAGCCACCCTTGGAGAAAACCACATCTGGTTTTAATTGTTTCAATAATTTTTTGGCCTCACCGAATCCTTTCAGTACACGAAATGGATCTGTGAAGTTTTTCAGATCAAAATAACGTCTCAGCTTTCCGGATGAGATTCCGTAATAAGGAATATTCATTTCTTCAATAAGCTTTTTTTCGATTCCATCGTAGGATCCGATATAGGAAATTTCGTATCCAAGCTCCTTAAGGCGTGGGATCAGAGCAATATTCGGAGTCACATGTCCGGCTGTGCCGCCGCCGGTGAGCACAATATGTTTCATAGAGATTCCTCCTGTTTTATTCTGAATAGTTACAACAATTCTATAAAAGACTGCAGGGAATATGTGAAATCCTGCGAAAATGTCCGGATTCATTATTTTATGGAATTGCTATACGTTACTATTTAATATGAACCCAGGGGGAGAAATTGTCAAGGAAAGTTAAATATTATGAAGAACAAAACAGATATACAGACAAAAAATCAGCAGATAGACAAAATACTTCAAGAGCAGTATGATACTGAAACCAAAATACTTGAATCCGCATTGCTGAACGCAGCAGGTAAAACCTCATGGGATGAATTTCCGGAAGAATCCGAGGAGAAGATCCGGGCGGGGTATGATCGGCTGATCACCCGACTGAGAGAAACAGGGGATTTCAATGAAGCAGTCAGGGCTGAAAAGACAGGAAGCACCGGGGCAGCAAAGGAAAAACTTGAAATTCTTGAGTATGACTGGAACAGGACTCACAGAATCCTGAAATCTGCAGCTGCCGCAGTGGCAGTAGTTATGTTGACTGCGCTGGTGGGAATGACTGCTATAGCTGACTGTCGATATCCGGATAAAAATACGCAGACATATCAGAAAACATCCGTTTTTGAAAAAAAATAAAAAAATTTTATTTTTTTGTGTGATATTTGCCGATTTGATTCGCATAGTATATGTAATGAAAGTTTGCGAAGCAGAAATCCGGCATTTTATTCTTCGGATAAGTGTGCGGATCAAAGGCTCGGAACAAAACGTTATATATTTATGCACTGACCGACAGAGAATCATTAAAATATCGGCAAATTTTTAAAATTCTTACGTGGCAGATGCAAAGAAAGGCAGGAACAGTCGAAAAAAAACTGTTTCTGCTTTTTGTTTTCAGAAAAGATATTGTTAATTTGTTTCATTGTAGTGTATAATTAATACAATATAGAAGGATCATAAAAGCAGTAAAAAGTTGCCGGGTTAAACAGGCAAAATGCAGCAAAACAATTGGGGATATCAAAAAGATTCCGAGAGTACATCAAAATCTGAAGGGAGGTTTTTATATGAAGATTACATTTATCGGGGCAACTCATGAGGTTACGGGATCCTGTTATTATCTGGAGGCAGCAGGTCACAAGTTTCTTGTAGACTGCGGAATGGAGCAGGGACCGGATTATTATGAAAATGCAGAAATACCAGTGGCTTTGGGAGAGATAGAATTTGTTCTTCTGACACATGCACATATAGATCACTCAGGTAATCTTCCGGCTATTTATGCAAAGGGGTTCAGAGGACCGGTATATGCCACAGATGCCACCAGCCATTTATGCGATATTATGCTCAGAGACAGTGCGCACATTCAGATGTTTGAAGCAGAATGGAGAAACCGTAAAGGCAGACGACAGGGCAAACCGGAATTTGTTCCGGCTTATACAATGGAAGATGCCATGGGAGTGATCAGAAACTTTGTGGGATGCCCATACAATAAGATGATCACTCCTGCAGAGGGAATCTCAGCCCGGTTTATTGATGCAGGCCATTTGCTGGGCTCTGCAAGTATTGAGCTGACGATCAGGGAGGAGGATACAGAGAAAAAGATTGTATTCTCCGGAGATATTGGAAATACCTGCCAGCCCTTGATCAAGGATCCTGAGTATCTGCACCATGCAGATTATATAGTTATGGAATCCACTTACGGTGACCGCAGTCATGGAGAAAAGCCTGATTATGTGAAACTGTTGTCAGAAATCATCCAGGAAACCTTTGACAGAGGAGGAAATCTTGTGATTCCTTCTTTTGCAGTGGGACGTACGCAGGAAATGCTGTACTTTATCAGACAGATCAAGGCAGACGGACTGGTGTATGGACATGACGGATTTAAAGTATATGTGGACAGTCCTCTTGCAAATGAAGCTACCACGATTTTCTCGGAGCATCAGTATGACTGTTTTGATGAAGAAGCGATGGAACTGATCAAAAAGGGAATTAATCCAATCAGTTTCCCTGGATTGAAGATTTCCGTCACCAGTGATGATTCGAAGTCGATCAATTATGATGAGGAGCCCAAGGTAATCATTTCAGCCAGTGGTATGTGTGATGCAGGCCGTATCAAGCACCATCTGAAACATAATCTGTGGAATGAGAAGAATACGATTCTTTTTGTAGGATATCAGGCGGTCGGTACTCTTGGCAGAGCACTGAGAGAGGGGGCTGCAGATGTGAAACTGTTTGGTGAACCTGTTCATGTGGCAGCGCATATCTGCCAGATGCCGGGAATCAGCGGTCATGCGGATGTGAATGGCCTTTTAGACTGGGCGAAGGCATTTGAGGAGAAACCGCAGAAAGTCTTTGTTACTCATGGAGATGATACAGTTACAGAGATTTTTGCAAAACGTCTGACAGATGAACTGGGGTATGATACAATGGCTCCGTTCAGCGGTACGGTTTATGATCTGGCAGATAATGTATGTCTGTATGAGGCAAAGGGTGTGAAGATCCAGAAAGCATCTGCATCACCGAAGGCAACAAGAGCAGCCAGAGCCTTCGAGAAACTTCTGGCACTTGGTTACAGGCTTATTACGGTTATCAGGAAAAATGAAGGAACGCCGAATAAAGATCTGGAAAGATTTTCAAGAGATGTTCAGTCCCTGTGTGATAAATGGGACAGGACAGATATGTAAATTAAAAAAATATCCCACGAAACTTTATCTATAGCAATCTTTGTAAATAATATATTGATTCAATTTACATTATTTAAGAGGCTTGCTATAGTTTTCGTGGGATATTTTATATGGTCACCTGCGTAACTGTTCAGTATTTCCACAGTTATTTATTTGTTCAGAACTTCCTCCAGTGCAGTGGAAAGCTGATCCGGACATGAGGTATTCTTAAATCCGCATTTGATTCCTTTTAATCTGCTGATCACTTCCTCTGCATCCATTCCCTCTACAAGACTGGCTACACCTTGGGTATTTCCGCTGCATCCGCCGATGAAACGGACATTGTGGACTTTCTTATTGTCATCTACTTCAAATTCAATATGGCTGGCGCAGACACCTTTTGTTTTATACGTCATGTTATGTTTCCTCCTGTTATTTTCTTAACACAGTAAAAGTAAGTTTCTGAGCTTTATCCTCATCCACTTCCTTTTTGCAACGCCATTATAAATAACATCCTGTTCTTTTGGAAGTCTCCATTTGTTATGCAGTTTAAACCATGAGGTTATCTTATTCTCCAACAGAATAATCCTCCAACAGCTTCATCAGCTCCCTGTCATGTCCGTATACCAAAGTGGACATTTCATCTAAGATCATAGTTGCACCCTTCTCGTTGTCATAAGTTTCCCACTCTGGCATTCCGTCTGCGGATGGTACTCCGGTTTTGGCAAAGTTAACCCATGCCTGGCTGATCTGGTCTGCAAATTTCTGTGCTGCCTGATCATTTTGTATGTGATCGAATACATAGGAAATTTCTGCGCCATGATAAACACCGGTTCCATCGTTTGAACCATTTTCATAGGTAAACACATACGCATATATATTCGAACCACCCTGCATTGCCTTATGTGACATAATCTTAAGCATTGGAATACGAATCAAAGTATCCACTTTGTCAGCATTCTCCGGATTCTTGTCTGGATACGCACTCTCATAGGCAGCTACTTCTTCCTCTGTTAGTGTACCCTGATCCCCACCCATCATTGTTGTCCATTCATTTAAATTACTTCCAATCAGAAGATCAATATTCTTTCCATTTTCTGCAAAGCCATCTTCTGTCACCGGATTTTCCGGCATATAATCGCCGTCAATGACCGGTCCCCATTCCATCGCATATCCATCCGATAAAGGTGCCGGTATCTGGTATTCTGCCGCTGTCTCCTGCATTGCTTCCTGTGACGCACTTTCTAACTTACTGATATCCACATTCTGGATATTCTCAATATGGTCTGCTGTGATTCCAAGCTTGTCCAAAATGCGCTCCGTAAGGCTCTGGCTCGCCTCTTCACTTGTGAATGTAACACCCATTGTCTCAGTCGCACCACTCTGTACGATACCTCTCTCAAACAGTCCTTTGGCATTTGGAGTTGTCATAAGCGCAAGCACTTTTGCACCGCCGCCAGACTGTCCAAATACTGTCACGTTCGAAGGATCACCACCGAACTGCTCAATATTTTCCTGGATCCATTTCAATGCCTTTACAATATCATCAAGTCCTGCATTGGCAGAATACTGATACTTTTCTCCATATGCGGATAAGTCTAAAAAGCCGGAAGCACCAAGTCTGTGATTGACGGATACAACCACCACATCACCGCTTTTACTTAAATCTTTTCCATTATACTGTTCTGAATTGGCTGTTCCGGTCGAAAATCCACCACCGTGCAGCCATACCATAACTGCTCTTTTCTCTCCGTCTCCAATGCCCGGTGTCCAGATATTCAGATTCTGACAATTATTGTCTGTTCCTTCCTGATCTCCGGCTGACATTCCAAGCATACCGCTCTGCGGTGACATCGCGCCAACTTTTGTAGCCTCAAAAACACCATCCCACGGTTCCACTTCTTCTGCTAAAGTAAAACGTTCTTTTGCAACTGCATAACGAATACCGAGATACTGGTACACACCATCTTCAAGGCTGCCCATAATCTCTCCCTTGTCTGTTTCTACAATGGTCTCGTCTGTTCCTTTTGCTGCTTCAATATCCGGCTGACTGAACATATTCCGGATGATAAAATACGCTGCGATAAGAAGAATCACCAGAACGATCACAATTCCAATCACAATTTTTTTCCAGAGTTTCATTTTTTTCTTTTCTTTTTTCTCACTCATTGTTTTTCCCTCCTTTATTTATTCCAGAAAAAACGTAACCCATTATAGGTATATTCATCACAGGCGGTTCCGTTATGCTCATATCCCTCCCGCTCTAAGAAAGACATATTTCCGTCCGCATCATGCCCCTGTTGTTTTACCAGCTCTGCCATATACTGTCCATCCACCATGGCTCAGATAAAACACATTGTATTTTTCGTTTTCATCGTAACCGTATGGCAAATATACCACGCCTCTTTTGTCAGTTTCTGTGAATGATCTTCATAGGAAAATGATTCCCAGCTTTTCTGCCTCTGCCTTGCCGGTTGCCATGCCTTTGTACTCCATGCCATACAGTCCGGCAAACCGTTTCATCGTGTATTCACCGGCCTCTAACATCCATTTTTCCGGTGCAGCTCCCTGAAAAAGAAAATACATATCTTTTCCTGCAAGTTCGCTTTCACTTACCAGACCATAGAAACGATCCAGCACATTGCGGACAGCTCCACAGATATTGTGCCAGTATAACGGTGAACCGATCACGATCACATCTGCCTCTTTCATTTTTGCGATCACAGTGCCAAGCTGATCTTCCTCAAAATTCTGTCCGTAACTGTAGATTTTATAATCTGTCAGATTTAATGTTTCATATTCCCTGCCGTTTAACAATACATCTGCAAGGGCTTTCGTATTTCCATTCTTATTTGGACTTCCATTGATAAATAATATCTTCATTACTTCTCCTTTTTCACTCTACATTTTTCTCAATCCAGTTTTCAATATGATCTGCAATTACATCATTATTCAAATCCTGAAACATAAAATGATCATTACCTGTAATTCCTTCTTTCGGCAGATCAACAACCGTGCAGTTTCCACCTTCTGCTGTATACGCATCTGCGAAATCATAACATGCCTGACGCATCATCTGCCACATTCCGGTTGCCTGAAGTGTCTCATCTCCATTATCAATATAATCGCCAAAATACATAGTAATCGGTATATTTTTTTCTGCAACCGCCTTAAAATCATCTGTATCTGCCGCTGGCGCACCACCTGGTTCAATTGCAATGATAGCCGCAATATGTTCTGTATAATTGGCTGCCGTCCAGCCTGGACCTCCACCCTGGGAATGTGTTACCAGAATTGAATTTTTTCCAGTTCTTTCATAAACTTCATCAATTGTTGCTGCTACAGCCTTAGCAACCGTTTCATTATCAAAATCTCCACCCATATCAGACGTCATTCCGGTGTCAGGTGTCATCTGGCGGAAAAACTGATCAATAGAATTTTCATCATTTGGAAACTGGGAGCCTTCGTTTACTACAGATTGTCCATTCTCCCAACGTCCGATACGAAATTGCGTATACCAACGCTGATCCAGTGTTTTTGTGCTGATATCTCCACTCACGGAGGTTGCTCCTGCTTCTCCACGATGTGGTTCATCTATCAAAAATACACTGTGTCCTTTTCTGAGAAACATATCAGACCAGCCTTCCCTTCCATCCGGTGTTGTCATCCATCCCATTCTTGACTGACCATATCCATGCAAAAATACCATAGGCAGACCTATTTCCTCTTTGTTCAGAAACAGTATTTTCCGCCCGTGTATCTGCCTGCGTATTACTGCCACATCCTACAAACAGCATTACCGTCATAGCACCGGTAAGAACTGCTGATAAAAATCTTTTTTGTTTCATTGTTTCACCTTTTCCTTTATTTTTTATTCCTGTGTATCAACCGGAGGAACCATTTCTGCATATTTTTTTAAAAGCTCCGGCGTACTTGTATAATAACGCTTGTTTCTGTCAAGTGCGGCAATCTCTGCCATCTCTTCATCATCAAGTGTAAAATCAAATACATCGAAGTTATCTTTAATATGTTCTGGATTTTTAGAACCAGGAATTACAATATTTCCTGCCTGAATATGCCAGCGCAGAATAATCTGTGCGGAAGATTTTTTATATTTTTCACCAAGTTTTGCAAACACCGGTTCATTTAAAAGTCCTGCGTCTCCATGTCCTAATGGATACCATGCCTGAATGAACATACCCTGCTCTTTTAAAAATTCTTTCATGTCATTTTCCTGATAATACGGATGGACTTCCGTCTGAAGTACTGCCGGTTTCACCTCACAGATGGAAAGGATTTCTTCTATCTGTTCTTTATTGAAATTGGAAAGTCCGATTGCTTTTACCTTTCCTTCTTTGTAGGCTTTTTCCATAAGTTTATAGCCTGCGATATAGTTTCCTGCTGGCTGATGGATGAGGAGCAGATCAATATAATCTGTATCCAGTCTTTTCAGTGTTTTTTCCACTGCATTTTCATGCTCATAAAAGGACGGCCACAATTTTGTTTCCAGAAAAATTTCTTTCCGGTCAAGCCCTGATTTTTTCATCGCACGTCCAACTGCTTTTTCATTCATGTATGCATTTGCGGTATCTACCAGACGGTATCCATCTTTTAAAGCACTAAGAACTGCTGCCTCCGCGTCCTTCGGTGATAAAAGGAATGTTCCGATTCCTGCCATTGGTATTTTAACTCCATTATTTAATACTGCGTATTCCATTCTTACTTCCTCCATATCTGTTATTTTTCTACCTTCGAACCACCAAAAACCTGTGACATTGGGATATTATCTAGCATTTCATCAATTTCTTTTATTTCATCTTCTGTCAGCTTCTCATTCTCTCTGATTCCTTCTTCTGAAAACTGCGGCATGACCTTGCGGTAATCACCTGTTTTTTCAAACTGTGTATTTTGATCATATTTTCCGGTTAAAAATCCATTTGCCAACGGAGAAAACGCTACAAAACCAATGTTTAATTCTTCCAGCACCGGAAATAAGGTCTCATAATCCCGGTACATCATGGAATAACGGTTCTGAATTGCTGTGACCGGACAGATTTTATGTGCCCGTCTTATGATTTCTTCATTTGCTTCTGACAGTCCCCAGTGTGTGATTTTTCCCTGCTCTATCAGCTCCTTCATCGCACCTGCTGTCTCTTCAATTGGAACTTTCTCATCAATACGGTGAATATAATACAAATCCAGATCTTTTCCCAGTATTCTCTTATCCAAAATTTCACCTCTTTTTCCGCGAACAGGCCTGCGCAGTAAATGCGTAGACCTGTTTTTCTGTTGACATTTATCTTGTCTTTAGTATATAAGAAAGAAAAGGAAAGAAGAAGTTTCTCTTCGTTTTGCAGTTTATACCTTTCGGTTAATTCATGATCATAGAATATTCGCAACACATGCATTCTATTGTTTATTCTTTATCCTCGATCGTGATCACCGGCACTTTCTTTTTGTCCCTGCGATATAACAGGATCACTGCTATCTCTGCCAGACCCCAGAGAATTGCAAGAACTGCATCGACCACATAAATCGTCTGTAACCATTCTGGAATTGTTCCCGGAACATAGTTCTCATAAGCACTGCTGTTCACTGTCGTATATAAAATATTTTTTACAGCATTCCGCATTGCGATTACAGAAGTTGCACTTAAATCCGTCATAATTGCTTCATTACCCGCAGTTCCAAGCATCATATCCGTACCGCCTCTCACTGCTCTGTCTGCATCCATGTATCCATAGTTTCCAAAGTAATCAGAGATCACCATACCTTTGAATCCCCATTCACCGCGCAATACGTCCTTCAGCAATGGTGCACAGCTTCCTGCCCACTCAGTTCCAATAAAATTATAAGAGGTCATCACTGCAATTTTTCCATCTGGATAACTTTTTACTGCTTCCTCAAATGGTTTTAAATAAATCTCTCTCATTGCCTGTTCTGTTGTCCATGTAGTAAGAAAAGCATTCCGGTTGATTTCCTGTTCATTTAATGCGAAATGTTTGATAAATGGGTACATGCCGCTTTCCACAGCTCCTTCTACCTCTCCCTTTGCCATTTCCGCACTTAAAAGGCTGTCCTCTGAATAATACTCAAAGTTACGTCCACCGAAAGCACTCCTGTGCATGTTCATAGATGGTGCATACCATCCTGTTACATGATAATCTGAAAATTCTTCGCCCATTGCCTTTGCATATTCCACTGCAAGGTCTGTATTCCATGTCTGGGCAAGAATAATTTGCGAACAATAACCGGTTCCAAATATACCGAGTGTACTTGAATTCACACCTGCCGGTCCATCCGTATCAAGGATTCTTATTTTTCCAACAGAATCTACCGCTGCATTCTGATGACCACCAAACGCGATCAGATTCACCATCTCATCTACTGTAATCTCATCAAGTAATGATTCCCATCGCTCGTCATCATAATCAGCGCCTCTTAAATCGAATACTTCCAATCCATTATCTGCTCCTGTAACCGGCATTTCATCATCCGCATTGTCATATGCTGTCGGATCATAGGTTCCATTTCCATAAATGGTTCCATCCAGTTCAAAATCGGTCGGCGCAGCGGTTGCTTCACTGTAATTTGCAAATCCATTTTCTCTGGAAAGATAAGTCACATTTCCCTCAGCAAATTCAAACTTATTGTCTGCAACTTCAACATCTCCATTGTGTTTCTTATTTTCATCATAAACAACCATTTCAGGAACACTATATGTCTTTGTATCTACTACGGTATGACTGTCTGTTCTTAGGCTGATCTCATAATCCCCCTGCTCTAATACGTAGTATCCTGTTCCATATGTATCATAAGATGCCATATCTTCTGTATCGAATGTGAGTGTTACTGTCTCTGACTGACCTGGCTCTAAAAGCCCTGTTTTGTCAAAAGCTGCCAGATTCACACTCGATTTTTCGATTCCACCATTATAATAAGGTGGGTTATAGTATAATTCCACAACATCTTTTCCTGCCGTATCTCCTGTGTTTGTTACAGTGACATCCACACTGATACTGTCATCAGAAACCTGTAATTCTCCCATCGACTGTTCAAAGGTCGTGTAACTTAATCCATAACCAAAAGGATACAATACTGTATCATCATAATTGATCAGTCCTTCCTCTGCTGCAGTCTCATAGAACCTGTATCCCACATAAATTCCTTCTACATAATCTACAAACGATACAATTCCATCTGCTCTTTCCCATGCTTCTTTTGCCGCATCAGAAACATCACTTGTATTGGTATAAGCAAAATGACCAATATTATTAATATATGGTGCACTGTTTAAATCTTTCAGCCATGTATCCGCTGTCTTTCCGGAAGGATTGACTTCTCCGGCAATAATATTTCCCAATGCATTAAATCCTGTCGCACCGGCACCGGCACAAAGCAATACGCTCTTAATCTGGTCATAATCATTTGTCCAGCCAAGCTCCATTGTATTTGCTCCGTTGTATACAACAATGACATTGTCAAACAAACCACATACCATATCCACAAGGTCTTTTTCTGTTTTACTTAATTCCAGATAAGACTGTCCAGCTTCAAAATCATCATATTTTGTGGAATTATTGGTATAAGTTCCTTTCGTGTATTTTGTTCCGATCTCCATTGTAGAACCATCCATGATCGGTCCCATATCTTCTGGAAGGTCGGTTCCCTCACCTCCGGTTCTGGAAAAAACCAGCACTGCTACATCTGAAAATTCTTTTGCCCTGTCAAGTACTTCCTGCGGATAATCGGCAACAGGAATTTCCGGAAGTGTCCAGTCCTGTCCGTTATTGATACTGATAACCGGTCTGTCTGCCCTGTAATTCACATACATATCTGACAATTCACTGTTTGTCTCAAATCCGGCATTTTGAAGTCCCTGTAAAATACCGACAGCTGTTGTAGTATCAACGGTTCCGGAACCCGTTCCTCCATAAATCGGATTCGTTGATGCCCAGCCAAATACATTGATCTTCTGAGGTGCAATCGGAAGAAAAGAATCATTATTTTTTGTCATAACCACTCCTTCATCCGTTACCGCCTCAATCACTCTTTTTGAATTTTCTTCATGCGACGGATCAAGTGTTCCTTTATCTGCCAATACAACATTTAATGTGTTATACAAGGTTCCTGTCACTGCAATATTTAACGTGATCACAGTAACCAGTAAAAAAGCAAGAACCGATTGCACACGAAACAGACGTCTTTTGCTCCTTTCCATCTTCCTCACGGCTATGATCACAACGATCATTGCAATGAGCGCAGCTGCGATTATGATAAGATGTGCTCTCATCATGTTAATAACACTTATGACATCTTCCCATGCCACTTCTACATTTCCCATAAGTCTTTCTCCTTTTCTGATTTATTTTGTTGTACTGACTATAACAAAAAAAGAACCGGAAATGTCCATTTTGGTTTTCCTGGTTCTTTTTTAGGTAAAGTTGGTATTATTTTTCCGGATAAAAAATGATATCTGTCAAAAAACGTTCTTTTTCCGACCGCATAAAAATGGTTCCATGATATCGTTCCACAATATATCGTATACTTTTCACTCCGAAACCATGATAATTTTTATCCTCTTTTGTTGTTTCTGGCAATCCATCAGAAAAAACAATCTCATCTTTGCAATAATTCTCACTGTGGATATGTACTCCATGATTTTGTATCTTTATACTCACACTGATGATCCTTTTTTCTTCGTCCGCTTCTTTTATGACACTTTCAATCGCGTTATCCATCAGATTTCCAAACAGGGCATACACATCGGTTGTATTCATAAAATTCAACAGTTTTCCATCTACCATAGTGCTCAGCTTGATATTATATTCTGTACAAAGAAGGCTTTTCTCTGTCAATACAAGATCTAATGCTTCATTTCCTGTCTGAAAAATATTATCATAAATTGTGAGTGTATTTCTTACATCTTCAATATACTTTTTCTGCTCCTCGCCGTCCTCTATTTTGGGAATTTTGGAAATCCTGTATTTTAAGTCATGACATTTTATATTGATAATATCAATCGTTTCTTTCGACAGTTTCTGTTTTTCCCCCATATTTTTTATCATTTGCTCCATTGTCTCTTTTTCCCGTAGGATCTGATTCTGTCTTGACATAGAATAAGCCATAAAAATTGCAAGGAAACAGCACACAATTGCATATAATTTGCAGAATACATTTTGCAGCAGGGCACTTTCTCCCCGAAACATCCTGCTGTCTACTAACACACTGTTCACCACTACAATAAACAGGATCACAAGTGACAGCAGAATCATCCGGATATCCCTGCTCTTATGTTCTGCCTTTCCTTCGTAACGCCGCACGATTGTCCAGTAAATTACAATGGAAACGATCAGATACGGCAGCAGCCGGATCAGCAGGAATTCCCAGAATACTGAAAATTCAATCCCTGTAAGTTCAACAATGATTGTAACAGCTGCGTATGAAATATGCTGTGTTGCATAACCACAGACACCTGAAAATAATAATTCTTCCCGCTTTTCGTCAAAACACAAATTCATCGTGATAAGACTGTAAACAAACATACAGCTGTAATATATAATTGAAATGAAAGGATTTTCACTCGGAATCCCTGCTAACAGGTAAAAAGTTGTCAGTGCCAGACCAAAGTATAAAACTATCCCAAGTAAAATTCTCCAGAAAAAATATTTTTTCCGTTTTAATCCAAATGTATAAATACTTTCCGTGATCAGAAGCTGTAAGGAAAATCTTATACAGGATATCATGTGCATTCCTGTCATGAAAAATCACCTCCAAGATATCGCATAAAATCTTCTTTGAACTCTTTCTTCCGCTGTCTGCTGATAGGAAGCTGTATCTCATCAATCCATACCGTATCTTTTTCCAGCTTTGAAACACATTTCAAATTTACCAGACACCCATTGATACATTTGGAAAATCCTTCCTGCCTCAACTCCTTTTCCACCTCTAACATCGTTCCTCTTGCCTGTAAGTCTCCCTTTGTAGTATGGAATACAAGATAATTCTTATCTTTTTCTACATAAAGGATCTGAGAAGAACCAATCCTCATCATTTCTCCATTTCCATGAACCACAACCATTTTTTCTTTATTTAAATTTAAATACCGGAGTGCTTTTTTCAGTTTGTCCACAAACACATAATAGCTGATCGGCTTTACAATAAAGTCCACTGCATCCACTTCATAACCATGGATTGCATACTGCGCCATATTCGTCACAAAAATAATTTTTATACCAGTATCTTTTTCCCTCAATTTTCTTGCTACTGTCATTCCATCCATATGCGGCATTTCTATATCCAGAAATACCACATCCAGATTGCCTTCATACTCTTCTAAAAACTGAAGTCCATCGGTATATTCTTTCACACAGATCTTCGTCTGTTCTTCTTTCTCATACCGGCAAATAAACTGCCTGATCAATTTCTGATGTTCTTTATCATCATCCACTAATCCGATTCGAATCATAATCCATCCCCTTATAAAAAATCACTTTTTTTCAATCACACTACAAGTATAGTATGTAATAAATACAAACAGCCCCATAATCGCAATATAATCCAGAAGAAACCAGATCAGATTTTCTCCAAAATTAAAAAATACAAAATGTGAAATTAAAAACAAATATTCGTGAATCCTTCTTTTCCAGAAAGCATAGATTCCATAACACGCGACCGCGGCTGCAATGCACCGTGGCACCCATATTAGTTTCTTATGATTTTTACCATCTTTTTTCATTGCTTTTCCTGCCATGCCTATCATCATATTCCAATGCATCCCAAGGTGTACCGACATCAGAAGAAATCCCCAGTACGCACAGAGCATATGGACATTTCTCGCCAGATTGGCTGCTCCCTTTATCCTGACAAACTTAAAAACATAATTGGATAAAATGATACCGCTTAACATGGATCCTGCCATACAGAGCAAAAGAAGAACAACCAGAATTGTCTGCATGACCCTGCGCATGGTGTATTTTCCTTTCCGCAGATTCCCAGTCCACTTTCTGTTTAAAACATGATGCACCACAAAAAGAAAGAACATCGCCATTCCAAGCCATTCATGCGCTGCATCACCGATCAGCTCGAATGACATGAGAAACAGCAGCGAAATTGTCATAAGCACATCAACTGCTATTTTGATTTTAAATTTTCTGTTCATTGTAATCCTCAATTTTTCCTGTTTTATGTGTTACTGTTCTCTTCCCAGAAACTTACCGCATGGTCGATCCATCCTTCTGCGACCGTTCCATCTCCCAGTCCAAAACCATGGGAAAGTCCCTTAAACACCTCCACTTCGGCATTTGTTCCAGCACTTTCCAACCTCGCAATATAATACTCCACACTGCGGTAAGAAGCAATATTGTCCTTCGTACCAACACACGCATAAGTGGGCGGCTCATTTCCGGTTACCTGTGTCAGTCCCGTGTACTGCATAATGACTGCTGCCGGTGCCGGATACTTCTGTATCATCCGCTTCTGGTTCTGATACTGCAGAAAATGTGTTTTTTGCACTCTGTTCGCTGCATCCTGACAGCAGAAATGAAGCACCTATAAGCAGGAATATCTTTCTTACCTGATCTCCCATCTTCATGAATTTTATAAATCTCCTTTTTCTGATGCTTTCAATAGGTATTTACAATAATTTATAATTTTGCATCTTCTGACAACATTATTATAGAAAAAACGGAACCTCACAAGAAGTCCCGTTTTGTTATGCAGTATAAACCTGCCGGTTATAAGTATTCATGAAAATGTTATCCAAAAATACAGTGATCTTTCGTTTTCCTACAGACTCTGCAGCAGCCCGTCCAGTCCCTGTTCCTCATAAATGCCCTTATAATAAGCCACTTCCTCTTTGATCACCTGATCAATGACCTGCATACCGAGCAGTTCCACCGGAGCTTTGTCGTCCGTCATAATGTAGTCACCACCGTCATACTGCGTGCTTGTATCCGCAACTGCAAGCATCATATTCTGCAGATCTGCATTTGCAAGATTTCCTGCATTATTTTTCAGTGTATCGAGCATATCTTCTTGATTAGATGCAAAAAGTTCCCGGTTTGTAGAGCCTTTCACATCTGCTGTGTAAACGGTTCCAAACACAGAAGCAATCGTGTCCGCGAGATACTGGTTAATGTTTCTCTCGCCACTTCCGCGCATGTTCATATTTACAACCATCACACCATTTTCAGTCAGATAGTTCTCGATGCGTTCGATATTGCCGGGGAATTTGATATCGCTCGGCCAAAATGCCACGCCGTGCTCAATGGAGGCTTTCGTGCCGATTTCAATTTCCGCCGCGGCCTCGCCCTGCGCATTCAGCAGCGTCGCCGGGTTGCTCTCGTAATACCACACGCCGCCCTCATCGGTGCAGATGTAATCCATCAGCTCGACGCTTTCGCCGTTCACTTCGCCGGTATACACAATGCCGCTCTCCTCCGCCGCGCCGGTGAAGGTTACGCCGCCCAGCTCAAAAGACGCCGGATATTGCTTTTCGCCCGCATTCAACACGGCATCGCCCAGCTTGGCCGCCGTTTCAGCATCAAGCTCGGCCCATCCTTCTGCGCCGCTGGCGGAATAGGGAATCAGTTTCTCATCAATCTGCACGCCGGTGACCGTCTCGCCGTCGCAATCCAGCGTCACGCGAATCAGGCTGTCCGGCTGCTCATTGCCCAGACTGTACACGCCGTAAGCCACGCCTTGTTCAGCCACAGCCGCGCCGCAGACGACCAAAGCCAGCGCCAAAGTCAGCGCAAGAACCATCTTTTTCATGATCAATCGCTCCTTTTCTTTTTTAGTACATTCGTACTAGTTAGAATCATAACACTTTTGACAGCATTTGGCAAGCATTTTCCGCGCATTTTTTGATTTTTTTCCGCCATACTAAGCCGCGAGCGATTGGCTCAAAGACAAACATGGAGGGATTGCATCATGGACAACCAGACGATCAACTGTTCCGTTTCTTCCTGCCGTCACCACAACGCGCAGAACCGCTGC
>ENA-ORTN01000039-ORTN01000039.1-human-gut-metagenome-genome-assembly--contig:-NODE-39-length-114801-cov-6.581929_pt1 | contig 114801 bp, 92 predicted proteins | sample MGYA00242070_ERZ509189 | MGnify/ENA primary metagenome ERZ509189 (study PRJEB26280, sample SAMEA2338821) | human gut metagenome | biome: human gut; feature: human-associated habitat; material: faeces...
GTTTTCGCCGTGAGAGGGCGACGTCTTAACCCCTTGACCAACAAGCCTTGCAACGATATGTATATTATCACATCTCAATTCTTTTGTCAACACTTTTTTCAAGTTTTTTTAATTTTTTAATTTTTTTGTTCTTTTTCGACACTTTACAACGGCACGCTAATACCACATTCGCGGGATACCATCACTTTTGCGAATTGGTATCCCACGAATAAATTGCCTAGCTCTGAATAGTTACAACTTACAGCGTAATAATCTCGTCCAGACCACAGCCTTCCATCTGCTCTGCACCGCCTACAACACATATACCGCCATCTTTCATAGCAATACTAATTTGCTCTGCGGCCTGCGCTAACTTTTCTGGTGTTGTCTCAAGAATCTGCTGCCAGCGTGCACAGCGCTCCTCCCAACTAATCTGTCTCCAATAGAAGTTATCTGCTGTCTGTCCCTTCATTCTAGGTGTCTGAAGAGGCGACTGATCTGAAACTGTTCCGATGATAAATCCTGTCAAATCTGGATTCTGTGCTGCAAACTCTTTTAAGAAGCCGCTGCAGTCTAAATATTTTCTAAGAGATTCTCTAGCGCTCGGATCACGATATGAATAACAGAAAAAGCCACCATTTGCCCGAGTAAGCATACCTGTTCCATAAGCACCGCCCTGAACACGAATTACATTCCACAAATAGCTTAGGCTCACAATCTTGGCTGCTGTCTGCCATGCACCATTATAATTTCCTGTAATTGTACCGCGAACTGCAAATGCGATATCTGCTGGAATGATGATTCCCTCTTTTTTGATGCCCCATGGCTTTATTGCAATTGTCTGTGTGTTCAAAAGATCCTGCTTTGACGGCAAAAGCTCCTGCAGCATTTGAACAACATTCGCTGCATACGCATCTGTATTTCCTGTAAGACTGATAGTTAACTGTTCCTTTGAAACTGCCTTTGCATACAGTACTGTCAATTTTTCACGAAGACTATTCCAGTTCCAATTTTCTTCCTGAGCTTTTAACCACTGATAGAATGTAACACCACCAGTACACTCTGAAACTACACTTGAAACACTCATCTGCGCTGACACACGACCAAGCGCTGCTGCATGACCACCCATCACTGTCTGCTCAAAGCATCCCATCTTAATCTGACGCAGCAGATCAAGAACTGCTTTTTCAGAATTGGCAGTATCAAATCTTGTCTGCGTCAAAATCTCTGCTGCAAGACTAACTGCCTGATCTACATTTGATTCAAGCGTGCTAAAGGACGCGCAAAGCTTTACTGTACAGCAGTTGCTGTCATCCTTTATATTGAAGGTACTTATGAAAAAAGTCATGCTTCCGCACAAAAGACGTACACGGTTGTTTAACTCCTCTACACTTGACTGCGTTGTTTCCAGATTTCCAAAAAGACGACATAAAAGTCCAAGTGCAGGAAGTTCTGCCTCTGTATAATGGTTTTCATCGAAATAAAGCGTAATATAAGCAATTCCGCTTGAATTAACGCGATGAACCAATACCTTTTGTCCATTAATTACAAGTTCTTCAATTGGCTGTTCTTGCGGTGTGCGACTTAAATCAGATAACTCTAAATGTGGAAGTGCTGCTAGCTGCTCTGGTGTATCTTCACTGTTTTGCCATGCCTCTAGTCTTTCCTGTTTTGCAATAATCTCTTCTCTTGCCTTCTCACCCCACATTGCAGACTCATCTTCAAGCCGCTTTACTTCCTTTGCTCGGCGTGCTTCTCCTGCCGTTTTAGACGGAATCAATGTAACCTTACAGCGATGCGGATTTTCAATCAGCTCTTCGCGAATCAAATGTTCAAAATATCCCTGTTTCATCTTTTCACGAAGATTTACAAATAAGTCACCAATCTGCAGATTAGCCTCTGGTGCTCCTCCATACAGCCAGCTGTCAAACACCTGCATTCCAAGAATCAGTCCCTGCGGATAGCTTCCATAATCGCGCTCTCTCATCTGGAACTCAAGGTTCGCCATAGAAGCTTCTAACTTCTCATGATCAAGACCACCATTTGCCAGCGCATTCAATGTGTCGAAAATCCGCTCCTCTACTTGTTTGCAGTTCTCTTCTTTCACATTGCGTGCCTCAATTTTTACCCATGGATTTGCGACGCCATCTATTGTATAAAGACGCATTGTTTCTGCAAGTCCATCTTCCAACACTGCCTTCGTAAGCTGTGCCTGATTATTTCCAGTAAGCACATCTGACAAAATCTGCATTGCTGTAAGCTTTTCGCGTTCTGCATAGGTTCCGATCACACGACCCCAAGACAAACGAATTTTGCCCTCTTCATTCTCGTTTGTACCAATCTCATATTCAACTTGCTGTTCACCTGCATCCACTGCTGACTGAATTGCTGGTGGATCCATACGCTTTGTCTGTTCAAATGAGGACAGATATTCATCATTGATAATGCCAAGAATAGCATCAATATCCATTGCACCATCAAGATACACATAGGCATTCGACGGAGAATAAAATCGTTTATGACTTTCAATAAACTCTTCATATGTCAAATCCGGAATTTTTGTCGGATCACCTCCTGATACATAACGATACGATGTATCAGGAAAGAGCGCTCTATTGATTGTCATATCCATCAATTCATCCGCATCTGCAAACGCTCCCTTCATCTCATTAAAGACAACACCTTTGTAGCCTGGCTTTCCCTCACTATCAAACTCATAGTGCCATCCTTCCTGATAAAAAATTTCTGGCTTTGTATATACAGCCGGATAAAATACAGCATCAAGATAAACACGCATCAAATTGACAAAATCCTTATCATTGCGGCTTGCCACCGGATAAAAGGTCTTATCCGGGAATGTCATTGCATTCAAGAATGTGTTCATAGAATTTTTTAAAAGCTCTACAAACGGCTCCTTAACCGGATAATTTTTTGAACCGCATAAAACAGAATGCTCTAAAATATGAAATACGCCTGTATCATTCCAAGGCAGAGTCTCAAAACCAATGCCAAATACCTTGTTTTCTTCCTCTCTGCTTATCCATACCAGCTCTAAACCTGTCTTTTCATGCTTCATCTGGTACATCACTGCATCCAGCTCAGGAAGCGGTACTTCTCTTTCGACTACAAATCCATGCACGGTATCATGTAATGTCACAAAAATCCTCCTTACTGTCCAATCGACGCGTTGTGGTTATCATACAACATACGACCATTAGACGGTTCATTTACAGCAAATAGAGCCGCATGTTGCTGCGACCCTGATTTACTGATACTACTGATTAGTATTATACTTATTCAAATGGAAAAGAGCAAGAAATTTCTGACATTTTATGAATCCTTGTCCCTCATCCAGTAATCAATGCAACATTATTGATTCTCTATTCTTACTCTGTTTTATTTGATGTTGGAACCACAATATTCTCCGGCAATCCTAATATTTCCAATTCCTGACGAATATCATCTTCATTAAGCTCATACGGCATCTGCGATACATCTGGATAATTTTCGATCGAATTTCCATTCTCATCCACGCTATACCATGGATAATAATCCTTATAAGTCCTTGAATACGCACATAATCCATACGGAGAATTCCAAACTATCATTTCCCGTTCACCGCTTGGAAGATTGAAACCATCACTTACCATCGTATTATCAATAATCGTTTTTGCATTTCCATAAGGAATCGAGCTTATATAGTTCCCATCAATCTGATAACAATCATATTTTGTGAAACCTTCATCTGGAATCAGATAATACATGCTGTAAATTTGCATAATTTCAAAGTCACCAATAATATACAGATAATCAGCCTGAGCAGAAAGCTGCTGAACTGGATCCTGTATTGAATCTTGTCCCGTCTGGGAATTTGGTGATATTGATATTGTTCTTAACTTTTGTGCAATTGTAGGCTTCGTTCCCGGAAACCAGCTGTAACATGTAACCGTTGCTGTTCCAACAGCCTGCATATCTCCCTGCGATGCCGAACTAACCCATGAAATATATATGTTTGAATCGGAATTGACCTCTGTTTCTGTAATTAATTCCGTTCCTGACAAACAATCATATACTGTTTTGTTACCGCCAATTTGCGCAATCTGATTCTCATTAAGACCAATCACGCCAAACTGCTGCTTCATATAGTCTGGTTCAATAGCAGATCCCATTACGTTTGTACCACTATTATAATTAAGTACATTTCCATTATAGTCATAATAAGATGTTTTTAATGTCAATCCATCCCACAAAAAGCCCTCCTCATACTGGTCGCATCCAATTACAATCTTATCTCCCATATTTCTTGAGTAAACACGAATTTTTCCAACTCCCGTTACAAAAGATGGCATATCCGCTGTAATTTCAGAGGCTAATACAACATTTCCTTCATTTGCCTCATAAATTTGAAAAATCAACTGACTTTGGTTGCTTTCCTGCGTGGTATCTGAACGCACTACAAGAAGTTCCATCTGATCGTCTCCATCATAATCCTTAATTTGATAACCTAGTGCTGCTGACGGAAGCATATTTACGGCCTGAGCCGCTCCTGATTCTGTTTTCTCCAGTATGTTATCATATGTTGCCTGCTGTGGATAATCAAGAGACCACGCATATTCATACAATGCGTTCATATTCGCAAGTTCTGATTTTCCATCCGCCTGCGTTGCATTTGCCTGTATTGGCTGTAATACTAACGCCGCTGCAACTGCCATAAAAGAACTTCTTTTCATATTTTTCAACTCCTTTTCTCAGTTTACAAATTTTCCAGTACAAAGCAAACTGTTTTGTACTATCAGCATACCATAGTTTTTCAATTTCTTCATCTATTTTTTTGCAAACAAAAATACCAGAACTGTTCCTCTTTTCAGGGAAAACAATTCCAGCATTTTCATCATTTCTAGCATTTTCACTATTTCAAGCATTTAAAATCGAATCGTTTTAAATATTGTTTTTTAACTGGCTAATTTCTCACTGTTTCTGCGTACTGCCGGGATTTTCTTCTGACACCAATAGGCAAGATAGGCCGATGCAATACCCAAAAGAAGACCACCAAGGATATCAGTTGGATAATGTACATACAGATACATTCTCGAAAAGGTGATCAGACAGGCTAACACTAATGTTGTGGCAAACAGTTTTCGCTCTTTTGCCAAATACAGCGCGGTCGCTGCCGCAAAAGATGCCGACGTGTGCCCCGACGGAAATGAAAAATCACGCGGCTTTGTGATCAGCACCTGAATTGCGGTGTTCACATCGAATGGTCGGATTCTGCGAAAAACATTTTTCAAAATACCGCTGCAAAGCACCGCATCAATGATCAATGCTGCCGCAACAATGATTCCGCTTTTTCTCGTCTTTGGGATTGCGATCAACACAACTGATAATACAATCCAGATCGCTCCTACATTTCCAAGACTGGTGATAAAACACATAAACGCATCTCCAATCGGCGTGTGGATGGTTTGAAGCCAGTCCAATATCTTAAGTTCCATTCCTGTCATATTGCTCACTTCTTTCTTTTGCTTTACAGCAACTTAAAATTATAATCTGGGACTAAAAAACCCTGAACTTCCCGCAACTGCGAAAAATTCAGGGTTTTAGAACTCAATATTGTTACTTATGCGTTCATCTGCTTAGCAACTTCTGCTGCGAAATCCTCTTCCTTCTTCTCCATACCTTCACCGGTCTCGAAACGAACGAACTTCTTAACAGCAACCTTTGCGTTGTTCTCCTTAGCTACCTGAGCTACGTATGCGCTTACGGTCTGCTTTCCATCCTCAGCCTTTACGTAGGTCTGATCCATCAGACAGATCTCCTTAAGCTCCTTGTTGATACGTCCGTTGATCATGCCATCGATAACCTTCTGTGGCTTCTGGGACTCCTTCGGATCGTTCATGATCTGAGCTAACAGGATCTCCTTCTCTCTGGAGATGTAATCAGCGTCAACCTCTGCTCTGGTGGTGTACTGTGGCTTTAATGCTGCTGCCTGCATAGCAACGTTCTTTGCCATTTCCTTAATTGCATCGTTAACAACGTCAGTCTCAACGTCTACTAAAACGCCGATCTTTCCGCCTGCATGGATGTAGGAAACAACGATACCGTTCTCCTCGCTAACCTTTGCAAAACGACGGATGTTCATGTTCTCACCAATGATAGAAATCATGGAAGACAGCTTCTCCTTAACGGTCATGGATGGATCTAATGCCCACTTCTCAGCCATGAATCCTTCGATATCCTCTGCCTGAGTATTAACTGCCTGAGCAGCAACCTCTGCAACGTAGGTCTGGAACTTCTCGTTCTTTGCAACGAAGTCAGTCTCAGCGTTAACCTCAACTACAACTGCGTGCTTCTCATCCTCAGAGATGCAAGTAGCAACGATACCCTCAGCTGCAATACGTCCAGCCTTCTTCTGAGCACCAGCTAATCCCTTCTCACGCAGGAAATCTACAGCCTTGTCCATATCACCTTCTGTTGCAGTCAGTGCCTTCTTGCAATCCATCATTCCTGCGCCGGTCATCTCACGCAGCTCTTTTACCATACTTGCTGTAATAGCCATCTTAATCTTCCTCCAAATAGTTGTGTACAGTATTGATACTTAACTTAGTTAATAAAAACAATAACGATTCAGAAGCCGCAGTCCGCCGCCCCTGAATCGCTATTTCCGACTTGATTACTCAGCGTCAGCTACTACGGTCTCGATATCAGCTGCTGCATCAGTAGTGTCAGCTGCCAGCATCTCCTCGCCAGCCTCTGCAACCTCATCAACTTCCTCAGCCTCGCCCTGCTTAGCCTCGATAACAGCGTCTGCCATCTTAGAAGCGATCAGCTTTACAGCTCTGATAGCGTCATCGTTACCCGGGATTACATAATCCAGCTCTTCCGGATCACAGTTGGTATCAGCGATACCGATCAGCGGAATACCCAGAGTGTGAGCTTCCTGAACACAGATCTTTTCCTTCTTCGGGTCAACTACGAAGATTGCATCCGGGATACCTGGCATATCCTTGATACCGCCAAGGTTCTTCTCAAGCTTCTCCCACTCCTTCTTCAGCTCGATAACTTCCTTCTTTGGCAGTACATCAAAGGTACCGTCCTCAGACATGGTCTCGATCTGACGAAGACGAGCGATTCTGCTCTGGATGGTCTTGAAGTTAGTAAGCATACCACCAAGCCATCTCTGGTTTACATAATACATACCACATCTCTGTGCCTCAGTTGCTACTGCATCCTGTGCCTGCTTCTTTGTTCCTACGAAAAGGATGTTTCCGCCCTCTGCAGCAATGTCGAAGATAGCCTTGTAAGCTTCGTCAACCTTGCCTACAGACTTCTGCAGGTCGATGATGTAGATACCGTTTCTCTCGGTATAGATGTATGGAGCCATCTTAGGGTTCCATCTTCTGGTCTGATGTCCAAAATGAACACCAGCTTCAAGCAGCTGCTTCATAGAAATAACGCTCATGTTTTTACTCTCCTTTGGTTTGTCTTCCGTATGCCATACGTACAGGCAACTGCTTGCGCAGCACCAAACCTGCCAACCGCATACGTGTTTTTTAAATTTTTAAGCCCTACAATCATATCATGGAAAAAATACAATTGCAAGGCTTTTTTTGTTTTTTCTTCTATTTTTTTTCGTTTTTATGCATTCGTACTGGAAGTATTCTCTGCGCTGACCTTAACCTTAGCCAGCTCATCAAATACAACATCGTTAAGAACTTTGATGTAGGTTCCCTTCATACCGGATGATCTGGACTCGATAACACCGGCACTCTCAAACTTACGCAGTGCATTTACAATTACAGAACGTGTGATTCCGATGCGGTCTGCAATCTTGCTTGCAACAAGCACACCTTCGTTTCCATCGAGTTCACGGAAAATGTGAACAATTGCCTCTAACTCAGAGTAGCTAAGTGTACTGATGGCAGATTTTACGATCTGCTTCTTTCTATTTTCCTCTGCGCTCTCTTCGTTTACAGAACGAAGCATCTCCAGTCCTACTACAGTGGTACCATACTCACTTAAGATGATATCATCAATGCCATATCCTGTGTGCTCTCTGTAGATAAACAGTGTACCAAGTCTCTCACCTGCGATCTCGATTGGTGTTACGATTGCCTGATATTTCTCACCGTTTTCCTGAGAGAATCCAAGTGTAGCCAAATTGACATTCTCTTTTGTGGAAAGTACGCTTAACAGACGCTCGTTGAGCATATGATCCGCAAATGATCCGATGTTGTTTTCCATCAGCTCATTAATTACATCCACATCCTTCCAGACACTGAAACCTAAAACCTTACCCTTCTTGCTGAGTACCAGAATATTGGATTCCAGAATCTCACTTAATACCTCACAGATGTCATTAAAGACAACTTTGCTGGTATTGTTGTTATGCAAAAGTTTGTTGATTTTTCTTGTTTTATCCAGCAACTGCACGCTCATATTGGGTTCCTCCAATGCAATTTATTCTTTGTACAGTATCATATCACAAAATGAATAATTTTACAAGAATATTTCGCAGTTTTGTCAGATTTATTCCTCCGACTTTGCAATATAGCCGCACGCAGTGTCAGAACAGCACTCTCTGTTACCCTTTTTGATCATATAAGAGCCACATTTCGGGCAGTTATGTCCAGTCGGACGATTCCATGACATAAAGTCGCAGTCTGGTGCACCCTCACAGCCATAGTAAACACGACCTTTTTTCGTCTTTCGGATGACAAGATCTTTTCCGCACTTCGGGCAGGCTACACCAATCTTTTCAAGATACGGCTTTGTATTTCGACAGTCAGGAAATCCCGGACACGCCAAAAACTTTCCATGAGGACCATACTTAATAACCATCTGTCTTCCGCACAGTTCACAAAATTCATCTGACAGCTGATCCTCGATCTTGACGCTCTCAAGCTCTCTGTTTGCTGCCTCTACTGCTTCATGAAGGTCTGGATAGAAGTTTCTAACAATACTCTTCCACTCAACCATACCCTCACCAACCATATCAAGCAAAGACTCCATATTGGCAGTAAACTCAGCATCTACAATGATTGGGAAGGATTTCATCATAATGTTGTTTACGACCTGACCAAGCTCCGTCACATACAGATTTTTCTTTTCCTTTGTGATGTAATGACGTGCAAGAATAGTAGTAATTGTCGGTGCATAAGTAGATGGACGTCCTATTCCCTTTTCCTCAAGCATGCGAACAAGCGTTGCCTCTGTAAAATGAGCCGGTGGCTGTGTAAAATGCTGCTGTGTCTCTTTTTCACTCACCGAAAGTTCCATACCCTCACTGAGATGATCAACAGCAGGTGCGCTCGCTGCTTTTTCTTCACCGTCATTATAAATACTCATAAAGCCGTCAAATGAAAGCTTTGAGCTGACTGCTGAAAACTCATATCCGCCTGATTCAAGCTGTACATGATTCATCATATAAACAGCATCTGCCATGCGGCTTGCAGTAAAGCGTCTCCAAATCAGCTGGTACAAACGGAACTGATCACGTGAAAGAGATTCCTTTACGCGGACTGGCTCCCTTGTAATGTCTGTAGGACGAATACCTTCATGCGCATCCTGAATATGACCTTTGGCAGCCTCTTCCTTTTTTGCCTGTGTCAGATATTTTTCGCCATACGTTTTTTCAATATATGCTCTTGCTGCTGTATCAGCCTCTGCTGCGATACGTGTGGAATCAGTTCTTAAATACGTAATCAAACCTATCGTACCCTCGCCCTCAATTGAAACACCCTCGTACAGCTGCTGTGCGATACGCATCGTTTTTTGTGTTGAGAAATTCAGCTGATTTGCAGCTTCCTGCTGCAGCGTACTTGTAGTAAATGGCATTGGTGCCTTCTTTTTTCTTTCTTTATGCGCCAATTCCTTTACAACAAATTTGTCGCTCTCCACTGCCTTTACAATTTCATTTAACTGGGCTTCATTCTCAATCGTAAGCTTTTTGGAATCTTTTCCGTAAAATTGTGCCTTTAATGGCTTTTTAGAGCCTGGCACGTCAAGCAAAACATCTAAGCTCCAATATTCCTTTGGAATAAATGCCTCGATTGCTGCCTCTCTGTCACAGATAAGTCTAAGTGCAACAGACTGGACTCTTCCTGCACTAAGACCTCTTTTTACCTTTGCCCAAAGTACCGGACTGATCTCATATCCAACCATACGGTCTAAGATACGTCTTGTCTGCTGTGCGTCAACCAGATTCATATTAATTGCGCGCGGCTCCTTTAAGGATGCCTTTACTGCATTTTTTGTGATCTCATTAAATGTGATTCTTTTAATCTGGTCATCTTCCAGCTTCAGCGCCTTCGACAGATGCCATGAGATTGCCTCTCCCTCGCGGTCAGGGTCCGTTGCCAGATAAATCTTTTCAGCCTTTTTTGCTTCCTTACGAAGCTTCGCCAAAATATCCCCTTTTCCGCGGATTGTAATATACTTTGGTTCGTAATCATTTTCAACATCGAACCCTAACTGACTCTTGGGCAGATCCCTTACATGCCCATTAGAAGCCATAACCTGATAGTTAGCTCCTAAGAATTTTTTTATAGTGTTAACCTTCGCAGGTGACTCTACGATAACAAGATACTTCGCCATGCTTTCCTCCAGCAATGTACCATGCGTACATTTTTTCAATCGGAAATCACTATACACTCTTATTTTACGGATTGCAAGCCCTTTTTAGCCCTTTTTATTTTATTTCATATAAATTTTACGAATCGGACACATTAAATGTTCTTTTATAGCAGCCTCCTGCTTCTTCGCTGATGTAACCTTTTAACTCCATCTGAAATAATGCACTACATAAAGTTCCGGCAGGATATCCTGTTTTTTGCAAAAGAATTTCAATATGAACAGGTTCTCTTTCGATAAAGCGATACACATCCTGCTCAATTTCTGTCAAAGGCATCTTTTGTCTATGCACTTTTCTTGCAGCTGCCTCTAGCTTAAAATCTACAAGTATATCCTGTGGTGATGACAACAGTACAGCACCATTTCTAATAAGCTCATGACATCCTTCACTAAGATCTGAAAATATTGAGCCTGGCACTGCATAAACACTTCTGCCCTGCTCACCCGCAAATTCTGCAGTAATCAAAGAACCGCTCTTTTTTCGTGCCTCTATAATTATGACAGCATCACAAATGCCGCTTATAATCCTGTTTCTGCGCGGAAAAAGGACTGGAATACTGCGTGTTTTCGGGCGCATCTCAGAAATCACACCGCCTTGACGTATTAGCTTTTCATACAATCCAATATTTTCCCGTGGATAACATATATCAACGCCACCGCCTAGCACTGCATATGAACTGCCTGCTTCAAGCGCTGCCTTTTGGCTGCAGCAGTCAATGCCATATGCCATCCCGCTTACGATCTGTGCACCTGCCGCTGACAGCTCTCTTGCGATTTCCTCTGCACACTCCTTCCCATAGCTGCTGCACGCACGCGCTCCGACAATTGCAATTTTAGGAAAATCAGGCTGTGGAAGATTCCCCTTCACAAAAAGCCCAATCGGACGGTCCGCCACCTCCTTTAAAAGCACCGGATACTCTTCGTCCTCTATTGTAACAAAACGTATCCCTGACTGTGAAAGCTTTTCGTATTCCTCCTCTATTGTTTTTTCCATCGCGCAGGCTTCATGATAAATTCTTTGCTCCCTTGCTGTAAATCCCATTTGAACAAGCTTCTCATCGCTTTGTCCAAAAACCTCGCTCGGTCCGCCAGCCTCCTCAATTAAACGGCGCACCTTAATAGGTGTAATCATCTGAAGGCATGTACACCAGTAATATGCTTTTTTTCGCTCCATTTTACATTTCCCCCCAATATTTTCGATCAATACTCCGATAGCTTATAGCCTCTGCCAAATGTGCTTCTTTAATTTGCTCACTTCCTTCAAGATCGGCAATTGTTCTTGAGACGCGCAAAATCCGATCTCTTGCACGCACACTAAGACCCATTGACTCAAATGCCTGACGAAGAAGTTCTTCCTTTTGCTGGTCAAGATGACAATATTTTGAAAGTCTTGATCCCTTAAGCTGCGAATTAAATAATATTCCATCATCCTTATAGCGCATGCGCTGACGACTAATTGCCTCTGTGACACTAGCACGCATAGATGACGAATCCGCTCCCTTTTTTGCCTGTGACAAATCATCAAATTTTACTGCAAAAGCCTCCGTGCAAATGTCAATACGATCAAGCATCGGACGCGAAATACGATCTCTATAGCGTCTGATCTCACCCACACTGCAGCGGCAGCGGCTTCTGTCTGGAAAATAGCCGCACGGACACGGGTTCATCGCTGCAACCAGCATAAATTCTGCCGGATAACTGCAGCTTCCATTGACACGGCTTATTGTGACCTTTCCATCTTCCAGCGGCTGCCTCATAATTTCTAGTGTATCACGCTTAAACTCTGCCAGCTCATCCAAAAACAATACTCCATGGTGTGCCAGACTGATCTCTCCTGGCTTTGGAAATCGCCCTCCTCCAGCAAGTGCAGTCGCCGAAATTGTATGGTGCGGACTTCGAAACGGACGCTTTTTTATAAGTCCCTCTTTGTAATCAAGAAGCCCCGCCACACTATAAATCTTTGTCACCTCAAGCTGCTCTTTATATGTCATTTCAGGCATAATTGTAGGTATTCTTTTTGCACTCATGCTCTTACCAGAACCTGGTTGTCCAATATATAAAAGGTTATGAAAACCTGCTGATGCCACCATCGCTGCACGCTTCATGCGTTCTTGTCCATAAAGCTCATCATAATCAAGCGAATCGTCTTCTTTGTCAGAAGTCTCATAAAGAACTGCCTGTCTGTTTTCTTCAAGCCGATCTGGATTATTTAACAGTTCTACAATTTCCTTTAACGTTTTCGTTCCATAAACAACTGTCTCCTGCAGACAGGCAGCTTCCCTCGCATTTTCCTTAGGCACAACTGCCTTTTTTATACCTGCCTTCTGCCCGCATTCTGCCAGTACAAGCGTGCCATTTACAGGACGTATTTTCCCGTCAAGCCCAAGCTCTCCAATAAATATTTTATTTTCTAATTCATCCATGCGCACAAAGCCTGCAGCAGCAAGCACTGAAAGCGCAATAGGCAGATCAAAATAGTTGCCCTGCTTTCTTAAATCGGCAGGTGAAAGATTGACCGTGATATGGCTTGGAGGCAGTCGAAATCCTGAATTTTTAAGTGCTGTTCGCACCCGCTCTCTTGCCTCCTTCACCTCTGCCCCAAGATAGCCTACCATATCAAAGCTCGGCAGTCCGTCACTGATATCTGCCTCCACACACACAAGAATACCCTCGATTCCATTTGTTGTTCCCGTATACACTTTTGCAACCATTGCTTTACCCTTTCCTGTTCATTTCAAATAATTTTTTGTTTTTGAACGCACAAAGACAACCTGCCATATTTTGACAGATTGTCTTCTCTTAAGGTACCTTATGCTGCAGTTTGTCATTTTATGTAAATGCGCAAAACTATATTTTTCTTTTGTGTATAATCACTCCTGTTCGAAGTGTTCTTCGATCCAAGAAAGAATATCTTCCTGAACCTGTTTTCTTTCTGTCTCATGAAGAAGCTCATGGCGCATTCCCGGATAGAGTTTCATTGAAACGTCATGTATCCCTGCCTTTTTATAACGGTCATACACGCGCGTCACTCCCTTTCCAAATTCACCTATTGCATCATCCTTTCCCGACAAAAGAAGAATAGGCAGTCTCTTTGGAATTTTGGCTGTTCCTTTATTTTGGGCAAGCTTCATCAAAATTCGGAAGAAATCAAGATATGCACTTACAGTAAACTGAAAGCCGCAATATTCATCACCGTGATAACGATCCACCTCATCTTGATTGCTGCTTAACCAGCTTGTGCATTCCTTTTCAAAAAAGTAGTGATCGTTACTGTCTAACATCAGATAATTGATAAGATCACTCCTGTAAAAATCGCCGCGAAGCACACGTGTAAAGCCTGCCACTGCAAGGCCAAACGCTACCTTTAGCTTTCCAGGATCGCCTGTTCCCATTAAAATTGCACCATCAATCTTCGAGCCATACTGTATGAGATACTGTCTTGAGACAAATGATCCCATGCTGTGGCCAAGCAATACAATATGACTATCTGGATACTGCTTTCTAATGTAAGCTGTCACACGTGCAACATCTGTAACAAGACAGCGATCTCCATTTTTCTTGGCAAAAAAGCCAAACTGTGAGCTGGTCTGCGCACTTTTTCCATGGCCAAGCGTGTCATGGCCAATTGCGCCTATGCCATGCGCATTCAAATATTGTGCCAACTCCTCGTAACGCCCCATATGTTCCACCATACCGTGTGTCATCTGAACGATAAGACCTGGCTTTGGCTGGTCTTTCGGCATCCAGATATACAGATGCAGACGATCTCTTCTGCTGCTTGAATCAATATACTTTTCTTTCATTTTCCGTGCCTTTCTGTGTTTTACATCATCAAAAAGCTTCTTAACTTCTCAAGTGCACTCTTTTCAATGCGGCTGACATACGATCTTGAAATACCAAGCACACTTCCCACCTCTTTTTGTGTGTGAACGAGATGTCCGAAAAGTCCATATCGAAGAACAACTACTCGCTTTTCTTTAGGAAGAAGCACCGTCTGGATTCCCCTGTGCAGACGACATATATCCTCCTTTTTGCAGTAATGCTCTGAGGCATCACATTCACCAGATTCAATCACATCAAAAAGATGAATCTCATTACCTTCCTTATCCGTTCCTATTGGTTCATATAAGCTGACTTCACGGCTCATCTTTTTTTCTGCACGCAGCAGCATCAGTATCTCATTGTCGATACATTTTGCTGCATAGCTCGACAATCGGTTTCCCCTTGAAACATCAAAAGTGTTGACCGCCTTTATAAGACCAATCGTTCCGATTGACAACAGATCATCCGTCTCCTTATCTGTAAATGCATATTTTTTGATAATATGAGCCACTAGACGCATATTATGCTCAATCAAAAGAGTCCTCGCCTCAGATGATCCCTGATTCATCTGTCTAAGATACTCCTTTTCCTGTGCCGCCGTAAGAGGTTTCTTGAACGTCTCCAAGCAAAATCCCCCGCTATGCACCTTTCTATATCATATGCAGTGACTCATTATTTCGTGCTTTTTTACCTTGCTTATACAGTTACCGGAATCTCACTTTCAGCTTCTTCTTTAAATTCCATGATCTGTTCCGGTGCTGCCTGCGGCAGTTCTGCCACAGATGACACACCAAAACAGCGCAAAAATTCTTCTGTCGTAGCAAATAATACAGGACGACCCGGCGCATCAAGTCTTCCGATTTCTTCAATCAAATCATAATCCATAAGCTTTGCGATTGCATGATCTGACTTCACACCTCGGATACGCTCAATTTCACCTCTTGTGACAGGCTGCTTGTACGCCACAATAGAGAGCGTTTCAAGCACTGAATCACTTAAAACCTGCTTTTGCGGTCTTGATGCAATGCGTATCAAATACTCATAATACTGCGGCTTTGTGCAAAGCTGAACACTATCTTCCAAAAAGACAAGCTGAATGCCTCTTTGCTTTTCGCTGTATTCCTTTGCCATATCCTGTAATATCTGTTTGATTTCTTCTTGTGTCAGCTTAAGTGCCTCTGCTAACGTTTTGATTTCTACGCTTTTTCCCATTGTGAATAAAATACTTTCCAAAATAGGATAATAGTCGCGTTTTTCCATAATGCTGTTACTCCTGTTTCTATCTGGCACATGCCTGTCAGCTGCCATCTTTGTTCATTTGTATAAGCAGTTAATCATACTGCTCCATATCTTCTCTTGTGATCGTCGTGGTACATTCCTCATTCCAGTCAAGATGAATATCCCTAAATGTCCCCTCCTGCTTAACAGTAAGGCGTCCAATCTTGATTAACTCAAGACAAGCGAGAAACGTAACAACCACATCTGCTTTTGTATACTGCTTTTGAAGCAGCCCTCGAAATGAAAAATGCTTTTTTTGCTGTGCATATTCATAAACAAGCGCCAGCTTTTGCGACAAGCGCACCGGATCCTTTTCAATATTGCCAAATTTGCTTCTCACAGGATCAATCTTGTCCACCTGACGGCGCGTCACCATACGATAAATTTCCTGAAGACGCTCTAATGTCACACGGCTTAACATATCCTGCACATTAACAGGAGGCTCATATTTTGACACTTCATCTGGGATTGTTGGATCCTTGTAAAGCAGGCGTGACGCCAAAAGCTGTCTGCTTTTTAACTGCTCACCTAAACTTTTGTATGTTTTATATTCAACAAGACGAGTCACTAATTCTTCTCTTGGGTCAATCTCGTCGCCATTTTCATCCTTCTCAGCAGGAAGCAGAAGTCTGGATTTTATATCCAGAAGCGTCGCTGTCATGACAAGAAACTCACTGACAATATCAAGATCCTCTTCCTCCATGGCATTGACATACTCCATATACTGATTTGTAATTTCAAAAATCGGAATATCGTATATGCTGACTTTATTTTTTTCAATCAAATGAAGGAGCAGATCAAGCGGCCCCTCAAATTTTTCCAGTTTGTATGATAACATCCGACACTCCTTTTCTATAGTTAGACGGTATCAGTATAGCATACTGTACAATGAAATTCAATGAGTTTTCCATGTCAAAACAACGAGCTGCGGCAAATTGTTAAGGCGCACATTGATACTGTGAGTGCCTAAACCTCCGCTGACTATGATATTTGTATTTTTCTGTGTCACACTTCCTCTTGCAAGAGGTGAGAAAAACTGCAGCTGCGGTGTCATCACACCGCCAAGACCAGGGATTCTAATGGTACCTCCATGAAAATGACCACTAAGTACCAAATCGGCACCCCAATCGGCATATGTCTTTGCAAAGGTTGGTGTGTGTGCAAGCAGCAGTTCAAAGTTTGTGTCTGAGGCTTTTCCAAGTTTCTGATCAAGATACCCGGCTGATAGTGACGGAATACGCCCTTTTCGATAGCACTCCCGCGGCAGAGTGATGCCGCTTATACGCATCGCAGTGCCATTTTTTATGATCTCTTCACTTTTATTAACAAGAACATGCATGCCACTATCTTTAAGAACTTTCCAGTAGCTCTGCCACCAGCCAGAATACGTAAGCGGTTCTTCCTTCATGCGCTGTTCATGATTGCCAAATGCGTAATAAACAGGATATCGCTCTACTAATTTTTCATATAAGTTGGCAAGCATATCAAAATGAGGTGCAGCCCACTCTTTTACTACTAGCATATCACCGCCAATTAAAACAATATCAGGCTGTTCTTTTTCAATTGCCGCAATCAGCTCTTCATTCTCCATGCCAAAGCTGTTATCATGCAGATCAGAAAGAAAAACAGCCTTAAAGCCATTCCATTCCAAACCAAGCTTATCTGTTTTAATGTCATAGTGCACAACATCAAGATGAGTTCGTTCATATTCTGAGCGAGCAAACGCAGCTGCACCCGTAAATGCAGCTGCTGTGCCTGCCATAATCCATTTGTTCATTTATATTTCCTTTCGTTCTTTTAATAAGTTGCGGCGGATTTATTTAGATAACTGCCATCCACTGCAGCACAATGTTAAGCAAATAATCAAAAAATTTCGCCTCGCGGATTGACTCGCCTGCGTAAATGCCAATGCTGCCAAGCTCTTTTCCATTCAGCCGGTAAGTCACTGTACCAATCTGCTCCCCCTTTTCAATTGGTGCTGTAAGCTCATTTGTTGTAAGCATCTTTTCCATATTTGAAAAATCTTCACCTGACACAAACAGCCATGAAAAATTTTCCTTATATACAGCTGGAACCTGCTTATCTATTCCTCCCTTTACTAGTATAGGCGTAAGTTCGGGAGGATTTTCATCCTGATACAGCTTACATGTTGTATAGCCAAATTGGAGCAGTGACTGTGCCTCACTGAAGCGATCTTTATAATTTGGGCAGCCCATGATAACAGCTATTAACTCCACACCATCCTTATTTGCTGTCGCACATACACAATACTTCGCTTTATTTGTTGAACCTGTTTTTAAACCTGTCGTATATGGGTACTGTTTTAAAAGCTTGTTAGTATTGGCAAGTCCAAATTCCTTGCTTCCCTGCATTGTTACATGGGTAATATTTTCCATCCAGATCGTCGTATATGATTTAATCTGTGGATAACGTGTTATCAGCTCCTGTGCCATAAGTGCGATATCACGTGCTGTTGTATAATGATTGTCTGAATCAGTTAACCCACAGCAGTCCTCGAAATGCGTATTTTCCATTCCAAGAGAGGCAGCTCGCTCATTCATCATTTGAACAAAGCCTGACTCGCTTCCCGCTATGTACTCTGCCATTGCAACACTTGCATCATTTCCACTAGAAACCATAATGCATTTGATCAATGTGTCAACTGTCTGCTTTTCTCCTTCTTCCAGATAGACCTGAGAGCCTCCCATTGATTTTGCATAGGCACTCGTCACAACCTCATCTTCAAGAGAAATTTTTCCTGATTCAATGGCATCAAAAATCAAAATTGCCGTCATGATCTTTGTTATACTAGCAGGACTTCTTCTTTCATCAGGTGCTTTCTCGTATATAACGCTTTTTGTAGAGGCTTCCATCAATATAGCAGATGGACAGGTGAGCGAAATCCCACCCGCCGTCTCATCTGCACAGGAAGGCTGCGGCAAGCCAAATGTAGTGCCCAAAATAATAAGGCATAAAAAAGCGATCCAAATTCGTTTTTTCACTGTTTGCTCCCACAGGATGTTCACTATCATTTTAATTCAAATTGAGTCAAAAGTATACCTTGATTTTCACATTTTCTGTTCGTCTTTTGTTTTGTTTGTGCATAAAATTTCCTGTTTTATGCGCTGCTTTTCGAGCCACAGCTGTGAAATCATTTCTGCATTTTTTGCCGCTGCTGCAAGTGAAAAACAGACAATGACCGCGGCAATAACAATTACTAACAAAATAACCAGCCACATAGAAAATCTCCTTTCCTGTCAAACATTTACACTTTTATAGTATACCTGAAACGATAATCTTTACACTTGACATTCCAAATCTTCCTATTTATAATTGTGAGTGTCTTTACTAGATGAGAAAAGAGGAATTACTATGAGTTTTAATTTTGTGAAAAAGCTTCCTACACCTGCCGAAATTCGTGAACAGTATCCGGTATCTGACGCGATTATACAGGTTAAAAAGGAACGTGATGAGATGATTCGCAAGGTATTTACCGGCGAGAGTGACAAATTTCTTGTCATTATTGGTCCTTGCTCTGCTGATAACGAAGATGCAGTTTTAGATTATGTTCACCGACTGGCACGTGTTCAGGAGAAGGTTTCTGACAAGCTGATTCTGATTCCGCGTATCTACACAAACAAGCCGCGTACTACTGGTGAAGGCTATAAGGGCATGGTTCACCAGCCAGACCCTGAGAAAAAACCGGATATGTTAGCCGGAATCCTTGCAATACGCCATATGCACATGCGTGCTGTTGCTGAGACTGGTCTGACCGCTGCCGATGAGATGCTGTATCCGGAAAACTGGCGTTACCTATCAGATATTCTTTCATATGTTGCTGTCGGTGCCCGTTCTGTTGAAAATCAGCAGCATCGTCTGACAGTAAGCGGAATTGACATTCCTGCTGGTATGAAGAACCCGACAAGCGGTGATTTCTCTGTTATGTTAAACTCCGTTGTTGCTGCACAGCATGGACATGACTTTATCTTCCGCGGCTGGGAAGTTCAGACAGATGGAAATCCATTAACTCACACTATTTTGCGCGGTGCCGTTGATAAATACGGAAAAACAATCCCGAACTATCACTATGAGGATCTTTATCGTCTGTACGAAATGTATCAGGAAAGAAATCTGCTTAATCCAGCATGTGTTGTTGATGCTAATCACTCCAACTCTGGAAAGAGACATATGGAGCAGATCCGTATCGTAAAGGAAGTTATGCACAGCCGTACTCACTCTAAGGAAATTGAAAATCTTGTAAAGGGTGTAATGATTGAAAGCTACATCGAAGCCGGAAGTCAAAAGATTGGTGAGCACATCTATGGAAAATCAATCACTGATCCATGTCTTGATTGGGACAGCTCCGAGCAGCTGATCTACACTATTGCAGAGCGCGTATAATACATAATAAAAAGTGCCAGCGTTTGACCGCCAGGCACTTTTTTATTGGAAATAAATTTTTATCTGTGTGTTCTTGCCGAATCAAGACGACGTCGCCATCCTGCTGCTCCGATGCCTCCTCGCTCTTCCATCTGAGCAACATGGCGTTCCGCTTCCTCAAAAAATCTGCGTTCCTTCGCATACTTGTCTACATTTAATACCATTCCAAGCTCTGCAAGCAGGAAAACAACTGATGTACCACCAGCACTGAAAAATGGAAGTGTGACACCTGTTGTCGGAATTACACTCGTGACAACCATCACATTTATCAATAACTGGAGCGCGATCTGCGTAAACACACCTATTGCCAATACTTTTCCTTCAATATCCCATGCATTCTGCGCAATCTTGTAAATACGATACAGCAAATATCCAAATAATGTCATCATCACTATAACGCCAAACACGCCAAGCTCCTCGCAGATAATAGCCAGAATAAAGTCATTATAAGAATATGACAGCTTGAATTTAATAAGGCTCTGTCCAAGACCTTTGCCCCAGAAACCGCCTGCGCCAATTGCATAGCGCGCCTGCATCGCCTGAAGACCTTCATCTGCTGCATACTCCTCTGGATGAAGCCATGCACGTATACGCACGAATCTAAAGTTTTCTGCGCCCTGATGCATCAAAAGATAAACAGTAACACCAATTGCTGCTATGATAACTAATGCAAGACCAATCAGGAAATACCAGTAAAGATCTGGCTTTTTTACACTTGATAAAATTATAACGGCACAAATGCAAAACAAAACGATAACCGTGCTTAAATTATTTGAGAAGAAGAACAAAAAGCCCAACAGTGCAATGGCAAGCAGGCACGCAAGCACCTGATTATACCATCTGTTTAATCCCCAATAGCTCACATAATAAGCAAAGAAAATAATTATGGCTGCCTTTATTGGCTCAGCTGCCTGAAAGCTGATGGAACCAAGTTTTATCCATCTTGTTGCACCAAGCTCACTGTGAGCTAGCGGCGTCTTTAGTGCCGCAATAATACATACTGCTAAAAAAAGCCAAAACCAGCCCCAGCCAAACCGCACAATACGGTGATAATTAATATATGAAGCAATAATCATTATGATAAATCCAAATATTACATTTTTAAGCTGATTATTCATAAAATAGCTATAATTCTTTGTAATCGAATTATTATAGCTGGCACTGTATACCATAATAATTCCGTATACATTTAAGAAAATAATCGTAAAAAACAGATTATGATCAAGCGGTCCCCATACAACGCTTGTTTTCACAAACTCCTTCATACGACGTCCAAGAGGCGCTTTCTTTTTTTTCATAAAATATTAACCTTTCATTCTTGTTCTTATTTTTGAACTAATGATGCTGCCGGAAGCTGAACAAGAAATGTACTTCCCACACCTGACTGACTCTCTACGCTGACACAGCCGCCATAAAATTCTGTTACATGTTTTACAATAGAAAGACCAAGTCCCGTACCGGCAACCCGCTTGCTGCGTCCCTTGTCTACACGATAAAAACGCTCAAAGATACGCTTCTGGTCCTCCTTTGCAATGCCTATACCACTATCTTCCACACGAATTGAAAGACTTGTGCTGTCCATTGTGATATCGGTTTGAACAAAGCCGCCTGGTCTGTTATATTTAACTGCATTTCCCATCAGGTTAGACAATATTCCCTGCAGATGACTGCGATCCATATAAACAAAATCATCACAGCAATGTATCTCAAGTGATACATTATTCTCATCTGCTAACGGCTTAAGTGTTTTTTGAACCTCTTCTGCCACTAGTTTGACACTTAACATCTCCTTGTTTGGCATCAATTCTTTAGTCTCCAATCTGGAAATCATCAATATGTCATTGATCAGGCTTGTCATTTCCTCCACCTCTGAGTGAATGCGCCCTAAAAACTCTTTTTGCATATTTGTATCTGATGCCATACCACTTTGAAGAAGCTCGGCATAGCCGCGTATTGCCGTAAGCGGTGTTTTTAATTCATGAGAAGCATTGCTGAAAAATTCCTGACGAATCGTCTTTTCTTTTTCAAGCTTTCGTATGTAATCCTGCACGCTTTTTGACATGTCAGTTGTTGTGCGCGCAATGATATTTAACTCATCATACTGATAATGAGGAAAATTAAAATCAATTTTCTCATCATAGATGCCCTCAAGCTTGTGGGAGATTTCAAGAATCGGCTTAGTGACGGAATCGGCAAATTTATTAGTCAGCACACCGGCAACTGATAATGCCAGCAAAAGGCTAATCACAATAGACGGCACCATCATTTTCATCAGATCTGTAATCACATCATGATGGATAGAAATACGAATGACCTTATGCTGCGTTGGTGAACAATATGCTGCATACATCATACTTCCTTTGATTGTGCTGGAATTGCGCACCTTTGTTCCAAATCCGTCTTGAAAGGCTTCCTTGACTTCTTTTCTGTTTTTGTGATTTTCCATCGTCTCTGGATTTCCAGTCTCAGAATCAGCCAAAACACTTCCATCCTGATCAATGAGCGTAATTCGATAATCATCATTCATCTGCTTGCTGATTTCAACAATCTGTTTTTCCAGATCGCTGCTCTCCCAGTCAATTGTGGCATCTAACAAAAGCAGTACTGGCTTCATATCCTCCATGACGCGATGACTTGCCAGACGATAATATGACATACTAATAACAATACTGCTGATTGCCATAGCCACAATCAGTACAACAATAAACCGCTTTACAATCGCCCGTTTCATATAGAAGTGCCTCTCTTCCACTATATTTTTCTTACTTACTGATTTTCTAGTGCTTCGTCTTCCTTTTGCGCTGCCTCACTCCTGTCAACAGCAACAGCATTGATCGCTTCCTTCATAACAGCCTGCACCTCATCCTCGCTCATCTGCATCTTTGCTGCGATTTCAGAAAGGTTAGGCTCACGTCCAAGCTCTTCTGCAAGCTTTGTCATAACTACATTTAAGACGTTAACAGACGCTGTTAATTTTTCTGCTGTCTGCTCACTTTGCTTTTGCTCTTCTGTAACTGCTTCCATTGCCATATGAACTGCGCGCTCACGAAGCTGATTAAAATAGGAAACTGCATCATCACCTACAACTGGATGCGACGCATAGTTTTTTAATACAAGCAATAGTGCCATGTTTCCTTCCTGAACAAGATCTGATATCTCAACATCATTTCCTGCATACTTTGCTGCCTCACGCACTACATAGGCAAGACTGCCCTCTGTCAGACGCTTTACTGCCTCCTCGTTTGGAAGACTATTTAACAGTGATTCCATCTCCTCGTTTGTACACTCTGGAATTTCACTTAACTCATCCAGATACATCTGATAAAATTGGTTTTCCATAATTTATTTGACTGCCTTTCTATATACCTGTTTTTAAATATGAAGACGCTTAATTAGCTTAAATACTGTGGAATGCTCCATCACAAGCGGCTCATCATGTGCAAAGAAGATCACGCCATCCGATGGTGCTAAAATCTGCTCACGAATCTCGCCCTCAAGCGGATCAATGATTTCTGCCAGCACATCACCTACCTGTACCTCCTCACCGGCATTTTTGCGGCGAAGGAAAATACCTGGAACATCTGACACAACACTCATCAGCTCATCCTCGTGGATGGTGCTTGAAATAAAACCTCCGTGACAATTGTAGCGCAATATTCCCATGCGATTTAAGAAGCGAAGAATCGCAGACACTGCCTGCTGCGCGCTCTGTTCATCAATACTGTCTGTCTTATTGGTATAAACTGAAAATGCATTGCTCTCCCACACCTGCCAGTTATAATTTAATGTTGTCGTGTCGATCGGGCGCGGCTTGCGGATGACTACATAAGGAAGTCCAAACAGATTTGCAAGACTTGCATTTTGATATCCGGTATCCATCATGCGTACATGCGCTACAAAATCACCAGGAATGTAAAAACTAGCCAGCTGAATACCATACTCATAGCCCTTCACTGCCTCAAAAAGACCAGCTGCAATGCGCTGTGTAGTCTCACCCAAGTTATAGCCTGGAAACATACGATTGATATCGGTATTATCTGAAGGCCAAAAGCGCTTTCCAACATTCATTGAATAATGATTGACTGACGGAATCACAGTAATGCACTTGCCGGATGCAATAGCACCCTTTTGCTCAAGCTCCTTTAAGCGCTGTACAAGTTTAGAGCAGATATAAAGCTGCTGCACCTCATTTCCTCGAATTGCACCGACGATGCATGCACTCTTCTCTCCTCTTCCAAAATGATAGCCATACATGTGCATGTCTTGTCTATATGGTGATTTAAATGTATATAAAGATTCTTTAATCATTGTTTTCTACGCCTCCAAGAATTCTTGCCAAAAGCGATCCTTCTGATACAATAGGATGCTCACGCAGCGTAAAGACCATTCCGTCCATCGGAGACTCCACCCGCTGGCAGACAGTTCCTGTGATCGGTTCTAGCACCTCACCGATGCACTCGCCCTTTTTGACGCTGCCCCAATGCTTTACACACGGCACAAAAATACCAGTGCTCTCCGCATTGATAAATCCAACACATCCATCAGTAGAAACGATTGGTTTCTTTACTGTTTCTAAGTGAGGACCATCCCAGATCCCAAGCTGTGCCATCAAATGGAAAATACCATCAGTCAGCTGATGACAAAAAGATTCTGTTATGCGAAGTCCGACACCCATCTCAACAACAAGCGTCGGTGTATTGCGCACATTTAAACTGTATGCAAGTGTAGATTCCAACACTGTAGCCGCGGCATGAATCCATATATAATCTACATTTAACTCCTTTGCAAGCGGCAAAAGCGTATCAACTGTCTGTTCATTGATGCGCACCTGCGGAATCTCTCTCAAAAACACATTGCTTGCATGAATGTCTATACAGACATCTGCACCTGCGATATCTTCGATTATTTTTGATGCTGCATACTCTGCCATATGACCATGCTCATTTCCTGGGAAAATACGGTTTAAATCCAAATCAAACATTGGAACACCTCTTGTCATACAGTCCACACCGAGTGGATTTGTCGCCGGATACACATCAACAATTCCCTTTAAACATGATGGATTCTCATTGATTCTTCTAATAATTTCATAGCAGACATATTGTCCTTCAAGCTCATCTCCATGCGTTCCAGTGACTATACAGATGCGCTTTTCCTTCCCTGTAAGCACCTTCGGTGCTAAGTGGTTTTTTCGTATTTCCATGGCCTCATCCACTGCCAGGCCCATTGATACAACTGTTTCTATCATCTTTCTTTTCCTTCTCACATTTTTACAGATATACTTTTGGACTAGCTTTTAATCCCTACAGACCACATACGTATTTTTATTTTTCCCAGACACTCACAAGCACTTCTTGACTTTGTGATGCGGCTCCTAAAAAAATACCTCTCTCAACTGGGCAGTCTGCATAATCGCGTCCATGCGCAAAACAAATATAACGATCATCAACAAGACAATCATTTGCCGGGTCAATACCGATCCACTTTCCGTCAACAGCGGCCTCCACCCATGCATGTGTAGCGCCCTCTCCAAGCATCATTCCTGACATATATCTGGCTGGATAGCCCAAAAGTCTTGCCATTGCCAGATAAATATGAGCATAATCCTGACAAACACCCGTGCCCTGACGAAATGCCTGTGATGCGGTAGTTTGTATATTGGTAGTCCCTGGCACATACTTCATGTGCTTTGCAAGCGCTTCTCTTAAACGAATAAGTCCGCCTGCGCCGTCTTCTTTTTTTATCTGCAACTGTGTTAAAAATTCTTTTATATTGTTATCCGTCATCGTAAGCAAAGTCGGATAACGATAGATCGCATCTCTGCCATCCAGATCCTGAACACTGCGTTTTTCATTCTTTACAAATGCGACTCCTTCCACATCAAAAGAAAAGTACTGATGCGTCTCTTTGATGCAGCCAGTACCGATTGTGTTGCAGAAACCGTCTTTATTATAGCGGATATTGCCTTTTGGCGCAACCCTGCAATTTACAGAAAACAACTGCTGCACCCCGTCCGAAGACGGAATGCAGCGAAGTGTATAAAAATGCTGCGTAACCGGCTGGTCAAATTGCAGCTGTGTATGAAAAGAAAACCGAAGCTTTCTCATATGATAAATAATCCCTCCAAACTGTTAATGGCATCTCTGTACTCTTTCTGCCACTCTTCTTTTTTATCAAGTATTTCCAACAGGCGCATTTTTGCGTTTTCATTAACTGAAAGCCTGCTTTTTTCCATACGATTCTTCAGCTTGCTGTACTCCTTTTCAATCTTTGAATACGGCATTTTCAGCCTCAAATACAGATCAAGACGCTCCATGTAACGACCGCATTTTAAAATATTGCGGCTAGTCTCGTCCTCCACACAGTCATCAGCACAGCCCCAGAAGGCGTACAGAAAATCTAGTACACGCTGATAGCGATACAGTGAAAAACTGCCAGCTGCATATTCATCAAAGCAGTTTATCGCCATCTGCAGATATCCAAGCGTTTCACTTCCAATTTCTCCTCTAAGAACAATTCCGTTGTCATATGCCCGGTGCAAACTATTGATAATCGAATTTCCGTCGGAAATATCGTTTATATAATGCACAATAAAGTCATCCTTAGACTGATAAATATCAGTAATTCCAATGCTTTCACAATATTTTTTATATGCTGTCGGATCTGAATCAAGCATGTTATCATACACGCTGATAAATCCCTTCAATGTTGTAAATACACGCTCGGTATATCTTCCGAGCCAATATAAATGATTTGCTTTTTCTACTGACACAATACCCATGTATCTTTAAATCCTCCTCCCTGAGATGAGTTCACAACAAATGAGCCTTCGTTTCTTGAAAATCGTGTCAGACCGCTCGGCCATACACGTGTTGTCTTTCCACTAAGTACAAATGCACGAAGATCAGCTTTTCTTGGCACTGCATGATCACCGTCCATGATCTCTAAATCAAGAAAATCAATAACTTCCTGTGCAATAAAGCGCCTTGGCTGTTCCTTTATCAGATTTTTCATCTTTTCTAGTCCTTCAGCATCCAGATCGCGTCCAAAAACAACACCATATCCACCTGCCTCTGAGACATCTTTTACAACAAGCTTCTCAAGATTTTCAAGAATATAAGTGCGGTCCTTTTCATAAAATGCCAAATAAGTAGGTGCATTTTTCAAAATTGGTTCTTCTTTTAAATAGTATTTAATCATATGCGGTACAAAATAATAAATACCTTTGTCGTCTGCGACACCATTTCCTGGTGCATTTAAAATCGCTACATTTCCGGCACGATAAGCATCCATGATATGCGGCACGCCGATCACTGACTCTGGGAGGAATGTTAATGGATCCAGATACTCATCGGACAAACGACGATATACTGCACCGACACGCTTGTTTTCGCCCATGTAATCTTTATAATACAAAACCTGATCTTCTACAAACAGCTCCTGCGGCATTGCCAGCACAGCACCGCTTCGCTCTGCTAAATAAGAATGTTCAAAGTAAGCGGCATTGTAGCGTCCAGGTGTCAAAATGACATTTATTCCGCCGACATTTACATTATCCATTGTTTCCTTTAGCAGCTGCGCATAATCACGGTTATCCATGATATGCGTCCTTGCAAACGTAGTTGGACATGCGCTTCTTGTCAGCTGTCTTGCGATCATCGGATATGATGCACCAGATGGTATTCGCAGATTATCCTCCAATATGTACCATGATCTGTCCTTTGCCTGAACAAGATCAATACCAGAAATATGACTGTAGATGCCGCCTGGCGGCACAATGCCCTCGCACTGAGGCAGATAGCCCTTTGAGGAATAGACAAAATCTTCTGGAATTATGCCATCCTTTATAATCTGTTTTTTTCCGTAAATATCATTTAAAAACAGATTCAGCGCATCAACACGCTGGCGAAGTCCCTGATCCAATACTTCAAACTCCTGTTTTGTGATCACGCGCGGAATCGCGTCGAATGGAAACAGCTGTTCTTTGAACGCGCCATTCTTGTAAATACCAAATTTTACTCCATATCTTGCCAGCAGATGATTGATATCTTCTGTATGCTCTATCAACTCTCGATACATGCCACCAACTCCTTTGCCTTTTTAGTTCTTTTTCCTTTTGTGCTTTACAATGAAAAAGTATAAAAGGAAGGCAAAAGGCGCCCTGAAATTTCAGGGCGCCTTTACCTTATATTATGACATTTTATACTCACAAACATCATCTGTCAAGTATTTTTTGTTAGTTGCAACTCACGTGGTCATCTTCCATCTTATTCCAGAAATCTGCAAGAATATTGGCACAGTCAGAGTTTCTTACCACCTGCATATCGGTCCAATCCGGCGGAAACTGACTTCGATACGATCCCTGCAAAAAACGCTCATCTAACAGGGCTATAACGCCATAATCTTCGCTTGTGCGGATTAAACGTCCTGCTGCCTGCAATACTTTATTCATTCCAGGATAAAGATACGCAAATAGAAAACCATTTTTTCCTTCTTTTTCGTAGTGACTTTTTAGAATTTCCTGACGTGATCCTGTCTGCGGCAATCCTGTTCCTACAATAATAACACCAATTACAGCTTCGTTTTGCAAGTCAATTCCCTCTGAAAATATGCCGCCCATAACGCAAAAGCCGACAGTCGGTGTGTCCTGTTCTCGAAAGGCATCAAGAAATTCTTCCCGCTGTCCTTCTGTCATGCTGCTTTCCTGACGAATATAGCGTACATTTTCTTCCTTTTCCATACAAGCTTCAACTTCATCGCGAAATGTGTATGATGGAAAAAAGACAAGATAATTTCCGCGCCTGCTATGTGTGATCGCCTTAATATACTGGCCTATACGAGTATATTCCGATACTGTTCTTCTTGTATATTTTGATGATACATCTGCTGCTGTTACAATTAGACGTTTTTTCGGGTCAAACGGGGATGCAGCATAGATTGCCTTTGATTCTTCACCTTGTCCGAGAAGCTCCTTGTAATAACGAATTGGCAAAAGTGTTGCCGAAAAGAATATCGTTGAAATGCCCTGTGCGCAGCATTCCTGCAAACGCTCGGCCGGATTTACACACAGAAGATTTATCTGAAAGGTTCCCTGCGATGTGTGCTCCATATATACCTCATAATGCTCATCAAGCCGCTCATATACTTCCAAGAAATCTCTTACATGAAAGAAAAACTCACTTGCCTCTTTTGGAGCTGTCCATTCCGGATGTGTTTCACTCAATCGGTTTAACGCTTCATATAGTCGCTCTAATGCCATGACAAATGAGCCTATCCCTTCACCCTCTGGAAGAACCTTCCATACATCACATTCTCTTTTTAATTCAAGGAGCTTTCGATTGCAGCTATTTATCTGTTTTACGACTGACTTAAATGGTTCATAATATTTTTTTGCGGCAAGAAATTCCTCTTTTTCAAGTTTAGCACTGTACATCTCTCTTGCACGCTCCACCAAATTGTGAGCCTCATCTACTAAAAATATGTACTCGCCTCGCTCACCGTCTGCAAAATAACGCTGCAGACGTACATGAGGATCAAAAACATAATTATAATCGCATATTATGGCATCTACCCAGTAGCTGACATCTAGTGATAGTTCAAATGGACAGACCTTATATTTCTCCGCACAGGCAGTTAATTTTTCTCTTGTAATCTGCTCACAATCATGAATTAAATCAAATGCTGCCTCATTTACCCGATCAAAATGACCTTTGGCATACGGGCATTGCACGGGATTACACTCCATAACTGTATTCGGACAGATTTTTTCTTTTGATGTCAGTGCAATATATGACATTTTCAGACCATTTTCTCGCAAAATATCAAATGCTGATACTGCCGCTGTACGCGTTATCGTCTTTGCTGTCAGATAAAAAATCTTATCAGCATACTCCTCTCCAACTGCCCATACAGCCGGAAATACAGTTGAAAGTGTCTTTCCGATCCCTGTCGGTGCCTGAATAAAAAGCTGCTCTCCATTTATCATCGTGCGGTATGCTGCCGCAACAAGACGTTTTTGCCCAGCACGATACGGATAAGGGAAAGACAGTTTTTGTACAGAAGCATTTCTTTCCAGACGGTGCTCATACAAAAACTGCGCCCATTTTCCATATTCACTTATATAGTGATCAAATTCTTCTTTAATTTCTTTAAAAGTATATACTTTTAAGAAACGCTTGATTTCTTCTGTTTCTGGATGGCAATATGTGATTTGTATGCCAATACAAAGCCTTTTTTTCTCTTCATTTTCTTCTGTAACACCTGCTGCTTTTGTATTCAGTGCTCTTGCATACATATAGGCATAGCAAAGTGCCTGCGCTATATGAACTTGTGCTGCACTATCTAACTTTTCCATATCCTGCCTGATGACTTTAATCTCATCAATGATAAATGAAATCTCTGCTGATACATTCTCATCTATTTTTGCCTGATAAAGTAAATTAGCTTGTTCTTCCCTTACTGACTTTTCATCTGGTGTAATAATGCCATCAGCTCTTCCTTCAAGCAAAATCTCAACGTCCCTGTAGTGTGCTGTATGCTTTAGAGAAACCTCTGCCTTATATGTACCTGGCATCGAACCTTGTATTTTGCGATGCAGACGACTTCCTATCTGCATCGCATCATACTGTGCTTTTGTTGAATGGCGATTATCAATATCACCGCTTCTAAGAATAAATTCTACCAGATTTCGCACTGAAATCCGCACTTGATTTTCAATCAGCTTATGCATTGATCTTTTCCTTTATGCAAAGTGCTCCTGTGCTGCGCCAAGTGCAATATCAAGCGCAGTCTTTTCTGGAATTTTTACTGTTACATTCGGAAGCTTCTTTTTTGCCATATTGATAATTTGCTCGCGGAAAAATGTATTCTTTACATTGACACTTCCCCACAGCCATAAATCTGCCTGCAAAGCTTTTGCCTCTTGATTTGCAAAAAAGGCTTCATCCAGCTCACGTTTAATACGATTATCTGGCTTTCCTTCCATCTTACAGCATGTATCCCATACAAGTGCAAAAATCTTAGCCGCACACTCCTTTATAATTGTTTCTGCTGCCAGATCACCTTCCTCTGCCGCCTGTGCACATAAAACAGCCAGTCCTCCGACAGGACTCTTATCAAGCAAATGATCATTTACATAAACGTCAGCCTGTTCTAATGTTTTAACACCTGTCGCATTTGCAATCTTCTTTGCAAGAATTGGACAATTGTTCCTTCCATCCAACCAATCTGCATACGTTTTAAATGCCTGAAGACCTATATCATATGCACTTCCTTCATCACTCAATACATGATTCCATCCACCGGTACGAAAAACTTCTCCTGCCTCATTTCTTCCATAACAAATAGAACCTGTTCCAGAAATTGTGACAAGCACAGGTCCTTTAGACAAATATAAAAAAAGTTCACAGTCATTTACGGCCAAAATACGCTCCTTTGCAAAGCCCATCTCCTCAAAGATGCTTCTCATCTGCATTTCCTGTTCCTTAGAGTCAATACCGCTCGCCGCAATGCATATGCCAAGACAATCAGAACTTTTTAGCTCATACTTTGAAAGAGCTGCGTCCATCAGCTTACGGTACTTCTCTCTTCCAAGCTCATATCCCTCTGTATTAAATGCACAGCCCTCACCTAAATATTCCCCAATCAGAGTCTTATCTTCCGCCGAAAACTTTACTCTTCCTGATGTTCCTCCAACATCTAATCCTGCATAAAACTTCATATTTATATCCTGCCTTTCTAAAAAATGTATTGCTTCTATATAATATAGGTTCATTTCTATTCATTACTGCGACAAATCCTATTATATCATACTTTTACATATAAAGATACCCGGCCTGTAAAAGCCGGGTATTTGTATTTATTATTTTACCTTCAAGGTGTAAACTCTCTTTGTCGGCGTATACGTATTGCAGTAGATTGTATATCCATCAGCATTTACTTCTTCGCCTGAATAATGTCCCTTAAAATGATGCTCGCATGCACCTGGTCCAAATTCGATGCTTGTAAGTCCCTTTGTCATTGTTACATAATCATCTGACAGAACCATTGACTTTCCAGCCACTGTCTCCATGCAGAAATGATCATTCTCTAAGGTCGTTTGGGACGGCACACAAAGCTCCATACGAAGCGGCAAACGCTCTAATCCATCTGTATCTACGCTGATTTCAAGACCATCTGCTAACTCTGTGATGACTACCTGAGTGTGAAGATCACTTGTAATCATAAGATCACGCTTTTTGTGATCCATCTGCCACCAGTCGCTTGTATTTTGCTTTTCCTTCCATGGCAGATAATACCAGCCTCTTGCTGTGTGTGAAAGAACTGTCTTTCCTTCCTGTACATCCATCTCATCTGGAACAAAATTACGAATCTCACAGTAGCTTTCGCCAATCTTTAAATATGCTTCCAAACCATTTACATTAAAGTACAAAAAGGCACTTCTATTCTTCATAACAGTGTAGGAATAATTTTCTTTTTTCACACGAAGTACGCCTGCTTCTTTGAAAAGCTTGCGGTATGTCTTTAAGAAACCACAATTTTCGAATGTATAATCAAGTGTCTTATCATAAATCATCAAAAGATGAAGACAATTTGGTGCCTGACGTCCAGTCTCAGCACAGCCCTTTATAATCTGATGTGCAGCACCATCAAAACGTGCATGTTCCTCTGGTGTCAGCTTGATAAAGCCATCTGTGCCATCATATGCAATCAGGTACATATACTGATACAGATACTTGTCCATGAAAATTTCTTCGCCCTGATCCTGACGTGTAGAATTCTGAGTAAAGACCATATCATTTGGTTCAATGTAGTACATCATCATATTTAAATTGCGCTCTACATATCCCAGATACTTCACATCTTTTGAGCACTGATACATTGCCATCATTGCATTGTTGACAACAGCATTATAATTTCCGGTGGAACGCTCTGCATACTCACCCTCAGAATTTCCGTCAATGCCTTCCTGAAGGTATAAAACAGTACGGTCCATAAGGCTCTTTGCAAACTCAGTATCATCAGCAAACAGTTTGGCTGCCTGCATAAGTGCGGCACAAATACCCCAGCGATGGTTCGGTGTATGGAATCCACCATCACGAATAGCCTCTGCTGCCATTCTCATAATAGCAAGATACTTTTTCTGAAGAATAGTTGTATCTGCTACATCCTGATATTTTTTCATCAGGCGATAGCCATCATTTAATCTTTTATAGCAAAAGCTTGTATCTGGTGCTGAGAAAAAATTACAGCACGGATAATCAATATAGCCGCTTTTTCTCTGAACACGTGCCACACCATCTGCCGCCAGCTGCAGCGCTTCCATCAGCTTCTCGCTCTTATAATAGCGGCTTCTGCTGTTTAAATATAATGCCAGTGCTGTTGCCATCATATAGATCGTTGGCTTTGCCTCAATCACATCGCCTCGCATCAGTCCATAACATAAATCGTTCTTATCCTTAATCTGCAAAAACAGCATTTCATCTACACGATGTTCCTCGCTGCGAATCAGATAATCAATATAACGCTTCATTTTCTATACTCCTCCAGCTATTTTAGCTGTTTTTATTTGCAAAGCTTCAATGCTTCCATGAAGAACAAAATTGCCAGTGCCTGTCCATACGGCATAGGAATAAGCGGGATCTGCTTATAGAAATCCTTGCTCTCTCTTCCCATCGGTGTTCCGTAGGAAACCTGCTCTACCTTGCCTTCTTCACTGACACATTTTAAGATCGGTGCAAGCGCCTTCATTGCAGAATTTGCGCATGACTTATCAACAATGCCAAGATCAACTGCACGCAGGATACCGTATGCAAAACCGCATGTTGCACTCGCCTCTACATAAGAGGTCGGATCGTCTACTAAAGTATGCCACATACCAGATTCATCCTGAAAACGCATCAGTGCGTTGACCTGAGCACGCTCGGACTCCTCTAAAATGCGGCGAACTGCTGTCGGGCACTCTACCATATCAAGAAATTCCGGAATTGCCATTGTAATCCAACAGTTTCCTCTGCCCCACAGTGCCTCTGCAAAATTGTGATGACCATCAAAAGTCCAGCCGTGGAACCACATGCCTGTCTTTTTGTCTGTCAGATACTTTACATGAAGAAGAAACTGATACTGCGCTTCTTCAATATATTCCTTCTTGCCGCGAATACGTCCCATATTAGCTAAAAACAATACTGTCATAAATAAAGTATCATCCCAAAGCTCACCATTATTAAGGGTATCAGAGGTCTTGTGCTGAAGACCGCCTTCCTCTGTGCGCAAAAAATCGTGCATAATGCTCTCAGCCCACTCGTCACAGATTGCCAGATACTCATCATTTTTCGTATACTCTGCAAAATAAGACATTGCAAGAAGAGGGGTTACAGTATTGATATTCTTTCCAGGAAGACCAACTTCCATTTGCTTCTCATAGAAACGCTTTAAAATGTCCAGATATTCCGGCTTCTTTGTCGCCTCAAACAGACGCCAGAATCCATATAAACCAACACCCTGTGTCCACTCCCAATGCTGGTATCTGCGAATATCATCGCCCTCCAGATTCTTTGTCTTCATATTCTCTAAAAACTGCTCATCATCCTCATACAATACAGTCTGAAAGCTTGCGATCACACGCTCTAAGGCATCCTTTACCTGAGCTGCTGTTACGTTCTCCATCGTCCCCGCTCCTTTTCTTTTATGTTTTTGTTTGAATATCCAAACATATTCTATGTAATCTGTTACACGTTATGCATAAACTGTTACATCTTGTACTCAGTATACAAAATGGCATACAAAATATCTATTTAAAATTTGTTTTCTTTTTCAATATTTCTTGCATATTTTGCTGTAAATCGTTATACTGATGTTACAGTTTTATAAATACTATTGGAGGTTTCAATGGATCATTCGCTTCAGCTTAAATATCAACGCAATTACAGCATTATTATAAATGACTGTGATGTTTCTCTTTTTTATTATTTTGATTATGGAGAGCGCTATAAGCAAATTAACATGGAATTTCAGCACTCACACCGCTTTCATGAAATCATGATTCCACTCTCTCCTGATGCCATCCATTTTATTGAAGGTGTGCCATATTCTCTTGAGGAAGGCGACATTGTGCTGCTGCCGCCGACTATTCTTCATCGGACTGAATATCCAGCTGGTCCGCCAAGCAAACGACTAATCATTTCCTTCTGGTACCCGAAAGATCTTTTTGGCATGACAGATTATTATCTGCCGCTTTTATCTATTTTTAATGCCCAGACACCAATCTATCGTTTTCCCGAAGAAATACGAAGACAGGTGCTGGACATCATTGATGAAATTTATACTTTTTCGCGAAATCATGACTATCTGGAGCACCCAGAACAGCGGCTTATTATTCACTCGATGTTTATACAGTTTTTGTATGCGATTCAGCAAAATCAGGACAAAAATCTATACACAAACAAGTCATCCGGCAACTCTGCAACACAAAAAATATACAGCATTGCCTACTATATCCACAGTCACTATGAAGAAGAACTGTCACTTGATTCATTGGCTGACAAATTCTTTTTAAGCTCCTGCTATCTGTCTCACCAGTTTAAAAAAGTTACTGGCTTTACACTGATAAACTATATTCAAAAGGTACGCATTACTCGTGCAAGGGATCTTTTGCTCTCAACCAACCACCCTATCTCTGAAATTGCACAGTCATGTGGCTTTCAAAGCTTTTCTCAGTTTAACAGAATTTTCCGCCAGACTTACGATCAGTCTCCATCTGCAATGCGCTCTAGCTCAACGACGATCACAAGTCAGCAATCAAATGTGGAGCTTTAATATTAATTTTCGCTTGCTGCGGCTAGCTCTTTTAACCACTTGCTCACAGTTTCAGCGTTACGATTGATAATCAGTTCCTGAGGAAAGTCTAATTCATCAAGAAGCTTTCTTGCACAGTCATACACTCCAACAAACGCACTGAAATGAGCATCTGAATCGACACTTATAAAGGCTCCATACTTTTTGCACTTTGCAATTATTTTACGGCAGTTTGCAATAGAAGATGGACGCACATGAAAGGTAGCTTCATTTAACTCGATTGCCTTTCCAAGACGTGCTGCCTCTTTTATGACAGTATCATGATCATACGGATATTGTGCAGTGCCACTATGACCTAAAATATGAATCTTAGGATTTTTAAGTGCCTGCATATACGCATTTGTGTGCTGTTCAACTGTTCCTGCCTTAAAAGTCTGCTCATGAAATGATGCCACAATGCACTCAAGACGTCCGAGTGTGTGCTCAGTAAGATCAATACGTCCCTCATAATCTACAATATTGGCCTCAGCACCCTTCCAAACCTTTATACCATGGATGTACTCTGGCAAAATCCTCATATTAGAAAAATGACCTTCATACGGTGCATCAGGCATTGACGGTCCATGATCACTCATATTGATTCCTTCAAGACCGTTTGCAAATGCACCACGACAATTTTCCTCTAGCGTGCTATAGGCATGAGTGCTTGCAAGCGTATGTGTATGAAGGTCTGTCTTTATCTCATAATTTCTCATAGTTTTCTCCTTTCTGCACGTATACCACCGTCTTTTAATGCCTCAAGAAGCATCACATCATTGTAAAGACAGTGCATACGTTCCGGGTAATCTACATCCTCATGAAAATGGCCAAACAGCCAGTACTGATAAGAAACCGACTGCCATACGTGTTCTAAAATTTTATTTGTCACTGACAGATCCTTATCTGGAAACCACGCCTTTACCATGCACTCTGGAACGGTATGCGTTAAAATCAAATCAAATGTATAATTATTTTCCTGCAATGATTTTAAAACTCGCTTTTCATCCTCTTTTGACAGATCCTCATCTTTCTGCCAGATATCCGGATGGTTTTTCTTATACCCAGGGCCTGTTGTGCTTCCACCAATTAAAAGTATAGAAAATCCGTCGATTTTACATACACTTCCTCTTTTCAGGTAGTAAATGCCATCTGATGCCTTCATTGTATTTTCTGCTGTTAGGCTGCATCCGCTCTTTTGAAAAAGTAATTCATTTTCACTATCACTAATCTTAGGAAGTCTTTTTAATACATCATAATCTTCATGATTACCATCAATAAAGAAAACAGGATATGGCAGCTTCTTTATATATTCTGGCAGTTTCATCTCCTCTTCTGGCTTTGTGTCTTTGCGATTATCTGTGAAATCGCCGCAGATAAAAAGTGCACGAATACCAGTAAGCTTTTTTAGTCCTGTCTCCATAATCTTTTGCCGTTCTACATTGGATGGAAAATGCACGTCGCTGATTACTGCTATCATCTTGTTTCCTCCTTTATAAAGTAAAAAGCGGGAGCCGTGTAAGCCCCCGCTTTCTGTATTGCGTATTCGCTTATGTTGTTACAATTTATTCTGCAGCAGCCATTTCTTCATCATACAGAGCAGCTCTTCCCTCGATAATGTCGGTCAGACCTGCATTGTCCATATCACTCTTTAACTGAGCCTCTAAGGAATCAAACTCATCTGACTTGCAGCTGATCAGTCTGTATACATACTCGATCAGATCAGAACGGATCTGAGTACCATACTCGTTCTCTGCCTCAGCATTGATAGAGAATACCGGATAACGATACTTGCCGATTGCAATTGTCTCATAGAAGTTCTCGTACCACTCCTTGGAGTCGATCGGATCCTTACCCATAGCACTCTCAACAATACCAGCCTCATCATCCTGGAATGCGAAATGCTTGTTTACGATGTTGTAATCATCAAGAGTTCCCTTGTAACCCATTGTACTTAACTCATCAGCAGTAAATGCAACCGGAACACCATTCTCGCTAACCTCATGCTCTGGTGTGTAAGCTACGTTCTCTGCATTGGTTGGATCTGCTAACCAGTTCAGATAAGTCATGCATGCCTCAACCTTATCCTCGCTTGCTGCCGGAACCATGATCCACATACCATACATCTGCTCGTATACGTTACGAACATCTCCGTTCTCCTGAGTGAAACACTCAACTGGAACGAATGTAGACTTGCCAAGGTCATTGTTTAAGGTATGGATATTCTCCCACTGAGTGGTGTTATCATCCAAGAAGAATGCAACCTTACCAGCTGCGATGTTTGACTTATGTACGGACTCATCTGTATCAGTAGCAAAATCCTGAACGATAATGCCATCGTTGTACAGCTGGTTCATCTCTCTAATACCATCTAATGCACCGTCATGAGCTACGATATAATTCTCGCTGTAGGTAAACTCATCCTTCTCATCCTCGAAGGTTACGTAAGAACCTACAAAGTTCAGGTACATCTTCTCAGTATCCTGACGTCCGCCCATGCTCCACGGAATCATATCCGGATACTTCTCATGAATTGCATACAGATCATCAATCAGCTCCTGCTTTGTAGTCGGAACCTCAAGTCCCATCTCATCGAGGATATCCTTGCGGATGTAAGCGGTATGACGCGGATTCTCAGTTCCTCTCTTTGACAGGATTGCGTACTGTGATCCATCATACAGACCCATGTTCTGGATATCACCAGACTGCTCCTGAATAGTAGTTCCGATATTCTCGTAAGCGTCAGTCAGATCAGCCAGACCACCCAGATTTGCGTAGTTTAAGAATACGTTCTGGTCATAAGAGAAAATGATATCAGGTGCGTTTCCACCAGTCATCATAGTTGTCAGAACATCCTCACTGGTAGATCTTGGAACAGCTACGAACTCAACCTGCAGACCCAGATCTGCAACCTGTTCGTTGATCCACTCGCTCATCTTGTTCTCCTCAACAGTCATACCCTGCGGAGCATCTCCACGGTCCCAAACCATAACACGAATTGTAGTGGTTTCGTCTGCCATTGCCGGAATCACGCCCATGCTTGTTACTGCCATTGCTGCTGTAAGAGCTACTGCAGCTGATTTTCTCATCTTTCTCATTGTAAACTCCTCCTAAAAGATTTTTTATGATGTCACTGCCCGTCTGGCTTTAGCCAGACAGCGCAGACACTCACTTTGAAAAAATATTGTGTAAAATCAACCCTTTACTGCACCCAGCATAATACCCTGAGTGAAGAATCTCTGGATGAATGGATATACAACTAACATCGGAGTCATGGACAGCGTAATACTTGCTGCCTTGATATTCTCTGCTACAAGCTGTGTTGTACCACTCTCCTCAGACTGAACATTTACAGCCTCGATCATCTGCTTTAACGCCATCTGAACAGTATGAAGACCTGTCTTTTGTACATAGTACAGCTGATCATCAATACCATTCCAACGACCTACTGCGTAGAACAGACAAAGAGTTGCGATAGTCGGTACACAAAGCGGAATTGCGATACGGTACATAATCTTAAACTCACCGCATCCATCAATACGTGCTGCCTCATACAATGAATCATCAATACTTGCAAATGCAGTACGCATGATGATCATGTTGTAAACACTAAGTGCACCAGGAATGATCAATGCCCATACAGTATCAATCATGCCGAAAGACTTGATATTTAAGTAGTTCGGGATTGTACCAAGGTTTAAATACATGGTGATAACGCAGAACAGATTGACAATCTTTGAACCCTTTAGACCCTTTCTTGAAAGCGGGTATGCCAGAAGGATAGTCATAATCATATCAACTGCAGTTACAACTGCCATAAGAATAATGGAATATCCAAAAGAACTTACGAATGTACCACTCTTTAATGCCTTTGCATAAGCATCTACATTAAATCCAATCGGGAAGATAAATACCTGTCCCTTGTTGATTGCATCTCTACCAGAGAACGAAATGGAAATTACACGAAGTACCGGGATAATTGCAATCACACTGATTAAGATAAAAAAGATTACCCAGAACGTTTGAAAGCGGCGATCTTCTTTTGTTTTTAATCCGTCCATTACATGACACCTCCCTGTCCCATTTTCTTAGCGATCTTATCAAAAATAATTACCATAGCGATACCGATTACAGACTGGAACAAACCAACTGCTGTTGCGTAGTCAAAACGTCCCTTACCGATACCAACTTCGTATACATATACACTAAGTACATTTGATGCATCCTTTACAAGCATGTTGCTCATCATGTAAGGACGGTCGAATGCGATATTGATAACTTTACCAAGCTGCATAATAAGCAGTGTGGAGATGGTCGGCATAATCTGAGGAATTGTTACATACCAGATACGCTGTAATCTTGTTGCACCATCAAGGTAAGCTGCCTCACTCTGTGACGGGTCAGTTCCCATAAGTGCTGCCAAATAAATGATCAGTGAATAACCAGCTGACTGCCAGATACCCATTACCCAGTAAATAATTCTCCACCAGATTGTATTTGTTAAGAACGGTACTGTTGGTAAACCAAATACGCCAAGTACACCATTTAACAGACCATTTCCTGAGAACAGCTGAGTACTGATACCTGCGATAATAACCCAAGAAAGGAAGTTTGGCAGATACAAAACGATCTGAGTCATCTTGCGGACGCCCGTACTTCTTAACTCATTTAAAAACAGTGCCAAAAAAATCGGGAATGGAAATCCGATAATCAAATCACCGATATTTAAAATCAATGTATTCTTTACTGCAAACCAGAACTCACTTGATCCGAATGCCTCCTTGAAATATTTAAAACCAACCCACGGAGACTCCCAAATTCCTTTGAAAATGTTATACTTTTTAAATGCAACAACGATGTACAGCATCGGCTTATATTTGAAACAAATCAGCCAGATAATCGGTATCAACATCATCACATACAGCTGCCAGGTATTTCTCAGGTATGTTTTCCAATTAACCTTTTTCTTTGCCACACCCGGCGTTTTTTTGTTTGCCATGTCCGCAGTCCTCCTTTTTTTATTGTTTCTTTAGAAACTTTTCATATCTGATGTGTTGATTATAGCAAAATTGCACACCCAAAAGCTATGCGTATTTGGTCGGTTTCTTCGGAAAAATATTGCATTTTTTGCTCTTTCATTGTGTCTTTTCCACACTTTTTCCGAAGAAACCTTTTTTTCTTACTGCACTTTTATATTTATACTAGTAAAAATGTCTTGATTTCAAACGGTCTGATCTCAAATTTTGCTATCTGTCCGTCAAGCACAACTGCTTTTTCTTTTTGTTCCATCATATCACATTCATAGATGGATTTCGGAGAAAGACCTGCCACATTCCATTCCACATTTGTGCGGATACCGCTTGACTCATACATACGAACAATCAGTCCGCTTTCATCTTCTGCACGTTTTACTGATGTCACGATAACATTTGGTGAAGACACTTCACACATTGTATATCTGGCTGAAGATTTTTCTTCTGTCAAAAGCGATGGCTTATAAACAGAAAGAATCGGCTTTTCATTAAGCTTTCCTGCCTCGTGTACCACATTTGCCTCTCTCCAGTCACCCATATGCGGCATCAGGGCATATGTAAGTTCATGAAGTCCCTTATCAGCATCTGGGAATGGGAAGATACCTGATGTAAGAAGCGTCAGACTAACAAAGCTGTCCTCAATAGAATGACCATATCTTCCATCATTTAACAAAGCCACACCAAAGCCTGGCTCAGACAGATCCACAAAGCGATGTGCACACATCTCAAACTGGGCACGCTGCCAGCTTGTATTTCTATGTGTTGGACGCTCCATCACACCATATGGAATCTCGCATGCTGCTGTCCTTGTCATGACATCCAAATGAAACTCTGCTTTTACAAGCTGCTGCTGTTCTTTCCAGTCAATCTTTGTCTTAAAATCAATGCGTCTTGTGTGTGCAAAAAATACAATATCCTGCTCAATAGATGAAGACTCATAAGAAAGCTCTGTGTGAAGCACAGCGCAAATTTCTCCTGTCTCAGTCATCATGCAAGGCTTTTTCGCAGACATCTTCCAATGCTTTCTTGAATAGTATGACTCCACATTCCAGGCATCGTAATCCTTCGGAATATCTTCATAAACAACAATCTCGTTTCCTACAGTACCTGCTTCTAAAACTTCACGCTTTGCCTCTTTATCATAAAGAGAGGTAAGTTCGCCAAGCTCATTCCACGAAACAATATACCAAGGTGTCTCAAGTGTATTTTCATCACGTAAAACAAAATATTCTTTCTTTACCTTTTTGTCTGAGCTTTCTTTCTCTGCAGATGATTCCATATATAAACTGCCTTTTGCAGGAAGTGAAGCTGTGACAAGCATTGTGCCATCTTTAAGGTACTGCGCAGCTGTCACATTAGTAAGAGAGCAGCCCTTGTCGATACCGTATTCCTGCTGCTTCTTTTTATCAAGCTCAATTACCTGCTCTGCTGCAAAGCCAAGCGGATTCCATGCACAGATTCCGTTTTTTTGCTCGCTCTTATTACTGCTCAGGCTTTCTAATGCTTCACTGATTATCTGTTCATCCATTGCCTTAATCTTTGCGTAGTCAATATCTGACTGCTCATAGACTTCATCAATTGCAGATCCCGGCAAAATATCATGAAACTGATTTAACATCAAAAGCTTCCATGCCTTATCAAGCGTCTCTTTTGGATATGCATTCTTGTTTGCATTCTCATTTTTCTTATTCATCCACCACAAAAGTGATGCAAGCCACTCTGCCTGCTGATTTTTATACTCACATATACGGTTATTCTTTTTGTTCTCTGCAATTGAACTAAATGTACCACGATGATACTCAAGATAAAGATCACCATACCATGTGTTTAACTTTTTATTCTGTAAATTTTTATCAAGTAACTGTAAGTACTCCTTTAGTCCAGACAGCTTTACCTTCGGAACTCCCGGTATGCCATAAGACAAACGCTTACTTTCCTCAAGCATACCTTCTGTCGGGCCGCCGCCGCCGTCACCGTAGCCATAAATTGTGAGAACTGCATCATTTAACTCTTTATTTCTGTAATTCTGCCAGGTTCCCATTGTCTGGCTGGCATTCTGTCTGCCATTGTATGTAACCTCGCGAACTGGCTTTTCAAAATGCTCCGGGTATGCTTCGTAATTCTTTGTTGTGATATAAAGACCTGTTACGCGGCTTCCGTCAATTCCTTCCCAAAGAAATGTATCATCTGGCTGCTGATCAGCATCATTCCAGCCCATCTTTGTTGTCAGAAAATAGCGAATACCACTTTTCTTCATTATCTGCGGCAATGCACCTAAAAAGCCAAATGCATCAGGCAGCCACAATATTTCCTGCTCTTTAATGCCAAACTCTTCATTAAAAAATTTCTTTCCATATAAAATTTGACGAATAAGTGATTCACCGCTAGTTAAATTGCTGTCAGACTCCAGCCACATAGCACCGTCTGCCTCCCAGCGTCCTTCCTTTACACGTTCCCTTACCTGCTCAAAAATCTCAGGTGCCTCTTCTTTTACATACTCATAAAGCTGCGGCTGACTCAAAAAGAAACGATACTTTGGATAACGCTTCATCAAATAAAGCACTGTCGAGAAGCTTCTTACAGCCTTTTCTCTTGTTTGGCGAAGCGGCCACTTCCATGCCACATCAATATGCGTATGACCAAGCGCATAAACAGTTGGACTGTCAATCTCCCATTCCTTTTCATATAAATTTTCTTTAAGCCATTTGCTTGCTGCTCTAAGTGATTCACGATACGCATCACTTTTCTTAACACGAAGATCTAGTAAATCACCTGCCTGATTTAAAATCTCAAGCAGCTTTCTTCTTTTTTCTTCTTCCGGGCGCATCTGCTTTGCTGCCTCAAGCGGAAGCTTCATATCATAATAAAGAGCCTCTGCCTCTAGTTCCTTTGCAAATACCTTAAGATATAAAAAATTGCTCTTTCCAGGACTGTTGACATACGCATAAAGACGAATATCATATACCTTTCCCGGCTCTGCACTGTCACTCAAAATCACCTCATGATGATTAAGATCCATCGCACAGGTCAGCACTCCGTTTATATAAACCATAATCTGCGGATTATCAGTATTCCATATATCATCTGCGCCAGTGTCAAGAGAAAAGCCAATCACACGTCCCTTCATCTCTTCTGTGATCGTCACAGAAAAAGCAAAAATCCCATGGTAATCTGGACCGCCCCACGTATCTGCGCACGAAAAAACTGGCCAGCTGTTGCAATCCTCCAGTACAAGACTTCTCTTCGCATAGCCCCTTGTGTGTACTGCATCCAGATTTGGCGCTACACCATATTTTTTATTCTCATCCTCTTCGCAGTCTGCAGTCATATCTGCGCAGTTGATCTCATCTGCCATCAGATCCAAAAAACGTACCTGCGTGATCGTTTCAAGCACGGTGCGGCGTTCGCTGTTTAAGCGATTCACATACGCCTCCACACGATTCATATAGTCAAGTGATCTCATGTTTCCTCCTAGTGAAAATCAGGGTCAGATTTTAACCCTGATTTTCAGATTTTTTATTTATCATCAAGCAAACAGAATTGGGTTTGAAATTGCAAGGTTATTTTCTCCTCCATCTGCCACAAACAAAGCCCATGCAGTATCGCCAAAATCAAACACATCTGCCGCTATATCATACGTAAAGCCGCCCTCTGCTGTATCAGCCTTTGCACAAAGTTCAACCTTCTTATCAGCACCTGTGTACATCCACAGATGATTGATCGGTTTCTTTGAAAATACATGAACTGACAGTTTGCCTGTATTGTCTTTAAGTACTGCCTTTTCACCATAGGAAGCTCCATTTACTTCTGCCGTCACAAGCGGACCATTACTTATAAAACTATGTCCCTCACGGATAGCCTGAAGAATTTCCTGAGGCTGATTTTTTCCATTTGTATACACATAATTATGGATTGTAGACGGTGTGTTAGACTGCTCCACCCACGATAAAAGACGCGGCCATACCTTCTTGTACAGCCAAGTCAGATAGGCAACCTTCTCATTCATCTGCTCTGGATAAATCTCCGGGTGTTTCATCACAATATCCATCAGCCAATCTAACCACTCTGTCATGCCAAAGTAATCGTCACCATAAATGTTGTGTGTATCACTTCCCGTTGTAGCAGCCAGGCGCTTTCCCTCATCTAAAAGAGACAGCCACTTTTTGAATGCCTTAGCATTGATTGTGCCAGCTGCAAATGGAGTCGCACCATTCCAAATCTCCATTGATTCAAAAATTTCAATCATATCCCAAAACTCGCTGTTGTAGCGAGTGGAAAAACTCGCATCAAACGGATGATTTACCTGCGGCAGACCACCTTTTTTTCGAATCTCACTGCAAATGCGTATAAATTCTTGGCGCAGCTTCTCTGTTGTGCGCTCTTTTCCATTTGGAATCTCATAGATCACATCATCATCTACGCCAAGCTGCAGCACATGACCATTAGAGGTTGAAATTTCCTTTGAGATAATAGGTGTAAAGTTATTATTTTGTCTTTGCCATTCTTCATGGTTAAGTACATTATGATGATCACTTAGCGCACCAAACTGCATTCCAAGAGACTTCATGGAACGGCACACCTGACCTGGAGTCTCTATTACAGGATCTGTTCCGCCATATGCCGGACTGCTGTATATACTATGATGATGAAGATCACCTGCTGCCCATCCATGATCAGTTAAATGAGCTATACGCGCCAGTCTTGCCTTAATTGTTGTCACTTTATCCTTTGTGATTTCAAATGGCACAAGAACAGTACTGTACTCTGGTCCGCATGTCACCTCTGCCTCATAGCTTCCGCGCGGCAACTTCACAGACAATGAGCCGTCCTCCTCGGTCACTAAACGGCGAAGGGAAAAACGAGTGCGAATCTTATGCTCTTTATTATCCCAAATTTTTACCTGTGCCACAATCGGGTTATCATTTTCTGCTGTCTGCAGCTTCATGGTACCAAATTCACTGCCTGGTGCCTGCAGATTATAATAATACCCTGCCTGCGCTGCACATCTTTGAAGAAACTGCATTGTATTGATCAGTTCCTCTCGATTTAATTTTTCAAGAAGTGTCTGATTTTCTTCTGATTCTATTGTTGTCTCCATTTCCTTTAAGAGCTCAATCAGCTTATCAAATTTCATTGTTTTTCTGCTTCCTTTTTATTTAAATTGATACTTAATAATTGCTTTGCTGCAATACATTTAATCGCAATTCAACTATTCAATTACTATTGCTTCTAACTCTGGTCTTGCTGCTTCTCCTTTAAAGCCTTCAATTACAAGATCTGCACAATCCTGCGCATGGATTGCCTCTCCAAAGCAATCGCGCTCTTCGCCCTCAAAAACAACACGGCTATTTCGTATAGTCACGCCATCTGCTCTTCTCATATAGAAGCCGGCGCTTGGAATCTCTTCAATCTTCTGTCCAAAGCCTGGTCTTAAATCATAAAGCCCCTTTGGCCATTTGCTCTTTGAATGAATCTTTACCTTGACATCCTCAAACAGCACATCCTCAATATGGTTTCCATCACTTCCTGATAAAAATACACCATTCTCTGAGTCGCAGGTGATATTGCGGAATGTAATTCCTGAAATATGGCCAGACTGCTTCTCTGGCACACGATTATGTGTTGTTATGCTGATTGGCTCACCGCAGCCCCACCAGCAATCTGCGAAACGGCGTGTCTCGATGATGATATTTGAAAACATTGCATTTTTTACATGACCGCCATCGCGAATCTGAATAGAAATTCCACGATTACTGCCGCTGATAATACAATTATTTACTGTCAGATTTTCAAAATTGCCAGTTCCTTCTGTTCCGATCTTCAATGCTGCGGAAGTGGAAATTAATGTACAATCACTGATCAGCACATTTTTTGTCGGACCATATTCCATGTTTCCCGCAGAACTCTTCAGACAAATACAATCATCACCACACTCAATATGGCAGCCTATAATGCGTACATTTGTGCTATGGTCTGGATCAATACCATCAGAGTTTGCAACATTCAGATCATTTAAAATGCGAATGCGGTCAATCAACACATCGTCACAGCCTGCTGTATGCAAAGTCCAGAAAGAAACATTTCTGATAATAATATTTGTAAAATTGATATGATTACAATGTTCTACATAGATGACAGTCGGGCGCGGATAAAAATCGCCTGTCACATAGTACTGGCTTACCTGCTTTACAAATGCAAATGCATTTCCGTCAATAACGCCATCTCCTGTGATTGCCATATGGTCGGCATCCTTCGCATAAATAAAAGCATATGATGGCTTTAATGTTACTGGTGTTCCCTCAATCTTTACACCATTATCCTTCTGACCCTCATTTGGATGAAAATAAGTTGTCAGATCGCTATGCGCCTTTAATACGCTTCCTCTCTCTAAATGAAGATCTACATATGGCTTTATAATAATGGAGCTTGAATAATATGTTCTTCCGCTTCTAAGCACAACCTGACCGCCACCGGCAGCACTGCATTCGTCAATTGCTTTCTGAATAGCGGCAGCGTCATTTGTTACTCCATCTGCCTTCGCACCATATTCTAATACGTCGTAAATCATCAAATATTCCTCCTTTTTTTGCTGCTTATATAGTAAAAGGGCAAGGGCATTAAAACCCTTGCCCTCAAACTTTTTATTCGGCTGAAAGCTGAGTCAGCTCTCCAGTTTGCAGGTTATAACAATACGTTTTGATTCCTGCATTAGAATCTGCTGAATTATTTTCTGCACTCGTTTTTATGTTTGCAGTGTTCTTTGCAGTCAAAATAATATAATTTTCCATGGCATGCTCCACTGAGACAAGCTCTAGTGAATCATCCGGCTCATAAATAGTTTGAAGTTCACTTCCATTTGGACGAACCTTTGCAAGCTTTCCATCATACAGACCATAGACCCAATTTCCATTTCCGCAAAGACCAGATGGGTCTGAGACTCCATCAAAGTCAAGCAAAACAATCGTACCTACATCTAAGTTGCAGCTGTACATAAGCTCTGTCTTTGTATCATAATAAATAAGATACGGTCCCATAACCTGTGCCCAAGCCACATCATTGCCATCATCAATGCCTAGTTCAAGACGCTGAATAGCTGTATGCTGATAATCACTTCTTGTTATGTCTCCATCTGTATCCAAATAGTAAACCTTATCCTCACCAAATGTAAGGAAACGTTTGATATACGGATATGCTGTTCCTACAGGATCTCCTGTCATTGAATATTCACGATTTTCTGAGAAAATGCTTCCATTCATGATATATGCTTCTGTGCCAACGTTTGCTGCACTCAGCTGCAGATCTGTGCCATCAAGCTGTGTACTATACGCATTCAGAATACCATCCTGATAAGCAAGCATATAAACACGATAGCCAATAATATTAAATCCAGGTGTATTCAGTGCAACTTGTGCTGCTCCTGACAAATCACTCTGATTAGTATAGAGCGTCTGAAAAGCCTCATCGAAATTGGTATATTTTGCGTAAATACATCCCGAAGAAACCGCTGGAATTGGAGTATAGCTTTCATTTGAAAAAGTTGGATACTTTGCTTTTGCCGCTTCATGATACGGATTTGTATTATCCTCCTCAGACTCGGATTCTGCTTCTGTCTCCATCTCAGTTCCTACTTCAGATTCTGTCTCAGTTTCTACCTCAGATTCAGATTCTGTTTGAGATTCTGTCTCTGTTTCTCTCTCTGATTCTGACTCTGATTCAATTTTATTTTCAGCATCTTGTGTGCTTGTTTCTGTCTGCTCAAGACTTGTTTTCTCTTGTTCAGTGGAAGCTGTCTTTGTCTCTGTTTCAGATTCTTTCTCTGTTTGAGACTCTGTTTCTGTCTCTAATTCTGTCTCTGATTCAGATTCTGTTTGAGATTCTTTCTCTGTTTCTGCCTCTGATTCTGATTCAGTTTCTGCTTCATCCACAGATTTTTCTTGTGTGCTACTCTCTTCTTTTAAGGAAGAGGGCTCTGTACTGCCTGCACTTGAAGTAATTTTTGCACTATCAGATACAGCAGCTGTATCAGCTGCTGTATTCTGGGAAGTTTGATTATTTTCGTTATTATTTTCTAAATTATCATCTGCACTTGATGATGGAGCTGTCTCAGATGACGTTTGTGTTTCAGATGACTTAACCTCTGATGAATGCTCTTTTTCAGTATTCTCTTCTAATGATTTGTCAGAAGATTTTTCTGGAAGCTTTGCAGACTCTTCTGCGTCTGGCTGATTTCCAGATGAAAATTGCTCATTCAGTGCATTTACAAATTCTCTAAGATGACCTGTCGCTGCAAGGATCGCTGCGGCAAGCGCAATCGAAGAAACAAGAACAAGAATCACAATCGGTACGATATGATGCTTTTTCTTCTTTACTTCTTCATATGTTTCCTCATCCACATCGACATATCTACTGACATCTTCCTGCTTCAAATCATCGATAATGGCCTTTTCATATTCATAGACAGAGTCATCCACAAGAGTTGCTCTTGGCATGCTCTTTACTAAAGATTCGTTTTGATTCTCTGTTTTAGAATCATTTTCATCTTCAAAGCTGTCATCCTCTTTTTGATAATCATCTTCCGCGTAATCTTCTTCTGAATATCCATCTTCTGAATATTCATCTTGTGAATACTCATCACTCAATGATTCTTCTACAAGATCGCTAGCAGCTTCCTCTTTAGAATCTTCTTCTAAATTAACTGCATCGTCTGAATTATCGTCATCAGAATTATCAGAATTTTCTATGTAGTCTGCGACTTCATCTGTTAAAGACTCATCTTCACTTTCTTCAAGTGATTCTTCTTCATCTATTTCTGCAGAGTCATCTTTTGAAGGCTCTGCTTCTGCAGACTCATTTTCATAAGACTCTGTTTCTTCTGAAAATGCTTTTGAAGAATCAGTTTCTACAGATTCATCTTCAATGTTTTGATTTTCTGATTCCGATTCAACTGTCTCAGAAGTTGTCTCTTCCTCTTCGCGAATCACTGGTTCTGATGTATTAGTAAGCTTTGCACCCGTCTTTAAAAGAGAAGCAACAAAATTATCCGCGGAGGTTTCCCACTCCTCATCATCTTCGTCTTCTTCCTCTTCTTCGAAAAATGTTTCAGCTTCCTCACTGTCTACATTCTCAGATTCCTCTGTATCATATGCAATATCAGTTTCAATATCATTATTAATTTCAGCATCAGTTTCGACATCAGTTTCAATATCAGCTTCTTCCTGCTCTGATTCCTCTGCCGATTCAGTATCTTCGCTAGAAGGATTTGCTTCTACCTGCTGAATTTGATCAAGATCCGCTTTGTCAAAAACTTTTGTTTTTTCTGCTTCATTCTTTTCTTCCTGAAGATCCTGCACATTCTGTGCCATCTTCTTTTGCAGCACATCAAGTTCTTTTTCAAACTTTTGTGCCTCAGCGATTTCTTTTTGAATGGAGCTTTCTGCTTCCTCAATCTCAGAAACAAAATCTTCTTCAACTGGCTCTGGAGAAACAGTTTCAGTCTCTTTTGTCTCTTCCTTTGGCAAAGATTCACTTTCCTGTGTCTTTTTATCTTCTTCCTTTACAGTTTCCTGCTTTGGAAGTTTCTGAATACGACTTTGAGTTTCTTTTGCCTGCTGTAATAAACGGGCAAAAGCAATATCAGTTGTATTTGTAGCTTCTAAAGATTCCTTCTCAGATTTTGCCTCTTCTGGTTCTGAAGCTTCTTCCTCAGATTCTGCCTCTTCTGGTTCTGAAGCTTCTTCCTCTGATTTTACATCGCCCTCTGCCTGCTCTGGCTTTAAGTTCAAAAGCTGCTTTACTTCTTCCTGCTTTTTAAGCTCCTCTGCCTCTTTTTGTTCTTGAAGGGCTTTTGCTTCCTCTGCCTTACGTATTTCTTCCTTCTCTCTTCTAACTCTTTCGAGCGATTCAGATCCGTTTGCAAAGTGCTTTCTTACAGCCAGCTGATAAAAATGTTCGGCATCATCAAGTGACTTTTCTGTCACATTACCTTCCTCATAAAACTTTCCAAGGTAATAACATGCCTCTCCATTTAACTTTTTCTCCTGATCCTTTGCTTTTGACAGCCACTCAAATGCCTGCTTCTCATCGATCTCGGCCACCTCGCCATTAGCAAAGCTAATACCAAGAACGACAGCAACTGTTGGATCACTGCTGTCTGCACACTCAGATGCCCATCTGCATGCCTTTTTCAAATCATACTTTGCTGCATCCTGATCAAAATAATAATGCACCAAATATTCCTGGGCACGTGTATTTCCTTCCTCTGCCGCCTCTGTCATCAGACGCTCTGCAATGGAAATATCTTTTACCGCCAGCGGATTCCGAAAGTAAATCTGTGCAAGCTCAACCTTTGACTCGGAATAGCCCTGTCTGGCAGCTTTAAAAAACCATTCTGCAGCTTTTCCGTAGTTTTTGCTTACTCCTCCATAGCCATTTTTATAAATAAGTCCCAGATTATGCTGCATCTGCGGATCACCGTGAGATGCGGCACTGCTGTACCATTTGAGTGCTATGATTTCATTTGCCTCTACACCGATGCCAAATAAAAAGCAATAGCCTAAATTATACTGTGCATCCGCATAGTCTTGCTGTGCTGATGCCTGATACCAGTAAACAGCAGCAGCTTCATCCTTTTCCACTCCTCGGCCCTCTGCATAGCAATTTGCCAGTCCATATTGAGCCTGCGGATTTCCAACCTGGGCAGCTTCGTAAAACCGCCTTGCCGCTTCCTGAAACCAATATCCGGCAGCAGATAGATCCTGCTCTAGTCCAATGCCTTCCTCATAGCAGATACCAAGCTGATACTGTGCTTCTGCATTTCCTGCATTTGCTGCTGAGTAAAAACACTGTGCTGCTGCACTGTGATCCACAGCCGTACCGGTTCCATTTTTGTAGCAGATACCAAGCCTCGTGAGCGCCTCAGTATTTCCCTGCTGTGCCAGGCGGTACAATTCTTCAACTGTATGTGTGTTCATGCTTGTACCCCTTTGAAATCTTATCATAAATTGAATCACAACAATTTTACCACACTTAATGCTTCTTCGCAAGCACTATGCCGCAGTTTTTGTTCTTACCATTTTCTTACATATTACGAAAGCCCTACGGTGCAATGGTTTCGTCGCCGGACCAAACTCCGCAGGTTCCTTTTATGTTCTTTCTTATCATACATTACTTTGAAAGACCTGCTCCAAGTGTCCGGCTCGTGAAATCCATTCACCTTCGGGCTTTGCCGTAATATTGGCTTATCCGTGAACGGGCGTCCACTTCATCCTGCTGATCTGTCAAATTTCTATGCAAGCATGAAATTGGTCCAGATCTAGCATGCCGAGTGAACTGTAGCACATTTTATCAATTTTCGGAATTTTTTCAAAAAAAGTGTTGACAAATTAATATTCATATGATAGTATATAGAAGTCGGCTACAAAAGCTGACAAACATAAAGGGGTATAGTTCAATGGTAGAGCAACGGTCTCCAAAACCGTAAATACGGGTTCGAATCCTGTTACCCCTGCTTGAGAGACATCCGTTGTGGATGTCTTTTTTGTTGTATAAAAATAAACAAGGGACGCTGACACAGCCGTCGAAGCGCCCCTCGTAGATTTCTTCATCACTTTTCTTCTCGTTTTACATTCGCATTTAAAAGATCAAATAATTCTTCCCGATCTTCTTCTGACAATTCATCCTTCCTCACAAGAATCCTTTGTTCGGCAATCGTTGTCAAATAAATGTAATCTTTAAATATTCCCCAATTTTTAAATGCCTCCCATTGTAATTCGCTATAGCTGAAATCAGTCCACACAATAACACCATCTTGATCAAATCCATATTCTCGTTCACCGAATGTTGCTCGCTTATCCAATTTATTCTGTACTTTCTTTAAAAGAAATTTCTGATAAGCAATCATTCCTACTGTAGCAAACCATAGAAAAAAGGCAGCGCTTACGATTCCCAAAATTTTAGATTCCGTGGTTTGTCGGAGAAAAAATGTACAATACAGCAACGCAATTGCCAAAATAGCCAGCACGATTCTGAAAAAATTTTGTATTCCACGACTTACAGAATGCTTTAGTTGCATTTCAATTAACGCATCACATTCTTTTTGCGATATGTCTATCTTATATCGAATCAATCTCTTATCCTCCTTATAATCATCTTTTAATCATCTTTGTGGCTTCACGCCCCCTGCATCTTCTCAATTAGCCCCGCGGCTTCCCTGACGGTCGCCACCGGAATGCACTTCATCCCTTCTGGGATGGTGATATCCTTCGCACTGATCTTCGGCAAAATACAACATGTAAAACCAAGTCTTGCAGCTTCGTTGATTCGCTGCTGCACCATACTTACACCACGAATCTCTCCTGCCAGTCCGACTTCTCCGAAAATAACAGTGTGCGCATCAATCACTCGATCACGAAAACTTCCTGCAATTGCCATGACGACTGCTAAATCCAGCGCAGGTTCGCTAATCTTTATTCCGCCGGTGACATTTACATACGCATCACATGAAGATAGTGCCATACCCATTCGTTTTTCCAAAACAGCAATCAATAAATTTACACGATTTCCATCAATTCCGGCACTTGTGCGTCTTGGCAATCCAAAGCTTGTCCGGCAAACAAGCGCCTGCACCTCAAGCATAATTGGGCGCGTTCCTTCCATAAGACAGGCCGTGACTGTTCCACTGCTGTCGAGGCTTCTTCCTTCAAGCAGGTAAGCAGAAGGATTTGCAACTTCCTTCAAACCTGACTGCACCATCTCAAATACACCCATCTCATTTGTCGCGCCAAAACGATTCTTTACTGCGCGAAGAATACGATACATTGCACTTCGGTCTCCCTCAAAATAAAGTACTGTATCAACCATATGTTCAAGCACTCTCGGACCTGCAACTACACCTTCCTTTGTCACATGACCGACAAGAAAAATCGTGATATTTCTGCCCTTTGCAATCTGCATAAGCGTATTAGTACATTCCCTTACCTGACCAACACTTCCCGGCGCTGATGAGATATCTTCGCGATACATAGTCTGAATAGAATCAATCACTACCACCTGCGGCATTTCCTTTGTGATCGTATTATCAATTTTTTCAAGATTTGTCTCCGATAGCAGCAATAACTCACCCGAAAAACCACCAAGACGATCTGCACGCATCTTTACCTGACGGGCAGATTCCTCACCTGACACATACAGTACCTTTTTGCCAGATACAGCAAGATTTCGGCATACCTGCAAAAGAAGCGTTGACTTTCCAATACCAGGATCACCGCCAACAAGAATTAAAGAACCTGTAACAAGACCACCGCCCAAAACACGATCCAGCTCATGAAGCCCTGTTCTGCTTCTGTCTTCCTCATCTGTACTTATTTCTTCAAGACGAAGCGGCTTTGATGCTTCTAGTCCCTGCTTTTTCGCGCCGCCTGATTTTGTTGTGGCAAAACTTCCTGCCGTAGGCTCTTCAACAAAAGTATTCCACTGGCGACATCCCGGACACTGCCCCATCCATTTTGCGGACTCATATCCGCATTCTTTGCAAAAAAAAGCGGTTTGTTTTGCCTTCATCATTCCTGCTACTCAAAATATGTGCAAATATACTCATATTGAGAATTGTAGGTTCTCACAAACACTACTTACTGCTTCATCGTGTATGCTTTTGACGAACCGAAGTTCTGTCTACTCACAAGTTCTTGTACACTCCATAGTCGTTAATTCCCCAGATAGCCCTGGGTACATACTTACGGTTGCGTTCAATTATGCAATTTCGTAAGTTTCTGCATCTTTCAAATTAAGTGCCGCATTTCGATCACGATCTTCTACATAGCCACAACTGCATCTGTAAATTCGATCTGAAAGCTTTAAATCTTTCCTGATGCATCCACAACTGTGACATTTTCTTGAAGACGGATACCATCTGCTTACTACTCTTAACTCAATTCCTTCTTCGTGGCATTTCATCATAAGCTTTTCTCGAAACTCATAAAATTTCTCTGATGCCACTGCCTTTGAAAGATGTCGATTTTTCATCATTCCTTTTACATTCAGATCTTCAATCGTTATATGTGATGGTTTGGTTTTCACCATCTCTGCGATTGTCTTATTGATGTAATCGGTTCGAATCTGATTGATTCTTTGATGAAGTTTTTGTACCCTAAGCTTTTGTTTTTGTATATTTGCTCTTTGAGCAGACTCTCCTTTCTTCATTTTCTTTAAATTCTCATATTTACGTGACAGACAGCGTTGCGCCCGTCTCAACTGTTTTTCAAGCTTTTTGATTCGGCTTGTTTTGTTGATATTTTTATAAATTTTACCATTTGAAAGAACCGCAAATTTTTTTAATCCAAGATCAATTCCGATTCCTTCTGTTTGATCTTCCTTCGATTTGACCTGCGAATCTGGAACATCCACTAAAACAGATACATAGTATCGACCCGCTTTTTTCGAAACGGCTCCGCTTCGAATCCGCCAGCCATCTTTCGTTGTTGGCAGATATCCCTTTTCCTTTAGTCTCACCCAGCCAAGGGTGGGAATGTTAATTCGGTGACGCTCACAATAGCAGTCTTTAGGATTATTCTTTACAAAATACATCTTTACATCTGAGATATCTTTCTTTTTGAATTTAGGGAATCCACTCTGATGTTTAAAAAATCTTGTAAATGCTGTGCATCCGCATTCAACTGCATGTTTTGTTGCCTTTGAACTGACTTCCTTTATCCATGAATATTCAGGATGTGTCGGCAGATATTCATTATTCAGCCATACGCTAAAGGACTTTCCACTCATGAATTTTTCTCCCTGCTCATAACGTTTTAAGTTATAAGAAAGATAAAAATTGTATAGATACCGACAGGTTCCAATTGTCTTATTGATCTTCGTTATCTGCTCCGGTGTAGGATTGATTTCCGTCTTGAAGCTCTTTAGCAAGTCCCTCATCTCCTTCTATTTGTTTTTTATACTTACGAAGTCCATACAATCTACAAGAAAACACATGAAGAATGGAAACGATATCCTGTACAAGCTCCTCTTGCGGTGATAATGATTCATTATTTACTACCACAATTGTTGCATTAAATTTCGCACAGAATTTTTCAAACCAATCATATCCAAAGCGAACAAAACGGTCTCTATGCGTTATCACAATTGTTTTGATTTTTTGTTCCATCACCTCATCCAATAATTCATTCCATTTCTTGCGGTTGTAATTCAGACCACTTCCATATTCTTCTATGCATTGATCTACAATCATGCCTCTTGCATTGCAAAACTGACGTAAAAATGCGGTTTGTTTTTGTAAATCATCCTTTTGATTTTTTGTAGACACTCTGGCATAAAGAACAACTTTGCGTGTATCATCTTCTGTTATCCCTTTAAATTCAAGATACTGTTTGTAAGTATAATAACGCCTATTGGTTGGTGTACGATTTGCTGTAAGTGTTCCTTCTCGATCCCACCGCTGTAAGGTCTTAACGGAAACACCCAACAGCTCTGCAAATTCCTTTGGTTTGTAATTTGTAATGTTTGATGTATTCATAATGCCTCCTTTGAGGATATTTAAACACATTAAAGCATTATTGTCAATAGATTTGATTACATATTGTATTCTCCTAAAAAAAGAGGACAGGGATCTGGCCTCAAGCAGCCACAAATCCCGTCCCCATGATTTGCCATATTGGGCTATGTATGAACTATATGAGCGAGTTCATTATTTCTTGCAAATCTGAACCTTCTTTACACATCCCGGCTCAAGCTCAAGTGAGATTACGATCTTTCCGGAAAGGTTAGTCTCATAATTTTCAATTACGGCATCATCCACACTTACCTGATACTCAGTGTCATCCTCTACTGCAACGATGATCTGTGTATCCTGGAAACCATTTACGATAAAGGACAATGTATCCTCAGTCTCCTTATAATCGGTAACTACGGTTCCCGGTGTTGACTCATAGGCAAATGTCTCGTTTTTCTCTAATCTGGTGATATCATGGAAAGTCTTTACCTTATATACATCTCCGTCAAATACATAATCCGAAACCTTACCTTTTGTCGGAAGATCATAATTTCCAAAGCTTAATGTATTGTCTTCCTCAGTGCGGATTAATTCCTTAATTCCTGCCATTACTGTTTCCTCCTGATTTTTGCTGCTGCATTGCATCGTATACTATTTGCGGCCCACCCCACAGGCGAACCGCCTATCGCTATTTCAGTATAGCATATCAAATTTGATTTTCCAACCAAAAATTAAACTTTATTCAGCCTTTTTTACAGGCGTTTTTCTTTTATGGCGCACAGAAAATTTCAGTCCATTCTCACCCTTTTCAACTGTTACGCTGTCACCGCGCTCTATACGTCCCTCTAGTATTTCCTCTGCCATTGAATCCTCAAGGTATGTCTGGAGAGCTCTTCTAAGCGGACGTGCACCATATTTTTCATCAAAGCCCTTGTCAATCAGATAATCATGTGCTTCATCTGTTACCTTAAGCTTGAGTTCCATGTTTTCCATTACTCTTGATGTGACTGAACGAAGCATGATATCAAGAATAGCTTTCATATCCTCCTTATACAGCGGATGGAATACAATGATCTCATCAATACGATTTAAAAATTCCGGTTTGAAGCTTTGCTTAACATCCTCCATAACCTTTGCCTTCATCTGCTCGTAGTTTGCCTTTGCATCAGATGACGCACCGAATCCTAAACGCTTTGGTGACATAATATTGGCAGCACCGCAGTTAGAGGTCATGATGATCACTGTATTTTTGAAGCTGACTTTTCTGCCATGCGCATCTGTAATCTGTCCATCATCAAGCACCTGAAGCAGAATGTTAAATACATCTGGATGTGCTTTTTCAATCTCATCAAAAAGAAGTACACTGTATGGATTGCGGCGAATACGCTCTGAGAGCTGACCACCCTCTTCGTATCCTACATATCCTGGCGGTGAACCAATGAGCTTGCTGACGCTGTGCTTTTCCATATATTCGGACATATCAACACGTATAATTGCATTTTCTGTTCCAAACATTGCCTGAGCAAGTGCCTTTGACAGCTCTGTTTTTCCAACACCTGTTGGACCTAAAAACAAGAAAGAACCGATTGGACGTTTTGGATCCTTTAAGCCGACACGTCCTCTGCGAATTGCCTTAGAAATAGCAGTTACAGCTTCCTGCTGTCCGACAACGCGTTCATGAAGCACATTTTCAAGATTCATCAAACGCTTTGCCTCACCCTCTTCGAGTGAGCGAACCGGAATCTTTGTCCAGGTAGAAACAACATCTGCAATCTCATGCTCTGTTACCTGTAAGCGCGTATTTTCCTTTTCCTGCTCCCACTTTTCCATCAGACGATTGATCTGTGCCTGTTTTCTATCCTGTTTTTTCTTGATCTCTCCAGCTTTCTCGAATGCTTCTTCCTGAATTGCACTTTCCTTTTCCTGATTTAAGCTTTCAATATCTTTTTTAAGTTTTGATACTGCCTCTGGCGCAACAAATGCTGCTAATCGAACCTTAGAAGCGGCCTCATCGACAAGATCAATCGCCTTATCTGGCAAGAAACGATCATTGATGTAGCGTGATGAAAGCTTAACAGCCGCCTCTAATGCTGCATCTGTAATCTTAACTCTGTGATGCTCCTCGTAAACATGGCGAAGACCCTTCAAAATAGCAACTGTCTCATCCTCAGAAGGCTCCTCTACCATAACAGGCTGAAATCTTCTCTCAAGAGCAGCATCCTTTTCGATGTGCTTTCTGTACTCATCAATAGTAGTTGCTCCGACAATCTGAAGCTCACCTCTTGCAAGGCATGGCTTTAAAATATTAGAAGCATTCATAGCTCCATCTGCGCCGCCTGCATCGACTAATGTATGGAGCTCATCAATAAATAGAAGTGTCTGACCATCGTTTCGCACTTCATTGATCACATTTTTCATGCGCTCTTCAAACTCACCGCGATACTTTGAACCAGCTACCATGCCAGCCATATCGAGTGTCACCACACGTTTTCCAGAAATAGTATCTGGCACATTTCCCTCATAGATACGGCTTGCCAGACCTTCTGCAATCGCAGTTTTTCCAACACCAGGTTCACCGATCAGACAAGGATTATTTTTTGTACGTCTGCTTAAAATCTGGATCACACGATTAATCTCCTGCTCACGGCCGATAACCGGGTCAATCCTTCCTTCTTTAGCAAGCTCTGTCAGATCTGTACTATACTGATCAAGAAGCGGTGTTTTACTTTCTGCATTTCTTGTATACTGAAGTGATTCCACATCTTCCCTTGCCGCTGCCACATCGCCATCCTTTGCAGATACAAGCTCTATATAAAGCTGACGAATATTTACTTTCATTGTATTCAAAAGCTTTGTTCCGGCACAGTCGAAGCTTTTGAGCATTGAGATTAAAATATGCTCTGTTCCAACCAGACTGGAATGAAAGCGCTTTGCCTCTAAGTAGCTGTTTTGGATTACGCGGTATGCTTCCGGTGAAAATCCATCTGGTTCACGCACACTGACAGAACCCGTCGGTGTAATTAGCGATGAAATCAATTCCTCAAGACGCTCCTCTGTAACGCCCTGTTCCTGCAAAAGCTTACTTGCCACGCTGTCCGAAACACGCACAAGGCCAAGAAGAAGGTGCTCAGTTCCGATATAATTTTGCTCTAGCTGCGCAGCGGCTTTCTTTGCCTCACCTATAACTTCCTGTGCCCGATTTGTAAATCGTTCAAACATAAGTGTTTTTCCTCCATATGTGATGAGTTACGGCTGCACAAGCTCTGGCAGACAGCTTCTAAGATAATCTGCACGCAGCTGATTTTGCTTTGATACACCTGTCGTCTTATTTTGTGCTGTCAGATTTGCCTCCTGCATTCCCATCATAATTTCATAAAAATTGCAATATTCCTTGAATCTAATAATTTGTTTTTCCTGTCCCCAGCGAAGCTGTGATACAAGATGCATGCCCATCTTCAATGTCATGAGCTTTGAATAACGAATCGTACCATATGCCTTATAGCAGATATCCTCCACCTCAAGCCTATGCTGTTCAATGGAATTATCGCGAAGTGTTCGCTCCTGACTGGCAAGCTGACCGCCTACTTTATCAAGAAGCTCTAAAATTTCCTCCTCGCTTGTTCCAAGTGTCTTTTCATTGTACAGCACATACATATTTCCATTTAACTGTCTGTCACTTGAAAAAGCTGGCTTTAATTTTAATCCAAAACGCCCAATCTCGTCAACCATATCATCAAAACGGCTGACAGAATCAAGAAGTGCCAGATGAAGCACAAGATATGCTCTCATGCCAGTTCCTATATTAGTAGGATATGTCGTAAGATAACCAACCTGATCATCAAACGCATATGGATACAGCTCATTTATATAATCATCGATCTTATCCATCTCCTTCCATGACTGGCGAAGCTGTGAACCTGCATGACTTATCTGCATCCGAAGGTGATCCTCACAATTGATTGTCAGACTCACGGCATCATCTGCTGAACAAATAAGTCCTGCATATCCTGGCTCCTTTGCTGCACGGCGGCTAATCATGCGCCGTTCACGAAGGGCATTTCTTTTTGTCTGCGTCATCGTTAAAAGATCCCATGTCTGGTAACTTCTTCCATCAAGGCTGCCGATTCCACAAAGCTTTTCTTCAAGCTCCTTCGTCAGCCTTTTTGCATCCTCTTCCTCTAATTTCCACGGAAATTTGTAATCACGCAGGTTGCGAAGCAGACGGATTCTGCTTGCAACGATTACATCATTTTCCGCATCCTTCTCCTCATACCACTTCATCACCGGCCTGAATCCTTTCCTTAATCTTTTTGATCTCATCACGGTAGTAGGCTGCCTTTTCGTAATCTTCCTCCAAAACAGCTTCCTTTTGCTTTGCCTGACAAATCTCAAGCTGCTCCTGCAAACTCTGACGCTTCTTGGCATCAGCTACCATATCTGCATGAATCTTTTTATCACCCAAAAAGCGCGGTTTCTTTCCGGTATGGGAATTATTTCCCTGTATCTTTTTAATGCTGTTATTTATTAAAAGCCCGAATGTATTGTAACAGTCCGCACAGCCAAAGCGTCCGTCCTGAACAAATTCTTTGTATGTCATCCCACAAGTCGGACAGGACAGCTTAGATGCGTCCTCCTCCTCGCTGCGTCTGGAATCGCTGATTCCAAGGATTCCTGACAAAAGTTTTGCAAATGGGCTTGAAGAATCCATAAGGATTCCGCCCAGATCAGACTGAGATGCACATTCACTGCACAAGTTGCGCTCCGTCACAGTCCCGTTTACTACTTCCCGGATGACAATGCTGGCTTCCCTCATCCTGCATTGCTCACAAAGCATAGTTATTCCTCCTCACAAAAAATAACTGTTTTCGTCCAAAACAAATTTAATTTTGAACATCTGACAAATGTTTGTTGTAAATCTCATCCACCAGCTCGTGGATCTCTTCTTTTGATATATGCATGCAGCCTGCCTTCGCCAGTGTGACAGACAATTCTCTTCGAATTTCTTCGATTGCCTCAATTTTATCAACATCTACACTGACAATAGCACCTCTTCTGCGATCTAACTTTACATAACCTGCCTGTCTGAGTACCGTGTATGCTTTATTGACAGTGTGCATATTTATGCCGATCTCATCTGCCATATTTCGTATGGAAGGCAGCTGATCTCCATCACAGATCTGCCGCTTTGCGATACCCATAATAATCTGGTTAGTAATCTGCATATAAATTGCTTCATCACTGTTAAAATCTATCTTTATTATCATCTAATCACCTGTCCTCGTCCTGGCCATCATCCAGTCCGGCTAACCAACGATCCAGCTCGGCCTCTTGTTCTTCATCATAATCGCCGTAATCGTCTTCATCATCTGTATAGCCTTCGTCATAATCAAAGTCCTCTGGCTCTTCGTCATGCACTTTTGGTCCTCTTGTATTCTGCGTTCTTTTCTTCTCAAGCAACTCATCAACCTGCTTTAAAAGAATATCCTGCTGCGTCTGAGCAAGCTCCCACTGCTTTTCCTGTTCTTTTCTGCGAGCCATGCGCTCATTTCTTTCCTTTTTGTAGCGCCGTTTTGCCGCTGCCCTTCTAATAAAGACTGCAACCCACAAAACAACTGCCAGTGCACCGCATCCTAGCACGCCATATGTGACATATTGAAGATTTCCTGAGGTAACAGTTTCTGCAAAAGTCTGAAATTCATTAACGGTGTTTGAAAGAAGCTCATTTTCATCACCCGGCTTAGCCACTGACTCAGAAACACTTTGAGCTGCCTGATTTGTCTGTGGCTGGGAATCACTTTGTGATGTCTGCTCTTTTTGCTCTCCCACCTGCACATGAATGTAGTAATGTCCGATGTTGCCATCCTTATCGGTAACAGTAACAACAATCTCGTTTTTTCCTTTCACAAGATTCGTATTTCCGCTTACCGTATAAAAGCTGTTCTCATCGCTTGTAACGCCTTTTACCAAAATCTTCGTCACATCCTCTGCAACCGTTACATTGTAATCAGTTACATCCGGCTCAAAACGGATCGTACCTTCGCTTAATGTCAGCGACTGCAGCTGCACTCCTTCATTCGCAGATGTTCTTTCAAGTGTCGCTGCTTCCTTCTTAATTATCATATTCATTCCCCACACCTCGTTGTTCTAAACCTTTGTAGGCATCTGTTATAGACAGAATAGCACACCTTTGTAAAAAAAGCAACACTAATTTCCTCCTTCCTGTGTTCCATGTCCGTTCGGATCTACTGGATATGCTTCATGACCTATCGCATCATACCAGCCCACAATACGGTCTTTAAAATCAGGATGCTGGTAAAGACCGGTATCCAAAATGGCAACTGTTACGCCTTTTCCTGTATAAGAAAGTGATTCTTTACATACACCGCCTGTCGGCACAATAATCTGTTCTTTTTCAATCTGTCGCTCCTCACATGTTAAATTGGCATAGCGTCCCCGTTTTTTTTGAAGGCACTCACAATCCACCTCATAAACTGCATTCTTTTCTATAATAAGCATATGTCGCTCCTTCTTGTCATCTGCTTACTATAACTTATGTACTAACAAACATGTTGTCCGCATATACTCCATTAAAGAAAAAAGAAAATCGAAGAGGTGCCTTATGCAGCAAAAGCGCCACATTCAGATTTTAAAAGCCTCTTTGCCGTACATGCACTCGCCGCTCCGGGAAGCCTGCCGTATCTGTGTGCGCATGTTTGAGCTTCAGCAGGCAATGCACAGGCTTGATGAGGAAGAAGAATCTCTTGAGGCCTGCAGCAAGGATGATAAAGATCCGCTCACAGGATTATCTCAGTCGATCCGCGAATACTGCACACCTAAAGAGCTTGAAACGCTTGACATGGTAACAAATCTTGCCCAGATGGCACGACTTTATCGCGAATATGAATCAGAAGGAGGCGCCACGCACGATGACAACACCATTTGACAATATGTCCCCAGAAAAAGCTCAATTTATCAAACAGATCGTCAGTGAAGCTTCTGGCAAAAGCCAAAACGAATTGTTTCCATTTCTTCTTGGCATTAATCGCCAAATCGCTGGAAAGCATATGAGCTTTAGCGATGAAGAGACAGATGCGCTAGTATCACAGCTGACAAAAAATCTTTCTCCAAAGGAGAAAAAAAGAGTGGAACTTTTGCATCAGCTTTCCAAAATGCTGGCAAAACAAAGCAGACAAACACCACCTCCGCAATCTAATACTTGATATATACGCATATAAAAAGAGGCAGGAATATTTGCGTCATTCCTGTCTCTTATTTTTATGATATCAGGGTCAAAAGCTCCAAAAGCCGTTCGTGCTTGCACGATTAGGTTTTTGAGCTTGGGACCCGCAAAAACATGAGGATGCAGCGATTTTCAAGGAAAATCAGCGAATCCGAATGTTTTTAGAATTGCGAAAGTTGCATAGCAACGGAGCAATTCGTGGATATCAGTTGGTGGCAAAATACCTTTTGACCCCAACATCATATTTTTACTTTTCGTCTTTATTTTTGTCTGGATCTGCAAAGCCATTATCTGAATCTTTTGAATCAGACATATCTGCCCGTTTCGCTTTCTTTAATGTTTCCTCAGAACTATTTGATGCTCCATTTGAGTCTTCATTTTTTTGCGCATTCTTCTTGCGGCGAAGTGCAATAAATACACACAGCCATATGCCAATAATTACGATAGCAGCAATCAGTACAATGCGAAGTGTATACGGATCATTTTTTAACTGGTCAATAATCTTTTCAACTGTATTCTGGCTATCAGCTTCAGGCACAGATGCATTCTGGCTGGAAGCACTCTGACTCAAAGCCACATCTGTTTCTTTCTCACTTGAAGCAGCCTCAGAAACGGCTTCATTCTTAGAGGCTTCATTTGATAAAGATTCGCTTTCTACAGATTCACCTTCTGAAACAGCTTCTCCTGATTCGTTTTCAGCAGCCTCAGATGATGACTCCTCTGACATACTGCTTTCAGCTTCTTTTGAGGCATTCTCAGACTCTTCTTCTGACGATTCGTCCTCTTTAGAAGCAATCTCATCTTCCATTGTCAGATAATCAGTCTTAATATAGCCTTCCTGACCATCCACCTCGACACGGCACCAGCTTGCATGATAACCAGTCACTGTAACCTCAGTGTCTGCATCCAGTAAAGTCACTGACGGACTATACTGTGTCGGTCTCTCTCTTAAATAAACGGAACTAGTTGTAGCTGCCTTTGTATTAGTATCCTCGAAGGTATAGCCAGTTGCGTACTCGCCCTCCTTCATATTCTCAAGCAGATAATCGAGCAATTTAGCATATGCCTGAAGGTGCTCATATGCACGCGCTCCAAACGTATTCTCGATAAATGTCAGATTATCATACTCAGCCTTATGCATAATAGTACCGCCATTAACGGCCGAATTGCTTGTCTGATAGAAATTTGTGTACGGCTCACCATTCCAGTTTGAAGCTTCACAGTAGATATAAGGAATACCTACATTAGCAAATGGCATCTGATCGCTCGCTGTTGCTTTTGTAGGTGTCGGGAAGCTGTCGTTTACATCTGGATGGAAAGACATATCAAGACCAAGAAGATCTGCTGCTGACTGTGCCTGATAAACTGCCCAGTCCTGAACAATGCTTCCACTGTCATCCACAGTGCCTCCGTAGAGATACATATTGTCGCCTGCCGCAATCGTATCAATATTTATCATACATGCAATGCGGTCGCGCTCTTCCTGGCTAAGATTATCTACATAATACTGACTGCCAAGACAACCCGGCTCCTCTGCTGAAAATAGGACGAAGCGAATAGTATACGGAGATTCTTTTGTGCTGTAGATGCTTGCAAGCTCTAACAGTACGCCGACTCCCGATGCATTATCATCAGTACCAAAAGTCTGCTCCACACAGTCATAATGCGCACCGACTAAGATAACACGATCACTTGCTCCCTGCTTTGAAAAAATAAGATTTTCTCCATAGCATGGTGTCACGCCATCAGCTGATGTCATGGTAAATGGCTGTGCCATATACTCATAGCCCATCGTAACAATCTGTGCCTTTAACCATTCCTCGGCTCCTGACAACATTCCATTTGATGAATTGACCTGACGATATGGATAATTAGACTGCAGCTGCTTCATAAACGCATATGCATTATCGCCATACTCAGCATGAACGGTCTGTGGAAGTGAAACTGCACACATACCAATTACCAGGCACAACGCCAGAACTGTTGCTTTTATCCTTTTGCAAATCTTCATAGAAACCTCTTTTCTGAATAATTACAATAAAGCCGCAGCGCTGCCGCATTATGCGACTGTATGCTGCGGCTTTATTTCACATTATTTCATAACGATGTTGATAATTCTTCCTGGAACATAAATCTCTTTGATAATATTTCCAGTCAGCTTATCCTTGATTACTTCTTTTCCTGCTGCAATAGCAGTATCCTTATCACAATCTCTTGCGATAGAAACAGTACCCTTTGTCTTTCCGTTAATCTGAACGGCAATCTCTACTGTATTTTCAACAGTCTTTGCCTCATCATACTCCGGCCAAGCCTGCTGATACAGACGTCCGCCAAAACCACAGTCTGCCCACATTTCTTCTGTGATATGAGGTGCAACTGGATTTAACAGAATTAAGAATGTCTTTAACTCGCCCTTTGTGATGCTGCCCTTCTTGTAGAAATCATTTAAAAGTGCCATCATTGCAGCGATTGCTGTGTTGTACTTTAATGTCTCAAAGTCTGAGGAAACCTTCTTCATAGTCTGATGCATCTTAGTCTCCATATCCTTAGAGAAACCTTCCTCATCAGTCAGCATATCCTGCAGCTTCCATACACGCTCTAAGAAACGACGGCATCCCTTTACGCCCTCATTGCTCCAGCTTGCTGCAAGCTCAAACGCACCGATAAACATCTCATAAGTACGAAGTGTATCTGCACCAAACTCGTTTACAATATCATCTGGGTTGATAACATTTCCACGTGACTTAGACATCTTCTCACCATTCTCACCAAGAATCATTCCGTGAGAGGTTCTCTTCTGATATGGTTCCGGACACGGAACAACACCCTGATCATACAGGAAACGATGCCAGAAACGAGAATACAGAAGATGAAGTGTAGTATGCTCCATACCGCCATTGTACCAGTCTACCGGCAGCCAATACTTCATGGCTTCCTTGCTTGCCAGTGCATCGTTATTGTGCGGATCAGTATAGCGTAAGAAATACCATGATGAACCTGCCCACTGAGGCATAGTATCAGTCTCTCTCTTTGCCGGACCGCCGCAGCACGGACATGTGGTATTAACCCAATCAGTCATAGCAGCTAATGGAGATTCACCATTATCAGTCGGCATATAGCTTTCTACATCTGGAAGCTCCAGTGGCAGCTCGTCCTCTGATAACGGAACGTATCCACACTTTTCACACTTTACGATCGGGATCGGCTCACCCCAATAACGCTGTCTTGAGAATACCCAGTCTCTTAACTTATAGTTTTTCTTTGGTGTACCAATCTTATTCTCTTCAAGATACTCAATGATCTTCTTCTTTGCATCAGCAACCTCAAGTCCATCAAGAAATCCTGAGTTTACAAGTGTTCCTGTCTGAACATCAGTAAATGCAGCATTCTGAACATCTCCGCCTGCTACAACCTCAACGATTGGAAGGTTAAACTTCTTTGCAAATGCCCAGTCTCTCTCATCATGAGCCGGAACTGCCATGATTGCACCAGTACCATAGCTCATCAGTACATAATCAGAAACCCAGATCGGGATTTCTTTTTTATTTACCGGATTAACTGCCTTTAAGCCCTTGATCTCAACACCGGTCTTATCCTTTGCCAGCTCAGAACGCTCGAAGTCAGACTTCTTTGCTGCTTCCTCACGGTATGCAACAATCTCATCCCAGTTGGAAATCTGATCCTTATACTTATCAAGATATGGATGCTCCGGAGATACTACCATGTATGTTACACCAAATAAAGTATCCGGGCGTGTTGTATAGATGCGAAGCTTATCATCTGCACCAGCGATTGAGAAATCAACCTCTGCACCATTTGAACGGCCAATCCAGTTTCTCTGGGAAACTTTTACCTTCTCAACATAATCAACGCCGTCAAGACCATCGATCAGCTTATCTGCATATTCGGTAATCTTTAACATCCACTGGCTCTTCATCTTACGAACAACAGGGCTTCCGCAGCGCTCACATACACCGTTTACAACCTCCTCGTTTGCAAGACCTACCTTACAGGAAGTACACCAGTTAACAGGCATCTCTGACTTATATGCCAGACCAGCATTATACAGCTTTAAGAAGATCCACTGTGTCCAGTGATAATAATTTGGATCAGTTGTGTTGATCTCTCTGTCCCAATCAAAGGAATAACCTAAAGACTGCAGCTGATTTTTGAAACGAGCTACATTATTCTTTGTAACGATCTTCGGGTGAATATGATTCTTAATTGCGTAGTTTTCTGTTGGAAGACCAAATGCATCCCATCCCATTGGATACAGTACATTGTAGCCCTGTAATCTTCTCTTTCTGGCAACAATATCAAGTGCGGTATATGGACGCGGATGACCTACATGAAGTCCCTGTCCTGACGGATATGGGAACTCAACCAGTGCATAATACTTTGGCTTGGTGTAATCATCTGTTGCGGCAAATGCCTTCTCATCCATCCAGACCTTCTGCCATTTTGATTCAATTTCTTTTGGATCGTAATTCTTGTTCATTGTGTTTTGTGTTCCTTTCTGGGTCTCTTCTCATGAAAAAAAAGAGCCCTTTCTTTCTCTTTGTATAGAGACGAAAAGACTTCGCGGTACCACTCTATTTCAAGGCAGCTATCTGCCTTGCCCTCGATATTCTATAACGGGAATACCCGCCGCCAACTACTCCGTCTTTATATAATGACGTTTCCCTGCCGGTGCTCTAAGGTCAGTTCGGCAGTTATAAGCTGCTGCCTTTCACCAACCGGCAGCTCTCTGAAGCTCTCCCCTGCTTACTATTCCTTGTCATTGCAGATTTTTTTCACTTTTTTACAATACCATAGAAAAAGGGGGCTTGTCAACCCCCTCTTTCTTTCAAAACTCTTAATGTTAGATTATTGGTTATTGCTCTTCCTTCTCAGCTGCCTCAATAATCTTCTTCTGGACATCCTGAGGTGCCTGCTCGTATCTTGCAAACTCGTAGGAGAACTCGCCCATACCACCTGACATTGCACGAAGATCGGTGGAGTAACCATACATCTCTGCCATTGGCACATCTGCTGTTACCATCTGCTTACCGCCTGCTACGTGATCCATACCAAGTACTCTGCCGCGGCGCTTATTTAAGTCACCCATAACATCACCGACAAGTTCATCCGGAACGGTGATGGAAACTGATACGATTGGCTCTAAGATTGTTGGATTTGCCTCTGCAAAGCCCTTCTTGTAAGCAAGAATTGCAGCCATCTTGAATGCAAGCTCTGAGGAGTCTACTGGATGATAGGAACCATCAACAAGTGTTGCCTTTAAGCCAACTACTGGATAACCTGCGAGTGTACCCTTTAATACAGACTCCTGAATACCCTTTTCAACTGCTGGGAAGTAGTTCTTCGGAACAGCACCTCCTACTACCTTCTCTTCGAATACATATGGTGTATCAAGATCACCTGATGGCTCAAATACCATATGAACATCGCCATACTGGCCACTTCCGCCTGTCTGCTTCTTATACTTACCCTGTACCTGAACTTTCTTTCTAAGTGTCTCGCGGTATGCTACCTTCGGGCGATACAGCTCGATCTCAACCTTATAACGGTTCAAAATACGGCTTGCAACAACATCAAGCTGCTGATCACCGATACCATAAATAAGTGTCTGGTGATTCTCTACATCATTCTCAAGACGAAGTGTCTGATCTTCCTCTACCATACGTGCGAGTGCACCATTGATCTTATCTTCATCAGACTTATTCTTTGCACGGTATGCCTTGCATGTATATGGCTTACTTACCTGCGGTCCATCATAAACAAGTGTTGCACCCTTTGTGGAAATGGTATCGCCTGTGGAGATCTTTTCGATCTTTGCCAGTGCACCAATATCTCCTGCGCGAAGCTCTGGAACCTCAATGGTTTCTTTGCCGCGAAGCAGATACAGCTTAGATGCGCGATCTTCTGTTCCCTTATTTACATTATAAATGCCATCACCAGCCTTTAATGCACCTGTTACAACTTTAATTAAGGAATACTTTCCGATAAACGGATCTACTACAGTCTTAAATACCTTTGCGGACAGATGCTTGTTCTGATCACACTTTACCATTACAAGCTCTCCGGTAGATGTTTCCTTTCCATTATTTACTGTATATTCAGGTGATGGGAAATACTTCTTAATTACGTTCATCAGCATACTGGTACCCTGATTATGAACACCTGATCCAACTAATACAGGAACGATCTGGCAGTCCATAACGTGAGTTCTAAGTGCAGTAGAAACTTCCTCATAAGTAAATTCTTCACCTGCAAAATAGCGCTCCATCAGTTCCTCGCTTGTATCAGCAACAGCCTCAACAAGTGCATCACGGCTGATGTTTAAGTGCTTATCCATGTAATCAGGGATATCGCACTCTTCATATTCGCTTGTATCATTGATAAAACGGCGGCCCTTCATCTTTACAACATTTACAAAGCCGACGAACTTTTCATTCTCACGGATCGGCACATGGAACGGTGCTACCTTACGTCCAAAACGATCATTTAACTCAAGAACGATCTTACGATAGCTGGCCTGATCATCATCCATGCCCGTTACAAAAAACAGTCTCGGCAGCTTATACTTTTCGCAAAGCTCCCATGCCTTTAATGTACCAACCTCTACGCCAGATTTGCCGTTGATCACGATAACAGCGGCACCTGCTGCGTGGCAAGCCTCCTCTACTTCTCCTACGAAGTCAAAATATCCAGGTGTATCTAAGAAATTGATCTTGATGTCCTCGAACTCGACCGGAACTACGCTGGTCGAAATGGAAAACTGACGCTTCTGCTCTTCCTTATCATAATCGCTGATGGTGTTTCCGTCCGTCACCTTTCCCATCCTAGCTGTAATACCGGTCTGGTAGGCAATAGCCTCAACAAGTGTTGTCTTACCACATCCGCCATGTCCCATTACTACAACGTTACGGATGTTTCCAGTTTCATAAACCTTCATAAGTCACGTCCTCCAATCTTTCTTTGCTTTCCAAGTTTATTTTGTCTCTTTTGCAGTATACAATTTCGAGACCCCTTGGAATCTGATAGGTATATTATATAAAATATTTCAAATAATTGCAACTATTTTTTCACATTTTTGATATGGTTTTTATTACAATTCATGTTACGAAAGCCCTTCGGGCTTTTCTGTAAATATTGGCTTATCCGTGAACCGTAATCTTTTCGCACTTTAAAGTGAAAAAGCTTGACTTTCCCCTCCACTTTCGCTACAATACGTTCAGACACTCCGGTTTTCCTATACTGCCGGAGCACGGAAAGGCAATATTATGAAGCTTAATACAATAGGATTTATCGGGCTTGGACTGATTGGCGGTTCAATTGCCCGCAGAATAAAGCAGGTTCACCCAGATACCGTAATTATGGCTTATATGAGAACACGCAGCACGCTCGAAGAAGCAAAGGCTGACGGCATTGTTGACATAATTTTAGATGGTGTAGATGAGACACTTCGCGCATGTGACATGATCATCCTTTGCACGCCTGTTTCTTTTAATGAATCGTATCTAAAGGCTATTCGACCATTTATAAAGCCTGGCTGTATTGTTACTGATGTTGGCAGTACAAAAACAGCTATTCACGAGACGGTAATCGCACTTGACATGGAGGACTGCTTTGTCGGCGGCCATCCGATGGCGGGCTCTGAGCGCACTGGCTATGCATGCTCAAAGGCTTCTCTTTTGGAAAATGCATATTATGTAATCACGCCAACCTCAAAGACAACAAACGATCAGCTCGACACAATGATTCAATTTGCCGCTGATCAGGCAGCTATTCCGCTTGTACTTGACTATAAGAATCATGACTATGCAGTTGCCGCAATCAGCCATGTACCGCACGTGATTGCATCATCATTAGTAAATCTTGTTGCTAAGTCTGATTTTCCTGACGGCACAATGAAAAAAATTGCTGCAGGCGGTTTTAAGGACATCACAAGAATTGCATCCTCTTCTCCTGTTATGTGGGAGCAAATCCTTTTTACAAATAAGGACAATATCATTTCCTTATTAGAGGATTACAAAAAAGCAATCGACCAGACAATAACTGATTTAAAAACTGACAACCATAAAGACATTTACGATATTTTTGAACAATCTGGTACATACCGCAACTCCATCAGCGATAAGCGCGGCAGTGCAACGATGAATCCTGAATATGCAATCTTTTGCGATATTCCTGACCAGCCAGGTGCTATCTCTGTCATTGCCACTTTGCTTGCCTTTGAAAATGTCAGCATTAAAAATATCGGAATTAACCATAACCGTGAACATATGGCTGGTACAATCAAAATTGAGTTCCATGATCATGCTTCCTGCGAAAAAGCAGCAGAATGCCTTGAGTACCACCATTACCCGGTTTATCAGAAAAAATAAATATATAATAAATATATTCAGAAAGGATTTTTATGAAGATAGTAATTGTGGGTGGTGTCGCAGGCGGTGCGACAGCAGCAGCCCGTATCAGAAGATTAGATGAGCAGGCTCAAATTATCGTATTTGAGCGTTCCGGATATGTTTCCTATGCTAATTGCGGACTTCCATATTATATTGGAGATGTTATTACAGATCCTGAAGCTTTGACGCTTCAGACGCCAGAAAGCTTTTTTAAGCGTTTTCGTGTTACAATGAAGGTTCATCATGAGGTGATGGCCCTTCATCCAGAGAAAAAAACTGTTTCTGTAAAAAATTTAACTACAGGAGAGGTATTTGAGGAATCTTATGATAAATTGATTCTTTCTCCAGGTGCAAAGCCAACACAGCCAAAACTTCCAGGCATTGATATGGAAAAAGTATTCACTCTTCGCACTGTCGAAGATACTTTTCGCTTAAAAAAATATGTCGAAACAAAGAAGCCCACGTCAGCTGTGTTGGCCGGCGGCGGCTTTATCGGACTTGAATTGGCTGAAAATCTAAAGGATCTTGGCATGGATGTGACAATCGTTCAGCGCCCAAAGCAGTTAATGAATCCATTCGATGCAGATATGGCATCATTTATTCATAATGAAATGAGAAAGCACGGCGTAAAGCTTCTTCTTGGACGCACCGTAGAAGGATTCGAAGAAAAAGGTGAAACTGTTCGTGTACTGCTTAAGGATGAACAGCCGCTGCAAGCTGATCTTGTTATCCTTGCCATTGGCGTCACGCCAGATACACATCTTGCAAAGGAAGCCGGACTGCAGCTCGGTATCAAAGACAGTATTGTCGTCAATGACCGCATGGAAACATCAATCCCTGATATTTATGCAGCTGGTGATGCTGTTATGGTTAAACATTATGTCACAGGCCAGGATGCACTAATTTCTCTTGCAGGACCAGCAAATAAGCAGGGACGCATTATTGCAGACAATATCTGCGGCGGCGACAGTCACTACCTGGGAAGTCAGGGAAGCAGTGTCATTAAGGTATTCGATCTGACAGCTGCAACAACTGGTATTAACGAAACAAATGCACGCAAAGCCGGATTAGATGTTGATACAGTAATTCTTTCTCCAATGAACCACGCCAGCTATTATCCTGGCGGCAAGGTTATGACAATGAAAGTTGTTTTCGAAAAGAATACATATCGTTTGCTCGGCGCACAAATTGTAGGCTACGAAGGTGTTGACAAACGAATTGACGTGTTGTCAACAGCCATTCATGCAAATCTTAAGGCAACTTCGCTAAAGGACTTAGATTTAGCCTATGCACCACCATACTCCTCTGCAAAAGATCCTGTTAACATGGCAGGTTTTATGATTGATAATATTGCAAATGGAGTCTTAAAGCAGTGGCATTTAAGTGATCTCACGTCAATTTTGCAGGATTCAAACGCAGCGTTTCTTGACGTGCGTACTATCTTTGAATATGAAAACAGTCATATTGAAGGCTTTAAAAACATTCCTGTTGATGAGCTCAGAGATCATTTATCAGAAATTGAAAAAGACAAGCCCGTATACGTAATATGCCAAAGCGGACTTCGAAGCTACATCGCGACACGTATATTGTCACAAAATGGCTATGATGCCTATAATTTTGCCGGAGGATTTCGTTTTTATGAAGCCGTGATGCATGACAGAAGCCTTGTCGAGAAAGAAACAGCTTGTGGAATGGATTTATAAACGCACAGCCGACCAGAGCGTATTGTAATATGCGGTACACTCTGATCGGCTGATTTATTTGCAAGATTGTCAAACTACTCTTACATAAACCTTTTATTATTTTTATAATAATCCACTGTAATCTGTGCTTCAATAGGATCCATGTCTGTTTCAATTATTTCATCATCTAAAATTGTTGCTGTATGCCTTCTGTTATCAAGATTGACCACTCGAATATACTCACCATCTTTGGTAAATGCAAATCCATTGACAATCATATCTGCTCTATCTGCAATTTCCTTAATTTCTGCAAATTCATCATCATTAAACTGTTCCGAATGCATTGCTTCTCCTCCTATCTTTCACTTTACAATCCATTTACCTTTTTGCGATGTTCCTTCTCTCTCAATTTTTCCTGCTTTACGAAGTTTTCTAATTGTGCCCTTAAGCGAATTGATATTAATTCCCAACTCTTTCGCAATCTTAGGCTGAGATGCTGTTGGATTAGATTTTATATACGATAATATCATAGTTACATTATCTTGAGTATCAACTTGGGTGTCGATTGGGGCAGCTTGGGTGTCGATTGAGGCAGCTTGGGTGTCAATCGAGGCAGCTTGGGTGTTAGCTTGGGTGTCGATTGAGGCAGCTTGGGTGTTAGCTTGGGTGTCGATTTGACCCAGACTTTCATTAATAAGATCTTCATTTAAAGGAACAATAATTTTAAATACATCCCCTTCAATAAACTCTGGATCTTTCCCCGAATAAATCTTGCTGTACTTATACAGATTTCTTACACCTGAACCCAACTTATCTGCATAGCCAATATTACGAAAAAAATCAGCAATAATTGGGTTTTTAGGATGCGGTTCCGTGCAATCAGATGTAAAAACAGCATCTTGAAATGCACGATTTGCATTCTCAATATACATACGGCTTTTCTCTATTACAAATTTTGCCTGATATGTGCTCGTGTATTCTCGATGGATCAAGGTATTCGCAATCATTTCGCGAGTAATGATATTCCGTAAACTTTTTCTTTGATCTCTTTCCAAATAAAATCTATCTGGAAGATGCTTCCGTCCAAATTCCATCAGTTGCTCATAGCTCTCGATCAAATTTGTCTTAATAATTTCTCTGTCGTCATAGCGATCTATATCAATCTTACGAAGCAAAGCATCTGTAACATATGCTGGCGCAATATCTGCTATGACATCATCTTTTCCTAGTAACATAACCGCAGCGAGATTAAATCCTTTTTCTCCGGTCATACGATCAATGCTATAAAGTCTTGTACTTTTCAAAAGTTCTTCATCAGTCATTCCCATCCACGGATGAACCTGCACACTATTATTACCTGCCATTGTTCGCAATCTCGGCAACAAATCCAGACGTAGATCCTCCATCTTGACATAAGGAAAAATCTTTCTCTCCGTGAAAACACCTTGTTTGCGAATATACATCTGCGCAATTTGTGCCGTTGCCGTCACCTTAACATCTGCATCATTTACTCGATCATAAATAATCCTTTTAAAATTGTGTACCTCTGCACTTGGAAAAACATGAACATGAATAATAGTCTTTCCTTCATAAGACAAAATTTCTGGAGTAAGATAAACTGTCGGTGAAAAAAATGCAGGATTACTGATACAACTAATAAAGTTTTTTATCATATCTGGAGCTGCTTTTTCTGGAACGCCACATACAGTCCCATCATCCAACACCCCCATAAAAAGATCTCCACCAAAGCGATTCAGAAATGAACAAATAGTTTCATATACATCATTTTCAATGCCATTTCCACATCTCTTAAACTCGACAGCGATGTTTTCACCTATTTTTAATATAGTTGATATGCTATTTGCATCCATACAAGCAGCCTCCTTACTTTAACCATAATATAAACATATTGCACCTAATTATACTTTGCCAAAACTATCTTAACATACATTAGATCTTATCAAACAGCTTTGCGCATGCCAATGTATCCTTCCACGGCACAACATCACTTTCCAATTTTCCAGCTTGAATGCAACGAATTGCATCCTGAATCTCATATGTAAAACCATTTTTCGTTTCTTGATCTACAAAATGTTCTTTTAATTCCCCGTCATTTCCATACAAATATGCCTCTGATGCATAGTGAGGATGTGGAAGAACGATTTTTCCAAATCGGCCATAAATTACCATCTGCTCCTCTAACTGTGCAACAAAGCTCGTCAGCAAATCAGCAAATGTATCTTCAAAGCAAATTGCAACATGGTCTGTGACATCGACACCTGTATCGCTCCAAGTTGCCGACACGGATATATTTTTAATTGCTTGATTTAAAATAAACGTCGTGATTTCATATGTATAGACCGTGATATCCTTTGCTGCGCCACCTCCCAACTTTGGATTAAAATACCGATTTTCTTTGTCATCTGGTGCTACAAATCCAATATTACACTGCAAAACAGTTGGCGTCCCGATCTTTTCTTGTTCCACCCACCTTTTTGCCTGTTGCACAGCAGGAAGATACCGACTCCACAAAGCTTCCATAATAAAAATCTTTTTCTCACTCGCTAGTGTATACAAATTCTTCGCTTCCTCTGAATTTTGAAACATCGCTTTCTCACACAAAACAGGCACGTTGTTATTTACGCAAAGCACACTCAAGCGATAATGATCATTTGGTGTCACTGCAATATAGGCACAGTCTGGTTTTTCTTTCTCCAATAGTGTCTCGTAATCATCATAATAGCTTTCAACACCATTCTCTTTTGCAAAGTTTTCTGCTCTTTCAAGACTTTTACTGGCAACTGCACATACCTCGCATCCATCAATTCGCAATACAGCATCACAAAACTGCCTTGCAATATGACCTGCCCCCAAAATGGCAAAACGAAATTTTTTCATAAGGGTCCTCCTAGTATCAACTCATAAGTTCTTCTGCATGTCATGATGTTTGGGCAAAAGATGTTTTGACACGGCATTTCTTATGATAAAATGCAATGCCATATTTCAATATCTTTGTATATCCCTTCTCACGCAACTCTTGATCATAATTTTTATCTTCGATCTGCTGCAATGCATCATCGCATTCCTTATCAAGCGCGTTTTCTGTTTTGCTATATTTCAGCTCCAATACCATTCCAATGCGCAAATCATCTTCATTGACTTCAATTAAAATATCGCTAAAGCCATCACCAGATTCCTTATTTGACGTAGCCTTCCAAGCCCCCTGCGATCCGAGAATGCCAATTAGTAATCCATGATAAAAATTTTCACGAATCGACTTGGCAAAAGAATCACGAATACTGATTGTTTTTCCCATATACTCGGTCAATGCGTGCTCCATAGTACCAGCATCAGATGCTAACATTGCGTTGCAAAAACTTCTAAGAAGTTCTTGATTTTGAGAAACAGACCTTTTAAATAGTGCTAATACACGGCGAACCATGCAATCACAAATCTCGCGGTTTGGAATTGCAAGATGATAACGTCCATCTGGCTCTTTTCCGCGCTGTGTTAAATATCCTGTCATAAAGAGTGTACTCCACATATTATCAATATTGGAATACAATTCTTTATAAGTTATCATTTCATCCACCTGTTTAACAACCGTATCACCACTTACCAATAATTCCAGTTCGCTTTTCGTCAACATATGCGGATCGTTCATACTGTCAACAAAATGCTGAATAAACTCATTTCCGCTGGTATTTATCCAGTAATTTTTTATTTCCGCATTTGGATTATTTTGGTGGTCTTTACAGTAATACACAACATCCCATGGACAATAGACATCTGCTGTACCAAAACGATAACCATCATACCATGCTTTTACTTCCTCAAAATGACTGTCTAAACCATAATAAGCAAGCATTTTCTGCACTTCTCTATCAGTAAATCCGAAAGTTTCATCAAACTCCTCGTCGGTGATTGAATATACCGTAAAATTATTCAGACCAGTAAAAATACTTTCCTTCGCAATTCGTAAGCATCCTGTCAGCACTGCAAATGCAAGGCTATCGTTTGTTTTCAAAACATTTCCAAACAAATTTCGGATTAAAAGAACCATTTTATCATAATAACCATTTTCATATGCTTTCGCCAATGGTACATCATATTCATCAATCAGCACAACTACTTTTTTTGAAAAATGTGCCTCCAATACTTCTGTAAGCTCCTGAAGACTGCTTGTGATTGTATCCTCTTCCATCTGTCGGCTTAAAAGCTGTGTTAATAATTCTTTATCAAAAGAATCCAGATTTTCGCTTTTTAAAAGGAAACGATGGCGTCTGGCTTCCCTGTTAATTATTTTGATAATCTGTGCTTTTGCTTTCGTATAGGAATCTGCATCCACGCCTTTTAAACTGATTGCAATCACAGGATATTTTCCCATATATTTTTCGCACAGCTCTGCATTTTGTGAAATATAAAGCCCATTAAATAATTTTGAATCTGTTCCTGTTTCAAAAAAATATCGCAGCATACTCATGTTCAATGTTTTGCCAAAACGCCGCGGACGAGTAAACAATGTCACTTTACTTCTTTTGTCAAGAACCTGCTCAATCAACGCCGTTTTATCAACATAATAATAACCATCTGTTCGTATTTCTTTGAAATCTTCAATTCCAGTTGGCAGCATTAACTTGTTATCCATCTGCATCCGCAGGATACTGCGTGGTACCCTGCTCCTCCTTTCTTTCCAATATAGTGTCATTACACTCTGCATAAACTTTATGGTTCTTTGCTCTCTCCCACTTTGTTTAATTTTGTTGCAAAATAGAGCAAATTATATTTTTCATCCATCTCCCAAGAATTACAAAAAAGATAAAGGATGTGTGATGTCGGTGGAAACGTAACCTGAATACCATTTTGATCAAAGAGTTTCCTAAGCATATCCGTAGTGAATGGTTTTGGAAGCTCTGTTAAAAGTTTTTCAAGCTTTATCACATCTTCATTTGAAAGATTCAGCCAAATTGGCTCTATGGTTGGTTTAATCACAACTGGAGCACTCAAAAAACGATTCCAGTCTTTTGGATGTTCCTTAAAATATTGCTCAATTTCATATTTTTTCTCAATGGATACTGGTTTACACCACTCTCCATCTACACACTCGCTCCTTATTTGAATCTTCATTTTGGGTGTAAAAGCTTTTTTCAGAAAGACCCACTTTCCAATTTGCTCTCCTTTTTTCCAAAATTGCTTTCCATAACCGCTATCTTCCTCTGCATATTTCGCTTTGATATCAACAACTTGCCAATATCCTACACTATACTGCGTAACCCAGTCACCTATTTGAAACATCTGCCTGCTCTATTCCCTAATTTTTTCTTATATATTTATACTTACTTTTGTACTTTCAATCCAAGTATATTATAAATATAATACCAAGTAAAGTCAAATTTTTTGCATATTTCAAGACTCTTCCAGGTCGCCACATAAAAAACGGCACAGCCCACTTTCGCAGGCCATACCGTTTCGGTTTATCACATTATCATATTGTATAGCATAAAAATTACTGCTGCTTTTTGCTGTCGTTTAAAATTGCAGTAAAGAATGCAAGCGCCAGACCTTGTCCCCATCCCTGGATCCAAGCCTTTGGAACGCCCATATATCCCTCGCGGTCTTTCATAACTGCTGTACCGCCTGATACGTTCAATACTCTTCCATCTGCGGAAACATTATCTAAAATGCCTTTTAATGCCTTCTGAACATACTTTGCATGAAGCGGATTGTTCATCTCTACCATTGCTGCTGCGATACCTGCTGATGCAGATACTTCTTCGTATGCTTCTTCATCATCGAGAATTGTTCTCCAAAGACCATTTTCTGTCTGAACGAGTTTCAATGCTGCAAGCTGATCGCGAAGTGAGCATTCTACGTCCATGCACGGCGGGAACAGATACCAATCATACAGATTCTTCTTTACCTGAGACATGGTATATGCTGCCCATGCATTAGCACGGCCCCAGTAAAAGCCTGACATGTGATCTTTATGAACGTTGTTGTAGCCATGATACCACAGGCTTGTCTCTTTGTTCTGCAGATACTGAATATGCCAGTAATACTGATTTAAGGAATCGTTGATGATGTCCATTGCCTGCGGCTGATACTCCATAAGTGCTGCATCTTTTTGATCGTCTGGATTAAGCATACGAAGCTTTGAACCAACGCGAAGCATTAAGAAAGCTGCCATAAAAAGTGTATCTGCCCAGCACTGCTCTGGGAAATCGTTGTTGCTTGAAACGGTGTGCTGCAATACATGATCACCAAAACGAAGTGCATCGTTTCTAAGGTAATCAATCTTACTCATAACAAGATCCCAGTACTTCTTGTCGCCTGTGTACTCATAAAGAGTGATCAGGCAGTGACCCATTGCGCAAGTATTTACATTCCATGACGGCAGACCCATCTCGATGTACTCGTCTACCCAGTTCTTTAAAAATTCCATGTACTCTGTTTTTCCGGTTGCCTTATATGCCTCTGCCAGTCCATAATAAGCCACACCACACGGCCAGTCCCATGTCAGATCCATGGTCATCGTCTTTTTTGCCACACGGTCAATCGCGGACAAAATTTCTTCATTGTCGAATGAAACCTTCATGTTTTCCTCCTGATTATAAAATCTTTGTTGCAAATGGTGCAAGCTCTACAGTTACATCACCCTTTGCAGTCTTAATTATTGTCTTCTGTGTGTCACCACTGTTGTTGATGACTACCAGCTTATCAATTTCCTCATAATATGCACACTCAGTATACAGGTTGTCACAGATATAATCTCTTACCTTATCTTCCTTGCCAAGAAGTGTTAACAGCGCTCTCATTAAGAAACGTGTAGACTCCTTTGATACGCGGAAGGATGACAGATACATTGCCTTACCTGCACCAAACTGATTCAGTGTAATAAGCGGTGTCTTTCCATTAGCAGCCAGTACGCTTACATTTGCGCTCTTGCAGTAAATGCCCGGATTTTCTACCATTGATTCACCGATATTTGGTGTATCTTCCATAACAAATGTGCCTTCTGTAACTGGATTTACATACTTTCCAATGCACTTTTTGGTGCCAAGATCCTTGTCAATGCCAAATACAGGTGCTAACTGGAAGAAACTTCCATTTGCCCATACAGCAGACGGATCATTTACGCCAAGCAGACCTCCGCCATTGTGAACGAATGCAGTCAGTGCCTCGATTACACCAGCTTCCTTCCAATAATCGCCGCCGCTCCATGCGCTATTTGCAACACCTGCGTTAATGATAACCTTTACATCTTCAGGAATGCCGTTTGCTAAAACATCATCAAAGCTCATAAACTGTACGTCAAACGGAAGACCTGAAATTGCATCAAGAAGATTTGTCAAATCAACCTCTGGATGCTCATGCAGATGACCGCTGCAAATCCATGAACGAAGTGAACCCCATGCAGTAAGCACTGCTACCTTGCCCGGCAATGTGTATGGCTCACATGATGCATTGAAGCTCTTTAACAGACGGAACTCATCTGCTACCTGTGCAATGTAATCACAGAAATCCGGGAATGGCTCTACAAGATGCAGATATCCGCCCAGACCAATACGGTCTACCGGCTTACGAAGAAGTGCACGGCGCACATTTACCCAGTAACGGCTTGCATCCAGCTTTGGATTTCCGCCCGGTGCAAATGTCGGCTCACCTGTCAGACCAGTCGGGAACAAATATGGATGGAAACGAAGCTCATGCGTAACACCATCTACACCTGCGCAAAGACGTGCCTCAAAGCCATTGAATACGCACTTAATCAAACCATCAAAGCCAAACTCCTTAAAGCGCTTGGAATACGGCTCTACACCGATCCAGCTGTCATCATAGAAAACATAAGCTTTCTTTCCATAGCTGTGAACGATATCGATTAACTTCTTTCCGAAGCTTACAACAAATTCATTGATAAAATCCATCCATGCTCTGTACTTTTTAGACGGAACATTGTGGGTGGATGTATAAAGTCCTGCATTGACAAAATCCTCAGATGTCATCGCATAGCCATACTTCTTCTCAAATTCCTTGAGTGCTAACGGTGTGGTTGTCATTGCATATGAACCCCAGTCAGAGAATGCATCTCTGCAGTTTTTGTCATCTTTCCAGAACCATGCAAAGTTGTAGAACATGGAAGTAAAACGAACTACTGTTGTATCTGGATTTTTTTCACACCACTCTGTCATCCATTTGATCATATGATCCTGTGTCTCTGGGTATCTTGGATCAACTGCCATCAGATGTTCCTTATCACCCCAGTCATTTGTGATGTGATTATACATGGAAATCTCTTCCCAAAGACGAACTGCAAGGAAGTTTACTGTATAGCTGTGCCACGGTGTTGCACCAGTAATAGTTACTGTTTCTGCCTCAGAATCAAAGTTCCAGCTCTTGATCTCCTCGCCTGTGGTACGGTCAAAAACCTGCCAATATGCCAGTGCTTCCTCTGACTTATTGAGCTTAAACTGCTGAGTAAAATATCCCTTTAATGGGCTGATCACTACTGTATCAGACTCTGCCATAACAGGCTCGCTCATTAAGAAGTTTTGCTGAAGTTTATCCATATTCTTTTTCGCCCATGCATTATCGGCACGGATTACGCAGATCGTAGAGTAAATTCCATACCCTGCCTTTGTAATATCTTCAGAAAGCTTCGTACCATCGCTGTCGCGAATAACGTCTGCTCCCCATTTTTCTGCCATTTTTAATGTCAGGCTCTCAAAACCTGCTTCACCCGGCAGCGTAAAGCTGCCTTTCTTTATTTCTGCCATCTCATCCTCCCTTTCCTGAAAAGCTCACAGCTTCTCACACTTTCGGTAGTTACCCTTATCATAACCGAAATAATTGATCAATTCTAATCATATTGTTGCCTTTTCTTTGCAGTTTTGACGAAATAGCGTGTCTTTGTCATTCTTTTCACATACATTTTCAACAAAGCAGTTTAGAAGTTTGTTTCATGCTTGCAAGTATCCTTTTTTTCCTTTACAATGAAAGTCAGACAATCAACTGTCTGATAAAAAAACTAGGTCAAAATTCATTTTAAAATTTAGAAAGGATATATGTATTATGGAAAAAATTGCAAGCTTTCAGGTCAATCACCTTACTCTTGTTCCTGGCGTTTATGTTTCTCGCCGTGACAAAGTTGGAAATGAAACATTAACAACATTTGATCTTCGCATGACAAGACCAAACAAAGAGCCTGTCATGAACACAGCTGAGGTTCACACACTTGAGCATCTTGGCGCCACATTTTTACGCAATCATCCTGTATGGAAGGATCGCGTCATTTATTTTGGACCGATGGGATGCAGAACTGGATTTTATCTGATCTTAGCTGGTGAATTAGAGCCGATGGACATTATTGATCTGCTTTGTGAAATGTATGCTTTTATGGCTGGTTTTGAAGGTGAGGTACCAGGTGCAGATGCGATTTCCTGCGGAAACTATCTTGATATGAACCTTCCTATGGCAAAGTATCTGGCAAAACGCTATCTCGATAACGTGCTGGCAAACATAAGTGAGGCAAATACTATTTACCCTGAATAATTTAATCACATATACAAAAGGCACAGCCACAATTTTCTCGCGGCCGTGCCTCTTTTATTTTTATTCGTCTTCCTCTTCCGGCTGATTCCAGTTGTGATATACTTCCTGTACATCATCATCATCATCCAGCATATCAAGAATACGGTTCATAAGCTTTACATCATTATCAGATGTCAGATCTACATAATTCTGAGGAATCATAGTAACCTCTGCGCTTGCCATCGGAACACCTGCTTTTTCAAGTGCCTCTCTTACCTCAGAGAAGCTGTCTGGATCGGTGTAGATCTCGTAGCAATCTTCTTCCTCGGAGAAATCCTCTGCACCTGCATCAAGAGCAGTCATCATCAGCTCATCTGCATCGCCTTCGTACTCTTCCTTATCTACGATAATCTGACCCTTGCGGTCAAACATGAAGGATACGCAGCCATTTGTTCCTACGTTTCCGCTGCCCTTTGTGAAAGCGTTGCGCACATTTGATGCGGTACGGTTACGGTTATCGGTCAGTGTCTCTACAATGATCGCAGTTCCGCTTGGGCCATATCCCTCGTAAGTGATAGACTCGTAGTTTGCAGCATTTGCATCTCCTGCTGCCTTCTTGATGCTGCGGTCAATGGTATCATTTGGCATGTTGTTTGCCTTTGCCTTTGCAACGACATCACGCAGCTTGCTGTTGTTTGCCGGATCTGCTCCGCCTTCCTTTACTGCAACTGCGATCTCACGGCCGATACGGGTAAATACTTTTCCCTTTGCGGCATCGTTCTTTTCCTTCTTATGCTTAATATTGGCAAATTTAGAATGTCCTGACATTTTTAACGCTCCTTTGTGACTTAAAACTATATGTTTGTTTAACTAATTTATCTTATCATGTATTTTTCAATCTTGCAAGTATAATTTGAAAGACCCGCTCTATCTATGTACGGGTGATATCCAGGCTGACGCGCAGTGCTTCGTCTATCTGGCGGATCATATCCTCCTCCAGATGACATACCTTTTCGCGAAGGCGCTGTTTGTCTATCGTGCGAAGCTGCTCTAGTAATACAACTGAATCTTTTACGATGCTGCAGCAGCGTGAATCGATTACAACATGCGTTGGCAGCTTTGCCTTTGACATGCGCGATGTAATGGCGGCACAAATCACTGTCGGGCTGTGCCTGTTTCCCATATCGTTTTGTATAATAAGTACCGGGCGGACACCACCCTGTTCAGAACCTACCACAGGGCGAAGATCCGCATAATAAATATCACCTCTACGGATTACCATATATGCACACTCCAATTTCTTTCAGGATATTCTAAGTATTTCCATATTGGAATTTCTTATTCATCCTGACAGATGCTGTTATTGTATGGTATGTGCATATATTGATCATCGCAACAATTTAACGCTGTGCTTTGCACTCCCGCATCTTCAAAAACATTCGTAATACGCTTTGCTTACTCATGTTTCTGACCTTTTGACTCTGATTACATAAAATCACAGTAATCATCTTCGTTATAATCCTTGCTTCCGACTACTTTGCCGTGGCGGTAATAAACTCTTGGAATACGTTTTCCAAGGTCACACAAAAGTTCATAATTAAAGCTTCCTGCAAGTTCAGAAACCTCCTCAGCGCTCAGCTCATTATCACCGCTTTTTCCAATGACAACTACCTCATCGCCTTCTTTTGCTTCTGGAATGTCGCTGATATCTACCATTGTCTGGTCCATGCAGATACGGCCCAAAATCGGAGCTTTCTTTCCATGGATCAAAATACTTCCCTTATTGGAAAGTGCTCTTGGATAACCGTCTCCATAGCCGATTGGAATCGTAGCTACCACAGTTTCATGATCTGTTACAAATGTTGCTCCATAGCCGATTGCTGTACCTGCCGGAACAGTCTTAATATAGGCAATCTCAGACTTTAGTGTCAGTGCCGGTGTAAGCGATACAATATCCTTTCTGACTTCCTCTGACGGATAATAGCCGTACAGAGAAATACCAATACGAAACATATTGCCCGGCGCATTTGTCATCCAGATACCTGCGGCTGAATTAGCACAATGGCAGATTGGAGGACAGCACCCTGCCTCTTTTAAGCTCTCTACTATCTTTTGAAAGCGTTTTTGCTGCTCAATAGCGCCCTGATTTTTGATCATATCAGCAGTTGCCATATGAGTAAAAATACCCTCTGTACAAATATTCTCCTGAGTTGAAAGCCATTTTACAAAAGAAAGTGCATGCTCTGGTGTCATACCAATACGGCTCATTCCCGTATCTACTTTTACATGTACATATGCTTTTTTGCCCATCTTCTTTGCCGTCTCAGAAAGAAGCATTATCTTCTCTTCCTCAAAACCGGCATAACGAATTTTATGATCAACCAGATCTGCAAAGCGTTCCGGATGAACATAACCGAGCACCAGAATGGGCTTTGTGATGTTATGGCGGCGCAGATTTAATGCCTCGTCAATTGTGGCTACGGCATAGCCCCATACCAGATCATCAATTGTTTTTGCAACTGGTACGGCTCCCAGACCATATCCATCTGTTTTAATAACACCGCAAAGCATTGCCTCTTTTGGAACATTATCTCTAAACGACTCCATATTGGCTCTTATGGCATCAAGATTAACCTCTGCCCAGACTCTGTGATAGTTATGCATATCCTTATACCTTCTTCCTGCTTGTTTGTATCAGCACTTTTGATAGCCCATCTGCCAGATCACGCGCGATCATACTGTATGGGCTCTTTTCCTTTGCCGCCTCATCACCAGCTGCGCCATGCAGCCAGACACCAAGAACAGCTGCCCTCTCGGCAGACAGCCCCTGTGCGGCAAGCGACGCGATCACGCCTGTCAGTACGTCACCGCTTCCGCCTGTTGCCATACCGCTGTTTCCGGTAAGATTAAGATATCTGTTTTTTTGTGTTAGAATGACTGTGCGAGCATCCTTGCAGACACATATGCATCCAAACTTTTTTTGTAATTCTTCTGCAAAAGACAAAAGATTTTTAGCTGCCTCCTTCGCAGATGAGTTCATTAAGCGACCAAGCTCACCTGGATGCGGCGTAAGAATAACATTTTCTCCAAGGTATTCTGCCTGATCAATATTTGTTCTCATTGCAAGCAAATTTAAGGCATCTGCATCAATAACAATAGGGCAATTTTGTGATTTATTCCACTCTAAGACCATATCCAAAAGCTTTTTTGCTAAGGTATCGGTTGAAAGTCCTGGTCCAATCACAATAGCTTTTGCCTTTGGAAGTACCTCTTTTTGCAGATATGACAGCTGTTCTTCGTCTTCATCTTTTGGAATTTCAGAAATACAATGTAGCACTGCCTCTGGAAGCAGCTGCTGCAGAACCAGACGATTGCATTCAGGTGTGACAATATCGACAAGACCAGCTCCTGTGCGATAAGCAGCAAGTGCCGACAAATATGCAGCTCCTGCCATGCCGCTGCTTCCTGCAATAATCACAACACGGCCAAACGTCCCTTTATTGCCCCACAGACAGCGGCTGCCAAGCCAGTCTTTTGCATCAGATTTTTCAAGACAATTAAATGGCAGTCCGTCTATATGATAAACTGCCTCATTTGGCATACCTATATCGCATACGATTGTCTTATCTGATAATGATGCACCAGGATATAGAAACTGACCTACTTTTCCATAGCCAAACGTGATCTGTACATCTGCCTTAACACATGCACCGAGCACCTGTCCGCTTTTTGCGTCTAAACCAGAGCATATATCAACAGCAACGCCATATGCATCGCACTCTTTTTTATGTTCGTTCCACTCTTCAATAGCAGCGCGGTAAACTCCACTCACACTGCGCGACAAGCCAACGCCAAATAGAGCATCCACATACACCTGCGCCGGCACATAAAGATTTGAAAGCTCTAATCTGTACTCTTCTTCATCCTTATCATCTGGCTCATAAAAGTATTGCACAGGCAAAATATCCATTTTGTCTAAAAGCGCTTTTTGATAAAGCCATTCCTTCGTTGCCTTCTCGATTTGTCCAATAGCAGCGATTCTAACAGACCAGCCGTTTTGTGATAGGATTCTTGCCATTGCCAGTCCATCAGCACCATTATTTCCCATGCCGCACATAATAAAGACGCGTCCTGGTTTTTGCACTGACATGATGTGCTGTGCTGCACAAAGTGCTGCACGCTCCATCAAAATCAGGCTTTCCATTCCAAACTCTTTAATTGACCATGTGTCCGCCTGCTTCATCTGCTTTCCTGTCAACAGCTGCTTCATGATTAATCCTCCTGATTGCTAAGACGATATGAAATACGCATCAGACTCTCTGACAAATGAACATTTTCTACAACCACATCATCTGGTACACGAAGATCGGTGTGGGCAAAATTCCAGATACCGCGAATGCCAATCTTAATAAGTCTTTTTGCTGCCGCCTCTGCTCCTGCCTTCGGAAGAGTCAGTGCTGCAATCTGAACGTCATTATTTCTGATATAATCTTCCAGATCATCCATTGAATAAACTGGAATGCCACGCACAGTCTTTCCCTTTAACTGTGGATTTGTATCAAACATTGCCTTTGCAACAAAACCACGACGCTCGAAATTTGCATAGTTTGCAATCGCCTGACCAAGATTTCCTGCACCGATTATAATTAAATTGTATGTCCTATCAAGCCCCAATATTTTTCCGATTTCATGATAAAGATACTTTACATTATAGCCGTATCCCTGCTGTCCGAAGCCTCCAAAATTATTCAGATCCTGTCTAATCTGTGATGCCGTGATCTGCATTCTTTTGGATAATTCTCCAGAAGAAATTCGCTCTACGCCCTCCTGCATAAGTTCTCCCAGATAACGATAATACCGCGGCAGCCGTTTGATAACAGCTCTGGATATTTCTCTATGCTCCATGATGTCTCCTTTTTAATTGCTTGTGAATTTATTTTATTATCTGCTTTTAAGTTTTAAATTAAATACTGCTTAAAAACAAATGAATGCAGCCTTAAGGGCTGCATTCTGTGCATAACTGCGTACTATTTGTAATCTCTCCACTCCATATCACCTCGGTCAAGACACAATACAAGTGACTCTGCGGTGGCGATGTTTGTCGCCAGAGGGATATTATACATATCACACAACCGTGAAATCTCAGCCAGATTCATACTTTCTGCATCCTGCTCTAAATCAGCACTGTGAAAAAATATAACCAGATCGATATCATTGTTTGCGATCATATTTTGCATCTGCTTCGAGCCTCCCATCTGACCCGGAAGCAAACTGGTCACTTTCATGCCTGTCGCTTTGGCAATGTGGTTTGCTGTCGCATTGGTCGCAATCAGCGTATGCTTCTTAAAAATGCCTTTATACGCAATGCAAAAACTTTCCAGCAGCGTCTTTTTGCTGTTATGAGCGGTAAGTCCAATGTTCATATCTAATCCTTCCTTTCCACATAGCTAAGAAGAATTATATCATATCTTTTCAAAAAGTCTATATTTTTTGATGTTTTTATCAAAAAAGAGCAATTTACACAAAATAGCACAACACTTTTTGTAAAACTACATTGTCTGATTTTCCATATTCGACAGTTTTTCAGCCTGATCTGCTGCTGTCAGACTGTCAATCAATTCAAAGAGATCACCGTCCATAATGGCATCAAGTTTATAAAGTGTCAGCTTGATTCTGTGATCTGTCACGCGGCTCTGCGGAAAATTATAAGTACGAATTTTCTCAGAACGGTCTCCTGTTCCAATCTGGCTTCGTCTGTACTCAGCCTGCTCGTCCTGCTTCTTTGCTGTCTCAAGTTCAAACAACTTAGCACGAAGTACCTTCAATGCCTTATCTTTATTTTTTAGCTGAGACTTTTCGTCCTGACAGGAAATTACGATTCCAGTTGGAATATGAGTCAGACGTACAGCTGAATCTGTCGTATTGACACACTGGCCACCATTTCCTGACGCACGGAATACATCAAACTTGCAATCGTTCATATCAATCACAACATCAACATCCTCTGCCTCTGGCATGATTGCAACTGTTGCTGTTGAAGTGTGGATTCGTCCGCCGCTTTCCGTCTCAGGCACACGCTGAACACGATGCACACCGCTTTCGTATTTAAGTCTGGAATAAGCACCTTGTCCGGAGATCATAAATACAACTTCCTTCATGCCGCCAATACCACTCTCATTTACACTTATCAGCTCACTTTTCCAGCGGTTTCTCTCTGCAAATCTGCTGTACATACGAAACAGATCTGCAGCAAAAAGTGCTGCCTCATCTCCGCCTGCACCGGCACGAATCTCAACAAATACGTTTTTCTCATCATTAGGATCTTTTGGAAGAAGTAAAAGCTTTAACTCTTTTTCAAGCTCAGGCATCTGTTTTTTTGCCTCGGCAAGATCTTCCTTTAAAAGCTCGCGCATCTCCTAATCACGCTCTTCCTCTAAAAGCTCCAGATTTTCTTCAATGCTTTTTTTTGTTTTCTTATACTGTGTATAGGTCTCCACCAGAGGGGCAAGCTCGGCCTGCTCCTTCATAAGACGGCGAAATTTCTCTGGATCAGATGCTAATACCGGATCGCCCAGCTCATGAAGAAGCTCCTCAAAGCGGATTAATATATCATCCAAACGGTCAAACATAAATAACTCCTCTTTTCTATTATTCTATTCACATTTTTTCATCTACAGACGCGGCTTAACAATTGTTTTGTCTTGCAAAAGCAACTCGTCTCGCCACTGGTTATGATAATACTATGAATCATATCTCATCCAGCACGCCCCACACCACGCGGTCAAGTCCTGCAAGATCTCGCACAAGAGTCGGCTTTGAAAAACCATTTGCACGAAACAGCTCTGCCACCGCCTCCCACTGGTTATAGCCGATCTCGACAAAAAGTGCACCGCCCGGATTTAAATGATCTTTTGCTGTTTCAGTCAGCCGCCTGTAAAAGATAAGCCCATCTTTTCCGCCTGATAAAGCAAGCATAGGTTCATTATCCTTTACCTCTGGCTCTAACCCTAAAATTACATCGTCTTCAATGTAAGGTGGGTTTGACACAATCATGTCAAATCGCCCTGGCACCTGTTCGAGCAAATCACTCTCAAAAAACTGTACTGGTGCCTGATTGTCTGCTGCATTTTTCTTTGCCACAAAAAGCGCCTCACTTGAAATGTCGGACGCTGTTACCTGTGCAAAATTTCCGTAATGAGCGAGTGACACAGCTATGCAGCCACTTCCCGTGCACACATCAACAAGGCTTGCCCCTGGCTTATCCTTTGCATATGAAAGCACTGTTTCTACAAGCGTCTCTGTATCTTGTCTCGGTATCAAAACAGCAGGGGTTACAGAGAACTCTAACCCCATAAACCCCTGCGTCTTTGTCAGATACTGAAGCGGAATACGCGCTGCGCGCTGTTTTATAAATTCACGATACTGTTTTATCTTCTCTTTCGATTCCACAATTTGTCTGCGGTTTAAAAAGAAGAAGCTCTTTGTAATCGAAAAACAGTGCTCCATAAGAAGCCATGCGTCAATGTCTGCATCTGGTACATTTGCTTTTGCAAGCGTGTCTTTCGCCTCACTCAAAAGCTGTCCCCATGAAATTTCTTCCATCAATTAAAATTTGCCTCCTCATATGCCTTCCAGTCAAATACAGCCTCTACTGCACAGATAGCTACCTCTGCCATCTTTTCATCCGGCTCCTTTGTGGTCAGTCCCTGAAGCATTAGACCTGGCTTACTTAAAAGATTAACAACTGGGTTGTCACTGTTTCCAGCAAGACGCAAAAACTCAAAGGAAACGCCGGCAATTACCGGAATCAAAAGGATTCTTGATACAAGGCGAAGCCACAATGTCTCTGGACGAATCACCAAAAAGAAAAGAATACTGATAACCATGACAATTAACAAAAAGCTAGTTCCACAGCGCTTATGCTCCTTAGAACTTTTCATGACATTTTCTACCGTTAACGGCAGTCCGTGCTCGATACAGTTAATACACTTATGCTCTGCACCGTGATACATATATGTTCTTTTAATATCTGGCATCAATGAGATCAGCCCTACATAGGCAATAAAAATAGCGATACGAAGCACGCCTTCAAAAAGTGCCATCCAAATGCCATTTCCAAGAAGCGGCTTCATTAGTGTGGATACCCATGTTGGAAATACCATAAAAATCCCCATGGCTAATATAATAGAAATAACCATGGTCAGATCCATAATTACTTTTTCTGCTTTATCGCCAAATTTTTTCTGAAGCCATTTTTCAAAGCGTCCCGGTTCTTCTTCTTCCTCGCCGTCCTCCATAAAAAGGCTTGCAGAATAATTTAAAGATTTCATACCAAGTACGAGTGAATCCACAAAGCTAAAAATTCCTCTTATAAATGGAAGACGAAACAGCCTGCACTTTGATCCCACACCCTTATATGTTTCTTTTTTTACTTCAATTTCTCCATTTTCCTTGCGAACAGCCACACTATACTCGCTGCCGTTTCGCATCATAATTCCTTCCATGACGGCCTGGCCGCCAATTCCTGATGACTTCATCCGCACTCCTTTGTTTATCCTTAAACGACAAAAGAGGTTGAGATAAAAATCTCAACCTGCTTCAGTCAACATCATTCACTCTTTAAACCATACTTACGGTTAAACTTATCAATACGTCCGCGTGCGGAAGTTGCCTTCTGCTGGCCAGTGTAGAACGGATGGCACTTAGAACAGATTTCAACGTGGATCTCCTTCTTTGTGGATCCGGTAACGAACTCGTTGCCACAGTTGCAGGTAACCTTTGCCTGATAATATTCTGGATGGATTCCTTCCTTCATGAGCTCACCTCTTCTTCCTTGTGATGGTTCCCAACCATCATCATATTCATAATAATTTACGCGCACTTGACACTGTATGAACACAGCGCTTATAACGCAACAATAAAATCATAACACAAAACATTCCTCTGTGCAAGTACTTATTTTATTATTTTTACAACAATTTTTTCATGGCAAACTCATAGATTTCTTTGCTCGCCTTTTCCCAATTGTCGCACATCTTTTCAGCCATCTCCTCTGTCGCTGCAGAAAGCTTTAGCTCAATTAATGTATTCTTGCCTTCCTTTACGACACAATCAATCTCGAAATCATTGCTTGCCGTACTCTTATAATAATTGGCCAACACAGAATTTTCTGTCCGAAGCTTAAAATTATTTTCCTTCAAGAAATCATCCATGTCCTGTTTGACTTCGCCTGTTATTTTATTTTCAAAATAAAAGAGTACCTCTTCGCCTTCTTTTGTCAGCTCGTAGCGTGATGTATTTCTGATTGTTTCCTTGTGAATCAGAGATGTTCCCAGCAGTTCATTGATCACCATCTGAAAGGTAAAATAGTCTGTATACGATTTACTCACAAAGAACTCAGACATCTGCCCGTTTGACAACGGATAATTCACCTTTTTCAATAAATAAAGTATCATCAGTTTATATAATGTCAATGGTTCTGCCATAATCCAATAGTTCCTTTCTATATATCAGCTCTGCTCTTTTAAAAAGCAGCCTTGGTATATTCCCCGTGTCTTCAATTCATGATGAATACAGTTAAGTACACTGCGCTTTGCCCGACTCCACAGCGGTGAAATCAGCTGATTTGACGGACCATCTCCTGTCAGCCTGTGAATGACAATATCAGGTGAAAGTGCACCGATACAAGAAACAACAAGATCCACATATGCTTCCATAGACAATGTCTGAAACTTTCCAACGCGAAACTCATCTGCAAGATCAGTATTTTCAAGCACATGAAGAAGCTGCAGCTTGATGCCGAAGATCCCTGCATTATTCAGATAACGAATAGTTTCGAGCATTTTTTCCTTATCCTCGCCAGGAAGACCAAGTATCACATGAACGATTACAGGAATCTGTGCATCATGAAGACGCTTTAATGCGTTTTCAAAGCATGTCAAGTCATATCCACGCCTAATATAGGCTGCCGTGTCCTCGTGTATTGTCTGAAGTCCCAGTTCTACCCACACCGGCTTTCTTTTGGAATATTCACAAAGAAGCGAAACAACATCCTCTCCCACACAGTCTGGTCTTGTCGCAATATCCACCACCGCAACCTTTTCATGTAAAAAAGAAGGCTCATAAACACGTCTTAAATAATCCAAATCTGCATATGTATTTGTAAAAGCCTGATAATATGCAATATACTGCTTTGCATGAAAGGAGCCAAGCTTCTCAATCTGACTGTCGATCTGCTCGGTAATTGACAGCGCTCTGCTGCCTGCAAATTCACCTGAACCGCCTCTGCTGCAGAAAATACATCCGCCGCTCCCGATTGTTCCATCCCTGTTTGGACAAGTAAAACCGGCATCTAACGATGCCTTATATGTCTTAGAACCAAACGTTTGCTTCAGGTAATAATCAAGCGAATAATACGGTTTTTCTCCCCACAGCATCTCTTTCCTCCTTCACACGGTGACGCACTATAGAATAATGATATCAATTTTACATACATTCGTCAAGTTTTGCTTTATTTTTTTACTTTACTTTTTGCCATTTCATTCGTATAATGGTAGTGCGATGTTTCGCTGCAGCTATGCGAATGCTGCATCATTTCAAAAGGTGAAATTAAAAAAATATTATAATTTGTATTTTGTCTGACAAAAACATGAGAAAGGCATGGTTATTTATGCGTGAAAAATTAAAATCACTTCCGCTCACTGAGCTAAAACAGATTGCGAAAGAAAATCACATTAAGAACGTTTCTACTCTGCGCAAGGCGCAGCTGATTGATGTAATTCTGGAAAGACTTAGCCCTGAACAGGCACAGACGCCGCAAACACAAAATGTTCAAACATCTGATACGGCTTCATCCGACAACGCACTTGCATCGGAATCTTCTGAGACAAATTCCGATGATACAAAGACAGCTTTATCAGAGACAGATTCTTCACAAATGGGCTCTGCTCCATCTTCTTCTGATGATGTACAGGATTCTTCTGCTGAAAAACTTGCTGATCCAACAGCACAAAGAGAGCGCCGCTCATATGCTGCTTCTGCAGCTTCATATGCTGCCGCAAGAAATAATTTTTACAGCAGGAATAATTCCTATTCTTCCTCTTCCTTTAAGGATCTTCGCCAGTCAAACACCCACACGGTTCATCCGCGTAAGCCGCGTGTACGAAACGGCCGTCCTGATTCTAACTGGCGTGAGGATTCTGTAAATCGCTTCGATACTGCAAGAAATGATTCCCAAGGACGCTTTGATAATACAAGAATGGATTCTCCAAGCCGCTTTGATAATACAAGAATGGATTCCCCAAACCGCTTTGACTCTACGAGAAATGATGTTCAAAATCGTTTTGATGCTACAAGAAATGATTCCCAGGGACGTTTTGATAATTCAGGAAGAGATTTTTCAGGCCGCAGTGATTTTTCAGCCAGAAATGACTACTCAAACCGCTATGATTCCAGAAATGATTATCAGAACCGCTATAACAATTCTTCAAGAGATTATACAAACCGCTACGACAATTATAGAAATGATTTCCAGAACCGTTTTGATTCAAGAAATGACTATCAAAACCGTACCGACTTTAATCGAAATGACAGAAATGATGCTATTAACAGAAACGATATGACAAACCGTACTGATGCTGTCAATCGTTTTGATTCCAGAACAGAGCTTTCCAGTCAGAATCGTTTTGATTCCAGAGATACATCTGCTCAGTATTCTAATCGTTTTGATAATGCAATGCGTGATGATTTTGCAAACCGCTTTGATAATGATGGTGCTCTTCCAGAAGGATGCCAGCCAGCATGCGGTATTCTTGAGGTTTTACAGGAGGGCTTTGGTTTCCTTCGCTCTGCAAACTTCTTAACTGGTCAGCAGGATGTATATGTTGCGCCGTCTCAGATTCGTCGTTTTGGACTGAGAACAGGTGATATGGTAGATGGATTCCAAAAAGCAAATCCGGATGATAATAAATATGATGCTTTGATTCGCATAAATACAATCAATGGTGTTAATCCTGAGCTTTGCTCACACAGACCGAATTTTGAAAAGCTGACTCCTGTTTTCCCGAACAGTCGTCTGTCTATGGAGGTTGAAGGCGGCTCCACTGCACTTCGCATTGTTGATCTTATCAGCCCTATCGGAAAGGGACAGCGCGGTATGATCGTTTCCCCGCCAAAGGCTGGAAAGACAACTCTTTTAAAGGAGATTGCAAATGCTGTTACCCACAATTATCCTGACATGCATCTTATCATTCTTCTTATTGATGAGCGCCCAGAGGAGGTTACAGATATCCGTGAATCCATTCAGGGAGATCATGTTGAGGTAATTTATTCTACATTTGATGAAACACCTGAGCACCACAAGCAGGTTGCTGAGATGGTTCTTGAGCGCGCAAAGCGTCTTGTTGAGCATAAGCAGGATGTTATGGTTTTATTAGACAGCCTGACTCGTCTGGCTCGCGCATATAACCTTACCGTGACTCCAAGCGGACGCACTCTTTCTGGAGGACTTGATCCGGCTGCACTTCATATGCCAAAGAAATTTTTCGGTGCTGCCAGAAATATGCGTGAGGGCGGCAGTCTTACTATCCTTGCCACTGCACTTGTTGACACAGGAAGCCGTCTTGATGATATGGTATTTGAGGAATTTAAGGGAACTGGAAACATGGAGCTTGTATTAGACAGAAAGCTGTCTGAGCGCCGTATCTTCCCTGCAATTGATATTACCCGTTCTGGAACAAGACGCGAAGATCTGCTTCTGACACCAGATGAACTTACAGCTGTTTCCACTATCCGCAAAAGCATAAGCGGACTAAAGAATGATGATGCAATTGAACAAATTTTAAATCATTTTGTACACACAAAAAATAACGCTGAATTTATTGAAACACTTCCGAAGGTAAGACCATAATATAGTAAATCTAAAAAAAGCAGTCATCAAATATCAAAACTGATGACTGCTTTTTTATATTATGATACCAGGGTCAAAAGCTCCAAAAAGCCGTTCGTGGGTATCAGTCTACTGCTCGCTCAATTGCCCATAAAACATCTGACAGCTCTTTTGCTGATACCTGTCCCGGTGCACTGGCTTTTCCCATGCTTCCAAAGCTCATTACGCTGCCAAATAAGCCGCCGCAAAGCCTGCTCACACATCCTGTGCGCCCCATTGACATTGTAATTAAAAGTGTCTCTGGATGATTCTCCTTCATAGTTCCTGTCGCTAAAAGAAGCGCCGCCACATCTGCAAGAGACTGAGGCATTACTGCTATTTTGCAGACATCTGCGCCATAGCTTGCCATCTGCTCCATTGTTGTGATAAGGCTCGAAGCTTCTGGTGTCTTTTTAAAATCGTGCTGTGATACAATCACACCGATACCCATCTGATGTGCATGTTTTATCAATTCCTGTACACATGCCATTCCCTGACTAAGCTCAACATCAAGAAGATCAACCGTATTACTTCCGATATTACTTTCTATTACTTCATCAAGAAGTACCTGATAAGCTGCGGGAGTAATATCCCTCTCACCGCCTTCTCGTCTGCTTCGAAATGTTACTAGAAGCGGCTTTCCCTGCAGATTCTCACGAATTTTTTTTGCAAGCGCATTTCTCTTTCTTGGCTGAAACACATCCTGATACCAGTCGATACGCCACTCGGCAATATCTGCCACACTGCTTTTTCCAATACGCACAGACTCTTCTAAAATCTCTTTTTCCGTTTCATAGGCGATTGGCACACAGATGCGTACCTTTCCATCCTCAAGTGTTGTATTTCCTGCTCTCAGAACACTCATGCAAGCAATGCCTCCAATCTGCTTCTGATTGCACTAAGAAATTCCTCACTAGTTACTGTCTGTGCATTTGGAAGCGTTGTGATTGCAGATAAATCCTTTGTCATAATGCCAGACTCGATTGTATCAATCGTTGCCTTCTCCAGCTTGTCTGCGTAATCACACAGTTTCTCTAAGCCGTCCATCTCGCCTCTTTTTCTGAATGCACCGCTCCATGCAAAAATTGTTGCAACTGGGTTAGTAGAAGTCTTCTTTCCTTCCTTATACTGATAATAATGTCTCTGTACTGTTCCATGAGCAGCTTCATACTCATAGCAGCCATTCGGAGATACTAAAACAGATGTCATCATTGCCAGAGAACCAAATGCAGTTGCTACCATATCACTCATAACATCACCATCGTAATTCTTGCAAGCCCAGATATATCCGCCCTCAGAACGAATTACTCTTGCAACAGCATCATCGATCAGTGTATAGAAATACTCAATGCCAGCCTTCTCAAATGCTTCCTTATAATCACGATCATAGATCTCCTGGAAAATATCTTTAAAGGTGTGATCATACTTTTTGGAAATGGTATCTTTTGTCGCAAACCACAGATCCTGTTTTGTATCAAGCGCATATCTAAAGCAGCAATGTGCAAAATTCTCAATGGAAGCAACGACATTGTGCTGTCCCTGAATGATGCCTGCTCCTGTAAAGTTGTGGATCAGCTCTCTTGTCTCCTCACCAGCTTCATTTGTGTAAACAAGCTCTGTCTTTCCCGGTCCCGGAATCTTCATCTCAGTTGCCTTATAGACATCACCATACGCATGTCTTGCAATTGTGATTGGCTTCTTCCAATTTTTTACAAGCGGCTCTACACCTTTTACAAGAATCGGTGCACGGAATACAGTTCCATCTAAAATAGCACGAATGGTTCCATTTGGACTTTTCCACATCTCATGCAGGTTATACTCTGTCATTCTTGCCGCATTTGGAGTGATCGTTGCGCACTTAACGGCAACACCGTACTTCTTTGTAGCATTCGCACTGTCAATCGTTACCTGATCACGTGTCTGGTCACGGTATTCAAGTCCCAAATCATAATATTCTGTTTTCAAATCAACAAACGGAAGAATCAGCTCGTCCTTAATCATCTTCCAGAGAACTCTGGTCATTTCATCTCCGTCCATCTCTACTAATGGAGTTGTCATTGCTATTTTTGTCATAATTTTCCTCCTCCTGCAGCTTCGAATGCTGACATATCTTCATGTGAAAACATTCACTTTGATAGTTTACCATGTTATTGTATCAAATGCAATCCCCTGATAAAAAAACAAAAGAATCTCCTGCCACGTTTTTCCCTGCTCTAATAGCTGGTACGCACAATTTTGTGATAACCCAATACCATGTCCATTTCCGCCTCCGCAAATCACATAGCCAGTCAGCGTATCCTGATTTGTCACAGGAATCAGGCAAAAAAAGGCACTGGGAAGATAATTTCCTTCGCTTAGTGATACTGTTTCCTCTGATTTATTTTGATATGTACGGTTTGGTTCACTTAAAAGCTTTCTCATAATAAGCTCTCCTGTCACCAAGACACTTCCTTTTTCGTATGTAAGCTTAAGCCCGGATGCCATGCCGCCGGCGAAACGACCCGTCACCTGCACAGAGGTTAATGTTGAGCTGATGATCTTTTCCAAGCTTTCTCCTTCTGCCTTGATACATTCGCTTTGACTGGCACTAAGCGCTGGAAGACGTTTTAAAAACAGTTCCTGCATTACATCAAGAGGAATCTCACAGCGCCACCTGTACCATGCCATATTTGACTCTAAGCCAGCTGCATTCTGATCCTGCAAAAATGCGCTGACTGTCGCCTCATCTGTCATATCGCGATCTGGCTCTCCTGTTAAATTAAGTGATTTCAGATAAGGAAGTGTCTGATTTCCAGACCAGGCAAGGTTATCTGCAGTATAGCCGCATGACGTTGAAAAATAATATGGCACGATTGGCGCACCGTCACGCGTCATTATCACGCCTGATGTAAGCTTTGCTCCCTGCGCTGAAATCTCCTGATAACCTGCACTGTTATACACCTGATAATCTACAGAATCATCTGCAAATGAGCCATAATTATCAATCGTTTTTTGGTGAAGAATACGTTCATATGCATATGTACGTGCACATACAGCCTGCAGCTTAGCTGCTTCTAATCCATAGGAAACAGGCATCTCGCTTGGTACTACCTTTGAAACATAATCCTCAAGCGGCAGTTCATTTACAATCACAATGCCCTGTTCACTAAGATATAAATCAAGAACACCTTCATATTCATGGCTGATGCCGCGCCTTAAAATACTGTCAATTATAACGAAGCCGCCCTCCGATGCCACACGAATCGATCCTTCCTGAAAAAACGGATGCTCCGGTGTAATCGTAACAGTCTGTCCGCCGGTAAAAATCTGCTCCTTTGTGCCAGACTGTATATGAAATGTATCTGGACATGTTATGATTACCTTGGCATGCTCAAATGAGGTGTTGTCTGAATTTTTCAGCTTAACGCGCATAGAGGGCATCGAAGCTACAGCTTCCTCAACTGGTTTTGTTTCTTCCTGATTTTGAGTCGCTGTTTTTTCATTTTCCTGTATATCAGACGTTGTTTCTTCTTGTGTCTCTGACAAAACACTTTGTTTATTTGCCGTCTGGATTTGTGTTTCATTCCAAATAGCATTTTTCCACAACACAAAAGCTGCGATCAAGATCTCTGCCGTTGCAATAGCCAGGCAGACGATATGGATACGCCTCACGCGGAAATTTTTCATGCTGACACCCCTGCCGCCTGTTTTTAATGTTTACACAAGAAAAGAAAGAAGGCACTACTGCAGAATGTTCTGCTGTAATGCCTTCGTACGTTATAATTTTATCTTTTGTACTATCCCAGAGTGCCGTCCCTGCCCATTTGACGCCTAGCTAATGCTAGGTGGGCAACCGCAATCAAACTTCTGCCTTCCACTGCACAACGGAGGCCTGACATCTGCCTGACAATATAGGAATCCCGTATTAAGTCATGTAGGTTCAAATAAAAGCAAGACTTCGTACACCCCAGGATCTATTGTTAGTATAACATATTTTACAGAAAAATCAAGTAATCATTACATTTTTTTCTGTTCTTATTCTTCATCCCAGTCATCTTCTAGGATTTCATCGCCCCAGTCATCCTCGTCGGAATATTCTTCGTGCTCGTCGTAGTCATCATATGCTTCTTCCTGATACTCGTCTTCGTACTCTTGCAAAGTTTCTTCACCGCTTTCATCAACAAAGCCTTCGTCTTCTGCATTTTCATGCTCTGGATCATTGTCCCATTCGGCTTCCTCAATTTCCTGTGGCTCCCATACAGTGTGTGTATCCTGTACTGGCACTGCTTCTTCTTTTGACTCTTCTTTTGCTTCCTCTATCGGACGTTTATTCTTAGCTGCCTTCTTTCGTGCTTCCTGCTCTTTTGCACTCTGCTTTACGTGTGCCTTCGCTGTCTTTTGTGCACGCTGCACTTTTTCCTGTGCAGATATAGGCGTTGGAACAATTGCTTTTTCTTCGTCGTTTCCGGCTTCCTGCTCATACACATCATCATCATCGTCTTTGTTTCGTCTTCTGATTAATGTAACTGCAAGAATAGCAACAACAATTGCAATCGCAAAGATAACACCAATGATGACCATTGTTAAATTATTAATAGTCAGTTGATAACGGTATGTCTGCTGGGGAATGGTCGGGCCTGCTGCTACAGTTGTTACCTGCTGATTCTGTGCGTTAGTCTCTGCTTCATTACTTTCATTTTCCTGTGCCTGTGATTCAGGCTGCGTGGCTTCGACAGCCTCTTCACTGCTTGTCACCTCTGCCTCATCTGACTCCTGTGAAGTCAGAACAGGTGCTGCAGACTTCTGATCATCTGTCAGTGTATTTACAACTTCGTATGTTCCTACAGGTGTGCCATCCTGGAAAATAAGATACTGTGAAGAGACATAACCAACACCATTTGGTGTCTCAACCTGACTCCAGTTTCCAAATGTTCCAATGCGGTGAACTGCATCGCCTGGCATTAAAGAAGCAATTCTTGGTGCTGATGTGCTTGGATACTGACGCACATTTAATCCGGAAGCCAGATCATTTTGAGCCATTACAGAGTCATCTGCCGCTGCATATACTTCCTGCTCGTTTCCCTGCACCTTTAAAAATGCATGGTCTAATAATGTCTCTGTATCACTGTAGAAATTATCATTATCTGATTTCATGATTACACAGATAAGATCCATGCCATCACGGTATGCTGCTGTAACTAATGTACGTCCTGCATTTGCAGTATGTCCTGTTTTTCCTGCATACACACCTTCATATGGACGTGCACCATTAATCAGCTGATTTGTGCTGGTACAATTTCTCTCACCATACTTGTTTGTTGCCGGAATCGTGTAGGCTGCTGTTGAATCAACATAGCGAAATACATCATTTTTCAATGCTGCATCAAAAATAATCGCCATATCGTGAGCTGTTGTGTAATGATCATCATCATCTAGTCCATGCGCATTCATGTAATGTGTATTGACTGCACCAAGCTCTTGTGCCTTCTCATTCATCATCTCAACAAATGCGTCAATGGAGCCTGCCGTATAAACTGCCAGCGCGCTCGCACACTCATTTGCGGAATTAAGCATAAGGCCAAACAGCGCATCACGCACTGTCATCTCCTCGTCCAATATTGCCACTGGATTTAATGTAGAGCTGTTGCTGCTGATAGAATCCATAACTTCACTGTTAAATACAACAGTATCGTCAAGATCAGTACAATGCTCAAGTGTGACAAGTGCCGTCATAATTTTCGTGATACTTGCCGGGTAGTAACGGTCATCCATATTTTTTGAATATACAATGGAGCCGTCCTTTCTGTTAATTACACAGTATGCCTCCGCCTTGACATCAGGACCATCCTGCTGTGCAAATACGGATACGACAGACAGCATGCAAAGACATACTGCTACTAGTACTGCCGTTATTCTTTTCATTGTTTGCTTCATAATACGTAACCTTTCTTACGCCTTCCATTTTTCATTTCCTGTTGGTCATTATACATTATTTGTTTGTATTATGCAAGCACTATTCAAGTAAATGACTTATATCAAGCTGTCCCCACCCCTGATGACTGCGCGGCAAACCTAGATTTTTCGCACTTTTCCAAAGCTTTAGCTTCACATTTGTATTTGTCATTTGGGGATAACGTTCCAATAAAAGAGCTGCTGCACCAGATACCATAGGCGTAGACATGCTTGTTCCGCTCTTTACTGTATAAGGGCGGTCATCTTCCCCCTTCATTGCATTTGTTGCCACAATATTTGTTCCAGGTGCTACGATCTCTGGCTTACAAATACAGGCAATTGTCGGTCCTCTTCCTGAATAATTATGGTAGAATCTTCCACCCTCATCAATCATTTCCTTATCATCGTAGGAACCAACAGTGATAATTTTTCTGCTTATTCCCGGCGATGTAATATTATGCTGCTGCATACCCTCGTTGCCTGCCGCTGAACAAATCACAAGACCACTATCCCAAAGCGATTCAACAGCCTGGACAAGCTGCGAATTTTCCTTTTGTTTTTTGACTGAACCTACTGAGATATTTACAATTTGTATACCAAGGCGTTTCCCATTTTCTTTAAGCCAGCGAATGCCTTCCAGCATAGCAGACAGCCTTCCTTTTCCGTGAGCATCAAGAACACGTACAGACACAATGAAAGCCTGCGGTGCAATTCCCTGAATATGACCTCCAGAAAGCGTGCCGTCACCTGCGATAATGCCTGCAACATGGGAAGAAGGAAATGGTGTGATCGCAGTTATTTTTACGAAATGCCTACTCGGTGAAGCGCCTGTGTTTTTTCTCCTGTACAAAAAAGAACATTTCCTCTGATATAATCGGTTCATGGACATGTGCTATCCTAATCCACTCTTCTGGCGGAATCTGTATCCTCGCTTGATTTTTGTAGCTGACTGTCCTTGTCTTTCCCTGCACTATTTTCCCGGTGTAACACTCGTTTGCTAAAATCCGGTAAATGCTTCTGCTGCTCCATCCTGCTTTAGCATCTGGAGATGGATATGCTTTTTGCTGACAGTGCTTCACAAGCTCTTTGACTGATGTGCCAGCCGCATACGCCTCGAATAGTTCTCTTACAATTGATGCCTCTGGTTCTTTTAATATCAGCTTATGTGGATTCTCTGGTGACTTTTGATAGCCAAATGGAGCGCTGCTTCCAATAAACTCACCGCTAAGCACCTTCTGATGCAAGATTTCCCGCACATTTTCAGAAATCTCCTGACAATACCACTCGTTTACAAGAGCATATATCTGTCTCGTCTTTTTTCCACTTCGACGCACTGCAATATTATTAATTTTGCCTGTATCTACACCGTCCGTCACACCAATAAAACGAATATTCAGGTGCGGCAGCTCCCGATGAAGGTACTGCTCAATATGTAAGAAATTCCGTGAAAAACGTGACTGATTCTTTGCCAGAATCACATCAAAATGGCCTTTTCTGGCATCTTCCATCATCTTAGCAAAGCCTGGGCGCATATCTGTTAAACCAGATATTGCTTCATCTGTATATTCTTTTACAATCAAAAAGTCATGATCATTTGCATACTTCCTTAAAAGAGCCCTCTGATTCTCAATGCTCTCCTGTTTGTCTTCTTTGCTCAGTCGAAGATATATTGCTGCCCGCATGCACTCCCCACCGCCTTAAATTTTGTAGGTCATACTCACCCTTTCTTTATTCTATGGCAGACATGCCATACTAATTCCGGCTTATAAAAAAAGCACAGCAATCCGCAAATTGCTGCACTTTTTGTTTATAATATTTTTTCTTATACACCTCTAAATCGTCTTGTCTTTACCTTGATCGGCTTTGGCGGCTTGACATCATGGCGATGGTCATACCAGTAGAAAAACTTATCGTAACCCTTTGTTGCAAGATCAATAATCATTGGTGCGAAGTTTACTGCTGCCAATGTGACTATAACGCAGGTAAAGTTTAATCCAACTAGTTCCATAATACGCTGACCAATTACCATTGCTACAAGGTAAGCTGTCTGCATAAGGTAGATAACAAATTTGCGGTATCCTGTCATTGGCGAATATACCTGACGAAGTGTGATCAGATAAACCCATCCTGTTGCCAGTACACATACAGTTGAAAGCATCTCACGCGGCGTTCCAATTGAATGGCCAATATTGTTTATGATGGTAATCATTGCTGTAATAGTAATAGCTGCCGGCATTGACATTCGAAGCACCTCTCTGAAGAAATGCTTGTTGACCTTCTGGAAGCTTGGTTCTAGCTGCAAAAGCATCGTTGGAATTGCAACTGCACATCCGTTAATGACTGACAGCTGAATCGGCTGGAACGGATAATTCTGTCCAACAATGATTGTCAAAAGTGCTGTCAAAACAGAAAATCCTGTCTTAATTAAGAACATTGAAGCTGCTGCCTTAATATTGTTGATAACACGCCGTCCCTCATTTACAATATGTGGCAGTGATGCAAAGTCTGAATTTAACAATACCAGATTAGCTGTATTTTTTGCTGCCTCACTTCCTGATGCCATCGCAATGCTAACATCGGCATCCTTAAGTGCAAGCACATCGTTTACACCATCACCAGTCATAGCTACTGTACGGCCATTTTGCTTTAGAAGCCTTACCATCTGCTGCTTTTGCTTTGGAGTAACACGTCCAAAGACTGAATATTTTAAGATGGCATCCTCCATCTCCTCATCAGTATGGATCGTTGTGGCATCTATATATTTGTCGGCATCCTTTAATCCGGCGCGTGCTGCAATTGCCGCTACCGTTACAGGATCATCACCTGAGATTACCTTTAAGTCAACACCCTGCTCCTCAAAATAGCCTAAAATATCAGGTGCATTCTTACGAACAACATCTGTCATGAAGACAAAGCCAACTATCTCAAAACCCTCTGCTAACGTATAGTCTGTCATCTCATTTGGGCTGTGTGCAACTGTCAGCACACGAAGGCCCTCACTTGCATATGCTGCAATCTTTTCAAGCACTGCCGGATCTGCCTGTGGGAAAATAAACTGATATGCACCCATAAGGTACGTTCCTTCTCCCTCAAACACAACACCGCTGAACTTACGCTCTGACGAAAATGGAAGCACAAGCTTTGTGTTTGTTGACTGGTTTCTCTTATAATGCTGACGGAGTGCCTGAAATGTTTCATTTTCATCGCCAAGCGCTGCAACCATTCTGCCCATCAGCTGCTCTAAATCAACATCTTCCTTTACTGATTCCTCGCCCTGTACACAAAGATGGCCTTCTGTGATCGTTCCTGTCTTATCAAGACAAAGCGTATCTACACGCGCCAAAGTTTCGATACAAAACAGCTCACGGACAAGCGTGCTTCGTCTCGCCAGACGAACTGCACCAAGTGCCAGAGCCACACTAGTCAAAAGTACAAGACCTTCTGGGATCATACCAAGCACTGCGGCTACTGTATCAAGTGCTGCCTGCTCATAGGTGCTTCCCGAGATCCAATACTGCTTAGCAAATAATATAATTCCAAGCGGTACAATAATAATACTGATAAACTTTAGGATCGTATCCAGATTTCTCTGCAGCTCTGTCTTATAGCGCTTAAACTGCTTTGCCTCTGACGAAAGCTTTTCCATATAACAATCGTGTCCAACTTCTGTCAGAAGACACATTGCCTTTCCTGATGTCACAAAGCTTCCTGAGAGCACCTTGCTGCCGCATGTTTTATGGATTGAATCAGACTCTCCTGTTAAAAGAGATTCATTTACATCCACCTCTCCATCTAAAATAACACCGTCTGCCGGAATCTGTCCTCCGCTCTTTAGCAAAATAACATCATCCTTTACCAGTTCGGAAACTGTTACAGACTTTTTCACACCATCACGTATTACGTCTACATGGCTTACTGTCAGGATCTTCAATTTATCAAGCGTAATCTTTGCCTTGATCTCCTGAAAAATACCAATCAGCGTATTTGCGATGATGATAAAGATGAACAGCATGTTTTTGTAAGAGCGAACAGATAAAACTAATGCCAGCAGCACGATATTGATAAAGTTGAAAAACGTCAATGTGTTTCCCATCACAATATCTTTGACACTGCGGTTACTTGAATCCTGAATGGCATTTACCTGTCCGTCTGCAATACGCGCTTCTACCTCTGCCTGCGTCAATCCCTGAAAGCAAAGCTCTCCATTTGCTCCGGTCTGCACACGTGTATGCTTTTTCGGGTCAAATTCATCTGTGGAATTTTGCGGCTGCGGCTCATCGCCAATCTCTGGCTGATCCACTTTCTGATCTACAGTCTCCTGATCAACAGATAATTCTTCGTTGTCGCCCATACTCTTTTTCTTTCATTCCTACTCTTTCTTCATTTTAATTTTAGAGCCAATGTCTGTAAATTCACAATTGTACAGACAGTTCTTATTTTATCATACCGATTTGTCAAATACAAGTTTTTCCTTTTTTTTTAAAGAACTTTTAATTTTCTCTTCCCATTTTGTTCTTTCTGGTATATAATACCCGTGAATCAAATGAGTCATACAATCGGAAAGGAGTTATTCTCTATGAGACACTTATTAAACCCATTGGATCTGTCCATGGATGAGCTGGATAATATTTTAAATCTGGCTAATGATATTAAAGAAAATCCAACCAAGTATGCACACAAATGTGACGGCAAACGTCTTGCTACACTTTTCTATGAGCCAAGCACACGAACCCGTTTAAGCTTTGAATCAGCAATGCTTAATCTCGGGGGTACTGTTATTGGCTTTTCTTCTGCCGAAAACAGTTCTGCTTCTAAGGGCGAGAGCGTTGCTGATACAATCCGTGTTGTATCATGCTATGCCGATATCTGTGCAATGCGCCATCCAAAGGAAGGTGCTCCAAAGGTTGCATCCATGTTTTCCGGCATCCCGGTCATCAATGCTGGAGACGGCGGACACCAGCATCCAACTCAGACGCTGACTGATCTTTTCACAATCCGTACCTTAAAGGGACATACAGACAACATGACAATCGGTCTTTGTGGTGATTTAAAATTTGGCCGTACCGTTCATTCTCTGATTGAATCTCTGGTTCGCTATAAAAATGTAAAATTTGTTCTTATCTCCCCTCCGGAGCTTCGCGTTCCAAGCTACATCCGTGATGAGGTATTAAAGGGATTTGAATTTAAAGAAGTAACAAATCTGGATGATGTTCTTCCAGAGCTTGATATTCTTTACATGACACGTGTTCAGAAGGAGCGTTTCTTCAATGAGGAAGACTACATCCGCATGAAGGACTGCTATATCCTTACAAAAGAAAAGATGGATATGGCAAAGGATGACATGCTCGTTCTTCATCCACTTCCACGTGTAAATGAAATTTCTGTAGAAGTAGATAATGATCCGCGCGCTGCATACTTTAAGCAGGTTCAGTTTGGCGTTTATGTCCGCATGGCACTTATTCTGACACTGCTCGGACTTGCACCTGAAAAAATCTAAGAAATTTGAGGAGGAATATTATGCTGAACATCAGTGGTATTAATAACGGTGTCGTTCTCGACCATATCCAGGCAGGAAAATCAATGGATATCTACCATTATTTAAATCTTCAGGAACTGGACTGCCAGGTTGCTATCATCAAAAATGCAAAGAGCAGCAAAATGGGCCGCAAGGATATCATCAAGATCGAAGGCAGCTTAGATCTGCTTGATCTTGACGCACTCGGCTACATTGATCACAAGATTACCGTTAACATCATTAAGGACGGCGTGATCTCTGAGAAGAAGATCCTTCGTCTTCCAAAGCGTATCACAAACGTAATTCACTGTAAGAATCCGCGCTGCATCACCTCCATCGAGCAGGAGCTTCCGCACGTATTTGATCTGACAGATGAAGAAAATAAAGTATATCGCTGTATCTACTGCGAGACAAAGCATCGCTAAATATTTATACAAAAATGACCTCTGGCTAAAAACCAGAGGCCGTTTTTTATTGTAATAATTCAGCACTTTTTAGAAGTATACAAGATCTTCCTTCGGTGCACTTGTCTGAGCTACCTCAGTCGCACGAAGCACCGGTCCCTTCTCGCCATACAGATCAGAATATTCCCACTCAAACGTTGCAGTGACCATTACCCACTGACGTCTCTTTAAGCTTGCGGTATCCTTATACTTGCAGACAAAGCCAAGGAAACGAATATCATCGGCACAGCATGTCATCGCATTTCTTCCTGGAACGAACACATCTGCCGGGAACTCTTTATTCTTCATAACCATTGCCTTGAAAACGATGGTCTTTCCAACATACTCATCTGGATTGTCCTGTGCATCAATATACCAGATGCCGTAATCCTCATCCTCAAGATGAATCACATCCTGATCGCGGTCATAAGGAAGTACATCCTCTGGCTGCAAAGTCTCTCCATCCTTTGTCTCAAACATCACCTCTGCACGGCGGTTTACTGCCTTGATTGAACGATTGAATGTATCAATTGGCGTTTCCTGTGTACAGCGATTGAAAACAACCATATCAGTGTATGTTAAAAGCTCCATCGCAAGTGACTTAATATTATTTAAGTACAGCTGGAAGGTGCTTCCATCGAGAACAGTGATTGTCTGATACAGTTCCCATGAATATGGAAATGGAAGCTGTGTAATATTCTTTGGAGACCACATACCATTATACTCGATAATAACACGATCTGGCTTGTGGCGCTTTCCTACCTCACGGAAGTACTCTCTGTTTAATTCACTCTCTTCCTCGATTGTCTCTGTCACAACATGATACTTGTCCATAAATTCCTGATCAAGCTCTGTCTCTCCTTCTTCGCAAAGGATTAAAAGTGTCTTAGAACCATCATTAAAATAATCCTGCTGCAGCGTAAATTTCAAAAATGATGTCTTTCCGCCTTCCAGAAATCCGGTGATCATATATACTGGTATCTCATTTGCCATGTTACTGTCTTCCCTTTCTAACGCTTTTATAACGAAGAGCTGCCTCACCTTGTTACAGGATTGGCAACTCTATCGCCATTTTACTCTACTTATTTTGACCGCTTACAGCTTAAACAGCTTCTCTAACTTATCGGTATCCATCTTAGAACCAATTACACAAAGTCTTCCTGTGTAATCCGGTGCACCATTACGGATCTCATACTCACCCGGAACAAGGTCGAAATACAGCCATGTGCCATCTGCTGCTGGCAGCATACCCTTTGCTCTTAAGATAATACCAAACTCGGTCTCCTCAGACAGCTTAACAAGAATCTCATCAAGCTCTTCCTTTGTATACTTTCTAGGAGTCTCTTTGCCCCAGCTGGTAAATACCTCATCTGCATGATGATGGTGATGATGATCATGATCGTGGCAGCCACAGGTGCACTCCTCGCCATGCTCTTCATGGTCATGATGATGATACTCATGCTCGTCATGATCGTGGTGATGCTCGTGACAATCGCACTCGTCGTCATCATGATCGTGGTGATGATGATGGTGCTCATGCTCGTCCTCATCATCGTCATCGTGATGATGATGCTCGTGATCATGGTCATGGCAGCAGCAATCATCATCGTCGTCATGATGGTGATGATGATGCTCATGCTCCTCTTCTTCATGAAGCTTCATAGCCTCTTCCATCAATTCCTCTGCCAGTGAATGACCCTGCTCCATAACAGCCAGAATCTGCTCGCCTGTCAGCTCGTCCCACGGAGTGGTGATAATCTTTGCCTTTGCATTCTTCTCCTGAATCATGGAAACTGCCTGAGCCAGCTTTTCTTCCTTCATGCCCTGAGTTCTGCTTAAGATGATTGTGTTTGCACTCTCAACCTGATTGTTGTAGAACTCACCAAAGTTCTTCATATACATCTTGCACTTTGTCGCATCTGCAACTGTTACAAAGCTGTTTAAATTAAGATCAATATCACCTGCAACGTTCATTACAGCTGCGATAACATCAGACAACTTGCCTACGCCTGATGGCTCAATAATAATGCGGTCTGGATGATACTGCTCAACTACCTTCTTTAAAGCAGCGCCAAAATCACCTACAAGTGAGCAGCAGATGCAGCCTGAGTTCATCTCAGTAATCTGGATTCCTGCGTCCTTTAAAAAGCCGCCGTCAATGCCGATCTCACCAAACTCATTCTCAATCAAAACGACCTTCTGGCCATTTAATGCTTCCTGTAAAAGTTTCTTTATTAAGGTTGTCTTTCCTGCTCCCAGGAAACCTGAAATAATATCAATTTTTGTCATTGTGTAACCATACCTTTCTGTACTCTCGTACAACCAAACAAACGTTGCCGCTTCCAACTCTGTATCTTAGCATGTTTGCTTATATTTTGCAAGCCTTCTTTTGCGTAAGTTTTTTCAAATGCAGTTCATGCGTCATGCTATAAACATTGGCTTATCCGTGAACCGCCACAAATATTTTTGTAACCACAAGCGGCGCCAACAGCACCTCGCTTCCTATCCCGACAGCCCATATCAGCGCTATGCGAAATAAAATCCCGATTTGCTCTCCTAATCTAAATTCGCTGCGTTTATAGGCTAGCTCGTAAAGTGCCCAGTATCCAAAAATATAAAAAATAAAGTGCGGCAGAAAAAGTGCCAGTGCCTGCAATATTCCTGTGATGCCAAAAAGCATTGTTGCTGACGTGATTACAATTGCTGCTGATACACCAGAAATAAATGCGATTGCTGCAAATGCAGCTGGTGCAACATTTGTTAAAGCTGACGCTGCTATCATCAAAAAAACGGGCAGGCGAAGGCGGCAAACATACTTCAAAAAGCCAGAAGGAAAGCCTGCCTGTTTGATTTGAAGATGAACTACCGGAAGATAGCAGATCGTTTGCTTATATAAATACGCTGAGCGCCATATACTGACTGCTGTTCCAATAAGAATCCCTACTACAAACATTACAATCGGCAAGCTGTAAAGTAACGAATTTCTCCTAAAATCCATCGCACACCTCCCCCTAAGCAAAGCTTATCACGCAACTATATTTTATGCTGAGTAAAAAGAGAATATGCGAAGTTTAGATAAAAGAAAAAAGGTGCTGCTCTCACAACACCTTTTGTCATTACTTTGCTATGTCGGTAACTCTGGACTCTCTGATCACACTTACCTTGATCTGTCCAGGATACTCCAACTCTGCTTCAATCTGCTTTGAAACATTTCTGGCCAGAATAACCATATCAGCATCTGACACCTGTTCCGGAATAACCATAATCCGAACCTCTCGGCCCGCCTGGATTGCATAGGATTTCTCAACTCCCTTAAACGAATTGGTAATCTCCTCCAAATGCTTCAGACGATTCGTGTACGCTTCGAGAGTTTCTCTTCTCGCACCTGGTCTTGCTGCAGAAATTGTATCTGCGGCCTGAACGATGCATGCAATTAAAGAGGTTGGTTCTACATCGCCATGGTGGGACTCAACGGCATTGATCACAATCTGGGACTCTCTGTACTTGCGGCACAGCTCAGCTCCCAGCTGAATATGTGAGCCTTCCATCTCATGGTCTACTGCCTTTCCAATGTCATGTAACAATCCGGCACGCTTTGCCATACGGACGTCTAACCCCATCTCTGCGGCCAGCAATCCTGAAAGATGAGCAACTTCGATTGAATGCTTTAACGCATTCTGACCGTAGCTTGTACGGAACTTCATGCGTCCTAAAAGCTTTACAAGCTCTGGATGAATGCCATGAACACCCACCTCAAGCAGTGCTGCTTCTCCCTCTTCACGAATCATTACTTCAACTTCTTTTTGCGCCTTCTCCACCATCTCCTCGATTCTTGCCGGATGAATACGGCCATCAAGGATCAGCTTTTCCAAAGCGATTCTTGCCACTTCTCTTCTCATAGGATCAAAAGAGGACAAAACAACTGCTTCCGGCGTATCATCAATAATAAGCTCTACTCCGGTAAGAGTCTCAAGGGTACGAATATTTCTTCCTTCACGTCCGATAATTCTTCCCTTCATCTCATCATTTGGCAGCTGAACAACTGAGATTGTTGTCTCTGCTACATGATCGGCAGCACATCTTTGAATGGCAGTTACTACATATTCCCTTGCCTTCGCGGATGCCTCATCCTTTGCCTTTGCCTCCATCTCCTTAATCATCTTTGCAGTGTCAAGTTTTACTTCGTTTTCCACGCTCTTGAATAAAAACTCTTTTGCTTGTTCGGAGGTCATACCTGAAACACGTTCCAGTTCCTGAGAAATCTGTGCCGTAAGTTCGTCAGCCTTTGCATGCTTTCTGTTCAGGCTTTCTTCCTTTGCATTCAGGCTCGCTTCCCGCTTTTCTAAAACACTTGTCTTTCTGTCAAGCGCCTCTTCTTTATTGACAGCACGCTTTTCCATTCTGGACAATTCGCTTCGGCGTTCTTTGATCTCTTTTTCGAGTTCATTTTGAGCTTTCAGGTTTTCTTCCTTAGCCTCAAGAAGCACCTCACGTTTTTTGCTTTCTGCGGTCTTAAGAGCATCGTCTATTATTGTTCTGGATCTCTCCTCCGCACTTCCAACGGTCGCTTTGTACTTGGACTGCTGGATACCGGTTGCGACGAACCAGACGATAACAGCAACAATCACTGCAGTAACCGCTGCTGTAATAATAATAGGAACCACAGGAGCACCTCCTTTATGAAATTTTCATTGTACGGTTTATATTTCATATATAAACAGGCAACAGTATAATTTTATACGATTCACTTATAAAAGTCAAGACGTTTTGTGGAATCCAACATACATCCAGCCTTTCTTTGCCTATTCATTTGTAGAACCATACTCATCACGCAGCTCCCAGACAGCTCTTTTTGCCATTTCGTACGGAAATCCCTTTGATACAAGACTTTTGACTGCTTTCAGAAAATCCTCTTCTGTGCGAGGCGGCTTTTGCGTAAGACGCTTTCGTGCCAGACGTCGCACCGTATTTTCCTGCTCATCTGCATAAGCCTCAAGTGCATCTTCAATTGATTCCTTATCAACGCCGCGGCTTGAAAGCTGCATGTAAAGCTGACGCCTGCTCTTTTTCTGACAGCCAGTCCGCACATATTCCATAGCATAATTTCCATCATCCACATAGCCAAAGCTCTCGGCATATTGCACTGCATCATCTGCCTGTTCTGCCGAAAATCCATCTTCCATTAGGCGTTTTTTTAGCTGATAGATGGTTCGTGGACTGTACTCAAGAAGATGCAGGCAGCGTCTTCTGGCTTCGGTGTTAATGCCTTCTGAATCTTTCTGAAAAGGCAAAGAACCGTCCTCAGACGGACGGCTCTTTACCTCGCGATACAACTCGCTTGTCTCCCACTGCTTCACTCTGCATCATCCTCTGACTCTGCTGGTGCTGCTGGCTCTACCTCCTTAAGCGGAAGGTTATAGTGTGCACGTACCTTATTCTCAACCTCAGCCATGATATCAGGATGCTGTGACAAATAAATCTTCGCATTCTCACGTCCCTGGCCAATCTTTGCATCATTATAGGAGAACCATGCACCTGCCTTGACAATGATATTTAAATTAACTGCAAGATCAAGCACATCACCTTCCTTGGAAATACCCTTTCCAAACATGATATCAAACTCTGCTTCCTTAAATGGCGGCGCAATCTTATTCTTTACTACCTTAATTCTTGTATGGTTTCCGATTACCTCACCTGCCAACTTCAATGACTCTACGCGGCGCACATCAAGACGAACAGATGAGTAGAACTTAAGTGCACGTCCACCAGTAGTCGTCTCTGGATTTCCAAACATAACGCCAACCTTCTCACGCAGCTGGTTGATGAAAATTACGATACAATTGGAACGGCTGATTGCAGCTGTCAGCTTACGAAGTGCCTGTGACATAAGTCTTGCTTGAAGACCTACATGAGAATCACCCATATCGCCATCGATCTCTGCCTTTGGAACAAGTGCTGCAACAGAATCGACAATTACGATATCAATAGCACCTGAGCGAACCATCGTCTCAGTGATTTCAAGTGCCTGCTCTCCATTATCTGGCTGAGATATGTAGAGATTATCAATATCAACACCAATATTTCTTGCATAAACAGGATCAAGTGCATGCTCAGCATCAATAAAGCCTGCAATGCCGCCTCTTTTCTGAACCTCTGCCACTGCATGAAGAGCAACAGTTGTCTTACCACTTGATTCTGGTCCGTAAATCTCAATAATACGACCTTTCGGCAGTCCGCCAAGTCCAAGTGCGATATCAAGACTAAGGGAACCTGTCGGTACAACTTCGATATTCATATTCGCACCAGAATCGCCCAGCTTCATAACGGCACCCTTGCCGTAAGCCTTCTCAATCTGAGTTAACGCAACGTCCAATGCTTTAAGCTTTTCCTGATTATTCTTATCCAAACCTTACCTCTTTCTGTACAGAACTGTCTGTACGGCTATTTATGAACGCATGTTCGTATCTGTACTATATAATACACCAGTTCGACACTTTTGTCAACAAGATATTTTTCGATTCCTATTTTATATTATTACAGTTCATTGATAAGCCAATATTGCGGCAAAGCCCGAAGGTGAATGGATTTCACGAGACGGACACTTGAAGCAGGTCTTTCAAA